>Ga0066388_100003237_pt1 | contig 10435 bp, 9 predicted proteins | sample PanSoiMetaGPlot6_FD_64539 | JGI IMG/M metagenome (GOLD analysis project Ga0066388, IMG submission 64539) | Tropical forest soil microbial communities from Panama analyzed to predict greenhouse gas emissions - Panama Soil - Plot 6 (Hybrid Assembly) | ecosystem: Environmental > Terrestrial > Soil... | reverse complement strand
TCAAAAGGATAATGCCTGCCGCCAGAGCTACGATGACTGAGCGATCGTTGAAACCGACTTGGGGCGATTCGATCAATCCGTAAACCACAGCGCCCAAACCGAGAGCCGCCAAAACTGCGCCTAACCAGTCGATGCGAGAAGTTTCTTTGTCCGAATTTTCCGCGACGTGTCGCAGCGAAATCAGGACGACGGCAAACGCGAGCGGAAGATTGATGAAAAACACAGCGCGCCATGAAACGTGCTCGATCAACCATCCGCCCAAGACCGGCCCGATTCCAGTAGTGATTGCGCTAAAGGCCGACCATACGCCAATTGCGCGTCCACGTTCCTGCTCGGAGAAAGAATTGCTGATGATGGCGAGGCTTCCCGGGACAAGAAGAGCTGCGCCGAATCCCTGAACCGCTCGCGCCGCGATTAACTGATGGATGTTCCCGGCAAAACCGCAAAGACCTGAGGCGACGGCGAAAATCGCAACGCCCAGCACAAACACGCGACGCCGTCCGTAATGATCGCCTAACGAGCCACCGACGAGCAGCAGTGCCGAAAGAAGAAGCGCGTACGACTCGATTACCCATTGCACGTCCGCGGCAGTGGCGTTGAGATTTGTTTGCAACGCGGGCAACGCCACGTTCACCACAGTCCCATCGATGAACGCCATGCTCGAAGCGAGAATGGTTGCGGCGAGAATCCAACGACCGCGAGTTTTCGAGCACGGCGCGGCCGCAGCGCCAGATCGAATTATGTTCTCGTCACACGCGTCTTGAAGAACGACCGGCATGTTTGTGGATACGGCAAAACCACAGGGTCCGGCAAGTTCCTGTGTGTTCCGTAAACAACTCTAGTCTGCGTTGCGCGAAAACGGCGATTGTTTAAAGGACCACGGTTCCGCGCAATATTTCCACGGCATAACCGCCGACGCGGACATCGGTAATGCGTTCCCCTTCCCGCCTTGCCCGGACATGCATCTCGCTTGGCCGACGGCACTCGACACCTTGCCGAATCACCACCTGCTCATCATTATTTGCGATGCCGTGTTGCACCATCCAACTGGCCGCGCAGCCAGCCGCGGACCCTGTGGCGGGGTCCTCTCCACCGTAAAAAAACATTCGAGCTCCGGCTTCAAGTCGGCCTTCGCGGCGTTCGGGACAGAGAAAATAGAACAAGTTCGCGCCGGTCTTCCTCAGAAACTCCGCTGCCTGATTGTAAGAAAACGTGAGATCCGAGAGCGTCTGTCGATTGCGGAATGGCACCATTGTGAAGCTGAATCCTGTCGAGACCGGTTGGATCGGCCATTTCGAATGAAGCTCGGTAATTGGAATCCCGATGACGCGCGCGACGTCTGCTCGCGAAAATGGAGCTCCAAATTCAGGATCGCGCTGGCGCATTTCGCCGAATACCCGACCGTCCACTCGATCACTTCCAGCATCCGCCGAATTCGCAGTGAAACGCACCGGAATTTTTCCGACTTTCAAATCGAGACTGATTTCGGCCGGCTTGTTTTGATTCGGCTCAGACGCATATAAGTGCAGCGCCGTGCCAAGTGTCGGATGACCAGCAAAGGGCAATTCCTGCTCGACGGTGAATATGCGGACTTTCTTTCCTTCCCGAGCTTCGATGGCGGCATCGCGCGGAAAAATGAAAGTGGTCTCTGAAAGATTCATCTCGCGCGCGAACGCTTGCATCTCGGTGTCATTCAATCCGCTAGCATCAGGAAAAATCGCCAGAGGATTGCCTGCGAGCGGCGTCTGAGTGAATACATCAACCTGAATGAAATCGTAAGTTCGATGCGACATAGCCAACTTGTCTGCGTGTGTCCGAAAACATGCAAGAGAACATTAATTCTCGCCGCGCAATCAAGGGCTTCTCGCTGAAGTTCTGATCTGGTTGTTGCTTCAGTTTTCCAAGGAGACTAAAAAGAAAACTGTATGAGCCACGCGGAACGGCATCGCAGTGAGAGGATCGGATGGTTACGAGCAGCGGTCCTGGGCGCGGACGATGGCATTCTGTCCACAGCAAGTCTCGTAGTTGGAGTTGCCGCCGCAGGTTCGTCGCGCCACCAAATAGTGTTGGCAGGCGTCGCGGGTCTTGTAGCCGGTGCTCTCTCAATGGCAGCCGGTGAATACGTATCCGTAAGTTCTCAAGCCGATACAGAAAAGGCTGACCTGGCTACGGAGCGACGCGAGTTGGCAACCCAGCGGCCAGCAGAAGAAAAAGAACTCGCTAATATTTACGTTCAACGAGGACTCGATCCGGAACTTGCCCGGACAGTCGCCGTGCAATTGATGGCGCACGACGCACTTGCCGCTCACGCGCGCGACGAACTTGGGATAACAGAACAAATGGCAGCTCGTCCGCTTCAAGCCGCAGCCGCGTCCGCGGCGACATTTGCAATAGGAGCGGCTCTGCCGCTGCTAGTGGCCATCCTCGCGCCGCTGACCCAACTTTCACTTATGGTTTCCGGAGCTTCGCTTGTCTGTCTCGCCGTCCTCGGCGCACTTGCGGCTCGTACTGGTGGCGCCTCTCCGTGGATGGGTGGCGTTAGAGTTGCGTTCTGGGGCGCAATCGCGATGGCCGCTACAGCAATCATCGGAAAACTTTTCGGGACGACAATTTCTTAAGGTTCCAAGTAACCCGGAAACGAACATTTATGTAGTGGTTAAAAAATGTTGAGCAAAATAGTTGACTGGTCGGTCTAGTTGTTGTAAAAAACCAACATGCCAAGAGTGAGTGACATGAAAGAGCGCCTGATGGAGGCTGCAATGGACCTCATGTGGCTCAATGGCTACGGCGCAGCTTCGGTGGATGCAATTTGCGACAAAGCCGGCGCAAAGAAAGGCAGTTTTTATTATTTCTTTAAATCTAAATCCGACCTGGCCGCCGCGGCATTAGAGGCGGATTGGAACAAGAAGAGATCGCAAATGGACTCGATCTTTTCACCAACTATCCCGCCGCTGGAGCGGCTCGATCGCTACTTCGATTTTGTATATGAAAATCTAACGAAGGTGCGCGAGAGATGCGGCGCAATTCTCGGCTGCCCGTATGTAAGCGTTGGCAGCGAAGTTAGCACTCAGGATCAGGGGGTTCGCGAAGCCATCGATCGGATCATGGATCGCAAGCTCCAGTTCTTTGTCTCTGCCGTGCGCGACGCTGCGTCCGAAGGCTTGATTGAGACCGCGGACCCGGTCGCGAAAGCGCAAGCGCTGTTCTCTTCATATCAAGGCACAATTGCCCAGGCACGCATCCAGAACGACATCGATTTGATTCGCGATTTCAAGCACGTCGCCCGGGAAGTGTTGGGCGTGAAACGCACAGAAGCCGTTGCCACTTAAAAGTCTCTTTTTTTTGCCAATTTCATAGACGACCAGTCAAATATATAAATCAACATAAACGGAAAAAACAACCAATGAAAACTGACCTGCCTAACGAACCAACAAAACTAGTTTTCCTCCAGACGGTCGGAATTGCTCTGCGCAATTTGAAACGACAACTCCAGCACGATTACGAATGCGCCTATCCGAATCTGCGCGAGATCATTCGGCTAATCCTCGATGAGGAAGAATTGCGCGCGTGGAACCTGACGTTCTTCCCGCATCTGGTCCTTCCCGATTTGGTCGAGGCGCACGTCGCACGACTGAATTTGCAACCAGTACACGCGGATGTGATCGCAGCGCACGGACACGATCAGTTCGAAAACCAACCAGCGACTTTTGCGCTATGCGCATGAATTTCAGCTCAGGTTCCCGCCCATTGAACTGAATCGAACACACGAAAGGAACAAATGAACAACAACAACGCATTCGAAGGTAAGGTTGCACTCGTAACCGGAGGAACTTCAGGCATTGGTAAAGCGACCGCGATCGCATTCGCGCGGGCCGGTGCAAAAGTGGTTCTAAGCGGACGCCGCGAAAAAGAAGGCGCACAGGTTGTCGCTGAGATTAAGAAATTTGGCGGCGATGCCGCATTTGTTCGCGCCGATATTGCCAAAGACGCGGACGTCAAAGCTATGGTCAAGTTCGCGGTCGAGAAATTCGGCCGGCTAGACATCGCATTTAACAACGCTGGCGTTGAATGGAAGGGACCTGTCGATCAAGCGACGGAAGCCGAATACCGCCGGATCTTCGACATCAACGTTTGGGGCGTTCTGAATTCAATGCGCCACGAAATTCCCGTTATGGTCAAAAATGGCGGCGGTGCAATCGTCAACACTTCAAGCGTAGCCGGACATGTTGGCCTCGCGCAGGTGAGCATCTACATCGCTTCCAAGCATGCGGTCGAAGGCCTGACAAAATCTGTTGCACTCGAATTCGCGAAGCAAAACATCCGCATCAACGCCATTGCTCCAGGAGTGATCGCTACCGAAATGTTCGATCGTTTCGCCGATGACGAGTTACGGGAACAAATCCTTTCGATCGTTCCAGTCGCGCGTGTCGGTGCGGCCGAGGAGATTGCCGCTGCAGTTCTCTACCTGGCGTCTGATGCCGCAAAATTCACCACGGGCACTTCGCTTGTCGTCGATGGCGGTTTCATTGCCGGATAAGGATATCCACGCAGAACTGTCATAAACGAATATTCGATAACTCGGCAGTCTGTTATGGCCCCTCCGCCTAACGACCGCCGGGATTGGCGAACAAAAACTTAAGGAGAAAAAATGAGGAACGTATTTGGAGAAACCTCAACGACAGAAGATGTTTTGTCCGGGATAAATCTGACCGGGAAACGGATTCTGGTTACCGGTGTGTCGGCGGGACTTGGAGTTGAGACTGCGCGATCACTTGCAGCGCATGGCGCGCGCGTCGTCGGCGCCGCGCGGGATCTGAGCAAGGCTAAAATGGCCACCGCACAGGTGCGAACGGAAGCTACCGCGAAAGGCGGAAGCTTCGACCTGGTTGAGCTTGATCTTGCCAATCTTAAGAGCGTGCGAGCCTGCGCTGGCTCGCTTTTGGAACAGGGTGAACCGTTCGACGTCATTATCGCGAATGCTGGCGTGATGGCCACGCCTTTTGGGCATACGGCGGACGGTTTTGAAACGCAGTTCGGCACTAATCATCTCGGGCACTTTGTGTTCGTGAATCGGATTGCGTCACTTATCCGGAAAGGTGGACGGCTGATCAACCTCTCTTCTTCGGGTCACCGCTTTGCCAACGTGGACCTGAACGATCCCAATTTTGACCAGACACCTTATGAACCTTTTGTTGCCTATGGCAGATCGAAGACGGCGAACATCCTTTTCGCTGTTGCTTTCGATAGGCGGTACCGGGATCGCGGCGTGCGCGCTGCGGCTGTGCATCCAGGAGGCATTCAGACCGAACTCGGCCGGTATGCGAACCGGAATCAGATCGAGAAGCTCGTGGAAGAAATGAATCAGCAACTCGCAGCTGAGGGCAAGCCGCCCTTCCAGTGGAAGACCGTTCCTCAGGGCGCTGCAACTTCAGTATGGGCCGCGGCCGTCGCCGACGCCGACCAGATCGGCGGAAAGTATTGCGAGAACTGCCACGTCGGTAACATCGTTCCGGACAATGCAACCATCAACGCCATGAGTGAGGGAGTACGCGCATATGCGCTCGATCCAAAAACCGCTGAAGCCCTCTGGAATAAAAGTGAAGAACTGGTGAGCGAGTCTTTTACCCAAAACAGATTATGAACAGCGGCAAAAAGGAAAATTCGTCAAAACTTGACCTCGGCGGCGTATTCGCGCTGCCTGGCACTTCGCTGACAGTGCACCGAATGGGATACGGCGCGATGCAGCTCGCTGGCCCTGGCGTGTTCGGTCCGCCAAAGGATCGTGACACCGCATTGGCCGTGCTCCGGGAGGCCATCGCGTCTGGGGTAAATCACATTGACACGAGCGATTTCTACGGCCCGCACGTCACGAACCAATTGATCCGCGACGCTCTGCATCCCTACCCCGACGATCTCGTTATTGTTACGAAGGTTGGCGCTCGTCGCGGCACGGACAAGTCGTGGATTCCTGCTCTTTCTCGCCAGGAACTTATCCACGGAGTCCATGACAATCTGAAAAATCTCCGCGTCGAGGCTCTCGATGTCGTGAATCTTCGCGTGGGTGGACTCACGGAACCGTCTGAAGGATCGATTGCGCAACCACTGACTGTGCTGAGCGAACTCAAGCAACAAGGGCTTATCCGGCATATCGGTCTGAGCAATGTAAGTCCCACACAGTTGGCCGAGGCGCAGGCCATTACGGAAATAGTTTGCATCCAGAATTTTTATAACGTGGCGAACAGGAAAGATGATGACTTCATCGATGATCTCGCACGGCAAGGTATCGCTTATGTTCCGTTTTTCCCATTGGGAGGCTTTACCCCATTACAGTCGTCAGTGGTTGACGCACTGGCAGCGACACTGCAGGCGACGCCGATGCAGGTCGCGCTCGCCTGGCTGCGTCATCGTGCGCCGAACATTCTTTTGATTCCCGGCACGTCCTCTGTCGCACATCTGCGGGAGAACCTCGCCGCAGCAAAACTGAATCTGTCGGACGACGCACTCGGACAGTTGGACAGGGTGGCGAAAACGAAAGCATCGAACGCGGCTTAATTTGGTTTGTGCCGATTGGCGAGTAAGATTTGCACGTGACCAACGAGGAGCAAGACGAACAGTTCTACCGCGATACTGAAAGCATCGCGTTTCCAAAACTGAACGATCATCAGCTTTCGCTACTTGAGCCTTTGGCCGAACGCCGCGTGATGAAGCGCGGCGACGTGCTGTTCAAGGCCGGGCAACGTGATCTTGGATTAGCAATTGTTTTGCGCGGCGAATTCGAAGCCTTCGAGACGCGTGACGGGACCGAATATAACCTCGCTACCGCGCACGAGCGCGATTTCATCGGCGACGTATCGATGCTCCAGGGCACATCGATCCTCGGTTCGAGCAGAGTCGTATCAGACGAGGCCGAGATACTTCACATTCCGGCGGCTGAACTCCGGCGGGCGCTTGCTGAAATTCCCGCGGTGAGCAAGACAATCGTCGATGCGTTGATCATGCGACGACGGCGGCTTCGCCGCGATCGTGAATTCGCGGGAATGCGTGTTCTGGCCAACCGCGACGCGCGCGATGGACATCAGCTCGATGATTTCCTGGACAAGAATCGCATTCCACACCGGCTGATCGAATTTGAGAGCGAACAGGGACTGGCGCTGAGCAAACGTTTTCACCTAACGACTCGAGATTTGCCGGTTTTGATCACGGCGGCCGGGACGCGATTGAGCAAGCCGTCGTTGCGCGAAGTCGCACGCGAAGCCGGTTTGCTGCGGCCGCTCGCGGAAGAAAATGAGACCGAAGTTTGCTGCGACCTCGCAATTGTTGGCGCCGGACCGGCCGGCCTGGCCGCAGCGGTGTACGCCGCGTCCGAGGGATTGAAGACGGTCGTCGTCGAAAGTTATGCGCCCGGCGGACAAGCCGGTTCCTCGTCGCTCATTGAAAATTTCTTTGGATTTCCGACCGGCATTGGTGGCGGCGAATTGACCTGGCGGGCGCAGCTTCAGGCTTATCGATTCGGTGCGAAATTTTCCACACCGGCCGCGGCGCTCTCGCTGCAATACCACCCTGATGGCGAGTACCGCGTATGCCTCGAGACGGAAGGTTGCGGTGCGGTACTTCGCGCAAAAGCTCTCCTGATTGCGACTGGCGCCGAATATGGCCGGCTCGAAGCCGAGGGCCGCGAACAATTCGAAAATGTCGGCGTTTATTATGCTGCCACCGCAATGGAGGGTCAGCTTTGTCGCAACGAAACTGTTGTTGTTGCTGGCAGCGGCAACTCAGCCGGCCAGGGAGCGATGTTCCTTTCCGAGGGTGCGGCCAAAGTATTACTTGTCGTTAGGGGAAACAACATTGCCAGCAAGATGTCGGACTATCTTTCGCGCCGGGTGGAGGCCCGTGAAAACATTGAGATTCTCTACAACACTCAGATCCGCAAAATGTCTGGCGGCAAGAAGCTGGAACAAATCGAATTGGAAAATACCAAGACAGGCGAGCATCGGGTTGTGCGGACGCCGGCAGTCTTTTCAATGATCGGCGCTCGCCCGTGCACAGAGTGGTTGCCGCCGGAGATCGCTCGCGATGACAGAGGCTTCATCAAGACCGGCGCGGTAGTTTCCGATGCGCCGGCATGGCGCGCGAGCAAACATCAACCGGCTCCGCTGGAAACGAGTCTGCCCGGAATTTTTGCGGCCGGAGATGTCCGTTCCGGATCAGTGAAGCGTTGCGCAGCGGCGGTTGGCGAAGGCGGAATGGCCGTCGCCGGAATCCATATGAGCCTCGCATCCCGGCGCAACGCATCAGCGGAGGCAACACCATCACGCTAATCGATCATGAATGCCCGAGGTTGTTCTCATCTGAATGCGATTGCAATTGAGTCGATCAAGCAGCCGCAGCGCCGCGAATGCGAAGAATGCGTAAAGATCGGTTCATATTGGGTGCATCTGCGGACGTGCCAGACGTGTGGAGTCACGCTGTGCTGCGACAGCTCGCCAAATCAGCACGCCAGCAAACATGCTCACGCCAGTGGACATCCAGTGATCGCATCGGCTCAGCAGGGCGAACGTTGGCTTTACTGCTATCCAGATGAAGCATTCGCGGAATATTGAGTGACGATAGCGTGCCCAATCGCATCAAAGAAAATGCTGGTGAAGCTCGGTTTCCGCAGCTGGAAATAAGCATTGACACTTAAGACAGCTGCCAGCATACCTAACGAAATAACGCAGCGAAGGACGGTTTAACGTCTTTCGCTCCGCTGACGGCACGCCCCCCAGAGGGCTCCGGTTTAATCAAAAACAAAAGGAGACATCACCATCATGAAATCAATCGTCACTATCATCGCCATCACATTGTTTGGCATTTTGCCGGTTACATTTGTTCACGGACAGACATCACCAAAAACCGCCTCGAGTGCAAAGCAGGCGACAACTGCCGGGGCTGGCAAACGCACCGATGTTTATCACGTGCATTTCACGAAAGCTGCGCTCGGCAAGGCAGCGCAATTGGGTGATTGGCTCAAAACGCCGGATCCCAGCAATCCAATGCCGGATCATTTTGTTGTCCTTCGCCACCAGGATGGCGATGCATGGGATTATGTGGTGATTACACATATGGGCCCAAAAGCGACCGTCGAAGCCGCGGGAACGGCTGTGCCTCCAGACAAACGCGACTTGAGCGCCTGGCACACTGATACGTTCGTGAACGGGCCTTCATGGGAAGAATTCACGCGCGCAATGGGCATTGACGCAGACTCGAAGACAAAGACGACCGGTTCAGTTTACTCTGTTTCTTATTATCGCCCCGCCCCCGGCCATCGCGAGCAATTGGAAAAAATGCTTGGCGAACTGTCGAGCGCGTCTGGCGATACCACTGCTGGCAACGTGTTAATGCAGCACCTGGAAGGCGCCAATTGGACGTTCCTCGCCATCGCTCGGTACAATTCGTGGGACGATTATGCCAAAGGGCAGAAAGCCAGCGCCGGGGACACAACAAAGAAAGACAGCCCATGGTCGCGTTTGCGTGACCACACCGATTTTCACACTGACACGCTCACCGATCGCATAGCGCCATAAGACCGGAATAAATCGTGGCATTCTTTTGGAACGCCTCGGCGCCTGACACAGACGCCCTACAGAATCCGTTCGACATGGCGGTTGGACACAACCGCCTATACAACAATCCGGCTGCGCAGGTAGAGCGAGCAGTCCTTTGGCCGCCAAAACTGCGCGCACGGGAGTGACGCTCCCTACCCAAGAATGTCGGGCATCTGACATGCCTTCGGCCTTGTTTCGGCGTTGCTATCGCCGGAACCGCAATTCCGATCGTTTGTCGATTACGATCATGAGCAGGAGCACCAGCCTTCGCCAAGGCTATGGCCTTGGCAAGCGAGCAAGAGTCTTCAACACATCTACGCATCATGATGCGTCAATTTGTTCCTTGATTGCCTCACAAAACGCGGTTTAGTTGCCAGACACTTTATGGCGATTAACGGAGTTCATCCTCTGGAAGCGTTGATGCGCGAGCGGATCGTCGTGCTCGATGGCGCAATGGGAACAATGATCCAGGGCTATAAATTGTCGGAAGCAGATTACCGCGGCGAGCGGTTCCGCAATTGGCAAGGTAAAGACCTCAAAGGCAGCCTTGAACTATTAAACCTAACGCAGCCGCACGTGGTTGAGGAAATTCATTCCAATTATCTCAAAGCCGGCGCGGATATCATCGAAACGAACACCTTCAGCGGAACAACGATCGGTCTGCACGATTTTCTTTTCCAGGGCGAACCGAACGCTGGGCGCAAAGACCAGGAATTCTTTCAGCGCGTGGCCGACGATCCCGGTCTTCGCGCACTGGTTCATGAAACTAATTTCCAAGCAGCGCGCATCGCACGTCGCGCTACGGACCGGGCAGCGAATGAAACCGGCCAGCAGCGATTTGTCGGCGGATC
>Ga0066388_100003236_pt1 | contig 10436 bp, 10 predicted proteins | sample PanSoiMetaGPlot6_FD_64539 | JGI IMG/M metagenome (GOLD analysis project Ga0066388, IMG submission 64539) | Tropical forest soil microbial communities from Panama analyzed to predict greenhouse gas emissions - Panama Soil - Plot 6 (Hybrid Assembly) | ecosystem: Environmental > Terrestrial >... | reverse complement strand
CCTGACCACCCGGTCCCAGGTCGCCTACTACACCGGGGAGGTGGGCGACTCGGCGGCGGCCCTGCAGCAGTACCGGCAGCTGCTCGACAACCGCACCCGGGTACTCGGCCCAGACCACCCCAACACCCTGACCACCCGGTCCCAGGTCGCCTACTACACCGGGGAGGTGGGCGACTCGGCGGCGGCCTTACAGCAGTACCGGCACCTGCTCGACAACCGCACCCGGGTACTCGGCCCAGACCAACCCGACACCCTGACCACCCGGTCCCTGGTCGCCTACTACACCGGGGAGGTGGGTGACGCGGCGGCGGCCCTGCAGCAGTGCCGGCAGCTGCTCGACGACAGCATCCGGGTACTCGGCCCAGACCACCCCGCCACCCTCTCAGCAGGACACAGCCTGGCAGCCACCTTGTGGGATCTCGGCGAGAAGGACGAAGCCCGTCAGCTCGAGCAGCACGTCCTCGATGGCCGGCGTCGAGTCCACGGTGCCGATCATCCGAGCACCGTCACGGCAGCTGATCGCCTGAGGGCGTGGGAGCTGGCTTGCCGATCTCGAGGTTACGCCGGTTGAGACCAAGGCCCGCGGAGCACCTGCGCAACCTCGAGGTCGGCAGTCGGGGACTCCTCGAGCGGCGGGAGTCGGGGACGGGACAGGGCGGTGGCGACTCGGTCGACGGCGGCCGACACCTCTGGGGACGGGCCGGTGCGCTCGGCCCAGTGGGATCCCTCGATCCCGTAGATGGTCAGGTGGGCGGGGAGGCGGCCGAGCTGGCGGGCCAGCTCGATGACCGTGTCCAGCCCGATCCCGTGAGTGGAGCCGGCGGTGAGTGTCGCGGGAAACGGGATGGCGGCGTCCAGCACGTGCACGGTGCCGGCCGGGGCACCGGAGCGGACTGCGTCGACAACGACGGCGTAGTCGTCGGGCCGCCACAGCTCCATCAACCGGATGGGGTCGCCGGCCAGCTCGTGGATCCTCGCCGGGTGGCCGGACTCGCGCAGGCGCCGGGCGACCAGCAGGCCCGCGGCGTCGTCGCCCCGGTCGGTGCCGATCCCGATGATGACGTCCACGGCTACGTCCACAGTCGCTACGTCCTGGTGATCCGCAGGTCCAGGAAGTGGGTCGCGCACGAGATGCACGGGTCGTAGCTGCGGATGAGCTGCTCGCACCGGTGCCGCAGGGTGTCGTGGTCCAGGTCCAGATTGGACTGGACGAGCCGGCGGAGGTCGGCTTCGATGCTGGGCTGGTTTTGCGCGGTCGGCGGGATGATCCGGGCGTCGGTGAGCGTGCCGGCGGCGTCGAGGCGGTAGCGGTGGTAGAGGACGCCGCGGGGCGCCTCGGTGCAGGCGTGTCCCTCCCCAGCCCGGGCCGGCACGTCGACGTAGGGCCGGTCCGGCGGCCGGTAGTCCGCAACGATGCGCAGCGCCTCCTCGAAGGCGTAGAGGATCTCGACGCAGCGCACCAGGATGCTGCCGAACACGTTCCGGTAGTCCGGGCCGAGCCCTGCGTCCGTCGCGGCCTGCTGTACGGCAGGAGGTAGCCGGTCGTGGTTCAGGCGGTACCGCGCGAGCGGGCCGACCAGGTAAGGGCCGCGCTCGACCATCCGGCCGTGCAGGGCTGTCGAGTGTGGAACGTGGATCTCCTCGACGTGGTCGAGGAACTCCCGTGCGGCGATGTCCAGGCCGGCGGTGGAGACCAGCCTGCCCTCGTTCATCGGGTACTCGCCGGGATGCCGCAGGCTGACCAGCTCGTAGTCCATCTCGGCGGCCGGGATGTCGAACGTGGACACTGTCGAGAGCAGCGTCAGCGCGTCGTCCCGGCCGCGGCGCAGCGGGTCGGTCAGCGTGCTCAGCTCGGCGCGGGTGGGCGTCCGGTAGAACCCGCCGAGCCGGACGTTGACCGGGTGGATGGGCCGGCCACCGACCAGGTCGACGATCTGGTTGCCGGCCTTCTTCAGCCGCAGCGCCAGCTCGACCAGGTCACGGTGGTGTGCGGCCATGTGCACCGCGCTGTCGTAACCGAGGAAGTCCGGCGCGTGCAGCAGCGCGACGTGCAGCACGTGGCTCTCGATCCACTCGCCGCAGTACAGCAGCCGGCGCAGCTCCCGGATCGGCCCGTCGGCGGTGACCCCGCAGGCGTCCTCGATCGCGTGCACGGCGCTCATCTGGTAAGCGACTGGGCAGATCCCGCAGATGCGGGCGGTGATGTCGACCGGCTCGGCGTGCCCGCGGCCACGCAGGAACGCCTCGAAGAACCGCGGCGGCTCGTAGATCGCCAGCCGCACGTCGGTCACCTCGCCACCGTCCACAGTGACGTGCAGCGCCCCCTCGCCCTCGACCCGTGCCAGCGCCTCCACCGAAAGCGAGAAATGGTCGTCCGCCCCGAGTTTGTGGCTCATACCTCACGCTCGCTCTGTGGCCACGTGCAGCTCGCTTTCCGCGCGGAACTCAGGCGCGTTCGCGTTGAACGTGCGCAGGACGCGCAGCAGGTCCGCCTCGGTCGCCCCCAGCGCCAGCCACTGCCGGGACAGCGAGGCCGTGTTCGGTGTCTCCATCGGACCGAAGCAGCCGTAGCAGCCGCGGTGGTACGTCGGGCACAGCGCGCCGCAGCCGGCATGGGTGACCGGACCGAGGCAGGGCGTGCCGTGCGCGACCATCACGCACGGGTTGCCGCGCCGCTTGCACTCGGTGCAGACACTCGCCGCCGAGATCCGCGGCGGCCGGTCGGCCAGGAACGCGCAGATCACTTCGAGCAGCTGGCCGCGGTCGATCGGGCAGCCGCGAAGCTCGAAGTCGACCGGCACGTGCTCGGAGATCGCCGTGGAGTGCGCCAGCGTGTGGATGTAGTCCGGCCGGGCGTACACCGCGGCCTGGAACTCGGCGACGTCGGCGAAGTTGCGCAGCGCCTGGATCCCGCCGGCCGTGGCGCACGCGCCGATCGTCACCAGCCGGCGGGACAGCCGGCGCACCTCGCGGATCCGCTCCGCGTCCGCGGCCGTAGTAACGGAGCCCTCCACAAGCGACAGGTCGTACGGCCCGGCAACGGTGGCGCTGGACGCCTCCAGGAAGTAGGCGATCTGGACCCGGTCGGCCACGGCGAGCAGCTCGTCCTCGCAGTCCAGCAGGCTGAGCTGGCAGCCGTCGCAGGAGGCGAACTTCCACACCGCCAACGTCGGCCTCGCCGAGCCCGTCACCTCACAGCTCCCGGGTCCGCAGCAGCCGGGCCACCGCCGACCAGGGCAGCACCGGGCCGTCGGTGCAAACGTAGAACGGCCCGAGCACGCAGTGGCCGCACAGGCCCACCATGCACTTCATGTTGCGCTCGAGCGACACCTCGACCCGCTCGGCGGGCACGCCGAGGTCGGTCAGCGCGTCGGCGGCGAACCGCATCATGATCTCCGGTCCGCACACGTAGGCGACCGTGTTCGCCGGATCCACGGCCAGCCGGCGCACCAGCGCAGGCACCACGCCCACGTCACCGCGCCACCCACCATGGGCGCGGTCGACGGTCACTTCCACCGCGAGGTCGAACCGGGCCCGCCAGGCGTGCAGCTCGTCCGCGTAGAGCAGGTCCTCCGGCGAGCGGCTGCCGTACAGCAGCGCCACCCGGCCGATCTCGCCGCGGTGGGCCAGCAGCCAGTAGAGGGCCGGGCGCAGCGGGGCGAGTCCCAGGCCACCGGCCACCACGACCGCGTCCCGGCCGGCCGCGGCCTCGACGTTCCATCCCGTGCCGAACGGACCGCGCACCCCCACCGTGTCACCCGGCCCGACCCGGGTCAGGCCGCTGGTGGTCGCGCCCGCCGCCCGGACCGTGTGCCGCTGTATGTCCGGCACGGCCGGGTCCCCGCTGACCGAGATGGGCACCTCGCCCAGCCCGAACAGGGACAGCATGTTGACCTGGCCCGGCCGGTACGGCACGGCAGGGCCGGTCACCGGCTCGAGGTCGACGGTGACCGTGTCGACCAGCTCCCGGCGGACCGCCCGCACCCGCCACGGCCGCGGCACCAGGTCCGGTGCGGTCGCCAGTACCGGTGCCCGTTCAGCGGTGGTCATGGCCGTAGAGGTCGAGAAGCCGGAGCCTGGTGGACTGCAGCCGGTCCACGATCACCGGGATGAACCGGGCGGTGAGCGCGTAGCCCAGCACCGGGTCCGCGTCCATCTCGGCCCGCAGCCGGGCGCCGTCGACCGCCAGCGCGCCGACCGGCTCGATGGCCACCGCGTCGAAGTGCCACCGGTACGGCGGTATCAGCCACGACCAGCCGACCACCTCGCCGGCCCCCAGGGTCTCCAGCACGGCCGGCGGGCGGCCGCTCGACTGCACCTGCAGCGCCACCCGACCCTCGGTCAGCAGGTAGAAGGTGCCGGCCGGGTCGCCCTCCCGGCCGAGCACCTGACCACCGTCCGCGTCCAGCCGGGTCACCAGCGGCGCGACCGCCAGCACCACCGGGTCCGGCAGGTCGATGCAGAACGGGTGCGCGGCCAGCTCATCGGCCAGTGCATGCGTCATCGGACACCGTCCACATCGGACGTGCCGGCCGGGCCGCGGATCGCGGCGGCCTCCTCGGTGATGTCGATGCCGACCGGACACCAGGCGATGCACCGTCCACACCCGACACATCCGGACGTGCCAAACTGGGACCACCACGTGCCGAGCTTGTGGGTCATCCACTGCCGGTACCGGGAGCGGCCGGAGGCCCGAGCCGGACCGCCGCCGTGCAGGTAGGAGAAGTCGAGGGTGAAGCAGGAGTCCCAGTGCTGCCAACGCTCGGCATGGTCGCCGGTGAGGTCGGTGACGTCCTCCACGGTGGTGCAGAAGCAGGTCGGGCAGGCCATCGTGCAGTTGCCACACGTGAGGCACCGGTCGGCCACGTCGTCCCAGCGGGGATGGTCGAGACTGCCGGCCAGCAGCTCGGGCAGACCTTCGGTGTCCAGCTCCCGGCCCATCCGGCCCGCGGCCGAGGCCACGACCTCGGCGACCTCGGCCGCATCGGACCCGTCGGCGGCCCGGTGCGGCACGGCGGCGAGCACGGCCGCGCCCCGTTCGGATCCCACGGCTATCGCGAACTCGTGCCGCTCACCCGCTCCGCCGAGCAGCTCGGTGAGCGCGAGATCGTAGCCGGGTCCAGCCGCCGGACCGGTCCCCATCGAGACGCAGAAACACAGGCCGGACGGCGTACCACAGTTCACCGCGAGCAGGAACACCTCCCCGCGGCGGCCTTCGTACACCGCATCGGCGGTGTGACCGCGCAGCAGCACCCGGTCCTGCACCGCGATCGCCGCCAGCTCGCAGCCGCGTACCCCGACCAGCGCCAGCCGCCGCGCCGGCACCGGCTCCGGCGTGTAGGCGGGCTGGCCGCGCTCGTCCCGCTCCGCGGTCCACAGCCGGCGGCGCGCCGGGAACAGGTGCGTCTTCGGCGAATGCGGACCGACCGCATAGCCGAACAGCGCCTCGTCGTCCCGGCGGACGAGCCGGTACCGCCCGGGTGACTGCTCGTCGCCCCACCCGGCCGGCAGGTCGTCGATCCCGTCGATGGGCCCGAACGCAATGACCCCGTCCCGGACGGTCGGACCGACCAGCTCGTAACCCTCGGACCGGAGCCGGTCCAGCACGGCGCCCAGCCCTGCACGGTCGACCACGGCAGTGGGAGTGGAGGCGACTGCAGGCATCCTCTCACGCTCCTCCTCGCGGCACCGACGGACCGACAGTACGGCTTCTCCGCGACGGAGGGAACCCGGTCAGCCAGCAGGCACCCGCTGGAGTCCTTTGTCGCGAGGACCAGGGACGTCCGGACCTCGTCCAGCCCGAATCCCGCCCATACCCTTGGGGGTATCAAGCGACGACGAGGTGACGGGTCATGCGCGAGAAGGTTCTGGTGCTGGGTGGAAACTTCGGTGGTCTGACCGCGGCGCTGAGCGTGAAACACGAGTTGGCGGGTGACGTCGACGTCACGGTGGTGTCGGCCGCTGACCGGTTCCTGTTCAACCCGTCGCTGATCTGGCTGCCGTTCGGCAAGCGCCGGGCCGAGGACATCACCTTCCCGCTGGCCCCGACCTTCGAGTCGCACGGCGTCGAGTTCGTACACGCCACGGCTACCCGCATCGACCCGGTGGCACAGCAGGTGGAGACCACGGCCGGCAGCTACCGATACGACTACCTGGTCATCGCGACCGGCTACCGCAACAAGACCGACGTCGTGCCCGGGCTGGCCGAGACGAACTCCGCCTACACCATCACCACCCTCGAGGACGCCATACACGCCGGCGAGGGCTGGCGGCGGTTCCTGGACGACCCAGGCCCAGTCGTCATCGGCGCCGCCCAGGGCGCTGGCTGCTTCGGCGCCGCCTACGAGTTCCTGTTCAACACCTCCTACCGGCTGCGGAAAGCTGGGCTGCGCAAGCGGGTACAACTGACCTACGTGACCGCGGAGCCGTTCCTCGGCCATTTCGGTATCGGCGGGCTGCCCGGCGGAGAGCGGCTGCTGAAGATGTTCCTGAACAAGGAAGGCATTCAGGCGATCACCGACACCGCCATGACCGAGGTCGTGCCGGGCAAGCTGGCGCTGGCCGACGGCCGAGCGCTGGACTTCGCCTACGCTATGATCATCCCGCCGTTCGTCGGCCAGCCGGTCGTCGCCACGGTGCCAGGCCTGGCCGACGACAAGGGCTACGTCCCGGTGCGCGACACCTACCAGTCCACGGCTCATTCGAACATCTACGCCGTCGGTATAGCCGCTGCGGTCACGGTGCCGTGGACCACCGCCGTGCCGGTCGGCGTCCCCAAGACCGGCTTCCCCACCGAGGTGCAGGCGCACGTCGCCGCGCACAACATCGCCGCCCAGATCCGTGGCGAGCAGCCGGCCCGGGAGAAGAGGTTCGGCGACATCCCCGCGGTGTGCGTGCTGGACGCCGGCAACAACGGGGTCATGATCCTGGCCGACAAGATGCTCCCACCCCGCAGGGCCGCCGCGCTGATCCCCGGCCCACAGTCCCACGCCGCCAAGCTGCTGTTCGAGAAGTACTTCCTGTGGAAGGCCCGCAACGGCTACGTCCGGCTGCCCTGACCCCAGTACCCCCCTCCCGGTTACCCCCTCCCGGTCCGGTACCGGCCGCCTCACCGGCCGGTACCGGACCGGACATACTGCCGCCCCACCGAAGCGGTGGGGCGGCATACTGCACCCTTCTCGTTCCAGGGTTTGCTAGCTGCGCGGGTCTGCTAGCTGCGCGAGACGGGGATCGTGCGTGGCTGGGCCGCCTTGGTGATCGGCACGGTCACTTCGAGAATGCCGTCGGCGTACCAGGCAGTCACGTGCTCCGGGTCGGCCCCGGTAGGCAGCGCCACCGCGCGAGCCAGCTCTCCGTAGCGGAACTCGGTCCGCTTCGCCGCCGCGGTCCGCTCCCTCCGCTCGGCATGGATCGTCAGGATCCCGTCGGTGATCGAGACCTGCACGTCCTTGTCCGGGTCGACCCCGGGCAGCTCGGCCCGCAGCACGTACGCGTCCTCTCGCGTCTCGTCCTCGACCCGGAAGCCGAACATGGTGGACTTCGACCCGAGCCGGGCCGCTGGCATGGGCAAGTGCTCCACCCACTCGAACAGGTCCGGCCACCACTCCCGGCGTGTCACGGCTGTCATCACAGCCTCCTTACCGTGTGCTTGTTCCTTGCCTCCTCCAGCACACTCCATATCGGACACCTGGGCCAGAGGCAGAGGTCACCACCAGGACAAGCACTTCCTCGTCTGGAGTCGGAGCCAGGCCGTGGGAGTTGTGACCTTGTCCCCTAACGGTCGGTCGCCCGGCGGTAGACGATGAAGTGACAGACGATGATGCAGAACAGACGGCGGCGGCCCGCGGGCTGCCGCGGCGACGGAAGGGAAGGTCGTCATGGCCGGCGGGGCGCGCGGGTTGCTGGTAGGGGTCGACGGGTCCGAGCAGAGCCTGGATGCAGTCGAGTGGGCTGCCGCCGAGGCCGACACCCGGGGTGCGCCGCTGACCGTCTGCTACGTCAGCAGCAACGGCGTCCCGATCCTGGGGCCACTCACCGCCAAACCGCGGACTGACCGGGGAGAAGGTCGGGCGCGGCAGGTGGTCGACCGCGCGGTCGCCGCGGCCCACCGGAGCGCGCCAGGCATCGAGGTGGCCGCTGTCGCCGGGCACGGCGCCCCGGCCCGTGAGCTGATCCGGCTGGCGGCCGACGCCGAGCTGGTCGTCGTCGGCCACCGCGGACTCGGTGGGTTCGCCGAGCTGTTGCTCGGCTCGGTGAGCGCGCACGTTGCCGCGCACGCCCCCGCACCGGTCGTGATCGTGCGGCCGGCCACCAAGCCGGACGGTCCGGTGCTGGTGGGGCTCGACGGCGCGGCCGGTCGGCATCCCGCCCTGGAGTACGGGTTCGACTACGCCGCCCGGCACGGGTGCGGCGTGCAGGTGCTGCACGCGTTCCGGGACCCGATCGGCACCGCCGCCACCATGGCCTACCGCCTGCCGGACGCCGACTACGGGCATGCCCGGCAGGCTGCGGCCGGACACCTCGCCGACGTGGTGCGGCCCTGGCGAGTGAAATACCCGAATGTCGACGTCGAGCTGGTCGCCCTCGGCAGGCCGGCCGCGCACGCCCTCGTGGACGCGTCGCTCGGGTCCTGCCTGCTCGTCGTCGGCCGCCGCGGCCCCGGCGGCCTGGCCGGCCTGATGCTCGGGTCGGTCAGCCAGGCCGTGCTGCGGCAGGCGCACTGCCCCGTCGCCGTCGTCAGCTGAGTCTCGGCGGGCGGCGAGTAGTCAACCGCCACGGAGAACGGGGCGCAGCGCGTCCAGCGCGGCCGGATCCTCGATTGTGGACGGTACCGGCTCTGCGTCGTTGCCGTCGGCGATCCCGCGCATCGTCTTGCGCAGTATCTTGCCGGAGCGGGTCTTGGGCAGCGCGCGGACGATGTCGACCGTGCGGAACGACGCGACCGGACCGACCTGGTCGCGGACCAGCTCGACGAGCTCGGTGCGCAGCGTGTCCTCCTCGACGGTGCTGCCGGCCTTCAGCACCACGAACCCACGGGGCACCTGGCCCTTGAGCTCGTCGTAGACGCCGATCACCGCGCACTCGGCGACGGCGGGATGGCTGGCCAGCACCTGCTCCATGGCGCCGGTGGACAGCCGGTGGCCGGCGACGTTGATCACGTCGTCGATCCGGCCCATGACGTGCAGGTAGCCGTCCGCGTCGCGCTGCCCGCCGTCGCCGGTGGTGTAGCTGCCGGGGTGCCGCAGCAGGTACGAGGAGACGTAGCGCTCGTCGTCGCCCCACAGGGTGGGCAGGCACCCGGGCGGCAGCGGCAGCCGGATCACGATCTCCCCGTCCACGCCCGGTGGCACCTCGGTGCCGGTCGAGTCGACGACCCGGACGTCGTAGCCGGGCACCGGGTCGGTGACAGACCCCGCCTTGGTCGGCTTGGGCTGCAGGCCAAGCAGGTTCGCGGCGATCGGCCAGCCGGTCTCGGTCTGCCACCAGTGGTCGATGACCGGAATTCCGAGCCGGTCGCTCGCCCAGTGGTAGGTCTCCGGATCCAGCCGTTCACCGGCCAGGAAAAGGTATCGGAGGCCGGACAGGTCGTGCTCGGCGGTCCGGGCGCCCGTGGGGTCCTCCCGGCGTATCGCGCGGACCGCCGTCGGAGCCGTGAAAAGCGTCTTCACGCCGTGCTCGGCGACCACGCGCCAGAACGCGCCGGCGTCGGGAGTGCCGACCGGCTTTCCTTCGTAGAGAACGGTGGTGCAGCCGGTCAGCAGTGGGGCGTAGACGATGTAGGAGTGCCCGACCACCCAGCCGATGTCCGAGGCCGCCCAGTACACCTCGCCCGGGTGAGTGTCGTAGATGTACTGCATGCTCCAGCGCAGCGCGACCGCGTGCCCGCCGTTGTCGCGGACCACGCCCTTGGGCTTGGCGGTGGTCCCGGACGTGTAGAGGATGTAGAGCGGGTCGGTCGCCGCGACCGGTACGCAGTCGGCCGGCTCGGCCCCTGCCACGGCCTGCGCCCAGTCCACGTCGCGGCCGGGAGTGAGGCTCGCCTCGGCCTGCGGGCGCTGCAGGATCACGCAGGACTGCGGCTCGTGGCTGGACAGCTCGATCGCGCGTTCGAGAATCGGCTTGTACTCCACGACGCGGGTGGTCTCGATGCCGCAGGACGCCGAGACGATGACCTTTGGAGCGGCGTCGTCGATACGCAGCGCCAGCTCGTTCGCGGCGAACCCGCCGAAGACCACCGAGTGCACCGCGCCGAGCCGGGCACACGCGAGCATCGCGATGACCGCCTCGGGCACCATCGGCATGTAGACCACGACCGGTCCCCGGCGGTCACCCCGAGCCCACGCAGCGCCCCCGCGAACGTGGCCACCTCCGCCAGCAGCTGCCGGTAGGTGTACGTCCGGCCGGTGCCGGTGACCGGGCTGTCGTAGACCAGCGCC
>Ga0066388_100003235_pt1 | contig 10437 bp, 8 predicted proteins | sample PanSoiMetaGPlot6_FD_64539 | JGI IMG/M metagenome (GOLD analysis project Ga0066388, IMG submission 64539) | Tropical forest soil microbial communities from Panama analyzed to predict greenhouse gas emissions - Panama Soil - Plot 6 (Hybrid Assembly) | ecosystem: Environmental > Terrestrial > Soil... | reverse complement strand
CGCCACCCCTAACCGCGACCCTCGACCCAGCGGTCGGGCAAGGGTGCAGCCGGGGCACACAGGGCTTTGACGACCATGATCCTGACCTCGCCGCCAGCGGGGGTGGGGGAGGGTGACGACGAGGTCAGGAGAGTCCTAGCGGTGCACAGGCGAGGAGTGTTACCTGAGGCGTTCTCGCCGCTCCATGGCGACCTTGATCCACTGGGCCAGCTGACAGACACCTGAGCTGCTCAGATCGGGCACGTTGGACACTGACCCAGACCAACTCGACGATGTTCGTCGATTGATGGACCGGGAACCCCGGTTCCCTTAGCAGAATGCGCGAATCACCGTCGTCCTGACGACAGGAATTCGCGCATAGCCACCAGCTGCCCGGATCGTAACGGGATCTTCTAGGACATCTAGCGTCGCGCTCGCGCGAATCACTGTCGCAAGCAGCAGCAATTCGCGCAGCGACTGCCGAATCAGCGTCCACGTGCCCAGGGATCCGTTGGCGAACACAAGCCATGGAGCCGTGGTGCTGCCGCTGTTGTCCGACCGGGTCCGTGGCAGCGCCACGGCAAGCAATGTGCTGAGTCCAGAAATTCGGTGCACGATTCGTGGCCGGGTGGATGCATCGCAAGGCCAAGGAGCAGGCCGCTAGCCGCGTTAACGGCGACGACGAGACCGCAGCGAGGCGCCGCCCGACGCGGAGATAGGAGGCGAGTTTCTGGTTCGGCACACTAGGCGGAGGGGCCGGCCGGCTGCGGTTCGCGCCAGTGCGCGTCTTGCGGAGGATGGCGCGGCGCGAAAGATCGGCCCCGAGATGAGCCGCCAGGTTGTTAGGCGAACCCGGAGGGAGGCGGGTCGTCGGGGCCGGACTGTTCGGCCAGGAACCGCTCGAACTCGGCGCCGAGTTCCTCAGCGGTCGGCAGCGGACCAGGAGTCGTGAGCAGGTTCGTGCTCTCCCGCCCGCGGACATAGGCGTCGTACTGCTGCTCGAGCGCCGTCACCAACGCGACAGCGTCGGTGTCCCCCTTGATCCGCTCGTCAATGTCGCCCCGCAACTGCTCGGCCGCCGCATGCAGGCCCTCGGTGGGAAGCAGGAGTCCTGTCGCCTTGCTCACTGAATTCAGCACGAGTTCGGCCGCGGCGGGATAGTCCGTCTGCGCGAGGTAATGCGGCACGTGGACGGCGAAACCGATCGCGTCCCGCCCGTTGCGGCCCAACTCGTACTCGAGGAGATGGCCCGCGCTGCCGGGAACGAGCACCCGTTGCAGCCAGGGCTCGTACCCAGTGATCAGCTCACGGCGGGTGGCATGGGCAGTGATGCCGGTCGGACGTGTATGCGGAACCGCCATCGGGATCGAGTTCAGACCGACCGTCAGCCGAACCGCGAGCCGCTCGATGATTTCTTGTACGGCCGCCGTGAAGCGGCGCCAGAGCAAATCCGGCTCCGGACCGGTGAGCAGGAGGAACGGCACGCCAGCGCGGTCATGCAGCACATGGATGGCCAGGGCCGGATCCTCGTAGTTCTCCCAGTGATCTTCCATGAAGGTCATGATCGGTCGCCGGGACCGGTAGTCGAGCAGCCGATCGACGTCAAAGGTTGCCACTGGGCGGGGGTCAAGCGTGGTCGTCAGGTGCTCCGCGGCCAGCCGGGTCGAGCCGCCGGCGTCGACGAACCCGGTCATCGCTTGGATCAGAACCGGCCGACCGAGCTCGGGCCGATCGGTGGCGAGCTCGTAGAGCTCATCGGGAGCGGGCAACAGTGACGACCTCCAAGGCGTACCGCGCAATGGTGCAACACCAGTGTGAACGTGCGAGCTCCGGCCGCTAGTCCCGGGGCCGCACGAGGTCCCCTCAGGCCTGCTGCGCAGGCACTCGAACGGTGGCCAGGACGGGGCGGTGATCGCTAGCGACATCAAGACCAGGAAGGTGCTCCGGTACGCCGCATCGGACGACCTCGGTCTGATCGGAAACGAAGATGCCGTCGATCCGCTTATAGGGGTGCTTGGCGTTGCTCGTGAATTCGCCACCCCACGGTGCCGCGGGATAGGCGTCGCGAAGCTGGGTGGCTAGGGCCCGCCACGATTCGCCGGTGGGGCGGTCATTGATATCGCCGGCCACGATGACGTGTGGGGTGCCGATGCCGGGAAGCGACGCGACTCGGCCCACGTGTGCGAGCACCGCGTCGACCTGCTCCCTCCGCTCTTGCGCGAGGAGGGACAGGTGGATGCTGGCGACGCACAGGCGAGCGGTGGTCGGGACCGGTCCCTGGCCGGGAATGTCGACGATGGCGACGGCCACACCGCGCTGGTGAAGGCCAGGCAGCTTGGTCAGCTTGCGGTTCTCGGCGTAGACCATCTGCGTTCGCAGGCTTCCGAGGAGCAGCATCGCACCGGCGGCGCGCCCGCCGGTGAGGACGACAAGGCCGCTCTCGTGCGCCAGCCAGGCGCATTTGGTGCGCCAGCGGAAGAACCGTGGAGCCTCCTGGATGCATGCGATGTCTGGGTCACAGTCGCGGATCACCTGGAACAGCGCCTGGGTGTCATCCCGCATCGACCGGATGTTGTACGAGAGCACGCGCAGTTCCACGGTTGCGGCCGCGGGCTCGTCGACGCTCGCCGGCGCGCTGTCGCCAGCCGTTGTCGCTGTACCTGCAGGCGGGACGACCTCGGCGGTCATCCCGCCTGCAGGTTCTGGCGTCGCGGTCAAAGATCCTCCGCAATCGCGGAGCGGCGGAGCTCGTGCTCGAGCTGCTCGATCTCCGCTCCACCGGCCATTTGCTGGGTGAGCTCGTCGCGGGAGATGTTCGCCTTGGCGAAGTCGCCCACGCCGCGCCCACGCTTGAGGATGATGAAGTGGTCGCCCACCGGATAGGCGTGATGCGGGTTGTGAGTGATGAAGATCACGCCGAGCCCGCGGTCGCGGGCCGCGGCGATCCGCCCGAGCACGACCCCCGCCTGCTTAACCCCAAGCGCCGACGTCGGCTCGTCGAGAATCAGCACTCGCGCGCCGTGGTAGGCGGCTCTGGCGATGGCAACACATTGCCGCTCGCCACCGGAGAGCGTTCCGACGGGTTGATCGACGTCGCGGATGTCGATGCCCATGGCCGCCATCTCCCGACGGGCGACATCGCGCGCCATCGACACGTCGAAGCGACGCATCGGACCCCCGCCCTTGGTGGGCTCGGAGCCGAGGAAGAAGTTCCGCCACACGGACATCAGCGGGATCATCGCCAGGTCCTGGTAGACCGTGGCGATGCCGCGATCGAGTGCCTCCCTGGGTGAGGAGAAATGCACAGGCGCGCCATCGACGGAATACACACCCTCGTCAGGTGAATGGACGCCCGACAAGATCTTGATCAGGGTGGACTTGCCCGCGCCGTTGTCACCGAGGATGCAGGTCACGCTGCCCGCCCTGACGACGGCCGACACCTCGGAGAGCGCGATGACCGAACCGAAGTATTTGGAGACGCGGTCGACCTCGAGCAGCGGCGGCGCCTGGACCGGAGGGACGGTCTTCTCCTCCACCGACGGTGTGGTCATCGTCGTGTCCTCTCCGCATAGCGCCGGACGAAAGCGTTGGTCAAGGCCGCTAGCAAAAGCATCACGCCAAGGAAGAACTTGAACCAGTCCGCATCCCACCCGGCGAAGATGATGCCGCGATCGGCCATCCCGAAGATGATCGCGCCGATGGACGCCCCGATCGCGGAACCGTAGCCGCCGGTCAGCAAGCAGCCGCCGATGACTGCGGCGATGATGTAGATGAACTCCTGACCGATACCGGTGTTGGCCTGCACTGATGTCAGCCGGACCGCATTGATGGTGCCGACCAACCAGGCTGCGCCGGCGGTTGTCATGAACAGCGCGACCTTCGTCCGGGAAGCGGGTACCCCGACCGATCTCGCGGCCTGTGCGTTCCCGCCGACCGCGAAGATCCAGTTCCCCGGCCTGGTTCGCATGAGTATCCAGGTCGCGAGCGCGGTGATGGCGATCCACCACAAGATCGCAACCCGGAAGTTGGCGCCGAAGACCTGGAACGTGCGGGCGAACACGGCGTGAGCGGAGTCGTAGCCATCTGCCCGGCCGAGCCCGCTCACCTGCACGGTGTCGGTCAGCGCCTTGGTAACCCCGAGGTTGAGACCTTGCAGCATGAGGAACGTGCCAAGGGTCACGATGAAGCTGGGCAGCCCGGTCTTGATGACAACGACGCCGTTGAACAGGCCGACAACAAGTGCGATGGCGAGCGCCGCTGCCATGGCGGCCCAGACGTTCCAGCCGTACTTGGTGGACAGAATAGCGATGGCCAAGCCCGTGGTGCCGGTCATGACACCCGCCGAGATGTCGAACTCGCCACCGATCATGAGCAGTCCGACGGCGACGGCCATGATGCCGTAGGTCGAGGCGATGTCGAGCCAGTTCGAGATGCCAGCGGCCGAGCTGAACACCGACGACTGGGTGGAGAAGAACACGAAGACGACGATCGCGCCGATCACCGAGGCGAGCTCGGGACGAACCAGAAGCCGCCGTAGCAGGCCGACTCTGGCAACCCGCTCGTCGACCGGTGGTGCAGCAGTAGTCATTGACGTCCCTCCCGCGGGAGATCAAGCACGAGCGTCCGCCCCTCCCGATCAAGGAGCTCTGCCGGCTCGGCTGAGACGACGGTTGCCCCTTGATCGGTGAGGACGGTAGGCGGCGAGACTAGCGAGTGCCCTGCTGGGCTAGCTGCGCGACCGTGTCGGCGTTGTCCTTCGTGACGAAGCCGGGACCAGTCAGCACGGGCTGACCGCCGCCCACGGTGTTGAGGTTGTTCTTGTACAGGTAGAGGAAGACGATCGGCAGGTAACCCTGCAGATACTGCTGCTGGTCAACGGCGAAGAGGATCTCGCCGTTCTTGATGGCGTCCACGACGTCGCCGGAGAGGTCGAAGGTTGCGAGCTTTGCCTTCGAGCTCGAGTCCTTGATCGCATCGCGGGCACTGATGGCAACACCTGGGTTCAGCGTCAGTACGCCGTCGATCGACTTGTCCGACTGCAGCTTTGCCGAGATCTTGGACGACGCGTCGGCCAGGTTCGTCCCGTCCACCTGCAGGCTCTCGACACTGCCCCCGAGAGTCGCCTTGGCACCGTTGCACCGCTGCTCAAGCCCGACGTTGCCGGCCTCATGCACGACGCACAGGAGCTTCGTGACGCCGGCTTCCTTCATCTTTTCGCCCGCGCCCTGACCGGCGATGTCCTCGGACTGGCCGACGTGCGTGATCGCGCCGAACTCCTTGGACCGGTCCTGGCCGGAGTTGATGGTGATGACGGGAATACCTGCTTGCACCGCCTTCTCGATCGACTCCTTGAGCGCGTCCGGGTTGGCCATCGACACGACGAGGCCGTCGACCTTCTGGCTCACCGCTGCGTCGATGAGCTGTGACTGCTGGGCCGGGTCGCCGTTTCCGTTGTAGTTCACCTTGATGCCGTACTGCTTGCCGGCCGCCTCCGCGCCGTTCTTGACGACGTCCCAGAATGCGTCGCCGGCGCCCGCGTGGACGACCACCGCGATCGTCATGTTGGCGGCTTGGCCCGCATTGGTCTGCTGGGCCTGGCCGCTGTCGTCGTCGCCCGAACAGGCGGCGAAGACGAGCGGAGCCGCAAGGGCGAGGGCGAGCAACCGTGTCCTAGTTCTCATCTGGTGGTCCCTTCTGGCGTCCTTGCCTTGCCTCATAGGTAGGGGTGTTGCTGGCGTTTCGCCTCCTCGTAGGCCCGTCGAGCGGACCGGGTCGGCTCGAGCGCGGATACCTCCGCGACGGGCACGTCCCACCACGCCTGCGAGCTCGGCGCGGCTACGAGCGAGTCGGTGCGAATGTGGACGACCGTGGTCCGTCGGGACTCGACCGCCTTGTGGAGTGCAGATCTCAGCTCGTCGGCGTCGGAGGCCCGCAGCACGTCGGCGCCGAGGCTAGCGGCATTCGCCGCGAGATCGATCATCAGTGGTTCGCCGTCGAGCTGGCCGGTGCGCGGGTTACGCGCCCGGTACTCGGTACCGAATCGGCCGTTTCCGATGGACTCTGACAGCGCGCCGATGGAGCCGAAACCGCTGTTGTCCACCAGCACGACGATGATCTTGACACCTTCCTGTACGGCGGTGACAAGCTCCTGGGCCATCATCAGGTAAGAACCGTCGCCAACAAGGACGAAGACCTCGCGGTCAGGCGCGGCGAGCTTCACCCCGAGGCCGCCGGCGATCTCGTAACCCATGCACGAGTAGCCGTACTCCACGTGGTAGCCCTTCGGGTCTCGGGTGCGCCACAGCTTGTGCAGATCGCCGGGCATCGACCCAGCGGCGCACACAACGACGTCGCGCGGACCGGCAACGGCGTTCACGACACCGATCACCTGACTCTGCGGTACGCCGTGCTGGCCGCGCTCAGCGCGGCCCGTGTAGGCGCTGTCCACGGTCTGCTGCCATGCGCGGGCAAGCTCGTGGGCGTGATCCGCGTATTGCTGGTCGACGTGCCAGCCCGCGAGCGCTTCGATGAGTGCGGTGAGCCCCCCGCGGGCATCCGCAACCAATGCGACTCCGGCGTTCTTGTACGCATCAGAGGCGGCGACGTTCAGGTTGACGAAGCGGACGCCGTCCGCGGCGAACAGCGACCGCGATGCGGTGGTGAAGTCGGTCCACCTGGTACCGATCCCGATGACGACGTCGGCTTCGGTGGCAATCGCGTTCGCGGCCGCCGTGCCGGTCGCTCCGATGGCACCCACAGCGGCCGGATGGTCGTACCTGAGTGCTCCCTTGCCCGCCTGCGTCTCGGCGACCGGGACGCCGGTCGCCTCGGCGAATTCCCGGAGCATCTCGGTCGCCCGCGAGTAGATGACTCCGCCGCCGGCCACGATAAGAGGTCGCCGGGCAGCCCGGATCAGCTCCGCGGCCGCGGCGAGCACAGCTGGTTCGGGCGCCGGGCGGCGGATCCGCCAGGTCCGTTCCGTGAGGAATTCGTCGGGGAAGTCGTACGCCTCGGCTTGCACGTCCTGCGGGAGGGCGAGCGTGACGGCGCCGGTCTCTGCCGGATCGGTCAGCACCCGCATGGCAGCGAACGCAGCCGGGACTAACTGCTCAGGTCGATTGATCCGGTCGAAGTACTTGGAGACGGGAGCGAGCGCGTCGTTCACCGAGACGTCGTAGGAGCGGGCGTCCTCGAGTTCCTGGAGGACGGGGTTGGCGACCCTGCTGGCGAAGATGTCGCCAGGGAGGAGCAAGACCGGCAGCCTATTGATGGTTGCAAGGGCCGCGCCGGTGACCATGTTGGTGGCGCCTGGACCGATCGAGGTCGTGCACGCGAAGGTGGACATGCGATCGGTCATCCGCGCATAGGCAGCCGCGGTATGCACCATCGCCTGCTCGTTGCGGACGAGGACATAGCGAAGCGCGTCTCCGCTCTCGAGCAGCGCCTGGCCGATGCCCGCGACGTTGCCGTGACCGAAGATGCCCAGGCATCCCGCGAACGTGCGGCGCCGCTCGCCGTCGAGCTCAGTCCATTGACTCGCGAGGAAACGGACGAGGGCTTGCGCGACGGTCAACCGCATCATCCACCGCCCTCCCGGTGAGCTGAGCGATCCTGTCCCTGGGCCGCTAAGGCGTCCGGAATCGCCGCGTTGGTCATCGGCAGCCGCGTATCGACCTGCGCCGCGGTCCAGCTGTCGCGAATCCAGGCGTGGCACGGATCGTCACGGAAGGCCATCGTCCGCTGTTCGGCCGGTCCTGCGAGGACATTCAGGTAGTACATGTCATAGCCAGGCGCAGCCATCGACGGACCGTGATAGCCGTGCGGGACGAGGACCACATCGCCGCTGCGGACCTCGCGCAAGACATCGATCGGTTTTCCCGGCGAGCCGTACACCCGCTGCAGCCCGAAGCCGTGCTCGCCGGCGATCTCAAAGTAGTAGATCTCTTCGAGGATCGCTTCATCGTCACCGGCCGTGTCGTGCTTGTGCGGTGGATAGCTGGACCAGTTCCCGCTGGGCGTCAGCACCTCGACGGCGGTGAGCTTCACCGTCTCGAATGCATCAGGGGCGCAGAAGTTGTTGATCTGGCGGCTGGCCGGGCCGGCGCCGCGCAGCTCGACGGGGACGTCCTCGGCCTTGCCGTACCGCGGCTCGAGCTGTCTCTCGCACCGGGCGGTGGGCAGCGCATAGCGGCCGCCGAGCGGGGCGGTTACCGATGCGGCCACGCCTATCGGCAGGTAGGCGAAGTCGGTGACGCGCGCGAAGACCGAGGTGCGTCCCTCGAGCTCGATGATCACACCACCGCACTCGATCTTGGCCGGTCCTCCGGCCAGCGGCAGAACCAGCAGCTCGCTGTCGCCTGGCGGCAGCTGGATCGAGCCCTCAGGCGGAAGCTCGAGCATTTGGAGCCCGGCGTACCCCCAGCGCGCCGCCGCCGGCGTCACCAGCGTCGTCAGCATCGAGCGCCCGGCCGCAGTCATACCGCCTGCGCCCCTCGGGCCGCGATATCGGCAGCTTCGGTACCCAGGGAACCGCCTGGAGTGCCGCCGGCCAGAAGCGAAACCGCTCGGTCGACGGCGGCGTCCACGTCGTCGTCCGGCGGGTAGAGCAAGGCGCGCCCGGCGACGATGCCGCGGACGGTCGGAAGAGCCAGCGCCGTCGTCCACCGCTCGAACATCTCGTCGGCCTCGTCCTCGGACTCGCCGGCGTCTCCGCCGAGGAGGAGCACAGGCAGCGTCGACGCTGCGAGCACTCGTTCCATGTCGTCGACGACGGGAACCTTGAGCCAGCTGTAGGCGGAGGTTGTACCGAGCCCGGACGCGACAGCAATCGACCTCGCCACGGCATCGGCCGTGAGGTCGTGGCGGACCCGTCCAGCGGAGGCCACTGACGCCCGGCGGCCGCCAACTGTGAGTCCACCTCTCGTCGAACTCGCACGCGGGGCCGGCGATGCGCCTTCCCTGCTGGCCCAGAACGGCTCGACCACGGCCATCAGCCGGTGGGCGGCGAGGTCGCTGATCGCATTAGCGCACGACTCGAGCGTGCGAACGGTGGCGGGATCGGCAAGGTCGATGCGAAGCAGCATCTTCCCGCCATCGAAGCCCATTGCTGCGAGGGAAGCCGCGGTGTAACCGGTGAACCGGTCGTCCAGCTCGAACACCGAACCTGCGAGCCCGCCCCGGTTCATGGAGCCAACCACCAGCTTGTCGTCGAGCGCCTTGAGAATCAGCAGATCTTCCAGGATGTCGGCAGTGGCGAGCACCCCGTCGACGCCTGGGCGGCTCAGGGCCGCGACCAGCCGGTTCAGCAGGTCCAGGCGGTCGGCCATGGCACACGGGCGGCCGCCTGCACCCAACGACGCCCGCGCCGGGTGATCGGCAGCGATGATCATGAGACTGCCAGAGGCACTGACGACTTCTGGCCGCCGGCGGCGGGCGACCGCCGCCTCGGCGATCGCCTCAGGGTGCCGCGCGCGAACGTCCGCGAGCGCACGGGCCTGCCGGTCATCCATCGCGCTCGCCAGCCCTGGATAGCAGCTCGAGAACCTCATGTTCGTACGGCATCGCTGCCGAGCAGGCGATCTTGGTTGCGACGATCGCGCCCGCCGCGTTCGCAAACCGAATGGTCCGCTCGAGTTCCCAGCCGCGAATCAGGCCGAGGCAAAGGGCTCCGCCGAACGCGTCACCGGCGCCGAGACCGTTGACGACCTCGACGGGGATCGAAGGCACCTCGACCTTCTCGACAGCGGTCCTGGCCAGCACCCCGTCCGGCCCCTGCTTCACTACGGCGAGCGTGACGCCGCGGTCCAGCAGTGCCTCCGCCGCGGCGGGTGGATCCGCGATCCCTACCGCGGTCTCGCACTCGTCGAGATTTCCCACCGCCACCGTCGCATGCGGCAGGGCCTCCGCGAGCGCGGCCCGCGCCGCATCACGGCTCGGCCAGAACATCGGCCGGTAGTCCAGATCGAGGATGGTCGCCGTCCGGGCGCCTACGGTAGCGCTGTCCGACCTGGCGCGCAGCGCTGCGAGCGTGGCGCTGCGGCTTGGCTCTTGGCACAGCCCGGTACCGGTCACCCAGAGGATGTCGGCCTGTGCCAACGCATCGAGGTCGAGCTCGTCGGCGCTGATCTGGAGATCAGGGGCAGTAGGAAACCGGTAGAAGTAGAGCGGGAAGTCGTCAGGAGGCATGATCGCGCAGAACGTCACCGGTGTCGGAAGTCCGTCGACGGCGCTCACCCATCGGTCGTCGACCCCGAAGTCCCGCAAGGCCGCATGGATATAAGTCCCGAAGGGATCGGCACCTGTTCTCGTCACCACCGCGGTGGTCAGTCCGAGCCGCGCCGCCGCGACCGCCACATTGGTCGCGCTCCCTCCGACGTAGCGGGTGAAGTGCTCGACCTGATCGAGGGGCAGACCGACCTGGTCGGGGTAAACGTCGACACCGATCCGGCCGATGGTCAC
>Ga0066388_100003234_pt1 | contig 10438 bp, 9 predicted proteins | sample PanSoiMetaGPlot6_FD_64539 | JGI IMG/M metagenome (GOLD analysis project Ga0066388, IMG submission 64539) | Tropical forest soil microbial communities from Panama analyzed to predict greenhouse gas emissions - Panama Soil - Plot 6 (Hybrid Assembly) | ecosystem: Environmental > Terrestrial > Soil... | reverse complement strand
CGGTGGCGTCGGCATGACCATCACATCCTGCCCTGGCTGCCACGCGCCCGCCGAGATCACCGGACGCTTCAGCCTGCCCAGCACCGAGGGCTCCGTCCCGCATGTCGTCGTGTCCTGCGTCGCCGGCCACCACTACCGGATGGCGGCCGACCAGATGCCCGGGCGGCCAGCGACCCCGCAGCCCGGCGCGGTCTCCGCGCCGAGCCGGCCATGAGCCGCCTGCCCGTCAGCCCGTCTGACCCCCGCCCACTGGCACCATCACCACCGCCCCGCCATTGACACCGCCCCGCCTCATGCGCAAAATGGTCCAAAAATCAGTCCTTTAGACCACAAGGTGCGCATATGCGGCAGAGCCCGGCTCCGGGCGGTCCCGGGTCCCCGGCCTGGGCGGCGGTCGACGCGGCCATCAGCGACGGCGCCGAGGCGGCCTTCTCGTTCCTGGAGCGCCTGGTCGCCTCCCCGAGCACGGTCGGCCAGGAAAGCGCCGCCCAGGAGATCGTCGCCACCGAGCTCAGCCGCCTCGGCTTCGAGGTGACCGAGCTGAGCATCCCGGCCGAAACAGCCGACACAGCGCCCGGCGGCGTCGCCCAGGTCAGCTACGCCGGCCGGCCGAACATCCTGGGCCGGATCAACCCAGGCGGCAACCCAGGCGGCAACCCAGGCGGCTCGCCCTCGCTGCTCCTCAACGGGCACGTGGACGTCGTCCCGGCCGAGTCGGGCCGATGGGCCCATGACCCGTTCACGCCGGTCCGGGCGGACGGCTGGCTCACCGGCCGCGGCGCGGGCGACATGAAAGGCGGCTTCGCCATGGGCCTGCTCGCGGTCGCGGCGCTCACGCGGGCAGCGCCCGACGCCATACCAGGCGAGCTGAGCTTCCTGTCCGTCATCGAGGAGGAATGCACGGGCAACGGCACCCTGGCGGCCGGACGCGCGGTGAACCCGGTGCGCTGCATCCCGGCCATCCTGCGCGCCCTGGCCGCGCTGGAGGACGAGTTCAACAAGCCGGGCGACGACCCGGCCTTCGACCGGCTGGCCCGGCCCTACAACGTGAACGTCGGCACGGTCACCGCGGGGGACTGGCCGTCCAGCGTGCCCGCCCGGGCGAGGATGGGGGTCCGGGTCGGGTTCCCCCGGCGGCTGACGCCCGGCGAGGCCTTCGACCGGGTCCGGTCCGCGGTGCTCGGCGCGGCCACGGCCGACCCCTGGCTGGCCGGCCATCCGCCGTCGGTGCGCCCGGCCGGCTTCCGGGCCGAGGGCTACCTGATCGACGAGAGCCACCCGCTGGTGACCGCGCTGGCCGCGGCGCACCAGGACGCGCACGGCGAGCCGCCCCGGCGGATGGTCATAGGCAGCACCACCGACGCGCGGTACTACCTCAACCAGTTCGGCGTGCCCGCGCTGGCCTACGGCCCGCGCTCGCGTAACATCCACGGCACCGACGAGGCCGTGGACCTAGCCAGCATCGTGTCCGGCGCGCGCACCATGGCGCGCTTCATCGCCGGCTTCTTCTCGCAGGGAGGCCTGCCATGACCGAGCCCGTGCCCTCGCCCGGGCCGTTCGGTGCCCTGCTGGCGCCGGTCAGCATGCGTACGGCGGGCGAGCGGATCGCCGAGCGCCTGGTCACCGCGATCGCGCTGGGCGAGTTCGAGCCGGGCCAGCGGCTGCCGGCCGAACGGGAGTTGTCCGCCACGCTGGAGGTCAGCCGGACCACGGTGCGGGAGGCGCTGCAGCGGCTGCAGGCCGCGGGCTACGTGATCACCAGGCGCGGCCGCGGCGGCGGCACGTTCATCCAGTCCGCCGCCGGGCCGGGCTCGGACGAGATGATCAAGCGCACGCTGGGCCCGGCCTGGAACGAGCTGACCGAATTGCTCGACTACCGGCGGCTGATCGAATCGCAGATCGCGCGCACCGCGGCCGAGCGAAGATCCGACCAGGACATCGCCGCCATCCGCGCCGCCGTCGCCGAGTACCGGCACGCCACCGGCCGGGACGCCCGCCGCCTGGCCGATCATGCGCTGCACCAGGCGATCGCCCGGGCCACGCACAACTCGCGCCTGGTCGAGCTGTCCGCGCGGATCCGCCGGGAGGTCGGCCTGGGCTTCGACGCCGAACCATTTACCCCCGAGATGCGCCGCCGGGCCCTGCGGCAGCACCCGACGCTGGTCCGGGCGGTCATCGAAGGGGACGCTGCCCGCGCCGCCCGGCTGGCGGCCAACCACTTCAAGCTCACCGACGACACGCTCACCGAGTTGCGCGCCCGCCTCTACCTTCGATCCGGAGGGGAACCCGATGCCCGTAGCCAGGGTCAATGACATCGAGCTCAACTACATGCTGGAAGGCGATGGCGAGGAGACGATCGTCCTCATCAACGGCCTCGCCGACGACCACACGACCTGGGTGCTCCAGATGCACGACTTCCTGGCCGCGGGCTACCGCGTCCTGCGGTTCGACAACCGCGGGATCGGGGCGAGCTCCAAGCCGGCCGGCCCGTACTCGAGCCGGATGCTCGCCGACGACGCGAAGGCCCTGGCCGACGAGCTCGGCATCACCGGTTTCCACCTGATGGGCGTGTCCATGGGCGGGATGATCGCCCAGGAGTACGCGCTGGCCTATCCCGGCGACCTGCGCTCGGTCGCCTTCGCCTGCACCTACGCGGCGCCGGGTCCTTTCTGTTCCCGGATGTTCGCGATGTGGGCCGACATGGCCCCGGTGGTCGGCGTCCCGTTCGTCATGCGCGACGTCACGCTGTGGGCCTTCACGGTGCCGTTCTTCGAGCAGCGGACCGCCGAACTCACCGAGTTCGAGACCGCGATGCGGTACCTGGACCAGCCGGTCCACGCCTACCTGGCCCAGCTCGCGGTGATCCAGGGGCACGACACCGTCAGCCGCCTGGGCGAGATCACCACGCCGTCCCTCGTGCTGGCCGGGGAGGAGGACATCCTCATCCCGGTCTCGCTGTCCCGGCGGATCCACGAGGGCATCCTGGGCTCGGAATGGGCTACGACCAGGGGCGGTCACGGCTGCGTCTGGGAGTACCCGGCCGAATTCAACCAGACCTACCTCGACTTCACCGGTCGGCACGGAAAGGGCTAGCCATGGTGGTCGGCCTCAAGTTCGGGGTCCGGGTCACCGTCGCCCTGTACGCGTTCGAGGTCATCCTGCTGCTGGTGATGAGCGTCACCATCCTGGTCCGCGGCGGCCACGACGGGCTGTCCGGCACCCCGTTCAACTGGCCGAGCGGCTCCACCGACGTGCTGCTCGCGTTCAGCCTCGCGGTGCTCGCCTTCGGCGGATTCGAAGCCGCCGCGCCGGCGCTTCTCGAGGGCGGGGACGGCGAGGACCCGGCCCAGGACCCGCTGACCGTATCCGGCTAGGGCCCGCGGCCCCGCGCGCGCCCCGCACGGATTTCCGTTCCCGGATTACCGAACGCTCCGCGTATCCGCCGCGGCCCGGCGCTCGTCAGGCGGTGATGTTAGCCAGGATCGCCCGCATCTTCTGGGTCAGCGGATCGCCTGGCGGCAGGACCTTCTCGCTGCGCGCGATGATGTCGTTGAGCAGGTTCAGCGCGTCGCCCAGGCGGCCGGTGGCGTAGTACCCGCGGGCCAGTTCGGCCTGGCAGGCCAGCGTGCCCGGATGATCGGCGCCGATGGTGCGGGTGTAGCCCGCGCAGGTCTGCTCGAACAGCTGCAGCGCCGAACTCATCCGGCCCGCGGCGAAGTTCGCGGCGGCGAGGCTGCCGCGGGCCTGGAGCGTGTCCAGGTGGTCCGGGCCGAGCCCGCTTTCCCGGTCGGCGAGCACCCGCTTGTACTGGGCGATGGCGTCCTTGGCCTGGCCGCTCGTCAGGTAGGAGGCGGCCAGCCCGAGGCTGGCGGTCAGGGTGGCGGGATGCTGCGCACCCTGGATGCGCTCCCGGTCGGCCAGCGCGTGCCGGTACGAGCGGATCGCCTCGGCGACCCGGCCCGCGGCCAGGGCCGCGGCGGCGTACTGTTCCCGTGCCGCCAGCGTGTCGATGTGGTCCGCGCCGCGGACGAGTTCGCTGCCTGCCACCGCCTCCTCCAAGATGGCGGCGGCGTCCTGGGGTCGGCCCGCGTCCACCAGGGCCCGGCCGAGGCCGACCTTGGCCGCGATCGCGTCCGGGTGGTCGGGGCCGAGCAGGTCGGCCCGGCCGTCGAGGACCCGCTGGAACACCGGAACGGCCTGATCCGCCAGCCGGGCCGTCATCAGCGCCTCACCCAGGTAATTGCTTACCGCGAGGGTCTCCGGGCTGGAAGAACCGAGCATCCGGTCGCAGTCCGCGGCGAGCGTGCGCCAGTAGGCGACGGCCGGGCCGGTCAGCCGGGCACTGTCCGCGCTCCGCCCGGCCAGCACGAGCAGCGGGTGACAGCGGCCCTCCGCCAGCAGCACGTCCCCGGCGGCCTGCCGCAGGCTGGCGACGCACGCCCGCAGGTCCGCGGCCAGCCGCGACTGCGGCTCGTCTCGCGGCCAGACCTCGAGCAGCGCGTCCGCGGCGGCCCGGATCGCCCGGTCGTAGAGGTCATCGGGCACGGCCGAGCGGATCACCGCCTGGATCACCGGGCTGATCCTGACCGCGGGCGGCGAGCCCGGCGGGTCGACCGTCATCAGCCCTGCCTGCCTGAGGCTGAGGATGGCGCTCCAGGTCCGCTGCGGGTCCGCGGGTGCTGCTCCAGGATTCCGGCCGCTGCCGTCCTCGGCCAGGTACTGGCTGGCGGCCTGCGTGGTGAACACGGCGCCGGGGATCCCGTGCCCGTCGAGCATCGCGGCCAGCGTCACCAGCGATCGCATGCTCACGCTGGGCGACAGGTGCTCGGCGTACTCGGCCGAGAACGTCCAGGTGACCGCGGCGGCCGACGGCTCGGTCCGGCCCGCGTCGACGAGCTGCTTCTGCCGCTGGGTGAAATGCTGCCGGTAGTCGCGGCAGGACATGCCCGAGCTGGCGATCACGGCGCTGGCCTGGGCCAGCGCGATCGGCTCGCCGCCGAGGTCACTCACCAGGTCGATCGCCCCGCTGCGCTGGTCCGGGTCCGTGCTGAGGCGGCCGGACAGGTAGGTCATCGCCTCCCGGGTGCTGAACGCGGGCACCGGCAGCGCCAGCGCCCTGTGCTTGACGGATCCGGGCTCGCCGGATCCGGACAGGGCCTGAGGGCTGGCCGCCGTGATCAGCAGCCGGCCCGCAGGCCCGGTCGGCCAGAGCCCGTGCAGGTCCGCGGCGTCCCGCAGGTCGTCGAGCACGACGAGCCACGGCCGGGTGGTCTGGCCGAGCCAGTTGACGAGCCGGGCCGCCACCGACTCGGCGTCGCCCACGACGCTGGCTCCCATCGCCGCGGCCGCCTGCACGAAGCCGGACAGCAGCGACGCCCGGCTGCTGGCGGCCACCCAGGCCAGCACGTCCACCCCCGGCGAGCGCCACAGCGACTCGGCGACGTAGCGGGCCAGCTGGGTCTTGCCGCTCGACGCCCGCCAGTCCTGGGCCGACGCGGGCCCGTGGTCAGGCACCAGCGCGACCGCGGCCCCCGGGACCAGCACGGACCCGAGATCGGGCACGGTGTCCGGCCTGGCCGTGAAGCCGTCGGCGAGCGGAGGTACCGGACCGGACCAGACCGGCCAGGTCGAGGCCCGGCCCCGGGCCGGCCCGGTGGGCTGCCCCGAGCCATCCGCCGACATTAAACCGTAACTGCCGGTATGCACCTGGAGCCTCCCGATATGCCCGCTTGGTGCGGTAATTAACGATACGGCCCGGCGCTGCCGGTGCGCCGGAAGATCGAAATGACCCGTGCCCAAGTCAGGGTCGCGATGGCCGGCATCAGCCGGTGACGTCGAAGTCGGCGATCACCCTGACCGGCCGCAGCCGCACCACCAGCTCGCCAGGCACGCCGTTGCGCTTGCCGAACTCCTCCGCCCGCTCGGGGCCCACGTACCGCGCCGCGATCGCGGTGGCGGTCCGGGCCAGCTCGGCCGGGTCCTCGGACAGCTCGGCCTCCCCCTGGACCTGGACGAATGCGTACGGTGGCTGCTCCATGTCGACGCACAGGCTGGCCCGCGGGTCCCGGGCCAGCGCGCGGCCCTTCGCCGTCCGGCGGGCGGTGTTGAACACCAGGCTGTCGCCTTCGACGATGAACCAGACCGGGGCGACCAGCGGGTGCCCGCCCGCGGCCAGGTAAGCGAGCTTGCCGGTCCGGGTGCCGTGGCCGAGGAACTCCCTGACCCGCGGGTCGGCGAGAGAAGCCACGGCTAGGCGCCGATCGCGTTGCGCAAGCCGAACACCCGGCGCTCCCGCCGCAGCGCCGAGGCCACCACCCGGTCCCGCCACGGCGTGCTGATCGCGGCCCGGTAGCCGGGGTCCTCCAGGACCTCGGGACCGGCCAGCTCGTGCACGGACAGGAACTCGGGCCCGGGTGCGTCCATCGCGCGGACCAGCCGGAACCTGCGGATCCGCCGCCAGCCGGGCACCTGGAGCAGCATCGGGATGTGCTCCTCGGTGTACCAGGCGGCCAGGTCGCCCTCGCTGCCCTCCGGCACCGACAGCGCCACGCTCAAGATCACGGGGGCCGGGCGGCCCGCCGCCGATCCGTCGTCGCTGACCTGCTCGTAGACCCGGCGGTCCAGGGTGGCCAGGCCGGCCGCGACGGACTTGTCCCGCTCGCTGGCGTTCGCGCCGAGCGCCTGGTACCCCGGACTGTCGATGACATCCGGGCGGTCCAGCTCGTACAGCGCGAGCCACGACGGCTTCTCCCCGTCCAGCGCCTGGTAGCGCACGGCGCCGCGGAACCCAGGCACCCTCAGCCGGGCCGGGCCGTGCTCGTGGTCGTACCAGTCATGGAACTCCGCCTCGTCGACAGAACCCGGCTCGGTGTAGACGTAGAAAAGCCCAGCAGTCATATCGCGATCGTATGCCAGGCGCCCCGCACCACACGGCGAAGGCCCCGCGGCGTACTGCCGCGGGGCCTCCACCGGGCCGGAGCCGGACCAGAGCCGATGGCTCAGTCGGCCGGCGCCGCCATCGGGTTGATCCCGGACAGGTCTTCCCGCGTGACCCGGATCGCGACCAGCGTGATGATCAGCGCGAGCAGCATGATCCCGGCCGAGACGATGTACCCCTGAGAGAACCCGTGGGCCAGGGCGTGGTTGCTCGCCGCCTTCTGCGCCGCGGCCTGCTGGGCCGCGGACAGGTGCACCGTGGCGTGCTTCGCCGCGGCCGCCGCGGCGGCCGCCTGCGAGCGCAGGCTGTTCGCGACCGCGGTCCAGGCGACCGTGCCGAGGATCGCCAGCCCGATCGAGCCGCCGACCTGCTGGCCCACGTTGAGCAGGCTGGACGCCACCCCGGCGTCGTTGTTGTCCACCTTGGTCAGTGAGACCAGGGACATCGGCACGAACAGCAGCCCCAGGCCGATCGCGGTCAGCAACTCCGGCCCGAGCAGGCCGGAGGCGTAGCTGCTGTGCTCGGTGACCCGGGACAGCCAGAGCATCCCGCCGGTGCTGAGCACGCCCCCGGCGATCATCAGCGGCCGGGCGCCGACGCGGGGCACCAGTTGCGACGCTACCCCGGACGCGACCATGATCATGGCGGCCATCGGCAGGTAGGCGACGCCGGTCCGCAGCGGGCTGTACCCCAGCACGTTCTGCACGAACAGCGTGAGGAAGAAGAACATGCCGAACAGGCCCGTTCCGATGCACAGGCTGACCAGGTAGGCGCCGGTCCGGTCCCGGCTGCGCAGCACCCGGATCGGCATCAGCGCGTACCTGCTGCGCACCTCGATGAACCCGAACGCCACCAGCAGCACCGCCGCGGCCACCAGCGACACGATCACCTTGGTGTCGCCCCAGTGCGACACGCCGTTCGCGGTGGTCGCGGCGTTGGACAGGCCGTACACGAGCGCGGCCAGGCCGAGGGAGCCGGTGATCGCGCCCGGCAGGTCGAACCGGCCCCGGCGCCGTTCCGACTCGCCCAGCACGCGGGGCGCGAGCAGCGCGACGATCAGGCCGATCGGGACGTTCACGAAGAACACCCACCGCCAGTTGGCGTAGGTGACCAGTATCCCGCCGAGGAGCAGGCCGACCGCGCCGCCGGCGATGCTCATCGCGGCGTAGACGCCCATCGCGCGGTTGCGCGGCGGCCCCTCGGGGAAGGTAACCGCGATCAGCGACAGCGCGGTGGGCGCGGCGAACGCGCCGCCGATGCCCTGCAGGACGCGGGCGGTGAGCAGCCATTCCTGGCTGGTGGCGAACCCGCCGAGCAGGGACGCTAGCGTGAAGACCAGGATGCCGGCGATGAAGACCCGGCGGCGCCCCAGTAGGTCGCCGGATCGGCCGCCGAGCAGCAGCAGCCCGCCGAACGCCAGCGCGTACGCGTTGACGACCCATTCCAGATTGGTGTTGGAGAAGCCGAGCGCAGTCTGGATGTGCGGCAGAGCGACGTTGACGATGGTCGCGTCGAGCACGACCATGAGCTGCGCCGTCGCGATGACGGCCAGGGCCAGGCCCAGCCGCCGCGGCGCAGCCCCGGTAGACGTGGCGGCGGCGCTGGACGCCGCCGCGTTACTGACCACCCGGGCGGTCTGCCCGGTGTCTGGTGATGTGGCGGACAAGACAAATCTCCCTAATTTGGGCGTCGTGAACTACGGTCGTGACCAAGGTCACGCGCCGTACTTCGCTGTTAAGATCTGGTCCGAACGGACCGAGGCTCCCGTTCCCCGTTTTGGTTACTACTTCCCCGTACCGGCCGTCATCCTCGGTAGTGACGACCCGGCGGTCCGGCTTTCATCGTCTGTGACGAGATAGCCCCCGCGGTTGTGACAACCTCACCTCCCGCCGCGCGATCGGAGCATCTTCCGCATCAGCCCGAGCAGGCACCGGCGCTCGCCCGTGTCGAGCGCGGTACACCACGGCGCCCGCATCATGAGCTCGCGGAACAGCCGGTCCCTGACGGCTAGGCCCTCCTCGGTGAGCACGATGTTCTTGCTCCGCCGGTCCCGCTGCGAGGGTTCCCGCCGGGCCAGCCCGTGCTTCTCCAGGGAGTCCGCGATCGTGGTGATGAAGGAGGGGTCGCAGCCCATCCGCTGGCCGAGTTCCTTCATCGTCAGCGGTGCATCGAGCTTGACCAGGGCGATGGCGTCGCTGCCGTTCAGGCCGAACTCGATCGCGATGCGCTGGCCGAGCTCATGGAAGAGCTTGAAGAGCTCGGGAAACGTATCGCTGATCTGCTCGTTGAGCTGCTCGTCGGTGAGCGGCTCCACGTGCGGTGCCGGCTCCGCGTCGAGGACTGTCCCTCGTTCCTCCATGCGCGCTCACCTCCGTCCGCATCCCCGAGAGGATTACCTGAGTACCTCAATCATTGAGTAGCTCAACTATATTTCCCCGCCATGGTGCAAGCAAGTCATTAACTGGCAGAATTCCCAAGGCGCCCGTGCCCAACGGTTCACCGTCCCGCGGCGTCTTACTCCCGGGCGCTCAGGCTGAGCGCAGGTCGAAGGGGGCTCGCGATGGCTGAGGAGCGGGGACGGCGGGCCTTCCTCCGCTGGGCCGCGGCCGCGGGAGGAGCCGGGCTGCTCGCGTCCTGCAGCCGCGGCGGCGGGACGACCGCCGCGGTCGGCCAGTCGAGCCGATCAGCGAGCACGCCCGGGACGACGGCCGGCGACGTCAGCGGCGGGCCCAGGCCGGCCGCCACCGCGGCGGCTCCGCGATCGCCTGGTCTGGCCGACTGGACCGCACTGGGCCGCGACCTGTCCGGGCCGCTGGTCCGCCCGGGCGACGCCGCCTACACCGTGTCCAAGCGGCTGTTCGACCCGCGGTTCGACTCGCTGCGCCCGGCCGGCATCGCCTACTGCCGCACCCCGCACGACGTGGCGACCTGCCTGGCCTTCGTGCGCAAGTTCGGCGTCCGGGTGGCCGCCCGCTCCGGCGGGCACAGCTACGCGGGCTGGTCCTCGACCAGCGGCCTGATCATCGACGTGACCCGGATGTCGGGGGTCAGCGTCAGCGGGAGCACCGCCACCGTCGGCGCCGGGATCAAGCTGATCGATTTCTACAACGGCCTGGCCGCGCACGGCCGCGGGGTGCCCGGCGGGTCCTGCCCGACGGTCGGCATCGCCGGCCTCACCCTCGGCGGCGGCGTCGGGGTGGTGTCCCGTGCCTACGGGCTGACCAGCGACAACGTGGCGTCGCTGCAGATCGTGACGGCCGACGGCCAGGTCAGGACGTGCGACTCAACCCATGACGCAGACCTGTTCTGGGCCTGCCGCGGCGGGGGCGGCGGCAACTTCGGCGTGGTCACCTCGTTCACTTTCCGCACCCACCCGGTCGGCCAGATCGTCCTGTTCTTCCTGTCCTGGCCGTGGTCGCAGGCCGCCCGGGTGATCGCCGCCTGGCAGTCCTGGGCGCCGCACGCCCCGGACGCGCTCTGGTCGAACCTGCACCTGTCCGC
>Ga0066388_100003233_pt1 | contig 10438 bp, 10 predicted proteins | sample PanSoiMetaGPlot6_FD_64539 | JGI IMG/M metagenome (GOLD analysis project Ga0066388, IMG submission 64539) | Tropical forest soil microbial communities from Panama analyzed to predict greenhouse gas emissions - Panama Soil - Plot 6 (Hybrid Assembly) | ecosystem: Environmental > Terrestrial >... | reverse complement strand
AAGCAGGGAACTATAGCGAGCGAAGGTGCAGCCCGGCAAGACGTGATGTCACAAAGTTAATGACAATGTCATCGACTCGACTCAATGGCATCATCAGGCTCGGCGGATCGCGCGCGCTTTAGACCGCCGAGCGATAGCTCGCCTGCGTTTTCGCTTTGATCTCATCCTGCGAAACACCCGGTGCAAGCTCGATCAGCGTCATGCCGCCGGCGCCCTTCTTGTCGATATTGAACACGCCAAGGTCGGTGATAACCATATCGACGACGTTGGCGCCGGTGAGCGGCAACGTACATTTGTGTAGCAGTTTCGCCTCGTTCTTGGCCGAATGCTCCATCACCACGACAACTTTTTTGACGCCGGCGACGAGGTCCATGGCGCCGCCCATGCCCTTGACCATCTTGCCAGGGATCATCCAGTTGGCGAGATCACCGTTCTCCGATACCTGCATGGCGCCGAGGATGGAGAGGTCGATGTGGCCGCCGCGGATCATGGCGAACGAGTCGGCGGAGGAGAAAAAGCTGGTGGTCGGAAGCTCGGTCACGGTCTGCTTGCCGGCATTGATGAGGTCGGGGTCCTCCTCGCCCTCATAGGGAAACGGGCCGAAGCCGAGCATGCCGTTCTCGCTCTGCAGCTGCACGCTCATGCCGGCAGGAATATAGTTCGACACCAGCGTCGGGATGCCGATGCCGAGATTGACGTAGAAGCCGTCGCGCAGCTCCTTGGCGGCGCGCTCTGCCATCTGCTCGCGGGTCCAAGCCATTGGTTACTCTCCTTAGCTGCGCTTGCGCACGGTGCGCTGCTCGATCTTCTTCGGCGCATTGGGCACATGCACGATGCGCTGCACATAGATGCCAGGCGTGATGATGTGGTCGGCTTCGATCTGTCCGGGCTCGAGCAGTTGCTCGACCTCGGCAATGGTGATGCGGCCGGCGGTCGCCATCATCGGATTGAAATTGCGTGCGGTTTTTCGGTAGACGAGGTTGCCCTCGGTGTCGCCCTTCCAGGCGTGCACGATTGAGAGGTCGGCGACGATGCCGCGCTCCATGATGTAATGCTCGCCGTCGAAGTCACGCGCCTCCTTGCCCTCGCCGATCATGGTGCCGTAGCCAGTCTTGGTGAAGAAGGCGGGGATGCCGGCGCCGCCGGCCCGGATACGCTCGGCGAGCGTGCCCTGAGGGTTGAACTCGATTTCCAATTCGCCGGCGAGGTATTGCTCCGCGAACATCTTGTTCTCACCCACATAGGACGAGATCATTTTCTTGATCTGCCGGGTTTCCAGCAAAAGCCCGAGGCCAGCGCCGTCGATGCCGGCATTGTTCGAGACGAACGTGAGATTCTTGACGCCGGTGTCACGGATCGCAAGGATCAGCGTCTCCGGAATGCCGCACAGCCCGAAGCCGCCGGCCATGATTGTCATGCCGTCCTTCAATAGTCCGGCGAGCGCCGACTTGGCGTCGGGATAGACTTTTTTCACTACGTTTCTCCGCCCGTTAGGGTCATATATTTAGGCTCATATATGTGAAAAGGCGCGAGCCGGTCCCGGCGGCTGGCCCCGTTTGGTTCTCTACCGCGTGGATGCGGGCGCCGCAATCGTGCTGTTCAGGCCTGTGTGGAGGTTCAGGCGATCCGTTCCTCGCCCCTGATCTGGGTGCGATGCATGACCCGCCGCGCCTTCGGGTCGAACGGGTCGCGCCGATGCAGCACCCCCAGATTGTTCCACATCAGCAGGTCGCCGACCTGCCATTCATGGCACATGGCAAAGCGCGGCTGGGTCGCATGCGCCCACAACGCATCGAGCAGCGCCTCGCTCTCGGCGACCTTAAGACCGAGCACGTAGCTGTTCGGCCGGCGGCCGAGAAACAGCGCCTTGCGGCCGGTCTTCGGCTCGGTACGCACCAGCGGGTGATGGGCGCCTACGGTGTGGCGCACGTCGGTGACCTCCTGGTAGCCCTTGCGCAGCATGCCCGCGCTGTTGCGAGAGGCATCGTGCACCGCGACCTTGCCGTCGGCAGCCTTCTTCAGGTCCGCCGGCAAGGTCTCGTAGGCCGCGAACATGTTGGCGAAATAGGTGTTGCCGCCCGTGGGCGGCACTTCCAGCGCATGCAGCATCGCGGCCTTGGGCGGCACCTCGACATAGGTCATGTCGGCATGCCACACCGCCTCGCCGTCGCCGAGATTGCCGATCGGCTTGCCGTTCTCCAGCACGTTGGAGATGACGTTGATCTCCGGATGCGCCTTGTTGAACGGCTCGCCATACGGATTGGGTCCGGGCGGATCGATCTCGCCGAAGTGGCGGCTCACGGCCAGGAGCTGCGGATCGGAAAGGCGCTGGTCATGGAAGACCAGCACGAGGCGCTCGCGCCAGGCGCCCTCGAGCGCATCGACGTCGCTGCGTGTCAATGGCTTCGCCAGATCGATGCCGCGAGCTTCCGCGCCAAGCGCAGCATCGAGGTTCGTGATCGACAACACGGACTCTGCGCTTAGTGACAGTGTCGCCATCAGCGCATCACGACGCGCGGGCCGACCCGCAGCGTGGCGATCTCCGCGATCATCTTCTTGATGATGGCGCGGCCGAACGATTTGAAATCCTCCGCCACCATGACGAAGGCGCCAGGCCCGCCGATGACGTTCTCGCGATAGTAGGCCTCGAGCCCGCCGGGCGGATTGGTGTGCTCGGCGTTCCAGGGCATCTGGCGCTCGCTCAGGATCACGAGGCCGTTGATGATGATGCCCTTGGCGACCGCTTCGTCACGGGCAAGCCGCACCTCGCGGCCTGCGTTATTGGTGCCGTCGCCCGACACGTCGATGGTGCGGCGCGGTGCCTCAAATGGCGAGCGCTCCAGTTGCGCAGCCGAGAAATCGATGCCGCCGCTGATCGAGGTGCGGTCGGCGAAGGAGCGCGGCAGCTCGACCAGCTGATCGCCGAACTTGCGGGCGCTGCCGGCGCCATCGATCACGGTCCAATCGATCACGAGCTTCTGGGCGCCGTAGCCCGACCACTCGACGAAGCTGAGCGCGATCTTGCCGTTGGGTCCCGACTTGATGGCGTCGAGCACCTGCGTGTTGGAGACCGCAGCGGCATAGCCCTCGCGCTGGAGCAGGAACTTCGGATGATCGACGCTACGCGAGACGTCGGAGGAGAGCACCAGCAGGAGGTCGACCGCATCGGCGGCGATGGCCGCAGGAGCCGCTAGCAGCGCTAGCGTGATCAGCGCGGCGACAGTACGAGCGAGATGGATCATGGTTGCCTTCCCGATGTGACAGCATCAAGCCAGCACGGCGGCAGGATCTGAAGCCCAAGGACCTTAAGCCTACCCGATTCCGAAGGCGAATGCGAATAGGTTTGGGCGGCCATGGCCTTGGGTCATGGACCTCACTCCGGCTTGAAGTTCAGCGCCACGCCGTTAATGCAATAGCGCAGATGCGTGGGGGGCGGCCCGTCCTCGAACACATGGCCGAGATGGCTGCCGCAGCGGCTGCAGTGCACTTCCGTGCGCACCATCCCGAAGCTGCTGTCGCTGGTGGTCTCGATCGAGCCCGGAACCGGGTCATTGAAGCTCGGCCAGCCGGTGCCGCTATTGAACTTGGTTTTCGAGACGAACAGCGGCTGCCCGCAGCCTACGCAGGAGAAGCTGCCGGCCCGCTTCTCATAATTGAGCGCGCAGCTGCCGGGCGCCTCCGTGCCGTGCCGGCGCATGATCGCGTATTGCTCGGGCGTCAGCAGGCGGCGCCACTCCTCCTCGGTATGGGTGACTGGATAGGTCTTGGTGTCCATTGGAGTCCTCGTTCGTACAGGCAGGCAATCGCCCAATTATATGGTGTTCGTCCGGGGGAAAGTTTAGTTACCGCCGATCTGCTCCAGGATCGGCTTCCAGGTCTGCTGCTCGCCATGGATGAAAGCGGTGACCTCGGTCGGCGACATCGGCCGATTATAGCGCCCGAATGTCACGAGGCGCTGGTTCACCGCCGGATCCTTGAGCGCGCGCGCAAGGTCGTCGCTGATCTTGCGTACGAGCGCCGCAGGCGTGCCGGCGGGTGCGACCATCGCCTGCCAGCCCGAGGCCACGAAGCCCGGCAAGGTCTCCGCCACCGTTGGCAGATCGGGAAAATCCGGCATGCGCTCGGGTGAGGCGACCGCGAGCGGCTTGATGGTGCCCGCTTCGATGGCGCCCGCAATGCCCGAATAGGCTTCGATCACCAGCGGCACGCGTCCGCCCAGCACGTCATTGAGCACCTGCGCGGTGCCGCCCGAATAGGGCAGCATGAGCAGCTTGATGCCGGCGCGGCTGGCGAACAGCTCGCCGGTGAGATGCGTGAGCCGACCGCGGCCGTTGGTGCCGTAGACGAGCTCGCCCGGGCGCCGCTTGGCGATCGCGACCAGCTCGGGCAGCGTCGTGGCGCCAAGCCAGGGCGCGGCCGAGATGAACATCGGCGCGCCGCCCAGAAAGCCCACTGGCGCGAAATCGCGCGGCACCTCGATCGGCAGATTGGCGGCGGCGCCGGGCGGCGCCACGAAGGTCGAAAGCGCGGGAATGAACAGCGTGTAGCCGTCGGGCGCTGAGCTTGCTGCAAGCCGCACCGCGATTGAGCCGCCGGCGCCGGGCTGATTGACCGGCAGCACCTGCTGGCCCCAGATCGCCGTGAGCCGATCGGCAATGACACGCAGGATCACGTCGACCGCGCTGCCGGGCGCGGAGTCGGTAATGATCTTGACCGGTCGGTTGGGGAAGTCCTGCGCCTGTGCGGTCGCTGCGGTGACGATCACCGCGAGCGCCAGGCAGCAGCCAGCGGCGAGACGGTGAAGGCCCGATTCTTGAAGGCCCGATTCTTGAAGGCCCGAGTCTTGAGCTTGAAGGCACATGTTTCTTGTTCCTCGCATCCGTTGCCCGGAAGCCTGGTTGCGACCTGACGCAGCTTACTCCCGCGTGCCTTGGGCGTCACTGCGTTGGAGGTATCCGAGGAAGGCGAGGGAGAGTAGGCGTGCGCACGATCGCGTGCTTCTTGCCAGCGCAGCATTGACTTGCGGTGACTTCGCTACCTGAAAGGGATCGTCGGTTTATGTCCTAGTGCTCGTGTAAATGGAAATGTTGCGGCGGCACCACAGACTGGCGCGAAAGCGTCGAAGTAGCCATCGATCCTGTTGCGCCTGAGTTCCAATGATTCAATATGGCGGTGGGAGCTGAGTTCTACTGCGCCTTGCGGAAGTTGTATCTCCTGAGAGTGTCTTTCAGGAGTGCGCCCTCGGCTTATGCATTGGGCAGCGGGTGTCTCAGCCAACGACCTTGAGACAACGACCTTGAGACAACGACCTTGAGACAACGACCTTGAGACAACGACCTTGGGCCGCCGAGAGGCGGCCTCTTTTTTTATCCGCGCGTTGCGTTGGATCGATCTCGATGGCCGCATCGTCAACGCGTCTCGTTTGAACGAGACACGCGCAACAGATTCCGATCCGCAAATCACCTCAGCCGAGACGAAAGTGCGACGTGCTTTGCACAACGCATTCGCCATGAGGGGCAACTTGGAAACAGCGTCATTTTGATTTGATTGATTTGACTGCCGACTTGGCTGCGAGACAAGTCGTGCCGGTATTCGCGGGCCGCCGCAAGGGCGGCGCGCTTGCTTCGTTCGCGCACAACGCACTTTTGCTGATTCGCACAACTCTCTTTGCACACGTGCCTCACGCGCTGTCGTGCGATTCTGCGCGAGGTAATTACATACAGTAACATTACCCCACGTAAATACCGTTGATGATTTTTGGTTATGCTTCAGTGCGTCGAGTGATGAAAAACGTTGCGCTTCGACAACAGATCGACGGCGAACGCCTGTGGAAGATCATCCATTCGGTTGGCTGATGGAACCGCGCTCGTTACTCCTGGTGAGGTGGGGAGCTTTCCTTGAAACAGAGGTCCATCAATGATGTTGAAGCAAACCTTCGCCGGCGCTTTTGTTTTTTTTGCGCTGGCACCGGCGGCGCAAGCCGCGGACATGCCGGTCAAGGCGCCACCGCTCGCAGAGCCGCCGCAGCAGGCAACTGGGTACGTGGAGGTCTACGGCGGCTGGGCCACCACGAGAATTACCAGCACCGACTGCTTCGATGGCGAGTGTAGGTCGGATTCCTTTCGCTTAAACGGCTGGGCGCTGGGCGGAGCCGGTCGCGGCAATTACTGGGTGAGCCGCGACATGAGCCTGCAGCTCGACGCCCAGGCGGAAGGCACGTCCTACGACGCCAGCACGTTCCGCGACGGCCGCTTCTCCACGCACGACTTTCTGATCGGCGGTCACTGGAGCTGGCGCAACCCGCAGCAATACCTGTTCGGGCTGTTCGCAGGAGCGGGTGATGCCGGCGGCGGCATTGCGCCTGCCCAGCGACATGCCGTGTTCGGCGGCGAGATGCAATGGTACTGGAGTCAGTTCACGGTCTATCTCCAGGGCGGCTACGACACGACGGTTGGCAACATCAACTCCGACGTTGACAGCATCAACGCCTGGTTCATCCGCAGCACCGGGCGCTACTTCATCAACCCGAACTTCCTGCTCGAAGGGACGTTCATGTATGCCAACGGCAACATCGACTTCAATTTCGGCGTGCCGTCGCAAGGCTTCCAGACCTGGGTGTGGCAGGCCAAGGCGGAGTGGCGGTTCCCGACTGCGCCGTTCTCGCTGTTCGCGAAGTACCAGGGCTCGGAAACGAAGTACGACACGATCGCGTTCGACACCGAGACGTTCAACTCGAAGACGCGTGACCATCGGGTGCTGCTCGGCCTGAAGCTGCACATGGGCGACAAGACCCTGCAGCAGACCGACCGTGCCGGCGCGACGCTGGACATCATGAGCCCGCTGGCCAATCCGACCAGCCCGCTGATGCTGCCCAATTTCGGTGGTGAAATCGAGGTGGTCCGCTAGGACATGTCCGGTGAGGATCACGGGGGCCGCCGAAAGGCGGCCCTTTTTTCGTCGGCAGCGATCAGGATGCGTCGGCATTTTTAACAACGGCTGTTTGTTGATCGAGAGTAATCGAGTGCTTTGTCGGACCGCCCGGGATCATTACTCAACAATTCGTTGGTTAATCTGTTGCCGCGCGACAACAGCTCGAGTGCAAAGCAACGTGTCACCTCGCGATTGTGCCGCCTCTACATCCAGCGGTGGACGCGCTCACGCCTGCAAGCTCGCTAGATCGTCAGCGTGAATCACCTGTGGGGAGCCATTCCGTGAGGAGAGGATCAATGAGGTTGAAGCAATCATTCGCCGGCGCAGTCGCGTCCGTTGCGCTGATGTCGGCCGCGCATGCGGCCGATATGCAGCCCGTGCTCAAGGCGCCGCCGCTCGAGCAGCAGGCCACTGGCTATGTCGAGGTTTACACCGGCTGGGCCAGCACGCGGCCGAGCGTCAGTTGCGTTGAAGAATCCGACTCATGCCAATCCGGCTCGCAGCGTTTCGGCGGCTGGGCGCTGGGCGGGGCCGGTCGCGGCAATTACTGGGTCAGCCGCGACATGAGCCTGCAGGTCGATGCGCAGGCGGAAGGCACCTCCTACGATTTCCCGGGCGGCGGCGGCCATTTCTCCAGCCATAGCTATCTGGTGGGTGGACATTGGAACTGGCGCAGCCCGCAGCAATATCTGTTTGGTGTGTTCGCCGCGGCAGGCGATGCCGGCGGGGCCGGGTTCACTGGCAAATCTGAGCGTCACGGTCTGATCGGCGCCGAAGCGCAGTGGTACTGGAGCCAGTTCACGCTGTATGCGCAAGGCGGCTATGACTCCACGCTGGGCACGGTTGATCCTGTTACTGACAGCATCAATGCCTGGTTCATCCGCGGCACCGGCCGTTACTTCGTCCATCCGAACTTCCTGATCGAAGGAACGGTGATGTACGCCAACGGCAGTATCGATTTCATCGGCGATCCATCTCTGGGCTTCCAGACTTGGTCCTGGCAGGCAAAGGCGGAATGGCGGTTCCCAACCGCGCCGTTCTCCGTGTATGCAAAGTATCAGGGCTCGCAGACCAAGTTTGACAGCTCGGATCTCTTCACCATCACGGGCGCTAAGGTCACGGACCAGCGCGTGTTGCTCGGCCTCAAGCTTCACCTGGGCGACAGGACCCTGCAGCAGACCGATCGCACCGGCGCCACGCTCGACATCATGAGCCCGCTCGCCAATCCGACCAGTCCGCTGATGTTCTCTCCCCTTCTTGACCACTAATGCTCTTTCCCCTTGTGGAGTGATGTCGCATCGGGACCGGGCCGCTGAAGGGCGGCCCGGTTTTGTTGCGCCCGGCGCTAAGAGGCAATCGCTTCGACGAATCACACCAGCGAACATTCGGGCCCACAACGCGTGGCCCGACATCTGATTCGGGCAGATCCGCAAAAATTGTTCGACAAGGTCTCCAAGCGAATGCTGTCCAAACAATCATTCGCGCTGCGGAGCGACCAGCCATCCACAGCTACGTCGACTATCTCCACAGCCATCTGAATTGCGAGCGCAGTGCCGCTATTGCGTGCGCGCGCACGCGCCCGTTAGCTGATCATAATACCGCTTACAGCGAGTCGGCTGCGGGAGTTGTTCATGCGGTTGAGGCGATCGTTGACCGGCGCCGTCGCATTGGCGGCGTCGGCCGCAGCCGCGCATGCGGCTGACCTTCAGCCGGTGCTGAAGGGGCCGGCAGCGGCCGAGCCGCAACAGGCGACCGGCTATCTCGAGATCGACGGCGGCTGGGCCGGCACGCGATCGGACACCACGTCCTGCAACGCGGCTGGCTGCAGCTTTCTGTCGGAGCGCTTCGACGGCTGGGCGCTTGGCGGCGCCGGGCGGGCCAACTACTGGATCGACCGCGATGCGAGCGTGCAACTCGACGCGCAGGGCGAAGGCACGTCCTATGATGCGGGCTCAAGCGGGCACGTCTCGAATCACAGCTTCCTGGTCGGTGGGCATTGGAGTTGGCGGCGGCCGCAATTTCTGCTCGGGCTGTTTGCAGCGGCCGGTGATGCCGGCGGCGGGCTTTCTGGCGGGCTCTCTGGTGGGCTTGGCCCCTCGGCGCGGCACGGCGTGCTCGGCGCCGAGGCGCAATGGTACTGGAACGTGCTCACGCTCTACCTGCAGGGCGGCTACGACACGACGTTCGCGCATGTCAGCACGGGGACCGACGATATCCATGCCTGGTTCGTGCGCGCCACCGGCCGCCACTACGTCACCCCGAGCTTCCTGATCGAGCTCACCGGCCTCTATGCCAACGGCGACATCAGCTTCAACCCGGCTTCGCTCAACCCGGGCGATCCAGGCTCGCTCGGATTCCAGACCTGGCTGTGGCAGGCCAAGACCGAGTGGCGGCTTCCGACTGCGCCAATCTCGATGTTCGTGAAGTATCAGGGCTCGGAGACGCGGCACGACACGCATGTCTTCGGCAATGGCGACACCAGCAGCGTGAAGGTCAGAGACAATCGTGTCTTGGTGGGGCTCAAGCTGCACATGGGGGACCGGTCGCTGCAGGGCACCGACCGCGGTGGCGCGACTCTCGACATCATCGATCCGCTCAGCGTACCGACCAGCCCGCTGATGGTCCGTGGTGGCGGCACTTAGAGCATGATCCCGAAAAGTGGAAACCGGTTTTCGGAAAAGATCATGCTCCAACAAAAAGTTAGACTTTGATCCGATTCAACCTAATCGGATCAAAGTCTAGCGCGAGATGAGATGAGTTTGTGGGCCGACGTTGCGCGAACAATGCGCGCAACTGGGGGGACCGGCGGGGCGGTCATGCCGCCCCGCCGCATCCGTCTCTCGGCTGCTGCAAGCTCACGCGAATATTAACGCTGCTTCTCGCCACCGATGAGGGAGGCGGGGAATTGCGCGGCGTAGCGCCGCCGATCCGACTGCGGAGGTCCAGGCGGCTCCGGCCGCGGCCTCGGGTTCGCCTCCACCACCTTGCGATAGAGATGCCAGCTTGTGTGTCCAAGCACCGGCATGACGACACATAGGCCGAGCAGGAACGGCAGGGAGCCGATGAACAGGCTGCCAGCGACGACCAGTCCCCACGCCGCCATCACGATCGGATTCTTCCGCACCGCCCGATAGGAGGTGAGCACCGCCTCGACGGCGCCGACATCACGATCGAGCAGCAGCGGGAATGACACCACGCCGATGGTGAACACGAGGAGCGCGAACAGGAAGCCGACGGCATTGCCAATGATGATGACGCGGTGACCTTCCGGCGTATTCAGGATCGTCCGGGCGAACTCGTCGATCGACGTTATCGGCGCATCACCGATGTTCGCCACATAGATCCAGTGCGCGACTACAAGCCACAGCAGAAAGATTACCATAAGCAGGAGGCCGAGCGCCGCGATTGCGCCGAACGAGGGCAGGTGGATGATGTCGAAGCTGCGGCTGATGTCCGTGGGCAGGCCGCGCTCGCGCCGCCGGCTGAGATCGTAGAGGCCGATCGCCGC
>Ga0066388_100003232_pt1 | contig 10438 bp, 7 predicted proteins | sample PanSoiMetaGPlot6_FD_64539 | JGI IMG/M metagenome (GOLD analysis project Ga0066388, IMG submission 64539) | Tropical forest soil microbial communities from Panama analyzed to predict greenhouse gas emissions - Panama Soil - Plot 6 (Hybrid Assembly) | ecosystem: Environmental > Terrestrial > Soil... | reverse complement strand
CGGTGCACTCGCGCTGGGGCAACGACATCACGGTCCTGCTCGGCGACTACCTGTACATCAAGTCGATGGCGATGGCGCTCACGCACGACGAGCTGGCGATCATCCGCCTGTTGTGCGACGTCACGCTGCGGATGATCGAGGGTGAGCTCTACCAGCTCACGAAGAACGGCGACGCCGACATCACCGAGGACGAGCACTTCGACATCATGCGCCGGAAGACGGCGCACCTGTTCGGCGGCTGCGCGCAGATCGGCGGCATGTTGAACAAGCTGCCGAGCGAGCGCGCGCAGGCCCTCTGGGAGTACGGCTTCAACCTGGGCATGGCGTTCCAGATCGTCGACGACCTGCTCGACTTCACCGGCGACACGGAAGCCGTGGGGAAGCCGATCGGCAGCGACCTGCGCGAGGGCAAGGTCACGCTGCCGCTCATCCATCTCCAGCAGCACGAGAAGGGCGGCCGCGGCGCGGCGATTGTCCGCGACGTGATCGCGTCGCGCACGGTGACACCCGAGGCGTGGCACGAGCTGCAGCGCGCGCTGAAGGATCACGCGTCGATCGACTACGCGTATCGCCGGGCGGTGGACTTCGCGGAGCGCGCGAAGAAGCCGCTCTACTCGTTTCCGCCGAGCTCCGAGCGCGACGCCCTGCTCGCTCTTCCCGACTATGTGCTCGCACGTGATCGGTGAGTGCGAGCGTGTCATCGTCAAATGGCTGATGGCTGAATGCTGATGGCAGATCGAGGACGGTGGATGGTCCATCAGCCATTGACCATATGCCATCAGCCCTTAGCCATCAACCATTGACGTGCTCGCGTTCAGTGTCCCCCCGCTCAGACTCGAGATATCAGACGGCGACATTACCGCCGAAGCGACCGACGCCGTCGTCAACGCCGCCAACAATCATTTCTGGATGGGCGCCGGCGTCGCCGGAGCGCTGAAGGCGCGCGGCGGCCCGAGCATCGAAACCGAGGCCATGGCGCTCGGACCGGTCGATGTCGGCGAGTGCGTGATCACGTCGGGCGGCCGGCTGGCGGCGCGCCATGTGATTCACGCCGCGGTGATGGGCCAGGACCTTCAGACCTCCGCTGAGATCATCGCGCGCGCGACGCGCAACGTCCTCAGGATTGCCGGCGAGCGGTCGCTCGTGTCGGTGTCGCTGCCCGCGTTTGGAACCGGCGTCGGCGGATTCGACGTCCGCGAGAGCGCGCGGGTCATGATCAACGAGATCCGCGATCGTGCGGCGACCGCGCAATCGCTGCGCCGGCTCCGGCTCGTCTTGTTCGGCCAGCGGGCGTATCGCGAGGCGGCGGAAACTGCGTGCGAGATGCTGGGCCAGCCGCTCGACGGACCAGCGGACTGTCCGATATCGTCTTAGGATAAGAACGCTGTCATGGCTGAGGGCTGATCGCTGATCGCATATGGTCAATGGACCATTGGCCATCCATCATGTGCCATTAGCCATCAGCCATCAGCCATGACGCGATCTCTCGATCCCGCCGCCCGTCTCGTGGAACTTCGTGACGCGATCCGCCATCACGAAGAGCGCTACTACATTCACAACGATCCCGAAATCTCCGACGAGGAATTCGACACCCTCCTCCATGAGCTCGAGCAGCTCGAAGCCGAGCATCCGGACCTCGTCACGGCGGATTCACCGACACAGCGGGTCGCAGGACGGCCGACCGCAAGTTTCGAGACGGTCGAGCATCTCGTGCCGATGCTCAGCCTCGACAACGCCTACAACGAGGAGGAGCTGCGCGCATTCGACGAGCGTGTGCGCAGAGGCGCGGGCACGGCAACCGTCGCGTACGTCGCTGAGCTGAAGATCGACGGGTTGAGCATCGCCCTCACCTACGAGCACGGACGGCTCGTGCGAGGTGCCACACGAGGGGACGGCGCGCGCGGTGAGGATGTCACGACCAACGTGCGCACGATTCGCGCGATCCCGCTGGGGCTGCGCGGCGGTCCCGCCGGCCGCATCGAAATGCGCGGCGAAGTGTATCTGCCGCGGGCAAACTTCGAGCGCATCAACCGTGAGATGGAGGATGCCGGTGAAACGCCGTACGCGAACGCGCGCAATACGGCAGCCGGCACGATGCGGAATCTCAGTCCGGCGCTGGTCGCCAAGCGCGGTCTTGGTGCGTTCACGTATCAGCTGGTGGGCGATGCCCGGCACGCGGCGACCGAGACGGTTCGGGACGACCTCAAGGTCGTCCCCCACGATCGAGCTGGCACCGCACGCTCGGCGGGAGACTCGTCCGCACCCCCAGGCGTAGGGGACGACCTTCAGGTCGTCCCGAACCGAGGCGAGCCCGATTCCTCCGCAGGGAACGACCTTCACGTCGTTCCAACCGCAGCAGGCGAGCCTGTCCCGGCGGTCCCACTCCGCAGCCACGCCGCAACGTTGCAAGCCCTTGCGTCCTGGGGGCTGCCCGTCGAGAAGCATTGGCGCCGGTGCGCGAACATCGACGAGGTCGCCGCCTTCTGCGCCGAGTGGGCCGACAAACGTCAAACGCTCGACTTCGACACCGACGGCGTCGTCGTCAAGGTGGACGATCTCGCGCTGCGCGGCAAGCTCGGGACGACCGCGAAGTTCCCGCGATGGGCGACGGCATTCAAGTTCCCGGCGCAGCAGGCGACGACGACCCTGCTCGACATCAAGACGAACGTCGGACGTACCGGCGCGGTGACGCCGTACGCCGTGCTCGACCCGGTCAAGCTGGCCGGCTCGACGATCGGCATGGCCACGCTTCACAACGCCGAAGACGTCGCGCGCAAAGATCTGCGCCCCGGCGATCGTGTGCTGATCGAAAAGGGCGGCGACGTGATCCCGAAAGTCGTGAAGGCGATCCTGCCGCACCCCGACGGCGTGCCGCGGCGCGATCCCTGGCAGATGCCGCAGACGTGCCCCGAGTGCCACAGCACGCTGCATCGGGACGAAGAGGAAGTCGTCTGGCGTTGTGAGAACCCGTCGTGTCCGGCGCGAATCCGCCGCAGCATGGAACACTTCGCCTCGCGCGGGGCCATGAACATCGAAGGGCTTGGCGCCTCGCTCGTCGATCAGCTGATCGATCAGGGACTCGTCCACGACTACGCCGATCTGTATCACCTGACGGCGGAGCAGCTCGAGACCCTCGTCGTCGCCCCGAAGGAGCCGCGATCAGACCTGGCTCGCCGAACCGCCGAGGGCGAAAAGGCGGCGCGCGGCGCTCCGCGCAAACTCGGAAAGGTCGGACGCAACGTCAGGGAGGAGCTCGAACGGAGCAAGAACAACGATCTCTGGCGGCTGCTGTTCGCGCTCGGCATCCGCCACGTCGGCGAGAAGGCCGCCGCCACGCTGGCGCGTCATTTCCGATCGATGGATCGCGTGATGGCCGCGTCGGTTGACGAGCTACAGACCGCGCCCGAGATCGGACCGGTCGTCGCCGCCTCGGTGCAGGCGTTCGCGAGCGAGCCGGTCAACCGCCAGCTGGTCGAGAAACTGTCTAAAGCCGGCGTCAAGATGACGACCGACCTGCCGGAACCGACGGTGGAGCCTGAGGGTCCGCTGGTGGGAAAGACGTTCGTGCTGACCGGCACGCTCGAGACGATGACGCGTGAAGCGGCGACCGAGGTGCTCGAACGGCTCGGCGCAAAAGTGTCCGGATCGGTCAGTAAGAAAACCAGCGTGGTCGTCTTCGGGAGCGAGGCGGGCAGCAAGCTCGAAAAGGCGCGCCAGCTCGGCGTGGAAACCTGGGACGAGCAGCAGTTCCGCGCGAATATAATCAAAGACTGATGTCCCGGCGCTTTACGCTCGTCACGGTCGCGCTCACGGCCATCGTTGCATTCCTCGTCGGCGCGATCGTCGCGGGCGGCGTCGCCCGCTCGGCGGTGTCGGCCGGCGCCTCGACCAAACCGGTGACGGCGGTTCGGCTGGCGCGAAATCCCGCACCGGCGATGGCCTCGCTGGTCAACTTTGCCGACGTCGTCGAGCGCCTGAACCCGGCCGTCGTCAACATCGACACGACGACACGCGGATCCGAACGGCGGCGGCGCAACCGGACGCCGTCTCCCGGCGATCCATTCGACGCGCCGTTCGACTTCGGCACGCCGCGCGATCGGGAGGCGCCGCGTCGCGGCGCCGGCAGCGGTTTCATCATCGACGCCGACGGCAGCATCCTCACCAACAATCACGTCGTCGATCGTGCGGAGCGCATCACCGTCAAACTGTCGGACGGGCGCACGATGCGCGCGCGGCTCATTGGCGCTGATCCCGATACCGACATCGCGCTGATCAAGGTCGATGGGCAGACCGGCCTGCCGGTCGCGCCGCTTGGCGACTCGTCGGCGCTGCGCATGGGCGAGTGGGTGTGCGCCATCGGCAACCCGCTCGGATACGAGCACACGGTCACCGTCGGTGTCGTCAGCTTCCTTGGCCGGAAGCTGTTCGACATGAGCCTCGACAACTACATCCAGACCGACGCGGCGATCAACTTCGGCAACAGCGGCGGGCCGCTGATCAACGCGCGCGGCGAGGTGATCGGCATCAATGCGGCGATCAGCTCGCGGGCGAGCAGCATCGGCTTCGCGGTACCGATCAACGGCGCGGCGGCGGTCCTGCCGCAATTGCGTGCGCGCGGCCGGGTGAGCCGCGGCTACATGGGCGTCGGCCTGCGCGATGTGGACGCCGACCTCGAGCGATCGCTGAAGCTCACGGTCGATCACGGCGCGCTGGTCCAGGACATCACCGCCGGATCGCCGGCCGATCGCGCCGGACTGCGTCCCTATGATGTGATCATGTCGCTCGACGATCGGCCGATCGCCAACGACGACCAGTTGATTCGCGAGATCTCGGCGCGGACGCCGGGCACCGCCGCACGACTGCGTCTGCTGCGCGACGGGCGCGATCAGACGCTGACGGTCAAGCTGGCCGAACGTCCGGCGCGCGAGCGGCCGGACAAGGCCGACAACAGTCCGTCGCCGCCGCCACCCGACCGCACGAAGACGGATCCGGATGCGCTGCCGCTCGGCCTCCTCGTCCGCGAGATCGATCGACAGACAGCCGAGCGTCTGGAGCTGCCGCGCCAGCTGCACGGCGTCCTGATCACCCGCGTCGAGCCGATGAGCGCATCGTTCGACGGCGGGATCGAGCGCGGCACTGTCCTGCTCGAGATCAATCGTCAACCCGTCGAATCAATCGGCGATTATCGGCGGCTCGCGCGCGCCGCGCATCCCGGCGACATTCTCACGCTCTACATCTACGCACCGGACCTCGATCAGCGTCAGCTCAAGACCATCCGGGTCGAGGATCGGTGAACGTATCGCGGCGTCCGCCAGCACAATGCCCAAGTCACGCATCCTTGTAATCGACGACGAGGCGCCGATTCGCGACTCGTTGAAGATGACGCTCGAGTACGAAGGCTACGAATTCATCGGCGCCGCGACCGGTCAGGAAGGGTTGGCGCTCGCCGAGCGCGACCCACCGGACCTCGTCCTGCTCGACGTGAAGATGCCGGGCATGGACGGCATCGAGGTGCTCGAGCGGCTCCGCAACATGAACGACGCGCTGCCGGTCGTCGTCGTCTCCGGCCATGGGACGATCAGCACCGCGGTCGAGGCGACGAAGAAGGGCGCGTTCGACTTCATCGAGAAGCCGTTTGCCAGCGAGCGGGTCCTGGTCAGCCTGCGCAACGCGCTCGACTCGCGGCAGCTGCGCGACGAGAACCGATCGCTGAAGAAGGCGGTCGAGATCCGCCATCAGATGATCGGCGACAGCGCCGGGCTGAAGCAGGTGATGGCGGCGGTCGGCCGCGCGGCGCCGACCAACGCGACCGTGCTCATCACCGGCGAAAGCGGCGTCGGCAAGGAACTGGTCGCGCGCACCATCCATCGCAACAGCCTGCGCAGCCGTGAGCGCTTCGTCCAGGTGAACTGCGCGGCGATCCCCGAGGAGCTGATCGAGTCGGAGCTGTTCGGCCACGAGAAGGGCTCGTTCACCGGCGCGACCGAAAAGCAGGTGGGGAAGTTCGAGCAGGCCGATCGCGGCACGATCTTCCTCGACGAAGTCGGCGACATGAGCGCGAAGACGCAGGCCAAGGTACTGCGCGTGCTGCAGGAAGGAGAAGTCGAGCGGCTCGGATCGGCGCGGACGGTGAAAGTGGACGTGCGGGTGATCGCCGCGACGAACAAGAATCTCGAGGAAGAGATCGAGAAGGGGCACTTCCGCGAAGATCTCTACTTCCGCCTCGCGGTGATTCCGATCCACGTGCCGCCGCTGCGCGAACGGCCCGACGACATCGCGCCGCTCGTCCGGCATTACATGGACTACTTCAGCCGCGAGAACAACGTGCGGCCGAAGCGGATCATGCAGGCCGCGCTCGATACGCTGACGCGCTACCGCTGGCGCGGCAACATCCGCGAGCTGCGGAACACGGTCGAGCGGATGATCATCATGACCGGCGGCGACACGATCGACCTCGCGGACCTGCCTGACGTCGTGCGGTCGCCGTCATGGTCGGGCGCCTCCGGCGGTGGGACGACCGCGACGAAGGGCGGCGACACCGCCGATGCGAAGGCGGGGACGCTGCGCGAGTTCAAGGAAAACGCCGAGCGGATGTTCCTCGTGGGCAAACTGCGCGAGAACGGCTGGAATATCTCGAAGACCGCCGAGGTCATCGGCACGCCGCGCAGCAACCTGTACAAGAAACTCGAGCAGTACCAAATCTCACAGGAGACCGACGGCTGACAGGGGTCGGGAATCGTTTTGCAAGAATGCCAGCGATTCTGCGTCCGTCGGCAGTTTTCCACAGGGGGTCGGGAAGAGTTTCGGCGCCGAAACTCTTCCCGACCCCCTGTGGAAAACTCACCCCTCCCGAAAACTCGGCTCCCGACCCGGTACAATAGCGATCGTCGCAGCGAGCCAGGCGACCGCGTCGCCGCAAGGTCGACGAGGAAAGTCCGAACTCCGCAGGGCAGTGCGCCGGGTAACGCCCGGTCAGGGCAACCTGAAGGACAGTGGCACAGAAAACATACCGCCTCCGTCTGGAGGTAAGGGTGAAAAGGTGCGGTAAGAGCGCACCGCGCCCGTGGTGACACGGGTGGCAGGCAAAACCCCGCACGGAGCAAGACCAAATAGGGGGACTGGACGGCCCGTCCGATGGTCCCCGGGTAGGTCGCTCGATCCGGCCAGCAATGGCCGGACTAGAGGAATGGTCGTCATCCACGTCAAGTGGACACAGAATTCGGCTTACGGCTCGCTGCGATCTCTATGAAAAAGGCCCTCCTCGCCCTCATCACCTCAACCATCGTCGCCGGCGTCGGGATCGGCATCGACGTGTCTGGCCGCGCCGGACAGGGATCCCCAGGTCAGATCCGCCCGCGCCCCGCCGAAGGACGCGATCCCGAGTTCCGACCGCCGACGATTCGTGAGTACAAGCCCAAATCGCAGCTAGTGACGCCGGAACATCCCGTCCCGCGCGCGAAGTTTCCAGTGATCGACATCCACAGCCATCAGTCGACGCCGATATCGGCCGGCGAATTCGATCGAGTCGTGAAGGGGATGGAAGCGAACAACCTCCAGGTATTGGTGAACCTGAGCGGCTCGTCAGGCGATCGGCTGCGGCAGGGCATTGCGGCGATCAAGGCGAGCAAATACAAGGACCGGATGGTGCTGTTCGCGAACGTGAACTTCCGCGACGTCGGCCCTGGATTCGGCAAGCGGGCCGCGAAACAGCTCGAGGACGATCTCAACGCCGGGGCGATGGGGCTGAAGGTCTTCAAGGATCTCGGCATGTTCGATCGGAAGGCTGACGGCAGCCGCCTGCAGGTCGACGACCCCGAGCTCGATCCGATCTGGGAGACCTGCGCTCGTCTCAACGTGCCGGTGCTCATCCACATCGCCGAGCCGGCCGCCTTCTTCGATCCGCTCGACTACAGCAACGAACGGTGGCTCGAGCTGTCGCTGTATCCCGATCGCCGCCATCAGACCGGCGTGCGGTTCGAGCAGCTGATGACCGAGCGCAACAACATGGTTCGACGGCACCCGAACACCAAGTTCATCCTGGCGCACTTCGGGTGGCACGGGAACGACCTCGCCCGCGCCGGCAAGCTCCTCGATCAGAACCCGAACGTCTTCTACGATGTCGCCGCGGTCTTGTACGACTTCGGCCGCCAGCCGCGCGCCGCGCACGAGTTCTTCCTGAAATACCAGGACCGGATTCTGTTCGGGAAAGACAGCTATCAGCCGGACGAGTACCCCTACTACTGGCGGGTGTTCGAGACCAACGACGAGTACTTCGACTATTACCGTGATTACCATGCGTTCTGGAAGTTGTACGGCATCGGTCTGCCCGATCCCGTGCTTCGAAAGCTGTACAACGGCAACGCCCTGCGGCTGGTGCCCAAGCTGTCGAAGGCGGCATTTACGGACTAGCTTTTGCTAGTTACCTCGTCACTATGGCTTCGTACCTCGTAACGGGAGGCGCCGGCTTCATCGGGTCCCATCTGTCGGAAGAGCTCGTCCGCAGGGGACACCGCGTGCGCGTCGCCGACAACCTGAGCACCGGCAAACGCCGCAATCTCGATCACATTTCTGGCGTCGAGTTCATGCACGGCGACCTCGCCGACCTGACCTTCGCCACAAGAGTCGTCCAGGGGATGGACTTTGTTCTCCATCAGGCAGCCATTCCCTCGGTGCCGCGATCGGTCAGCGATCCGCTCACGTCGAACCGCGCCAACATCGACGCCACGCTGAATGTCCTGGTCGCCTCGCGCGACGCCGGCGTCAAACGCCTGGTGTTCGCCGGCTCTTCATCGGAGTACGGCAACGCGCCGACGCTGCCAAAGCGTGAAGATATGGCCACCGCGCCGCTCTCACCGTACGCGCTGCAGAAGGTGATGGGCACCGAGTACTGCCGCATGTTCACGCGCCTCTACGGCTTCGAGACCGTCGTCATCAGATATTTCAATGTGTTCGGCCCGCGCCAGGATCCGGGCTCGCCGTACTCCGGCGTCATCTCGCTGTTCTCGACGGCGCTGATCGAAGGGCGGCAGCCGATCATCTACGGCGACGGCGAGCAGACGCGCGACTTCACCTACGTTGCCAACGTCGTCGACGGCGTGCTCCGCGCGTGTACTGCGCCGAATGCGGCGGGAGAAGCGATCAACGTCGCCTGCGGTATTCGCATCTCGCTGAACCAGCTGCTGCAGGCGATGAACGACATCGTAGGGACGACGCTGCAGCCGATCTACAAGGAAGAGCGCGCCGGCGACGTGAAGGACTCGCAGGCCGACATCTCGAAGGCGAACGCGCTCCTTGGCTACACCCCGCTCGTGTCGCTCGAAGAAGGTCTCCGCCACACACTCGAATGGTGCCGCAGCGAGGCCACCGCTCACGCCACGCGCTGACGCGCACGTAACTCTCGTCAACCCGTTCGCAATACTGGTTGCGCGCCGCCCGTAGGAGGGACGGCGCGCAGGCTCGTTCTTTCGCAACTCCAGGCGTCAACTTTCCTCAGCGATCTGCGCCACGCGCGGCCATCCGCGGTGGCATTCTCGCCATCTCGCACATCGGCAACAGGTTGCCGCAACGCCCCGCTCAACGCGTCGCAGGCGCATCGCTTGCCTCCTGTCGATCGCGACCCTGGGACAACTCGTGAGCGAAGCGGGGCCTGACCTCCTCAGGACGCCAACGAGATGCCGCCCAGGGTCCTCTCAAAGGAGGATTCGATGGTTCGTTCCGCGTTCTCAATCGCCGTGGTCGCGTCGCTGCTCGCGCTCTGTCCGCCTCGGTCTTTCGCGCAATCAAAGTCGCCAGCCGGCGCCGCCGCCGTCAAGGCGACGCCGGGAGTCGTGGTCAACATCAACACGGCCTCCGCCGCCGAGCTCGACGCGCTTCCCGGCATCGGCGCCAAGACCGCCGCGCTCATCGTCGAGTACAGGCAGAAGAATGGCCCGTTCAAGAAGATCGAGGAGTTGATGAACGTCCGCGGCGTCGGCGAAAAGAATTTTCTGAAGTTGAAGCCACAGATCACCGTGGGTACCGCGAAAACCGACCACGATCGCCCGAACCAGTAGCAGGAGAGCCCGGCCGGCGCATCGGCCGGGCCACTCGTCATGCCACGGCTTCACACAATCGGCGGGTACTCGCTCGTCGAGCTGCTATTCGTCACTGCTCTCACGATGACGATGGCGGCGGTGGCGGTGCCGGAGATGCTGAACGGGTTGGATGAGTATCGGACGGCGGGGGCCGCGCGGTACATCGCCACGAGGCTCCAGCGCACCCGCATGGAAGCGATCACGCGATCAGCGGCGGTTGCTGTTCGTTTCACCGCCATGGGCACGACCTACTCGTTCGCCGAGTACGTCGACGGCAACGGAAACGGCGTACTGGCCCGTGAGATCGAGAGTGGGATCGATCGGCCAGTCGGCGCGCCCGAGAGGCTGTCGCAGCAGTTCGCCGG
>Ga0066388_100003231_pt1 | contig 10440 bp, 17 predicted proteins | sample PanSoiMetaGPlot6_FD_64539 | JGI IMG/M metagenome (GOLD analysis project Ga0066388, IMG submission 64539) | Tropical forest soil microbial communities from Panama analyzed to predict greenhouse gas emissions - Panama Soil - Plot 6 (Hybrid Assembly) | ecosystem: Environmental > Terrestrial >... | reverse complement strand
TCATTCAAAGCATTGGAACTTCATCGTCGAGCTCGGCTGGATCCATAAGTGGCCCGCCCGCTGTCGCATTGGTCTGACGCGCGATCATGTTTGCGCTTGATTGCCGCGTGACGCCCTTTGCGCTGAGATCACGCGCGATCATTGCCTTTCGGATAAGCCGCATAGCTGTGAGCAGAAACTCGACGATCTGATCGCGCGACCATTGCGCCAGCGGCTTTGACCAATCTAACTCAGCGCAGGCATCCACGAGTTCAGGCAAGATCGCCGTTACTGCGCCGGCGTCCCAGCCCTCGGGGTCCATTCCGGTCAGACGAATGGTTTGCTCAGCATCGAGCTGCTCACTCGCCGCCTGCTGCGCGCGCACACTGACCCACTTGAACAAAGCAGCGGAGAAGACCCAGCCCCACTCGGTCTCACTTAGTCGTCCAATGGGCGTGCCGGGGGGAATGGGGCCGTCCAGGTTCTGAGCGACCCCACGCGCGCCAGCAATCGCGGCCTCGGTCGCTTGTCGCAACCAGACATCTTCAAGCGCAGATAGCGAGACCTCGCCGATGGCGCGGGTCTTCTTCTTCACGATGCCCATCCCGGCCGCTGGATGGGAGGTGCAGACTGGGGAGGCGTGGAGGAGCTCGCGGCCCCACCACCATTGAACGGCGGCGGTTGCTCGCTCGGATGCCACTCTTTCTTGTCGGGCGTGATCACCGCCGCGAGGATGTTCTTGTCCGGCCAGTTCTCGCCGGTGCCGTCATTCTTGGGCCGGCCCTTCTCGATACCGATCTTGCCCATGAAGGTCATACCCTCGAACTGACCGAGGCTGACGGTGCGGGCGGCACGCGCTTGCGGCGATATGTCGTCGGGTTTGAGGCCGAGCGCGCTATCGAGGATGGCCCTCAGCACTCTGCGAGCGATCTCGGCGGCTTGCGCCTGGCCTGCCGTAGTGCCGTTGACGATCCACCGTTCCCAGAACTTGCGCTTCGTGTACGGCCCATCGGCGACGACGAGCTCGCCATCGAGCATCTCGGCATCGCCGGCGCGGGTGCGCTTGAGCATGCCATCCTCGCCGACCCCGCCGGGGCGGACGTGCAGGACGAGGGTCGCGATCGTGCCGTGTGGGATGAGCTCCAGGTCGCGCGGGGGCGGGGCGTCGGTGTAGTCGTAGGGGCACATCTTCCAGTCTCCTATGTTTGAGCGCTTGGCTCGGGTGAAACGGTGATGAAAGGCTTTCGCTGGCCGGGACTGGTCAGCTTCTCGATCAGCGCGCCGAGGTTGGGCGGCTCGAGCTGTTCGAGCCGGCCGGAGCGATCCTTCGCGGGGTAGCCCCAGGGATTAGGATTGGTCGTGACAAACGCGCGCACCGGCTTGCGATCGCCGAAATCAACCCATTGCATCGTGACGATCTCGTCTACGATCGCCGGCAGCTCGCGCCCGGTCTTGCTGCCTTCTATTTGCGGCTGCCAGCTCGAGACATTGAATTCGTCGGTGTTCTTCTCCAGCACCGCCACGAAGATGACGGTGCGCGCGCGCGCGTGCTGGAGTTGATTGAGCCAGCTCAGCATGTTGCGGGCGTGCAGTCCGTAAATCGCACGCAAATCCTTGCGGCCGCGATCGCTGATAGCCTCTGGCTGTTGCTCCGCCCCTGCAAAGCTGAGCCTGGCGGCAGCGGTCAAGCTGTCGACGAACAGGATTTGGTAACCCGCCAGACATGCGAGCTCGGGGTTTTTCATGACTTCGTTGTAGTGCGGCTCGCTATAGGCAACGGTTGGTGGCAGCGCCGGATTAGGACCGCCAAGCGCACAGGCGAGATCGCGGCACTCGTCCCATGTCCGTGGTCGCACGCTGGCGACCGGAACGTCGCTCACGGCAAGATGCCCAGCCTCGATGTCGACGAACAACGTCGACGCGAGCAGCTCCGCGGACAAGGTGCGCAGTAATGACGTCTTGCCAACCCCGCTCGGACCAATGATCAGGATCTTGGGGCCGCTTTTTTCTGCCAGGCGTTCATCCGCCGTGATGATCCTCATGCCGTGCCTCCTCCCCTCGTGCGTTCGGCCACGTCATGACGAAGTCCGGTGAAAGCCTTTGCGAACTGGTTTGCGACGTTAGGCCGGAGCAGGCCCCACGCCTCGAGGCGTTCCAGAGCCTCGTCGATCCCGATCGCGGTTGCGGCGAGCGCGCCAGCGACGCGCATGCGGTGCTGCGTCTCGGCCTGTATGGTGGTCAGGCGGCCGCGCGCGCTCTTGAGCTCGAGTGCGTGCAGCTTCCCCTGATGAAGAATCAGCAGATCGGGAACGCCGGGAGTGACGCCGAGCCCCTTCAGGATTGCAGCCTCGACCGACGAGCGCCAACCACCAGCCGGGTAGTGAAACACAAACAGCCCGGGCATGCCGCGCCAGCGCAAGTGATCCAGAACGGCCCGCTGTAATGTTTGCTCAGGGCGTCGCATTGGTACCCCTCCGCCAGCCCCGTTTTCTGTCGCGCGCCCGGCACCCGGCACAGGTGCCGCCATTCATGACCGGGGTGAGGCGCGGCCTTTCGGTGCTGGCGCTCACGATTCATCTCCCAGCAGGAGATCGAGCGCGGCTCCGAGCGGGCCGGAGGCGCGGCCGTGTGAATCGCGACAGAGCGCGCGACGGATTGCGTGCGGATCTGCGCCGTGCTGGACCGCAAATGAAAACACAATCGCTGCATCGCGAGCATTGTTGTCAGACCGACTAGCTGACTTTGTGTTCTGTAAGAAAATCTCGGCTAGGCGACCATCAGCGAATTGACTCACGGTCGCGGTGTAATGGAGGCCGCTAACTTCGAGCTCAAAGGTCTCGGCTAGGCGCCGGTTCGGAAGACGTTCGCGACCCATGATGTTCTCGAAAGGCTTGAGCAAAGTTTCTCCGTGGCCGCTGCATGCGGCATCAGTCCAATGGTCAGGGGGAGAGCGGGCTAGCGCGCGGCCGGCGGGCCGCGGGCGACATTCGGTGGTGGCAGGACGATTGCGTCGTGTACTGTCACCATGAGCCGCCGCTTTCCGACCCGTCTCAGCAGATGTGGGTAGGCCTTTTTGAAGGTATCGATGTGGACACCGTTATGCTTAGCGGCATCTGCAAGGGGAATTTTCCGGGCCAACTCGAACGGCGAGAGGCCAACAACGTCAGAAGGAAGTGCGGGTTTCGTTTTCACGCTGCCTATTGGGGGTAGGCAGCTTTACAAAATCAATAGGGGCGATTTGAGCGGTTTGCCTAGGCTTGCCTGCGCATAAAATCGAGCTTGCCTGGCTGCCGGCTGGTCTTGCCTAGTCAGAAAAAAATTTTTTGCCTGATTTAGTCATCCTCGGCGGGGTGATTTGAGCGGTTTGCCTAGTCTTGTCTGCGCATAAAATCGAGCTTGCCTGGTCGCCGGTGGGTCTTGCCTGGTCAGATTTGCCTGGTCTAATCATTCTCGGCTGGGAGTGTCGTTTAGCCGCCGCCGTAGCGTCGCCTCGGTCCAGGGAATGTCCTTTCCGAAATCGTTCGTCATGTGCTCGTTATACAGCCGGTGCGCATAGGCGTTTTTGCTCTCCTTCGACTTTCGAGGATGAATCTGCCTCGCGTTCTTGAGCCATGCTTGCGCCTCCTCCGGCCACCATTTTCTTGGCTCTTCGAGTTGAGGCTCGTCGGGTAAAAGGAGCAGCGGTCTTTGCTGCTCTGCTTGTTCCGGCGGCGGTTCTTGTGCCTGCGGCTTTGGTGATAAAGGTGCAGGCTCGACGTGCGGCAGCTCCGTAGGTGGAGTCGGCTCAGGTCCGACAGGCGCCGCCGGCTCGGGCTTGACGACCGACAATTCCGTATTTGCCGCGGGCATCGACGTATCTGTAATGAAGGTAGGCGCCGGCCACACTTGTTTGAGCCAGGCTAGGTTGCCCTCGAAGGCGTGCCATCGGATGTCTTCAGGCACCAGCCTTCCATTTCGAATCAAGGCAACTATGTCCCTGGGGCGAAGTCCCGCAATACGAAAGGGATCCTCCACTTCCATACTGGCCATAGCGGCCAGGACTCCAAGAGGCATTGGCTCGCCTCGTGCGGCGGCACGGTCAGCCTTGGCTAGTTCATTAGCTATCGCTTTGTTCAGCTCCTTTTCAGCCTCCTGAATCATCTCAGGAGTCAAAACAGCTGTTTTGCCTCGCAAGCAGATCCACTCAAGTGACTGCGTCCTCGAACGCCAGTATGTTCCATCGAGTTTTATGCTATTTGGGTCATTAGCCATGACATGGGGCCTCATCCCGGTCAGGTTAGGCTTGGGCGCGGCGTCGTAACCGCCGCGTCCGGCCGCATTCAAGCCGGCCCTTTACGTGCACGCAAGCAACTCGTCTCCGATTGAGTTCCGCGCGACGCTTGGCGCCCTCGGCCTCGCGCAAGATCGCATCGCCCGGCTATTCGGCGTCGGTCCACGGAGCATCCGACGTTGGCAACATGGTGATCGCCGCGTCCCCTGTGGGGTCGGTATCGTGCTTCGCCTGCTGGCCGCGGGGACGGTGACGATTGCCCAAGTCGAAGAAGCTGCCGCTCCTATCCCCGTTCGGACCAACGGCGGTGCCAACCCTGGGTCGCCCGCTCCTCCCCCTGCCGCGCCGGCGCCCGCACAGCCCCCTTTGAGGGCGGCCACCCTCGCCGACCCAGAGCTCACCATCGCCGAAAAAGTCCTCGCGCTCGCCCCAGGGGCTTGTCGCTGGCCGTGTGGTGATCCTGGGCGTCCTGACTTTCATTTTTGCGGCAATTTGGTTGCCAGGGGGCCCTACTGCGAACATCACCGCGCTATGGCCTACTTGGCGCGCCGTTAACTGACGGCGGGCATGAACAACTCCGTCGGCTGAAGCCGACGGCTTCTGAGGTAGGTAGTCGCGCGATTGCATTCGCTGCTTCTGGCACGACCTTCCGTGCGTTTTTGCCTTTGCCGCACGATCCAAAATTTGATCATTTGCATCTGTTCTCTCCTTCTGGTTCGTGCCTTGCGGCTTTGTCAGTGCTTCTTGTTGGCAAATTTCTTAAGCCTATAGACCGGCCGCATCTCCCCCGTCGTCGGGTTTCGTCGCATCTCCCCCGTCGGCACGAGCTCGCCGCTGTCGATCATTTCCTGCATTGCGGCGCGGATTCCCCTGCGGCGCTTCTCCATCGTCATTGCCTCTTGCCGTGTTTTTTCGGCCAGTTGCTCATCGCTCATGCGCGCGCAGTCTTCACAAATGCTGGTGGTGTAGATATCAGCGCCTGGCTCATGCAAGCGGAAGGCGATCACCGCTACCGATTGAGCTTTGTTTGGGCAGAACAGACATACCTTATTGCGAGGCTCCAAGATCTCCTCCGCGAGGGCGCCCGCTGCTTTTGGCGCGACCTCGTAGGGGTCTTCCCCCTCGCGCACAATCCAGAAATCAATTCTTTTGGTTTGATGCATCTGTGCTTCCTGATGTTAATCGCGACACCGGTGCGGGAGCTCGCGACGTTACTGCTGTGTGGCAGGTTCTCCCCACGCATCAAAGGCATCCCACGCCGAAGTTAGCGTTTTCATCGCCGACTAACAGTATTTCCGGTTCCTCACCCCGTTCCGTCATTTGATCCGCCCAACTCTTTATAGGTGCGGTCGACGGCGCCGGTGCAACCGTCAACTGTGGGATGTCAAGAGCTACACGGGCAAAGTCGACAAAGATCGTGGCTTCTTGCTCGGTAAAGAATTCCTGCGCCGTATCCGGTACTCCATCGAGCGGGTGTTTGCGCCAGATGACGTACCAATGAACGCAGTGTCCCTTGTATTTCTCGGTCACCGTAAACAGTTGATTGTTGTTGTCCATCGCGCCGCGACTTCTTTCCGCGCTTAATCGCGCTTGCTTTGCCAAGGGGGATGAGCTCGAAGCGCCAGCCGTCCGGGACGTGGTAGGGGACTGTGCCGGGCTCGACGTACGCTTCTGTGAGTGCATCGGGCGCATGGACGCACAACCAAGCCATTGCCATCGCCTCACGGGCGGTGTGACCGTTGCCGTCGCCCACGCGCTTTCCTTCAAGGTCGTAGAGCTCGCATAACCAGTTGAGCGGCGTGTTGAGCGGATCGATCCAATCGCCGAGCTCGGCGTTGGCGATGGCAATGGCGATGTCGGCTGACGTTGGCCTGTCTGGAGCGGTCATCGCTGCCTGCAACGGTTGGACGATTCGGAGCGCGCATTAACGCTGGTTCCCGCGTGTAGCTCGCGATAACGCGCCGAGAGATCGCGGATGACGCGCTGCTGCTCGGCGATCTCCTTCGTCGGCAATTTAACTGTGAATGGATGAGTTAAACCCGGACGTAGGTCGATTATTTTGTTGTTACCCATGATCATCTACCGCGCTTCCGCTGGAATACGTTTCAACAGGGTCAGATAGGCGACGACAGTGGCGGTGTGCTCGCCGCTGGCCTCCGACCAATGCACGAGGTCATGATCGGACGGCGCCCCTCTGGCGAGCAAAAGCTCAACGAGCTCGACGGGGGTCAGAACCTTGCGAGAGATGTTCATGCTACGCTCCCTCGGGTCGGCGCGCCCGAGCGGTTGTAGCGTCGCTCCGCTCGGACGAGCGCGCGCTCGATCGCATCAATCACCGCGAAATAGAGCTTGAGATTCGGCATTCCGTTGCGACGCGTATCGATGTCGACGCAGGTGGGGCAAATATTGAAGCGAGAATTTGCCAATCGGCGCCGCACGGGCGGGGGAAGATTGTCGAGCTCATGTATCCAAACAGAGCCCTCATCGAACGTCGTGCATCGCACCTGCCTTCCGTCCAGTACCGCCATCCGTTTCGAGCCCCAGATCGGATTAAGCCTGATTGCACCTCTCGCAGGTCGTTCGGTCGTTCGGAGTTTCATGGCTCCCTCCGCTTCCGAACGACCGAACGACCTTCGGGCAGGGCTTTTCCGAGATAGTGCTTGAATGCGAGCGTGAATTCCGGTCCAGCCGTGTCGTAGCCGCGATCGGCGGTTTTGCCCCCTCGCGGATGAATGAGTTTGGGCTGGATATTGCAGTAAGGCTTCAACAACACCGCGATTTCATACTTGTTGATAGGGCGACCGTGATAGTTGGCGAACTCGTCGCTCTCGGCGGGCACCAGCTGTTCAAGCTGCTTTGACGTCAATAGCGTTCCGTGGCGAAGGGAGAGATCAAACAGGATCGCAAGCAGGTGCTTGCCTAAGCTTGGTTTGTCGTGCGTGCGCGAGAGTTTGACTGCTGCTGTGCGTGCTTTCTTGGGCCAATCACCTCCGGCAAGATCGGCGATCGCAAACAGCAAATGGTAGTTTTCCTTCGCGCGACTGAAGAAGCCCGCCGGCATTTGGGGATCGGCTTCGTCGAGCCCCGCCATATTGTCGCCGGCCCAGCGCAAAAACTTGCGCCGTAGGATGACAAAATTCTCGTCCCTGTCAGCGTGCCTGTGATCGGCGACCTCCTCGTCTTCCAATTTCGGTAGCAGCTTAATGGTGATGCAGCGCGTCCGCGTAGCAGGCGCCAAGTGTGCCAGTAGATCGATACCGTTGAGAACCTTCGGACAGAACGGATCGAAAAAATGGACGTTGCCGCTGTTATCCACGCGGGGGATCGGGACGCCGCGCGTCCACGATGCGTTGACGATGTGGGCGAGATCAGGCCGACGAGGCAGTAATCGATCGGCGTCGTCAATGATCAGTGTTGGATGGATGCGGTCGATGAAACGGTAGAACGCCGGACCGGTCGGCTCAACGATGATGTGCGAGCGGGGCGTTAGTAGCGCAATCGCTTTGCTTGCCGCGGTCTTGCCCTCACTGGAATCGGCGCTTTCGATGATCAGAATTGGTGAGAAGGCCGCAATGTCGTGAACCCACGCAAACGCAATCCACAACGGAATGATAGGTGCGATGACCCGATCATGAATAATGATATATTTCTCGAACTGTGCCGCGGTCGTATCTAACAATTCGCGCGTATTGACTGGTTCGTCCCACGGTTCGACCTGGCCGCGCTTGATCCGCTCTTCCTCCTCGATGCGCAGCTCGGCGAACTCTTCGCGCAGGACTGCAACGTCCTCGCCCAGCTGCCGCGCCAAGGCTGCAAGTCGGGCCTCATGCTCGCTGCTCGGCAACTTGACAATGGCCGCAAACGCCTTCTGCCTCTCCTTATCTTTACGCTCGGCTTCCTTGCGCGCCTTGCGCTCATCACGCTCCCGTCTGCGCTCCTCCTCCCGTTCTTTGCGCTCCTGCTTGCGTTCGCCTTCACGCCTGGCCGTATCACGCCGCTTCTCCGCGCGGTGCAATTCACCCCGCTCCTCGCGTGCCTTCTTCTCATTCTCCTTGACGGCGGCTTCAAGCATGCGCCGAAACGTAGTCTTGTTGACGCCGTACTTTTCTGCGTAGCCGGGTTGCTCAATCAGATACTCGCGCTCGGACGCCGAAATCGACGGTCGTGCCAGCCGCTCGACCTCGACCCGCAGGCGGCGGGCCTTCTCCTCGGCGTTGGGGAATTCGACGACTTGCGCCGTACCGTTCTTGGGAGGATCATGCGTCATGTTCCTGCGCGTCCTTTCCGCGCTGTGAACTAGGGCTCGGCCATTGATCGACAGTCGTAGCTGGGCCCGCTTATTTTTGGATCGCGTGCTCGGCACGCCTCGCGCTTCGCTGATCGCGCGCGGCCGCTTTCGCTTCCAGGAAATCGTCGATCTCGTCCTCGAACCACGCGATCGAATTCGCGCCGAGATCGATGTGCTGCGGGAATTTGCTGGCCGCCTCAAGCCGGGCGATGTGGACGCGGCTCCAGGGAATGCCGCGCTCGCGGAGGGCTTGATAATCGAGAAGTCGCCGACCGGACTTTTTGCCGATGGCTTCTGGACGTGCTGTCATGGAAATCCTCGCACACTCATGTTGTGCGAAGGATTAGCAGGGCGGAGGGCCTTCGGGGTCCCGGATAATTCAGTGAATTATCCCGGACGAAATGCGAAACCGAGACGCCTTCAACGGTTATTTACGCGGAATCGATGATGTCTAGCGTAGTCCGTAGCACCCTGGTGGAATATCAGAGGCGATAAGCGGTACTGGTTCCAGATGTCTTCGACCGCTCGCTCGCTCAGGCGTTCGCCCCGATATTCGTCGCCTAGATAATCGCTCAGATACTCGCCCAACTGTTCGAGCGCGGCAGTGACGACGGAGCAGGCTGAGGGGGTGTGAAGCCGCCGCTCGACGTGGCTTCGGGTCGGGCGGAGGTCAGCATCCTCGACGAGCATCGCGACGGCGCCGGCAATCTGCAGATGACGATTGCGCCGTTGCGGCGGGCGGCCGCGCCCACGGGCAGGTCGACGCCATCCAGGGGGCCTTGGTTCCCTGACCCAAATCCAGTTGGCGTTGATCGCATCGACCGTTTCCCGCAACTCACGCTCGCACAAATATTGAATTGCAATCTCGGTAAGCTCTTTAATGACGAGATCGGTCGCGGTGACGGGACTACGCATCGGCGGCCACCCGGAGTTGTCGAACGTTGGCGGGCGGGGGCGTGACGATGTCGCGCAGTCTGGACGCCCAGCGTTCCAGCGCCTCGCGCTTCTCGGCTTGATAACGATGGGTGTCGTAAACCTTGTGCACGCCCTTCTGCGTATGGCCGAGAATGAGCTCGGCGATGAAGGGCGCGACGCCGAGCGATGCCAGGTTCGTCCGGGCGGTCCGGCGCAGGTCGTGGAAGCGCCAGTTGGTCAGCCCAGAGGCGCGGGCGCCGATGACGTCCTTATAGAGGCCGAATGAACGGATCCCGCTCCGGCCGCCGGTGGTCGAGAACACGAAGTCGCCGCCGGCGAAGCGAGGGAGCGACCGCAGGAGGGCCACAGCCATAGGAGAGAGTGGCACTTCATGCGGGACGCCGCTCTTGGTGCGGTGAGCGGGGATCACCCAAAGCGCATTGTCGAGATCAAGCTCGCCCCACGTCATGTGGGCGGCCTCGCTACGACGGACTGCGGTCAGGAGCAGGAGACGCGCAAAAGGACCGGCGGGATAGATGTCCTTGGTAGCCCACCAGAAGAGCGCGATCTCGGCGGCAGACAAAACACGCTGACGTGGGGCCATAGCGCCGACGAACTCGCTTGGCTTGATGAATTGGCAGGGGTTGCTCGCGATGTTGCCGAGCTCGCGGGTGATGGCAAAACGATAGATGCTGGATGCCAACGCGAGCACCTTCGCCGCCATGTACGGACCTGACGCGCGGTCGATCTCCTCGAGCAAGCTGATGGCGTCGCTGCGCTTGATCTCGGCGGCGCTGCGCGTGCCCCAGCGCGGGATGAGATGTCGCTTGATGGTCTTTTCGATCTTGGATGCGGTGCGCTGTTTGGCGGCAGCTGGGCGAGAGAGAAAGGCTGCGGCGAGCGCGGCGAAGGTGTTGCCCTGCCGCAGGCGCTCGCGTTCTTTCGGATGCACACCGGAGACGAGATCGCCGAGCGCCGTGCTGGCGAG
>Ga0066388_100003230_pt1 | contig 10442 bp, 12 predicted proteins | sample PanSoiMetaGPlot6_FD_64539 | JGI IMG/M metagenome (GOLD analysis project Ga0066388, IMG submission 64539) | Tropical forest soil microbial communities from Panama analyzed to predict greenhouse gas emissions - Panama Soil - Plot 6 (Hybrid Assembly) | ecosystem: Environmental > Terrestrial >... | reverse complement strand
CACCGGCCCGAGCTTGCGTCCGAGGCCGCCGGCGTGGTCGAGCATGCGGGCGACGGGCTCGGCCGGGTCCCGGAGCCGTCGGATGTGCGTGAGGTAGCGGCTCGCCTTCATGGCGAAGACGAAGTCGGCGGGCGTACGGGCCGCCCACTCCTCGAACGTCGATCGCTCGGGGAGCCGGTAGAAGGTGTTGTTGACCTCGACGACGGCGAAGGCGGTCGCGTACTCCTCGAGCCATCGGCTCTGCGCCAGGCGGGCGGGATAGAAGCTGCCCCGCCAGTCGCGGTACTGCCAGCCCGACGTTCCGACGTACACCGGCACGGTCCCATCCTGCCCGGCTCGGTGCCGGCGGTCCTCGGCCCGCTGCAGGGGCCGGATAACCGTCACACCCGCGTGCGATCCTCGTCGGGTGGAAGCGGGCGCTCTCCTCTTCAGCCAGGCTGCTCGGTGCCTGGGTGCCGCCACGCGGGCGGCCGGGCTCACGGTGCCGGCGTTCCGGTGCCCCCCGCGGGTCGCCGGCGCGCTCCGCACCATCCGGCGCTACCCGGGCGGCGCCGTCGTCGCCGTTCGGCTCCGGGGGCGGCCCTTCGCCGACGTGGTCTCGGACATGGTCGAGGGCGTGCTCGCCGTCAACCGGCTCGACGAGACGGCCGCCTCCCGGATGCGGCCGCTGCTCCGCGAGGCGATCGAGCCCGCGGCCGACCAACCGGCGGCGGCCTAGCGTCGTCGGTGCGCCCGGGTGGCGAAACTGGCGATACGCGGGGGCCTTAAAAGCCTCTGTTCCTTCGGGAGCGTGGGGGTTCGAATCCCTCCCCGGGCACCGACCACCGCGAAATGAGTAGCCGCTACTCAGGTTCCCGTGCGGACTGCGCGTCATTCTCTGCTCGTCCTCGAGCAGGGAGTTCACACATGCGCAAGCTCGTCCTCGTCCTGTGCGTCGCCGCCGTCTCGGCGACCGGCGCCACGCTGGCGATCGCGCCCGCGGGTGCGGCGCCGGCCCCGGCCAAGAGCAGGGTCTGCAAGACCTTGACCGGCATCACCATCGAGCCGTCCTCCGACCCGACCGCGGCCGGCGGCAAGGAGAACGCCAAGAAGTACAGCAAGGCGCTGAGCAAGGCGGCCAAGCAGTCCAAGGGCGACATCAAGGCCACGCTCAGGACGCTGGCGAGCTACTACGCGTCGGTGGCCAAGGTCGACACCGCGGCGATCCAGGCCAAGGCGCAGGAGTTCGCCGACGCCACGACCAAGTACGCCAACTACATCGTGACGAACTGCGTCTCCGAGAACCTCCCGAGCGGCGTCACGATCCCGAAGATCCCCGGTCAGTAGCTCGGGGCACTACGGCGCGGTGACCGCCGGCGCTTCGGCGCCGGCGCGCCGCGTCGTCGTGTAGCGAGCGAGGCCGCGCACACGGGCGGCGAACACGCCGGCGACGATCACGCAGGCGACTCCTCCCGACACGATCGCGAACGGCACCCCGACGAGACCGCCGACCACGCCCGACTCGACGTCGCCGAGCACGGGACCTCCGGCGTAGACCGCGAACTCGACGCCGCTGACCCGTCCGCGCATCTCGTCCGGCGTGAGGTTGGCGGCGATGCTCGAGCGGAAGACGGCCGAGATCATGTCGGCCCCTCCTGCACACGCGAACAGGGTGAGCACGAGCACGGCCTGCAGGGTGAGGCCGGCGGCGGCGATGCACGCGCCCCAGACCGCCACGGCGACGAGGAGGGCTCGGCCCTGGCGCTGCACACGAGTCGTCCACCCGCTGCTGAGGGAGGCGAGGAACGCCCCCGCGGCGACGGACGACAGGAGCAGCCCGTAGAGCACCGGCCCGCCGCCGAGCCGGTCGGCCAGCGCGGGGAACAAGGCGCGCGGCATGCCGAACACCATCGCCGAGAGGTCGATCGCGAACACGCTCAAGATCACACGATGCCCGCCCACGAACCGGAGGCCCGCGAGCAACGACTGCATCGCCGTCCCGGCGACGCCGGCGATCGGCGGCGACGGCGCGATCCCGAGGAACACGACGAACGCGACGACGAACGTCGCCGCGTCGGCGGCGTAGGCGCTCGCGAGGCCGAACGACGCGATGAGCACGCCTGCGACCGCGGGCCCTGCCATCCAGCCCAACGACGTGTACATGGACTGCAGGGCGAAGCCGGCCGGCCGGAGATCCTGTTCGAGGAGGAGGGGCAGCAGGGCGCGCACGACGGCGAAGCTGATGGCCGTCACGCCGCTGATCAATGGCCCCACGACGTACAGCAGCCACAGCTGGGGATGACCGAGGCTCGCGTTGACGGCCAGGGTCGCCGAGCAGAGCAGCGACACCGTGGTGACGACGAGGAGCAGCCGGCGCTTGTCGATGCGATCGGCGAAGCTGCCGCCTACGACCGCGCACACGAGCAGGGGCACCAGCTCGGCGGCGCCGAGGAGCCCCACCGCCAGCGACGAGTGGGTCTGGTCGAAGACCTGGAACGGCAAGGCCGACGTCGTGATCATCGAGCCGAACAACGACACCGCTTGACCCGCCCACAGGCGGCGGAAGTCGCGGGACACCCGGAGCGGTGTGGTGTCGACCAGCAACCTCATGGCAGGTCGACGCTATCCGTCGTTAGGGTCACAGCCGATGAAGTTCGACCACATCGGCATCCCGACCACCGATCGCTTCGACGGCGAGATCGACGTTCCCCATCTGCAGATCACCGTTAGCGATCACCAGGACAACCCGTTCGGGATCCAGTGGCAGCGCTACTGGGATGACGCGCCGTACCCGGATCTCGTGAAGACCGTCCCGCACGTCGCGTTCGAGGTCGACGACCTCGCGACCGCGCTCCACGGGCACACGGTGATCATCGAGCCGAACAGCCCGAGCCCCGGCGTGGTCGTCGCCTTCGTGGAGGTCAACGGCGCGCCGGTCGAGCTGATGCAGATCGACCACGCCGCCCGCCCCGACCTGTAGAACGCGCCCTTCCCCGTCAACCGGACGGTGGCGGTACCTGCTGTCGGAGCTCGGTGACCTGCGCCTGGAGCTGGCGGACGATCTCGTTCAGCCGCGCGACCTCGTTCCGGAGCTCGGCGAGCTCGGGGCCCACCTCCTCGACGTGGGTCACGGCGCCGCTCCGGTCCTTCTCGCCCGAGCCCGAGCACGCGGCGCCGGCCGTCAGTGCGACGATCAGCGCGCCGGCGGCACACGCCGCCCGCTTGACGCCCGCCCTCGCGATCGGTCTCACGCCGCCCTCTCCTACCATGCCTGACCGAGATGCGCCGCTTGGTCGTGCCGTTGGCTCTCGTCGCCCTGCTCGGTGTGGACGCCGCGCCTGCGTCCGCCCGGCAGCCTGCGAACCCGTGGTTGACGCGGCGCGTGCTGAACATCGCGCACCAGGGCGGCGAGGACGAGTTCCCCTCCAACACGTTGTACGCGTTCCGGAAGGCGATCCGCGGTGGCGCCGACATGCTCGAGCTCGACGTCGGCGTCACGAGCGACGACCAGATCATCGTCATGCACGACACGAGTGTCGACCGCACGACGAACGGGAACGGTCTCGTGTCGGAGAAGACGCTGCAGGAGATCCAGGGCCTCGACGCCGGGTACTGGTTCACCCCGGACGGCTCCGACCACTACACGCACGACCGGCAGCCGGGCAGGTACCCGTTCCGCGGGGTCGCCACCGGCGAGCGTCGTCCGCCCAGGGGGTTCGAGGCGGCCGACTTCCGTGTCCCGACCCTCCGGTCGGTGCTCCAGGCCTTTCCCAGGACGCCGGTCAACATCGAGATCAAGGGACGCACCAAGGAGGAGGATCCGTCCGAGTACGTCCGGAACGCCGAGGTGCTCGCCCGTGAGCTGTCGGGTGTGAACCGCGACGACCTCATCGTGGTGTCGTTCCAGCAGCCCGCGGTCGACCATTTCCACGAGCTCCAGCCCGCCATCGGCGTCGCGCCGGGCGTGACGGGAGTCGCCGGCTGGGCCCTGAACGGGAGCCCGCCCGCGCCGGGGACCGTCGCGTTCCAGCTTCCGATCACCTACAAGTTCGGCGACTCGCTGGTCGACGTGACGACGCCTGACACCGTCGCCCGCACGCACCGGGGCGGGTACGCCGTGCACACCTGGTTCGGGGACGCGGACATCGACGGCGCGCGGACCTGGCGCAAGCTCGTCGACTGGTGCGTGGACGGGATCATGACCTCGCACCCGGTACAGCTCGAGCGCACGCTGAAAGCGCACCGTCCCCCGAAGGGGTGCGCGCCCGGCTGAGCTCCAGCGCGCCGCTACTCGGCGTCGGGGACGGGCTGGGGCGGCGGCGGGCCCGCGTAGTGGGCGCTCGGCCGGATGAGCCGGTTGTCGGCCGACTGCTCGAGCACGTGGCTCGTCCAGCCGATCACACGGCTCGACGCGAACGTCGGCGTGAACATCTCGCGTGGGACCCCGCACGTGTCCATCACGACCCCGGCGTAGAACTCGACGTTCGTGTACAGCTGCCGGCCGGGCTTCATCTCCGCCAGCACCTCGATGGCCTTGCGCTCGATCGCCTTGGCGAGGTCGACCTTCGCACCGCCGAGGCGCTCGGCGATGCCGCGCAGCATCGTCGACCGCGGGTCGTCGGTCTTGTAGACGCGGTGCCCGAACCCCATCAGCCGGTCACCGCGCTCGACGGCGTCCCGCAGCCACGGCTCCGCCTTGTCCTCCGTCCCGATGGCGTCGAGCATCGCCAGCGCGCGGCTCGGCGCGCCGCCGTGCAGCGGGCCCGACAGCGCCCCGATCGCGCCCACGACGGCCGATCCGAGATCGGCGCCCGTCGAGGTGATCACCCGCGCCGTGAACGTCGACGCGTTGAAGCCGTGGTCGATCGTCGAGATCAGGTACTGCTCGACCGCTCGGGCGTACTCGGGCTTCGGGATCTCGCCCAGCATCATGTAGAGGTAGTTGGCGGCGTACGGCAGGTCGGGGTGCGGGTCGACGGGCTCGAGCCCGTGCTTGAGCCGGTACAGAGCGGTGAGCAGCGTCGGTACGACCGCGCAGGTCTGCAGCGCCTGCGTGTGGAGCTCGGCGCGGGTGCCGTCGAGCCACGGGCGGTAGTCGAGGTCGACCGCCATCATCGAGTACGTCGTGCGCAGCATGTCGAGCGGCGGCGCGTCCGGCCCGCCCAGCGCGGCGACCTGCGGCAGCAGCTCCTTCACCTCGACGGGGATCTCGCGAAACTGCCGGACCTCCTCGATGAAGGCGGCACGCTGGCGCAGCGACGGCAGCTCGCCCTCGAACAGCAGGTACCAGACGTCCTCGAGGGTCCGCTTCTCCGCCAGCTCGATCGCGTTGTATTGCCGGTAGTGGTAGAAGCCCTCGAGGCCGCGGACGTCGCCGATCGTCGTGTCGGCGACCACCACGCCCTCGAGGCCCTTGGGGATCTCGGCGGCCGGGAGCTCCACCGGCTGCACCTGCGCGATGCGCATGAGGTCGCGCATCGACACCAACCCGACGAGCTGGGTGCCGTCGACCACCGGGATGTGGCGGTAGCCGTGCTCGGACAGGCTCGCGAACGCCTCGGCCGCGGGGACGCCCGGCGCGACCGAGTCGGGGTTCGCCGTCATCCACTCCGACACCGGCGCGTGTCCGGTGTCGGCGCCGGCGGCCGCGATGCGGATCATGTCGCGCTCGGTCAGAATGCCGACAGGCTTCTCGTCCTGCACCACGACGACCGAACCGACGTGCCTCTCGCGCATGCGGGCCGCGGCGTCGGCGAGCGTCTCCTCCGGCGTCGCCGTGATGACCGGCGTGCTCATGAGCTCGGCGACCGTGGGGGCGCTGGAACCCTCCGTCATGGGCGACGTCCCTTCTCGCGGCTGCGCGCGGAGTCTACGTCGCGGGCCCTACGAGGCAGGTGCGCCGTGGCGACCTGCGCCGGACGCGAACCGTGACGCGCCTTCCAAGGTCTCGCCCGACGCGATCGTCGCCGCGCCGCGCTCGAACTCGTTGGCGAGCGCGTCGTCGAGCGTGAGGCCCCACTGCTCGTAGCTCGAGCGCCGGTCGCTCCGCATGCACAGCTGCGGAAGGTGCGCGAGCTCGTGCGCGAGCGTGACCGCGCCGTCGAGAGCGGCGCCGGGCTCGGTGACCCGGTTGGCGAGCCCCATCGTCAGCGCCTCGTCGCCGGACACACCGCGGCCGGTGAGGATCATGTCGAGGGCGCGGCTGTGGCCGACGAGGCGGGGGAGCCGGACGGTGCCGCCGTCGATCAGCGGGACGCCCCACCGGCGGCAGAACACGCCGAAGACCGCGTCGCGCGCGGCGACGCGCAGGTCGCACCAGAGTGCCAGCTCGAGCCCGCCCGCCACGGCGTGACCCTCGACGGCAGCCACGACGGGCTTGTCGAGCAGCATGCGCGTCGGGCCCATCGGTCCGTCGCCGTCGGGCCCGGCGCGGTTGCCGCCGCCGGACGAGATGGCCTTGAGGTCCGCACCGGCGCAGAACGCGCCGCCGGCGCCGGTGAGGACGGCGACCGAGCGGTCGCCGTCGGCGGCGAAGGCGCGGAACGCGTCGGCGAGCGCGTCCGCGGTGGCGCGGTCCACCGCGTTGCGGACTTCCGGACGGTCGATGGTGACCACGGTGACGGGACCGTCGTGGTCGATGTGTACCGTGCTCATGCCGGTTCCTCCGTTCGGTCACGGGTCGCGACGAGGTGCGCGGTCTCGTTCAGGCTGGCGACGGACCGTACGCCGGTCCGCGCCGCCGCGATGCGGCTGATCGACGTGTACTCGGGGTGGAACCACAGGTGGCGCTCCAAGCCGAGCAACGCCGCGACGTACACGTTGATGACACCGCCGTGGCAGACGGCGGCGACCGTCCCGCCCGGGAAGCGGGCAACGATGGCGTCGACGCAGGGAACGATGCGGGCCCGGAACTGGTCCGGCGGCTCGCCGCCGAGCTCGTCCCACCGGCCTTCGATCATCGCCGTCCAATGGTGGTCGCGAGTCTCTCTCAGCTCTTCGACCGGGATGTAGAAGTCGGACTGAGCGTCGTACTCCATCAAGCCGTCGACCACCTCGACGTCGAGTCCCAGCGCGCGTCCCACCGGTTCCGCGGTCGCGCGCGCCCGACGCAACGGGCTCGACAGCACCGCGTCGACGGGCTCGGACGCGAGCCAGGCTGCGAGCCGATCGGCCTGCGCACGGCCGCGGTCCGTCAGCTCCGGATCCGCCGGCCCGGCGCTCGCCCCCGGGCCGATGCGAACAGGCTCGGCGTGCCGGATGAGCAGCAGGTCCACGGCTATCCCGAGAGCGCGAACCCGAGCACCGACTCGAGCACGGCAAGCGCGGCGTCGGGCTCGGCGACCTTGATCGTCGTCATGCCCAGCTCCCGGGCGGGCTTCAGGTTGGCGCCGAGGTCGTCGAGGAAGACGGCGGTGCTCGGGGCGACCTCGAGCCGGGTGCACACCAGCCGGTAGATGCGGGGGTCGGGCTTGCGCAGCCCCTCGACGGCCGACTCGACGACGACGTCGAACCAGTCCTGCGTCGGTGACGCTTCACGGCGGCCGGCCTCGTCCGCCCAGTTGTTCGTGAGCGCGGCGGTCTTGAGGCCACGGTCGCGGATCGCGCCGATCGCCCTCACCATCGCCGGCCGCGGCTCGAGTCCGGCGCCGACCGCCTGCATGAGGTCGCGCGAGTCGACCTCTCCGCCGTGGGCCGCGCACTCGGCGTCGAACGCGTCGCAGAACTGCTCGACGCTGAGCTCGCCGCGTTCGAGCCGTCCCCACGCGCCGTGCTCGGGGTCGGTGAGGACGACCTCGCTGATGAACCGGTGGGGCAGGTCGTGCTCGCGCTCGTAGACCCGGAACACGTCGAGCGGCGACGGGAACACCACGCCGCCGAGGTCGAAGACGACCGCCTCGTAGCTCATGGGTCGATCAGCACGCCCGGGTTCAGCGTGGCGTGCGGGTCGAGCGTCGCCTTGGCCGATCGCAACGCGTCGGCGAACAGCGGCGGCCGCTGCCGGTCGTACCAGGGCCGGTGGTCGCGGCCCACGGCGTGATGGTGCGTGATCGTGGCGCCGTGTCGCACGAGCGCCTCGGAAGCGGCGTCCTTGATCGCCGCCCACTGCTCGAGCTGCGCGCCGGGGCGGCCGGGTGCGATCACCGTGAAGTAGGGCGCAGGGCCGTCCGGGTAGACGTGCGTGAACCGGCACGTCACGACGCCATTGGGCGCGCCGATCTCGACGAGCGCGCCGCGCACCGAATCCATGACGTCGCCGTAGAGCGCGTCGAAACGGTCCCACGTCGTCGCCGTCTCGAACGTCTCGTTCACCATGCCCATGGCGACGAGGGCGTCCCGTGTGTACGGCGCGCGCAGGAACGCGTTCCGCCACGCTCCCGCCGAGCCCTCACGGGTCGTGTCGTCCGAGCGGGTGTGGAGCGCTTCGTCGGGCACGTCAGCGCCGTGATCACGCGCCAGCTCGGCGGCCCGCGCGATCCAGGCGTCGAGTGGATGGTCGGCCGACTCGAACGCGATCAGCAGCAGATGCGCGGTTCCGTCGTCCGTCCCGGTGACCATGGCTTCGGTGGCGTCGAGCAGGCGACAGTTCGACGGGTGGAGGCCGCTCTGTGCCAGCGCCCGGGCCGCCTGTACGCCCTGGTCGAAGCTCGGGAACCGGGCCGCGGCCGACGCCCGGAAGCGGGGCCGGTCCTGCAGGCGCATCCACGCCTCGGTGATGACGCCGAGGATCCCCTCCGACCCGAGGAACAGGCGGTCGGGCGAGGGCCCTGCGCCCGACCCCGGGAGCCGCCGCGTCTCGACGACGCCTCGCGGCGTCACGACGCGTAGCGACTCCACGAAGTCGTCGATGTGCGTGTAGAGGGTGGCGTAGTGCCCGCCCGAACGGGTCGCGATCCATCCGCCGAGCGTCGAGCACTCGAACGACTGCGGGAAATGCCGCAGCGTCAGGCCGTGGAGGCGGAGCTGGTCCTCGAGCGCCGGGCCGTAGGCGCCCGCCTCGATGCGAGCGGCGCGCGACGTGCGGTCGATCTCGGCGACCCGGCCGAGCTCGCGGAGGTCGATCGTGACGACGCCGCGGTAACCGTCGGCGACGTCGCATTCGACCCCGCCGACCACGGAGGATCCGCCGCCGTAGGGGATGGCGGCCGCCCCGGCGTCGGCGCACCAGTCGAGGATCGCGACGACGTCGTCCTCGCGGCGGGGGAGCGCGACCACGTCGGGGGGATGGGGGAACTCGCGACGGAACGCCCGCACGACGTCGCGGAAGGACTTGCCGTAGGTGTGGCCGGCCCGTTCCGTCGGGTCGTCGGTGCAGAGCGGGGCGAGCGAGTCGGGTGGTGCGAGCCGGGGCGGGCGCAGCTCGAGCTCGTCGATCGTCGGCGGTTGCGCGACCCGCAGCTCGTCGATCTCGAACATGCCGGCCAGGGTCTTGCCCATCTGCTCCTGCTGGTCGCGGGTCGGCCCTTCGCCCTCGTATCCCCAGCCCCAGAACTTGCGTACGTTGGTCGGGTCGCCCACGGGGCGAGGCTAACTGCAAGGCACGATCCCGACGGAGGTGCGGTGGTCATGGAGGAGACGAAGGTCGATGAGATCGAGGACGGGATCTTCCGCCTCTCGACGAACATTCCGGAGGTCGCCCCCGGCGGCTTCACGTTCAATCAGTTCATCGTGAAGGCCGACGAACCTCTGTTGTTCCACTGCGGATTGCGCCATCTCTTCCCGCAGGTGTCCGAGGCGGCGGCCACGGTGATCCCGCTCGAGAGCCTGCGGTGGATCACCTTCGGTCATGTCGAGGCGGACGAATGCGGTTCGATGAACGACTGGCTCGCCGTCGCGCCACAGGCCGAGGTCGCCCACGGGGCGATCGGATGCCTCGTGTCGATCAACGACATGGCCGACCGTCCGCCGCGGCAGCTCGAGGACGGCGAGGTCATCGACCTCGGTGGCAAGCGCGTCCGGCACTTCGACACCCCGCACGTCCCCCACAACTGGGAGGCGCGGGTCCTCCACGAGGAGACGACGAACACGCTGCTGAGCGGGGACATCGGCGAGCACACCGGTGTCGGTCCGGCGCTGACCGAGGACGACATCGTCGGTCGTGCAATCGAGAGCGAGGAGATGTTCCTTGCCTCCAGCTTGACGCCCGCCTTGGCTCCCACGATTCGCAGGCTCGCGGACCTGCAACCCGCCAGGATGGCGATCATGCACGGCTCGTCGTACTCCGGCGACTGTGCGGGCATGCTGAACCGGCTCGCCGACTACTACGCCGATCGCGTCGCTGCCGCGGGGTAGGCGCTCTACAGGGACTCGACGAGCGCCGGCGTCACCTCGGCCAGCGACGCGACGACCGCGGTCGCCGACGCGAGCACCTCTCCGTCCGGGGGGAACTGGCGGTTCGGCACCGCGATCGTCCGCATCCCGGCGGCGAGCGCGGCCCGGATGCCGTTGGTGGAGTCCTCGACGGC
>Ga0066388_100003229_pt1 | contig 10443 bp, 6 predicted proteins | sample PanSoiMetaGPlot6_FD_64539 | JGI IMG/M metagenome (GOLD analysis project Ga0066388, IMG submission 64539) | Tropical forest soil microbial communities from Panama analyzed to predict greenhouse gas emissions - Panama Soil - Plot 6 (Hybrid Assembly) | ecosystem: Environmental > Terrestrial > Soil... | reverse complement strand
TTCGACTACGCGGCGCGTGATGAACTTGGGAGTGGCCATGATCACCGCCTTGGCGGCGACAGTCTTCAGCGTCTTACCCTGCATGTAGGTGACGTGGACTTCGCTTTTCTGCTGTGAAACCGAAACCACGGTTGCACCCGTGAACATGCGATCGGCGAATTTGGGTTGCAGAATTTCGGCGAGCCGTTTGGTCAAGGCGCCAATTCCGCCCGGCCAGGTGGCGCGATCGTCTTTGCGATTGTCGCGGGAGATTTGTTGCATCTCGTAGACAACGTTAATGGCAGCCGTGTCGTTGGCGGTTGCTCCCCAATTCGAGGGGCCGTAGTTGTCCCACCAGGCTTTGACTTCGGGCGCGTGTCCCTTCATGAAGGTAGAAATGGCGACGTTGTCCAGTTCATGGGCGCGCTTTGCGGCGTCGATGGCGAGCATCTCACGCTTGAACCGCTTGAAGCTGTCGCACACACTGGCCGGGTAGGGAAGCTTGTCGAGTCCATCACCCCAGGTATCGGGAATGAATTCTCCTTTGATGATGCTTCCGTCCCAGTTGTTGATGGGGAGCAGTTCCATGCCGATTTCTTTGGCGAATTGACCGCTGACATCGCTGGATTCGACGAAGGCGGCTCCCGTCGCGTAGGCGTCGCCGTCATATTCCATGAGGTAGGCGTTGCCGCCCCAGTGCGGTTCTTTTTCCAGCAGGAGAAAATCCTTCGACTGTGACAGGTAGGCGGCCGTGAGCCCGCTGACGCCGCCGCCCACGATCACTAGGTCGTGACGCGCCGAGACCGGTGGACGGGCGAAAGTCTTGCCGTCTCGTACCTGGTGGCAAATCGTGTTGTTCTCGCCTTCCACTTCAGGCGTGTTGTCGGGCACGGCCGTCAGATCCACGGGGCATCCTGCCGCGACTGCTCCCGCCACAACGAACTTGATGAAGTCACGTCGATTCGTGCTCACTCATTCCCCTTTGTTCCGGCCTCTACGAGTTCGGCGGCGCCCAGCGCGGGTTGTTTTTCCGCCCGAACCCGCAGGTGGTACCAGATCACGATCAAGATCAGCGAGAATAAAAAGATGATGGTGGAAACCGCGTTGATTTCCGGAGTGATGCCGCGGCGCAAGCGGCCCCAAATTTCGAGCGGCAGCGTGTTGTCGCGTCCGATGAGAAAGAAGCTGACCGCGATTTCATCCATCGAGAGGGTGAAGATCAAGAGTGCGGCTCCGATGATGGGCAGGCGCAGGTTGGGCAGTGTCACTCGCCAGAATGTCTGCCAATAATTTGCGCCGAGATCGAGTGACGCTTCTTCCTGCGCGCGATCGAGCTTTTGCAGTCCGGCAAAAACCTCGGTGGTTGCCACGGAGATCAGCGCAGTGCCATGACCGAGGACGATCGTGACCAGGCTGAGATCCATGCCTGCCTGACGAAACAGCATGAGCAGCGAAAGCCCCGTGATGATCCCGGGCAAAATCAATGGCAGCAGGACCAGGCGCCGGAACAGGGCCTTGCCGGGAAAGTCTGCACGATCGAGAGCGAGCGCAGCCGGAATCCCGAGGACAAGAGAGATCAACATCGCGGCGAGGGCGACAAGGAGACTGTTGCTGACCGAGTCCCAGATGGGGCCATCGGCGAACAGCGTTCGGTACCAGTTGAGAGTGAGGTTGTGGGGCGGGAAGCCGCCCACGCCCTCGCCGTTGAATGAGTAAATGATCAGCACGGCGATGGGCAGATACAGAAATGCGAACACGGCGGTAGCGTGCCATGGCAGCCAACGCGATCTGGGGACGGTGGGAGCAGCAGTTGTCATGAGAAGCTCCACCGTTTTTCCAGGCGCTCGGACATGAACAGCAATCCCACGACAAGTAAGAGCATGCCCAGCGAGATCGCCGCGCCCAGCGGCCAGTTGTAAGCCGCGCCAAACAGGCTCACCACGATGTTGGAAATCATGATGCCGCTCGGGCCGCCGAGCAACAGCGGCGCCAGGAAGTCGCCGAGACTAAGCACGAAGGCGAATGTCGCTCCGGCCAGCACACCGGGCATCGACAGTGGAAAAATGACCCGCCAGAAAGTGTGAAACGGAGAAGCGCCCAGATCGTGCGAGGCTTCCACCAGATGGCGCGGGATGTGTTCGAGCGACGCATAGATGGGCAAGAACGCGAAGGGTGTATAGATGTGGGTCAATGTAAGAACGACGGCGAATGGGCTGTAGAGGAGTGATTCCAGGGGATGCTGCGTCAGGTGCAGGAACTGGAGCAGCGTGTTGAGAACGCCGTCGCTGCCGAGGATCGTCTTCCACGCATAAGCGCGGACAAGGTAACTGACCCAAAGGGGAATGATGACCAGTTGGTAGAGCAGATCTTTTCTCCGGCCAGCGCGGAAGGAGAGGTAGTAAGCGAGTGGGTATCCGAGCAGCAAAGCCAGAAATGTGACGCGAGCCGCGATCCACATGGAGCGGAACAGGGTCTGCGAGTACACGCCCTTGACCGTCAGTTCGCGATAGTTGTTCAGGTTCCAGTCGTGGACGACGGCCTGCGCCGGGCTGACGGACCAGAAGCTGTAGGCGAACATGAGCGCATAGGGCGTCAGAAGAAACAACGCCACCCAAACCACCGGCGGTATGGTGACAGCGGCGCGATAGGCGCGAGAGAACATCAGCGTTGCTCCCTCGACTCGCGCACCGGGATGGCATCGGCCGCGTCGAATTCCAGCGCCAAATTTCCCTGCAAGTTCGTGGACGCCGGAATGCGGGCCGAGAAGACCAAACCGTCAGCCCACTCCACTTGCAGAAGTTCCGTGGCGCCGTGAAATGCGCGATTGCGAATCACTCCCTGAAAGCGGATCACGGTTTCGCCAGCACGGGATGAGGATCCGGCGATCCGGATCTTTTCGGGCCGCAGCGAAAATAAGGCCGGGCCATCTCCTGCGCCGACGGGCCAGCTCAGTGAATGGCAGCTTGCGATGCCGTTCTTGACTTCGCAGCGTAACAGGTTGGTGTGCCCGATGAACTGCGCGGTGTAGGAGGTTGCCGGGCGGCTGTAGATGTCGCGCGGAGAAGCAACCTGCTCGAGTTCGCCGCTGCGTAGCAGAGCGATGCGGTCGGACATGACCATGGCCTCTTCCTGGTCATGAGTCACGAACACGAAGGAAATTCCAACTTCCCGCTGCAGCGACTTGAGCTCGACCTGCATCTGGCGGCGGAGATTAGCGTCGAGAGCGGACAAGGGCTCATCCAGCAGCAGCAACCGCGGTCGATTGACCAGGGCTCGCGCCAGGGCCACTCGTTGCTGCTGTCCGCCGCTGATCTTTGCGGGCTTGGCTCCGGCGAAAGAAGACATCTTTACCATCGCTAAGGCCTGATCGACGCGCGCCGTGATCTCCGAGGCGGCCACTTTGCCGACGCGCAGGCCATAGCCGACGTTTTCTGCGACGCTCAGGTGAGGAAACAGCGCGTAGTGCTGGAAGACCGTATTGACGGGACGTCGGTAAGGCGGCAAATGGTCGAGGCGTTCATTCCCCATCCATAGTTCGCCGATGTCGGCCCGCTCAAATCCGGCGATGATGCGCAGCAGTGTTGTTTTGCCGGAGCCGCTCTCGCCGAGAATCGTAAGGAACTCGCCTTCAGCGACCTGAATGGAAATGTCGCGAAGAACCGCGCTCTTGCCGAAGCTCTTGGCCACGGTGCGGATGGTGAGCAGGGCGGTGGCCGGTGCTTGATCGGATGCGGGTTTGATCGCGGGTTGAATTGTGGTGGTCATGGATCAGCATTTAGGGGTGCACAGGATTCGCGTTCACTGGGCCGCCTTCACTTCGTTCCACATCTCGTTGTACTTGGCGCGGCGAGGCACATCCTGCCAGAAGTAAATATGCTTCTGGTAGTTGTCGACATCGTCGAGATGCAGGCTGCTGCGCTCGCCGGCCGACATCTGGGCGCCCGCCTGCGGATTCGCCGGCGTGTAGTGAGTCACGTCGGAGACCATCTTTTGGGTTTTGGCCTCGACCATGTATTCCAGGAACTGGTAAGCGAGGTCTTTGTTCTTGCTGCCGGCGGTGATCATGAGGTGGTCGATCCACCCCGTAGTGTTCTCGCGCGGGATCGTCTCACCCACGGGAAAGTTCACCTTGCGCAATTCGACGGTGTTGAGGGGCCATCCCATCGCCATGACGATCTCGTGGTTCTGAAACAGATTCGTCAGCTCTCCGCCGGTCGACCACATCTTGCGGATGTTGGGTTTGAGTTCGAGCAGTTTTTTCTTCACCGCCTCCAGTTGCTCGTCAGTGAGGTTATAGATCTGGCCCGGATCAGGCTTGTCGTATCCGAGGACCTGCGCGGCCATGTAGACGGTCGAGAGCTCATCCCAGACAGAAATTTTTCCTTTGTACTTCGGATCCCAAAAGATGGTCCAACTGTCTGGAGGCTTGGGGAAGACCGAGGTGTCGTAAATCAGGGGATTCGGCCCCCAGGTGAAGGGCACGCCGTAGGTCGCGCCCTTCGATTTGGCCAGGGACAACGACGTCAACTGTAGGGACAACTGTTCGTAGCTGGGAATTTTCGAAAGATCGAGGGGAACCGCGAGCGCGCCGCGCACGATGGTTGCCGCAACATCGCTGGACGGGGAGATCACATCGTAGGTGCCGGCGCTACCGCCGCGAAGCTTGGCGACGAGTTCGTCGCTCGAACCCATGTAGGAAGCCGAGACCTTGCAGTGGAACTTCTCCTCGAATCCCTTGACGAACGAGGGATCGGCGTAGCCCTCCCATACCAGCAGATTCAGCGTCTCGGGCTTCCGGGCACAGGAAGTCAAGACGAGGATGGATGAGAGCAGCAGAAGGGCGCGACGCATGCTAGTTTCCTCCGGGCGCGGAAGCCGCAGGGCGTGCGGCCGAAGACTCGTAGACGACTTTTCCGCCGACCATGGTGAGCAATACTTCAGTTTTGCCGATGAGCGCCGGCTCGATGTGAAACAGATCCTGCGACACGAGAATCATGTCGGCAACCTTGCCCGGCTCGAGGGATCCTTCGGTTTTTTCGCGGTGCCCGGCGATGGCTGCGCCGAGAGTGTAGCCCTTGATGGCGTCAGGAAGACTGATGCGCTCCTTCGGCAGCCAACCTCCGGGAGGATTCCCGTCAGTGGTTTGGCGAGTTACCGCATTCTGAATTCCTTCCCAGGGATTGAGCGTGACCACCGGCCAATCGCTTCCGAAGGCCAGGACGCCGCCGGCGCTCTGGACGCTCTGCCAGGCGAAGCCGCGTTGCGCACGCTCTGGTCCGGCGTTGCGCGTCCAGACCTTGAGTATGTCGTCGTCGGGATAAGCATGGAGAGGTTGAAAACTGGCGATGACGCCCAGTTGTCCGAAGCGTTTGACGTCATCGGCTGAGATGGTTTCGATGTGCTCGACGCGATGGCGAGCGTCGTTGGTGTGGTTCGCATGCGCCGCATCTTCGTAAGCGTCGAGCGCAAGGCGCACGGCGCGGTCCCCGATGGCGTGGGTGTAGATCTGAATGCCCGCGGCATCCAAATCCCGCACCGCCTTTTTGTAGTCCTCGGGATTCCACAACAGCTGTCCGGATTGAGTCCGGTCATCGGCATAAGGAGCCAGCAGGGCGGCAGCGTGAGATTCGATGACTCCATCGAGAAAAAACTTGGCCGACCCGGTCGAGATCCAGTCGTCGTTGAATGTGCGACGGGCGTTCTGGATTTTGCTCATGGTCGCGGGGGACATTGCGGGCGGCTCGATACGCGATGCGATCGAGAATCGCAGTCTCAGCTGACCCTTGCGGCGAAGCTCATCGTACAAATCCAGGATCTCGAAATCGCCACCCGCCACGTGAGTTCCGCCGGGGCTGATGGCACGAACCAGGCCGGTGCGATTGGCGTGGCGCATGGCGTCGAGGAGGGCGGACTCCATCACCGCGCGGGTCGGCAGCGGGATGGCGCGGCGCATTACATCGTCCGCCGAATCCTCCATAACCACGCCAGTCGGCTCACCGCTTTGAGGATCGCGAACCAACTTTCCGCCGGGCGGATCCGGAGTATCGCGCGAGATTCCTGCCCGCTTGAGAGCCTGGGAGTTCGCCCACCAGGTGTGCGCGTCAAATGATTCGAGATACACGGGCCGGTCGGGGATGATTTCATCCAGATACTTTTTGTCGGGCATGCCGGACGGACGAAAGACATCATATAGCCAGCCCCGGCCTAGTACCCATTCGCTTTCGGTATGTTTCGCGGCAAATTCGTGCACGAGTTTCTGAATTTCACTAATAGATTTCGCGTCGTCGAGGTTCACCTGAAGTGTGCTAAGGGCTCCGTCGAGGAAATGAATGTGACAGTCGGTGAAACCGGGCATCAGCAGATGTTGCGCGGCATCGATTACTCTGGCCGAACTTGAGCGGTAAAGGGTGATTTCCCGGTCCGATCCCACGGCAACGATTTTGCCGTCGCGAATAGCAATCGCTTCCGCCCAAGGCTGCTTCGGATTTACGGTGTAAATCTTGGCATGGAGGATGACAATGTCCGCGGGCTTGGACTGTGCAGGAACGGACACTTGCAGCAGACATACGATACCAGCCATGAGCAGCAGATCGGTGCGCAAGCTACGGCTCAGCAGATGGAACAATCGGGACTCCTTGTAATTTCTGTTGCGAACAACCGTAAGCCTGCTAGAAGGTGGGTGGAGTGTTCACCCAGAGTACGCACGTTTCTTTCTTTCCGGGATTCTTCCAGCTATGAGCTGTCGTGCTCTCGAAATAGAAGCTGTCGCCTTCCTTCAGCCGATATTCCTTTCCCGCCAGCGAGATGTGCAGGACACCTTTCATGACAAATAGGAACTCCTCGCCTTCGTGACTGTAGGATTCGCCGCTGCCGGAGTTGGGCGCGATGCGGAACAGGTGCGGTTCCATGACCGTGTTACCCCAGGCGAGCAATTCCATCCGCACACCCTGCCCGGTCTGCAGCACCTTTCGTTTCTGCGGGCCGACCAGGGGAGACGCCGACTCCGAAGGATCAAAGAAGGCCAGGATGTTGCTTTTGTAGAAGCGCGCGAGTTTGCGCAGAGTGGCGACGGAAGCGGTCATGCGCGAACGCTCGAGCGCGCTCAGAAATCCGGTCGAAATGCCGACTTCCCTCGCTACCTGGGCCAGCGAGAGGCCGCGCTTGGTGCGCATCTGGCGCAGGTGAACGCCGATGGCGCTGGCATTGTTGTCCTGTGTGCCATGCACCAGGCCATCGCGCTTCAGCAGTTGAGCGATGGCGGGAGCGTTGAGCCCGCGCACACGCCGCAGATAGCGGGCGCGCTTGAGCAGGTGCACATCGCCGGCGGAATACAGGCGATACTTGCTGGCGGTGCGGGTAGGGCGGGTGAGTCCGAGGCTTTCCCAGGAGCGAATCACGGAAGGTGACACGCCTACCATGCGCGCGACTTCGCCGATTTTCAGGTACGGCTTAGCGTCATGCTGACTCATGGCCACAGATTGGTGATACCGGGAACGACGCGACCCATTTTTTCCTTGACAGGCTACGGAGGGTTCTCTAACCTTGCGCGATTATAGCAAGGTTTAGCTTTCGTGCAAGCGCCCGTTGTCGGTCATCTTCCCGGTTCCGCGGAGGTCGCATGTATACATCGCAGGTCCGTCTCGCAATCTACTGTCTGGTGACATCGTTCTGCCTGGCTTGCTCGCCGTGGGTGGCAGCCCAGAGCACGGGCGGCAGAATTCTCGGGCGGGTGGCTGATCCGAGTGGCGCGGTACTGGCCAATGTCAAGGTGATATTGCTGAATGATGAGACCGGAGTCAGCCGCGAAACTACCAGCGATAGCAGCGGCGACTACGGCTTCCTCGAGGTGCCCGTGGGTACGTACCACGTGGAGTTCGATCTGCCCGGTTTCAAGAAGAACCTCCGTCGCGACGTGACTCTGCAGTTGAACCAGGTGTTGACCCTGAACATGACCATGCAGATTGGCGAGGCCAGGGAGACGGTCGAGGTTACTTCCGAAGCGCCACTGGTCGATACCACCAGCACACAACTGGGTGCGGTAATGGATCAGCGTTCGGTGTCCAATCTTCCTTTGAATGCACGCGACACCTATCAATTGCTACAACTGCAGCCCGGGGTGCAGGGGGTGGGAGGATCGGACCTGTTCTACGGCAGTAACCAAGCGGGCGCTGTATCGGTGAATGGCGGCCGTGGACGCTCCAACAACTTCAACGTGAACGGTGGTGACGGCAACGACTTGTTCGTCAACTCTCCTGCCATTCAGCCGACGCCGGATAGTATCCAGGAATTCCGGGTTTTGTCGAATACTTTTGACGCCGAATACGGACGCAATTCCGGCGCAGTCATTAACGTTGTGACGAAGTCGGGAACGAACAGCTGGCACGGCAGCGCGTACGAATTCCTCCGCAACCAGAATTTCAATGCCAAGGGTTTTCTAGACCTGCGACGGCCTGACGACCATCAGAACCAGTTCGGGGGAACATTTGGCGGACCAATCAAGAAGGATCGCACGTTCTTCTTTACCTCCTACGAAGGACGCCGCGTGGTGCACGGAATAAGTTCGGACCCGGTTAACGTTCCCACGGCAGCCGAGCGCGGGGGAGATTTTTCCGCGACGCCGTTTGATCCTTCCGCCGTTATCGGCACACAAACCTTCGCCGACATTCTGAATGCGCGCCCCAACTGCACGACAGGTGCCGCTGCTGGCGATGCTTACAGTGCTCTTTTTCCGAACAGCGTAATTCCCATAGGCTGCTTTGATCCGGCGGCACTAGCTATCATGCAGCGCTTCGTACCGTGTCCCAACGCGGACCCAACCTGCAGCAATCTCGCTAACATTGATCACCTCTTCCGCTCAATCCCAAATGACGACTCTCACGCTAATCAATTTACAGCGAAGATTGATCACAGGATCAATGACCGGCAAAACTTAAGCTTCTACTATTATTTCAACGACTCCTTCGATGCACAGCCTTTCACCAGGTTCCAGGCGGCAACACCGAACCTTTTGCAAGGGTTCGGAAACAACAATGCCACGCGTTCCCAGCAGGCGAACCTGTCACATACCTGGACGATTGCCTCGACTACCGTGAACGAATTCCGGGTGAGCTACTTCAGGGAAGCACAGGGCACATTTCTGCATCCCCAACATACCAATCTTGTGAAAGACTCGTGCGGATCAGGAGCCGCTGCCGTCTGCTTTACCGGGACTAGCGACACGCCCGGTGTGATTCCAACCGATCCGCGAATTGGCATCACTCCCAACTTGGGGGCTAATCGCGAAGGCGTTCCATTTATCAGCATCTCGGGTGGTTTCACGATTGGCAACAACTTTGAAGGCGAACTGCCGCAGATCGGCAATACCTATCAGGTTAGCGACAACCTAGCCAAGGTTATCGGCAATCACACGACGAAGTTCGGAGTGGACTTCAGGAACCAGCGGTTCCTGCAAACTTTGTTTTTCGACGTCAATGGGGATTACAGCTACTTCGGAGGAGGCCCAAACGACCTAATTGCACTTGATGCCAACGGAAATCAGAACTTATATCCGAACTACTTACTCGGCCTGCCGGACTCATATTTGCAAGGGTCGGCGCAGACAGAAGACGTTCGTGGGAATTCCATTTACCTGTTTGCACAGGATAGCTGGAAAATTCGGCCCAATGTAACGCTCAACTACGGATTGCGTTGGGAATTTAACCAGCCTCTTTACGACGCCGGTAAGCGCTATCAGACGTTCCGAGCGGGACAAGCAACCACGACCTTCCCATGTCAGCTTACGGCCAGCACCCAGGCAGTATTAGGGTACCCGACGACAGACTGCAATCCAGGCGGCTCGGCGGCGGCCGTTTTCCCGCTTGGACTAGTTGTTCCTGGCGACAAAGGCGTTCCCAAGGGGCTGACTGACAGTTATTACAAGGCGTTTGCACCTCGTATCGGAGTTGCGTGGGATCCATGGAAAAATGGCAAGACGACCGTACGTGCTGGTTGGGGGCTGTTCTATAACCCAATCGAGCAACTAGTGCTCGAGCAGTTTCAGGGTGAGCCTCCTTTTGGCGGCAGTTCTTTGATCTCGGAAGGATTGTTCAACACGCCTTTTGTCAGCCAGAGCGGCAGCACCGGAAATTTGACGATAGCTCCGAACCCGTTCAACGGAGTTTTGAACCCCAAGCCCGGACAGGCAGTCGATTGGTCTTCATTCCGTCCAATTCTGCTCTTTGGCGAACTTGAACCGAAGCTCCGCGCGCAATACACAGCACAGTACAATTTTGGTATTCAAAGAGAATTAAGCAAGGACCTCGTACTGTCACTTGGGTACGTCGGCTCTCAGGGGCACCGCTTGCTCGCGACCAAGGACCTGAACTTTGGGAATCCGCAGACTTGCATCGACCTGCAAAACATCTCGGATCTGACCGGCGATACGAACCTTTCGTGCGGACCATTCTTTGCAGACAGTCCGTTTTC
>Ga0066388_100003227_pt1 | contig 10447 bp, 6 predicted proteins | sample PanSoiMetaGPlot6_FD_64539 | JGI IMG/M metagenome (GOLD analysis project Ga0066388, IMG submission 64539) | Tropical forest soil microbial communities from Panama analyzed to predict greenhouse gas emissions - Panama Soil - Plot 6 (Hybrid Assembly) | ecosystem: Environmental > Terrestrial > Soil... | reverse complement strand
TCTGCAACGCGCTGTGGATGCCGTGGTGCCGCTGGTTCTACTCGGCCAGCATGGTCGCCTTCCTGATCCCGATCACCACCGCACTGCACGCGATGATCTTCGTGCGCCGCTTCTGGCGCAAGGTGTGGTACGTCGTACCCATCCTCGCCTTCGGCCTCGGCCTGTGGATCATCAGCCTGTCGGTGATGAAGGCGGCGCTGCACGACTGGCAGTGGCGCTTCGTCGACCCATCCGCCGTGTACGGCTCCTCCGCCTGGCGCAAGCAGGGCGAGTTCGACAACGCCAACCTGCCCCAATTGGTCGTGCTGCAAGCGGTCTCTATGAGCACCAACTTCGCCGAGGTGGTGCGCAACATGAGCTACCACACCGAGAACTTCTCGCACTGGTGTCAGCGCGCGCAGCCGGCGAACCACCGTACGATCATGAACGTCGGCCTGACGCTGGTGGTGTTCGTCGGGCTCGGCTACCTCCTCGGGCAGTTCCCCGACCGCCGCGCCTTCCTCCTACTCGCCTGGTGGGGCATCTCGGTGCTGCCGGCGATCCTCAGCCGCGAGCCGGCCGACCGGCGTATGGCGATGGTCTTCCCCGCCTCGCAGGCGCTCGCCGGCGTCGTGCTGGCGGCGTTCTGGGGCATCGTGCTCGAACGCGGCGGCCGGGTCGCCGAATGGTTGGCGCGCATCGCGCTGGCGATCGGCATCGGCGCCATCGCCTTGACCAATCTCGCCTCGCACCTGCTGATGTCGATCAATCCGGTGCTGTACAGCGACTATCCGCGCTTCACGCGCCCGATGTTCGAAGGCAGCGATGCGATCTACACCAACATCCCGCTGGCCTTCCGCACGCTGATGGTGTTCGGCAACCTCGATCATTTCCTCGAACAACCGATCTGCATGCAAGCGGTCGAGCAGCCGCGCCGCTGGCTGGCCACGGCGCTCGATCCGCAGTGCGCCTTCGACGAGCCGGTCTATCCGATCTCGGTCGGCGCCGGCGCCATCGACGGCCTGAAGCGCGCATTCAATCCGAAACGCGTCAGCTATCTGCTCTGGGACGATCCGGTCAGCGCCCCGTCGATTGCGCTGCTGCGCGCCCTCCATCCCGACACGCCGGTCGAGCGCCACGTGGTGCCGCGCGCCGAGCGCACGCTGGTCGCCATGACGGTCGACGTCGCCGACATCACCAAGCTGCGCACGCCGACGCTGCGCGGCGCGGTCGACGGTGACGTGCTCGCCGGCGTACCGCTGCAGCGCGACCCAGGCGGCGACACGGCCGGCCCGCCGACGGTGGAGGGCGGCATCCTGCTCGACAACGACGGTTGGTATCAGTGGAAGCTGGATCCGCCGTGCGACGGCGCCACATTGAGCCTGGACGGGCAGGCGGTCGCAGCCGACACCCCGCGACCCATGCTGGCCGGCGTGCATCCGTTCACGCTGGCGCTGCCGAGCGCGGGCGGCTGCAAGCTCCCCGTGCAGATCATCATGGACGGCGTCGTCCCGCGCCATACCGAGCCGGTGCCCGCGCAGCGCTACGTCGGCCGCACGGTCGCGGCCCTGCCGGTCGTGCAGGCACCGCAGGTCGACGCGGTGGCGGGCTACGCGACACCGAGCCCGTTCCTCCAGTTCAAGCACCGGCCAGTCGACTTCGGCGTCGACGCGCAGGGCAACATCTCCGTCCTGCTGCGCGAGAACGAGGGCTATCGCCTGCACCGCTACGATCGCAACGGCAAGGAGTTCGCCGACGGGCCGGTCGAGGTGCCGCTGACCATCAATCCGGGGACGCTGGCGGTGGCCCCCGACGGCACCACCGCCATCCTGGTGCAGAAGGCGATCCAGCTCTACGACACCAACGCCAAATCGATCGGCAGCTGGGAGCACACGTGGTTCGTGTGGGAGACGCAGCTCGCCTTCTGGAACGGCCTCTTGATCGCCAACATCCATCATCGCGATTCGATCGCGGTGTTCACGCGCCAGGGCGACCTGGTGCGCGAGTTCTCGACCTTCGAAGGCGGGCCGGGCAAGCTCTTCGCACCGATGTCGTTCGCGATCGGCGCGGACGGCGACCTGCTAGTGCAGCAGCTCGACGGGCTGGCGCTGCGCTTCCGGCTCGAGGGCGACGGCTTCAATCCGGTGTTCGTCGAGGAGTTCCCCGTCGACGCGGCCGCGCCGGGCACCGGCTTCGACGGGTCGGACCGCATGCTGGTGCCGAGCGAACAGGGGCTGCGCATGTTCGCACCCGGCGGACGGCGCCTCATGGCCAACGATCCCAAGCGCGACCCGTCGCAACAGCCGTACAGCAACAACATCCGCGTGCGGCGCGCCGACGGCCGCGTGCTGGTGCTGGATTCCGAGCGCCAAACGCTATGGAAGATTCCCGGCTGAGCGCGGTGGACCGTCATCTCGCGCCGGCAGGCGAGCGCCGCTCCATGCGGCCGGCGTCGTCGACGCTGACGGTCGTGGCACCGGTCTACAACGAGGTGGAGGGCATCGCGCACTTCGCGCGCACGGTGCTGCAGGTCATGGACGAGCTCGCCTATCCCTACACGCTGCTGCTGGTCGACGACGGCAGCACCGACGGCACCGCCGCGGCGCTCGATGCGCTGCACGTCGAGTATCCGGACCGCGTCGGTGTGGTGAACTTCTCGCGCAACTTCGGCCACCAAGCGGCGCTGACCGCCGGCATGGACTACGCCGACGGCGATGCGGTGATCTGCCTCGACGCCGACATGCAGCATCCGCCGACGCTCATCCCGGCGCTGGTCGCACGCTGGGAAGAGGGCTTCGACATCGTCCAGGCCACGCGCCGCGAAGAGCCCACTGCGGGATGGTTCAAACAGTTCACCGCACGCATCTTCTACGCCTTGATCAACCGCCTCTCGGCCACCCGCATCGAGCCCAACGCCGCCGACTTTCGCTTGCTGTCGCGCCGTGTCGTCGACGTGTTCAAGAACGATCTGCGCGAGCGCGATCGCTTCATCCGCGGCCTGGTGCGCTGGGTCGGCTTCCCGTACACCACCGTCGACTTCGAAGCGCCGCCGCGCTTCGCCGGCGAGACGCATTACTCGCTCGGCCGCATGGTGAGCTTCGCCCGCACGGGTTTGATCTCCTTTTCGAAGGTGCCGCTGAAGGTCGCGGTGGTGATCGGCTTTTTGGTGAGCGTGCTGAGCCTGTTGTATGGCCTCTACGCGGTCATCGCGTACCTGTTCTTCAACGCCATCGTCATCCCCGGTTGGGCCTCGACGATTCTCGTCGGCACCTTCCTCGGTGGCTGCCAGCTGCTCTTTCTCGGCCTCATCGGCGAGTACATCGCCAGCATCTTCGACGAGATCAAAGCGCGCCCGCTCTACCTCGTCGCCGGCTTGCGCCCCGCGTCGCGCGCCGCCCGCGCGCTGTCCGCCGCACCGGGCGCCCGCTCGCCACACGTGTCCTAGACATGCGTTACGGAGGGCGCCGCTTCCGCGGCGCCGTCGCAGCGCGCTGTGCATGTGGTCGGCAATGCACCGCGACGCCGTGGTACGGCGGCGGAAGCGCCGCCCTCCGGCAATGCGGGGACGATTGCCGCCGTCAGAACTCGAACCTGACGCCCGCCCCGACGAGCACCACGTTCGGCGCGAGGCTGAACCTGTCGACGCTCAAGGCGATCGGGGCCAGCGTGTAGCCACCTTCGAGGGAAAGAAACACGTTTCGGGTCACGCGCACGTCGAGCGTGCCCGCAAAGTGCAGCGCGAGGGTCGCCGCCATCGCGGAGCCGTGACGCGTACCGATGTCCACGGACCCTTCGGTGATGAGCATCCCGGTGCCGAAGAGCACGCTTGGGCTCACCGCGTCGGGAAGCAGGTCGACGAACGGAAATCCACGCAGTGCGGGGATGAGCGTGAGTACCCAGGCATCGCCGATGTGTTGGTCGACCGGCTGGACGAGTCTGATGGGGATGTCGGGCACGTAGTCGAGCTCCAACTCGAGCGCCGCCCAGCGGTCGAAGCGCCAACCGCCCAGCAGGCCGAAGCCGAAGCCATCCCCGGCGTCGACCTTCGCCCCGGCGCCGAAAGCGCCGAGGTCGATGTCGAAGTCGGATCGCGCGTAGAGCATCCGCGCGCCCACATAACCGAGGGGCGCCACATCCGCAGCGTCCTCCGCCGACGCGGGCGACGGAGAGCCCGCCAGCATCACTGCCAGAGTAGTCGCGGCAAGTGCAACTGCCGTCGAAGTGTGAAGGACGCTCCCCCCCATACCGATAGTACGCTCGCAGCCGGAGCTTTACGGCTCAGTGTGGCAGATGTGAGGAGTTGCGGGCAGACACCTGCAGCGCACCGAATCGTCCGATGGGAACGTTGTCGTTGTCCGTTGTCCGTTGTCCGTTGAGGATCCCAACGGACAACGGATAACGGAAAGCGTCCCGCCGGTGCGTCAACCGTCGCACCGCGCGGGCACTCAAGGCTGAAATACGGCGCGGCGGATTCCTGCGACAAAGTCGAGCCCGACCCGGTAGCCGTCGACCGCAACTGCGGTCTGTGGATCGCCGTACTCCGTGTGCGACCACGGCGCGTCGCGGCGTGGATAGTCGCTGATCGGCACCTTTCCCCCGCCGACGGTGAGCGGCGCTTCCCACCCGAACGTGAGGAGCCCCTGACTCGGCGAATCGTACTCCACGTCGAATCCTCCCGAGAGCTCGGTCGGCGCCGCCGGCCGCGGAGTAACGGTGACCGCTGCCGCGGCGATCGCAGCCCGGAACTGCTCGAACGAGCCGGCCTCCTCGCGTCGGCTGCATTCGACGATCCACACGTTGTCGGCGCCACCGCCGGCGCGCAGGTCGAACGGCTTGGTCATCCCATTGGTCGCCACGACCGCTGGATCGTACTCGATCCATTCCGTCGGCCGGTACGAATACAGTGCCACGTAGCCGTCGCCACGGCGGGCGAAGGTCCAGCTGCCGTCCTGGACCACCTCGTCGAACCGATCCTGCGGCACGTAGGCGTGTGTGTAGGGCTCGTAGCGGATTGCGTCGAGCGGCGGCGGATTGCTGCCCGTATATTGGGGGGCATAGATGTGGATCGCGACGTTCTCATGCTGCGCAGAGCGTGGCATCGTCGCTTCGCCGGTCCAGTAACCGGGGTCCGGATCGTCGCGCCAATTGGTCGACTGCACGATCGGCACGGCTGGGTGCTGCGTGAACACGATGGCGTCAGCGTCGAACGTCGCCTGCCAGGCGTGCGCCTGCCCGTTCAACGTTCCCTTGCGGTAGTCCTGCGCCGACGACAGCTGATAGTCGGCCGTGCGCCGCGTGTAGGTATTGACCTCCTTCAGTAGGCCGAAGCTGGTGAAGGTCGACGTGGCCGCGGCGAACTTCGCGGCGAAGACGGGGTCGTTGGTGATCGGTCGCAGCGGCAGGAAGCGGCTGAAAAGCTTCGTCGACCAGAGATCGTATTGATTGATCGTCTCGATCGTGAGCGGCACCACCTGCCAGGCGGTGAGTGCCCCCATTCCCCACCAGATCACGAGATCGCGCGGATCGGTGAAGGAGTAGCCAAACGGCGCGACTGGCGTGGGCTCCCAAGGACCGTCTTCGTCGAGCGGCAAGCTCATCCGCTCGCGATCGACGGACGGATCCGTACGGCGGCCAACCCGCCAGATCGCCCCCGGCACGCGATAGCGCGTCGCGCGGGCAAAGAAGGCAGCGCCGGTTTCACCACCCGCGCCATACGGCTGGTCGTGCTGGTCGAACACCAGCTTCACCAGATTCCAGGTGTCATCGTCGCGGCCGGTCATCTTGTCCTTCTTGTAGCTGCGGCCGTGCGTGGCGCCGAAGTTGCCGCGCTGTGTATGCGCCGCAAGATCGAGCAACAGCAGATCGACGATGCCGGCGGCGCGGTCGGCGATCGCCGCATCATCGGCGAACTCCACCAGCGGCAGCAGCGCCTCCAGGTCTTCTTGGTAGTAGACGTTCGAGTGCCACTCGGTGAATCCGAATCGGGCGCGGAAATCGAACCAGCGCAGCAGCATTTCGCGGGCGTGCGCCAGGTGCTCGGCGCCGGTGCGCCCGTCTCGCCCCATCGCGCGGTCCGGATAGCGCTGACCCATCAGATACTCGATCGCGTGGTAGAGGACCTGGTGGTTCTCGCTCCAGTAGTACGACTCGTCGATGCTGCCGGCCGCCGTCGGCTCGGTGTACCAGAACTTGAAATCCAGCATCGCCTGTTCGGTCTTTTCGATCAGGCCCGGCGCAAGCAGCGGATCGTCGGCATACGCGTAGAGCACGGTGACCAGCTCGATGCCGTCGAAATCGCGCGTGTCTTGTAGGGTCGCGATCTTGGTCAAGATCGCATCCCAGGCATCGGCGGGCACCGCTCCGGGCGCAACCGTGAAGCTCGGATCGACGCGCCGGCGTTCCATGTGGGCGATCGCGTTGGTCACGCTGCCCGGGTTCAGCTGCTGGGTGGCGAAGCGCAGATAGTCGAGCTGGCGTGCGGCAAAGACGTCGCGTGCGACGAACCCGTCCGGCGTCGCGGTCGCGGTCGGTGTGCTGGATGGCGTCGCACTGGCGGTGACCGTCGCGGATGTGGTGGCCGTCGGCGGCGCGCTCGCGGATGGGGTCGCGGTGACCGTCGCGCTGTTGGTACTCAGCGGCGTGCCGGTGGGGATCGAGGTTGGCGGCGCGGTCGGCAGCGGCGTGCCCAGCGCTGTGGGAGTTGCGGTCGGCCCCGCAGCCGTGCCGTCGTCCCCGGCACACGCGTTGAGCAGAGCCGCCAGTATCGCGAGCGTCGAGATACGCGAGAGTGTGCGCATAGATCGATCCTCAGAGGTACGGCGCGACGCGCACGCGGTAGACGCGTTCGGGGTCCGCGATCATGCCGAGGCGCACAGCGCAATCGAAGAGGAGGATGCGGTCGGATGGCGGACGGCGTTGCGCGCGCGGATGGACCGCATCCGACGCAAGCACCCCGGTCAGTTGCAGGAACAGCGCAGCGGCGTGCTTGTAGGCGGACACGGGCGCACGAAAGCCGACGTTGCCGAGGTGTTGCAGCGCGTCGTTGCGCGGCAGGAAGTCGACGCCGCCGGCAGCCAGTGCCGCGTCGCGCGCCGCGAACGCTTCGGGCGCGAACGTCGCCAGCCCGAGCAGGTAGTCGCTGCCGTAGGCGACCATGTCGATGGCCAAGTCGTTGCCGGTATAGACCCGAAACTCGGGCCGCGCGGCATCGCGTGCCGCCAACCGGCGCAACTCGAGCGCGCGGTCGAGCGACGAGTGTTTGCTGCCCATGACGCGCGGCAGCTCGAGTATGCGGGCAAACGTCTCCTCGTTCCAGATCTCGCCATGCGGCGCGAATACCGGACCGAGCTCGAAGGCGAGCATGGCGCCAGCGCCGTCGGCGATGCGGCCATAGAGCGCGGCCTTGTCGGCCGGCGCCAACGCATGCATCGCGCGGCACTGCACGATCACCGGCACGCCGCCGCGCGCCTCGATCGCCGCCATCGCAGCGCGATACGACGCGATCACATCGCCCTCGTCAGCGAACGCACCGGCGTAAAAGCGCACCCCGGCGCCGAGCGCGCGGCGGGTGGCGTCGAGCACCGCGACGCGCTCGTCCGGGGTGAGCAAGTCGCCGAAGCCGGTGTCCATGTTCACGGCGACATCGAGCCCGGCCGCGCGCGTACGCGCGACCAGGCGTTCGAATGCTTCCCAGTCGATCGCGCCGTCGGCGGTGTACGGCAGCAGCACGGCGGCGATGCCGTGCACGCGGCGAGCCGGCGCGAGTCGGGCGAAGGCGTCGCCGAGTGCGGTCACCGTCCGACCTCACCACATCGTCCCCGATTTGACCAGGCGCACGCTCGGCGTCAACGCGACGGCTGCTTGAGCCGCTCCAGCAGGGCATGCTCGGGGCGCGCGCGGTAGAAGGGATCGAGCGGATAGCAGCCGGACACCAAGCCGTTACGCGGTGCGCTGGTGCAGTCACTGAAGGTGCGGCACAGCCGCCGGCGGTCGAGCGGACCACCGGCGAGGGCGTCGGCCGGCAGCGTTGGATAGGCCAGCGCCATCCGGCCGAGCCCGACGGCATCGAACCAGCCCGCGCGCACGCAAGCCTGGGCGACGAGCGGGACGAACTCCTGCAGGTAGCTCCAACCCGAGGAGACGACGATCGCATCCGGAACCGCAGCCTTGATGTGCCGCGCCGCGTCGAGCAGCCGCGCCACTCCGATCAGCGGATCCTCCGGCGGTGCGTAGCCGTCGCTGGGAGGAAACAGCGCTGGGCGCTGGATGTGCGGGACGTAGTAGGGACTGCCCGCGGTGACGTTGAGCAGCCGAACCCCGCGCGCGACGAGTGTGCGGACGAGAGCGATCGGCTCGGCTAGGTCGATCCGCTCCGGCGTATCGCGGTCGATGCCAAAGCCGAAGTCATACGGCCGCGGCGCGGGCTCGGGCACACCGACACCCCGCCGCAGGTGGTCTACGGCCGCGCGGTGCGGCAGCGCGTCGAAGGCCGACAGGCGGACGCCGATGACGAGCTTCGGCGCCGCATCGCGCATCGCGGTCAGCAGCTCATCCACAAGGCGCAGACGGTCGGCGAGATCGGCACCGCCATAGGCGCCGCGACGCGGCCGCGCCGCCAGGAACTCGTGTAGTAAGTAGCCGTGGCAGTGCTTGAGGTCGACGAAGTCAAACCCCTCCTCCTGCGCCAGACGCGCCGCGCGGGCGAAGTCGCCGACCAATGCCCGCACGGCATCGTCTGGCAGGACCGCCGCATCGCCGGCGACGGCGACGCGCCGATCGAGCAGCGGGTGGCGAAAGGCGAGCACCGGCGCCGGACCCGCTTCGGTCGGCCGCGACCATCGCCCGCTGTGCGTGAGCTGCAAGCCGATGACCGGCGGCTCACGGTCTGCAGCGGCTGCCCGCCAGGCGTCGAGCAGCGCGCCGCGCAACTCGCCGATCGCCGCCGCGTTGTGGTCGCTGAGCACGAGCTGGCGCGGATTCGCGCGCCCGTCGGCGCGCACCGCCACGGCTTCGCCGCCCCAGATCCAGGCTGCGCCGCTGCGACCGAAGTTGCGCCAGCGCCGGCGCGTGAGCGCCGATGGTGCGCCGTCGGGCGTGCCGTCCCATCCTTCCATCGGCTGAATGACGAAGCGGTTCGCCAGCCGACGACCGAGCTCGTCGATCGGCAGCGGCGCCGCCAACGGCGAAGTGGGTGCCGGCTCGATCGCATCGTCGCAGGGCAGCGGCACGCCGAGCGACGCGCAGTGGGCGCGAAACGCGTCTGCGTTTCGCAAGCTCGCGACGCGCGGAATGCGGTCAGCGGTCATGCGCCGGTCGCGGCGAGCTCGGCGAGCACGGCGCGCACGAAGTGCGCGTCGGCGGCGAGCTTCTCCTCGACCGGGCGCGGGTCGGCCGCGAGAAACTCGATCGTCAACGGTCCGCGATAGCCGGCGTCGATCAGCGCCGCGAGAATCGCGCGGTAGTCCAAGACGCCCTCCGCCAGCGATCCGCCCGGCAGCAGCGGCCCGCCGTCCTGCGGGTTGCGTTGGTAGTTCTTCAGGTGGCAGTAGCGCGCCCGCGATGCCAGGCGCGCGGCGTCGGCGGGCTGTGCCGCGGCCGCGTCGCACGGCAGGAAATCGAGCACCTGATAATTCAGCGCCACGTTGGGCCGGTCGATCGCATCGAGCAGCCGATCGATCTGCTCCGGCGTGTCGGCAAACGACCCCAGGTGGCGTTCGACGACGACGGTGATGCCGTCCGCGGCGGCCGCGTCGCACGCGCAGCGCAACAGGTCGAGCACCGGGCTGAGGTCCGACGAGCCGTCGGGGATCGGCTCGGCCCACACGCGCAGGAGGCGCGTCTCAAGTGCCGCGGCGAGCGCCGCTTCGCGCGCGGCGTGCGCGCGCTCAATCTGACCGAAGCGGCCGAGATACGACCCATACGCGACGATCTCGACGCCCGCAGCGCGCACGTTGCGGGCGGCAGCGCGGGCGGCCTCCACGCCGGCCATCGGATCGAGGTGCGGCGGATGGGCGGTCACTTCGAGCGCCCGTAGCCCGGCGGTGGCCGCGGCCGCCGCGGCGTCAGCGAGCGACCGATCGAGCGCCGAGATCGAGCAGAACGCGAGCGTGATGTCCATCGTCTCTTCGACCGCTACGCGACACGCGCGAGGTCGTCGCGGCGCACCGGATAGCGGAATGGTTGGCCCTGCGTGTAGCGTTCGATCTCGTCGATGGCCAACGTTGCGAGGCGCAGCGTCTCGGTTCCCATCGCGCCGGCGATATGTGGTGTGAGACACACGTTCGGCAGCTCGTAGAGCGGCGAGTCGGCCGGCAGCACCTCGGGTTCCGTCGTGTCGATCACCGCGTCGATCCGTCCCGACACCAACTCGGCTTCGAGCGCGGCGCCATCCACCAGGCAGCCGCGCGCGGTGTTGATGAGCACGGCACCGTCGCGCATCAGGGCCAAGCGGCGGCGATCGATCAGCTCA
>Ga0066388_100003226_pt1 | contig 10448 bp, 8 predicted proteins | sample PanSoiMetaGPlot6_FD_64539 | JGI IMG/M metagenome (GOLD analysis project Ga0066388, IMG submission 64539) | Tropical forest soil microbial communities from Panama analyzed to predict greenhouse gas emissions - Panama Soil - Plot 6 (Hybrid Assembly) | ecosystem: Environmental > Terrestrial > Soil... | reverse complement strand
CCCGGCGAGCGACGCGCCGCCGCCGAAGGGGCGATCCGCTACGCCGAACGCTCAGATCCGCCGGCGACCGCCGCCCTGCACCGAGCCATCCTCAACCTAGTCGTGGCGAAGGTGACTGGCGCCGAAGGCCTCGATGCGGACCTCCTCGACCGCGCTGCCGCATTGGAGGCAGGCATCACAGTGCCATTCCTCCATGACACCTCGGACCTTCATCGCGGAATCTGGGCTCGCTACACCGAGGACTTGGAGACCGCGCGCGAAGCGTTCGAGCGGTCGATCGAGCGCGCCCGAGACGTCGGCGACGACCACGCGCTGTGGACCTTCCTGTGCTATCTCGCCGGCACGGAGGTTACGGCCGGCGACTACGCGGCCGCGGCGTCGATCATGACAGACGCGGACGCGGCCGCCGAATGGCACAACTGGTCACCAGGTCCTTGGCATCTCGAACCGCGGTGCGACCTGCTCATCGCTGCCGGTGAGCTGGACGCCGCCGATAACCTCGCCGCCCAACTCCGCCCCCACGACGAACGTTCACGATCGATGGCAGCGTGCATTCGCGGCCGTGTCGCTCTATGGCGCGGCAATACCGACGCGGCCATCGGCCACTTCGAGCATGCGAGCTGGTACGCGGATCGATGCGACTGGTCAGACCCCGCCGTGCGAAACCGGATCGAGCCGTCCCTGGCGGAAGCCTATGTCGCGGTGGGCCGAGCGAGCGAGGCAGTCCCGATCGCGGCACAACTGCGTCGTGTCGGAGAACGGCTACATCGGCCCGCGTTGATCGGCGATGCCTTCCGGATCGATGCTCTCATGGCTGCGGACGCCGGCGACCTAGATGCCGCGGCCGGCACCGCGCGCGCCGCTGTCGATGCGCACGCAACATCACCGCTCCGGCTCGAACACGCTCGCAGCCTGCTTACCCTTTCGCGAATCGAACGACGGCGAAAAGCCCGACGAGAGGCCCGGACCGCGCTTGAGCAGGCGAGCGAGCTCGCCCGGGACATCGGCCACCACCCGCTGCTCGCGCAGATCGACCGGGAACTGGCAAGGGCGGGGTCGGGGCGCACCGCCGCCGAACTAACCGCCACCGAGCAGCGCGTGACTGAGCTCATCGCCGCCGGCGCCACCAACCGCGACGCAGCGTCCACCCTATTTGTCAGCGTGCGAACCGTCGAAACACACGTGGCCTCCGTCTACCGCAAGCTCGGCGTTCGCAACCGCGCCGAATTGTCTCGACGGCTCGACGAGGACCCCGGGCGACGGCCACGCACGACGCGTCGTGTAGCCGAGATCAGCTGATTGCCGAGGCCGAGTAGCGGGATCATGGCTCGTGGCTCCACCGCTGTGGGGCCAGGTCCGCCTCGATGAGGTGCAGGTCGAGCGGCGGGCTGGTGAAGTCGATCGACGCGGCAGGCAACAGCCGGCCGAGCAGGGTCTTGAAGGCGGCAAAGCCGGTGCCGATGAACGGCACGCGAGGTCGGCGGCGGTTAAGCATGGTTGTCCTTTCGATGACGAGGCGTCTCAGTGGAAGCTGTCAAGGCGTCAGCTCGAATTGCTTTGGGTAGAGCGGTGTCATCGGCTCACCCTTCGCGCGCCGGGTCGATCGCTGACGCGCCGGAATGCCGAGCGCGGCGACTGCACCCAGCGCCAGTGCCGTGGCGCCGATCAGCAGCGCGGGCCGCAGCCCATCGACAATCGTCCGGACGGTGGCGAACGACCCGTGTGTTGCGAACACGGCAGCAAGTAGAGCGACACCGAGGACGCCACCCAGTTCGCGGACCGCGTTGTTGACACCGCTCGCAACCCCCTCGAGGGACCGCGAAACGCTGCCGAGCACCACGTTCGCCACCGGCACGAAGAACAGGGAGGTGCCGATGCCGCACAGCACGAAGGGCGCCACCAGACACGCAAACCGGGTGTGTGGTCCGAGGACCAACTCGATCCAGACCAGGCCCACGGCTTGCAGCGTCAGCCCGGCACAAATGAGCGGACGTCCCCCGATGCGATCACACAGCGGTCCGGCCAGCGGCGCGACAACCACGGGAGCCGCGGTCCACGGAAGGAGTCGCAGCCCAGCGCCGAGTGGACCGTAGCCGAGGCCAACCTGTAGGTACTGGGTAAGCAGGAAGACTGCGCCGAACAACCCGGTGCTGAACAGCAGCGCGCTTGCATTTACGGCGGTGAAGCAGCGGGAGCGGAACAGCGTCAACGGGACCATCGGCTCCGGAGCGCGACGTTGCCAGATGAGGAAGCCGCTCAACAGGACACCGGCAGCGCCGAAGGTCAGCAACTGCAAAGGCGTGGTCCAACCGTGCCGGTTACTATTCACGAACCCCAATACAAGGGCGAAGAGACCCGTGCTTACGAGGATCAATCCATACAGATCGAGCCGACGCGGATACCCGCGTGATTCGTCGAGTCGCGCCGCCGCCAATGGAGTGATGATTAATCCGATGGGAACGTTGATCCAGAAGATGAATTGCCAGGAAGCGGCCTGCGTGAGAGCGCCACCGACGAGCGGGCCGACCGCTACCGCGAAGCCCCCGATCGCGCCTTGAAAACCGAGCGCCGCGCCACGCCGAGAGGACGGAACGGCCGCAGACAGGAGGGTCAGCGATAGCGGCAGTACGGCGGCACCGCCGGCGCCCTGCAGCGCCCGAGCGGCAATGAGTGCGCTTGTCGTGGGCGCGAGGGCGGCTGCTGCGCTTGCCAAGCTGAACACGCCGAGGCCGACGACGAACACCCGGCGACGACCAAATCGTTCAGCCAGCGCAGCAGCGGGCAGCAGGAAGACGGCAAATGTCAGGGTGTAGGCATTGACGATCCACTCGAGATCGGCAAGGCCGGCGTGCATATGCTCACGTATCGCGGGCAGCGCTGTATTGACCACGAGCACGTCGAGCGTCGTCATGAACGCGGCAAGTGACGTGATAAGGAAGGTCCAACGGACGCCTCGCGAGGAGGATTGCATGGATCTTCCTTTCAAGAATGTCGAAATTGATGCGGCGATGGATGCGGCCGGGCGGTTCGCAATCACGCTAGATGCGAGCAGTTGTCGTGCAATCCGCCGTGGCTACTGAGATTTAGACCGCTCGGACATGCTCGCGGGCACGGGCATCCGTGGGAGTACTGAATTAGCTCCGAGATCGGCGATCCATGTATCAGATGACTGCCGGAGGGACTCGCACGTGAGCGAATATCGGAAGCAACGCTCGAATCAGTGCGGACGCGCAAGTCACGGCGCACGCTCGCCCTACCCAACCGCTGCATCGACGCGCTCCGACAGCAGTTGCAACAGCAAGAGTCTTGATCGCGCCGCTGCCGGCACCGCCAGGTGTTCGCCACGAGGCTCGGAAGCTCGGTCGATCCGTCCGATGTGGAGCGAGACTTCCGCGCGGCGATCGCCGGTGCACTGGGCCTAAATGCCGCAGACTGGTCCCACCTCGGGAGCCCGCGTCACAGTGTCACGCAGTAGTCACGTGTGCGGGCGCCACAAGATCATCCGAGGCGCCCGGAGGGCCCGAAACGTTGGTCGGGGTGGCGGGATTTGAACCCACGACTTCTTCGTCCCGAACGAAGCGCGCTACCAAGCTGCGCCACACCCCGGTGCGCCCGTCTAGCGGTAGGCGCAACCGCGCCAGCATAGCCGAGCTAGCCGGTGGCCCCGAAATCGGTGCGGGGGACAAGGGTGAGCAGCGCCGCCTCGGGGCGGCAGGCGATACGCACCGGTGCGAACGGGCTGGTGCCGAGCCCGGCGCAGACGTGGAACCACAGCCGGTCGCCCCACTGGTGTAGCCCGCGCGCCCGCCACACGTCGATGCCACAGTTCGTGACGATCGCGGGGCCGAAGGGTATCCGGATCTGGCCGCCGTGTGTGTGCCCGGCCAGCACGAGGTCGTACCCATCCGCGGCGAATGAGCGGAGCAGCGCGGGCTCCGGCGAGTGCGTGACGCCGATCCGGACCGCCGCCGCCGCGTCGGCAGGCCCGGCTATGAGCGAGTAGCGGACGCGCCCGAGGTGTGGGTCGTCGGTGCCGGCCACGGCGACCTCGACGTCGCCGGCCTTGAGAGTCGCCCGAACATGCGTGAGATCAAGCCAGCCGGCCGAAGACATCGCGATCGCCAGTTCCCGCCAGGGCAGCCGTGGGCCGAACACCCGGTTGCGCTCGGGCACGAAGTAACGGAGCGGATTCTTGATCTTGGGGGCGTAGTAGTCGTTGTTGCCCGGGACGAACGCGCCGGGAAACTCGAATAGCGGGTCGAGGGTGTCCATGATCGCCGGGATGGCCCGCGGGTCGGAAATTGTGTCTCCGGTGTTGATGACGAAATCGGGCCGCAGCTCCGCCAGGGAACGGACCCAGCGCTGCTTACGGGTCTGGCGCGCCATCAGGTGTAGGTCCGATACGTGTAGCAGGCGCAGCGGCGCCGCACCCGGTGCGAGCACCGGCACATCAAAGCGGCGCACCACGAACGCGTTGCGTTCGATCAGACCGCCGTATGCCACGGTGGCGGCGCCCAAGCCGAGGGTGGCGGCGGCGAGACGTCCGAGGCTAGGCATGCGGTCGAGGGTACGGTGGCCGGCGAGCGTACATCGCACGGCCATGCGGAGGGACACGCGCGAGGAGCGTTCGCGCAAAGGAGCAGGAGGTGTCGTGCCTGAGCTGAAACAGCGCCTGCGACACGACCTCAACACGGCCATGAAGGCCCGTGACAGCGTGACGACCGCGACCCTACGCATGACGCTTACCGCGATCACCCAAGAGGAGGTCGCCGGGGCCGCGGCACGCGAGCTGTCCGACGACGAGGTGGTGCGGGTGATCACCCGGGAGGGCCGCAAGCGCCGGGAGGCCGCCGAGGCGTACGACGCCGCAGGTCGTACCGATCTGGCCGAACGTGAGCGCGCCGAGGGCCAGGTGCTGCAGCGGTACCTGCCGGCTCAGCTCGACGACGCGGAGCTGGCCGAGCTCGTCCGCGCCGCAATCGCCGAGGCGGGTGCCACGACATTGCGCGACATCGGCGCGGTCATGAAGATCGTCCAGCCACGGGTCGCCGGGCGCGCCGACGGCAAACGGGTCAGCGACGAGGTACGCCGCCAGCTCAGGACGTAGGCACGACGCTAGGCACGGCGCTAGCCACCTGGCTAGCCACGCTGCTGGCTATGCCGCCACCCCCCGGCGGCCTGGTGTGGCGCCCACCCCCGCCGCCACCGCCGCCGGGCGGCACGATTCTCGTGGGCGGCAACGGGCCAGTCGGCCTGGGCTTCTTCTTCGGCTTCGGCGGCGGGGGCGGGACGTACACCGGCAATGGCTGGTTATTGCTGACGCACAGTGTGACTGTGCCGCCCGCGGACGCCACGTTCGTCGGGCTCTGATACGCGACGTCGCCGTAGATCTGGGTGCTGCCGCAGTCGATCGGGCTCCGAATCACCTTGAACCCGGCCTGAGTCAGGGCGGCCCGCGCCTCGTCGTAGGGCTGGCCGATCACGGGCGGCACGGGTACCGGGTTCGGGACTTCGTTCGGGTCCGGCCACGCCCACGCCTGATCCGATAGCAGCGGCGTCATCGTGTTGACCCAAATCTGCGCCGCGTAGGCACCGGTGAGGTGGGCCGCCTGGTCGGCGTCGAGGCCGGGGATGCCGCGGATCGGTTTGTTCGGATTGTCGATGTTGAACAACGCGGTTGTGGCGACGTAGCTGGGCGTGACCCCGGCGAACCACAGATCGGCGTTCGTGGGCAACTGGTGGCCGTTCTTCGACGCGTTGACGGTGCCGGTCTTGCCGGCCACGGTGATGCCCGGGTTGACGCTGTAGAGGCTCTCGAACGCCTGCGCGGACGTGCCCGGCGCATGCGTGTCGCCGGACAGCATCTGCAGCGCAATGCGGGCGACCTGAGGGGCCATCTTCTGTGCGCACGGCGTGCGGTTGAAGTCCAGGTCCTTGCCGCTTGGGTCCTTGACCGACAGCACCGGCGAGGGCGGGCAGAATGAGCCGTCGTTGGCGAGGGCAGCATAGGCGCCGGTCAACTGGAGTGGGCTGGTGGGCGCCGGGCCGAGCGTGAAAGTCGCCTGCTGCTGCTTGATGATGTTGTCCGCCAGCGTGCCCTTCTTGGCGTTGGGGTCCGGCTGCTTGAGGGCGTTCATCCCGAGGTCCAGCGCCGTGTCGACGTAGGGCGTGAGCTCGCACTGCTGGAAGAGGTTGTCCTCGAGCGCCACGAAGTACGTGTTGGACGACTTGGCCGTCGCGGAGCTGAGGGTTTCGGTGCGCGTGAAACCGGTACCCTCGGTGTCGTTCTGTGCCGTGAATCCTGTGGTACCGCAGTGCGCCGTCGTGTACGTCATGTCCGGACCCGCGCTGATGTGCAGGTCGGTCGGCACGCCGACCTTCAATGCGGCAAGCAGCGAGAACAGCTTGTACGTCGATCCCCCGCCGGCACTTGCCGTCGTGAACACGGGCAGTGTCGTGTGCGCGCCGTCGTTCTTGATGCCGTACTGCTTGCTCGTCGCCATCGCTAGCACGTTGCCACTGTGTGGATCGACCACCGGCATGATCGCTGTCGTTTTCGACGCCGCCGGAATCTGCGCCGACAGCGACTTCTGGAGCTGATTCTGTAGTGACGGAGCGATCGTCGTCACGATCTTGTACCCGCCGGTGTTGATCTGCTTTTCGGTCAGCCCGCCGGTGCTCTCGAGGTATGACTTCACGTAGTCGCAGAAGAAGCCGGCGTTCAGGATCGCCGGGTTGGCGCCGGCGCAGCCCTGCATGACGGTCTGCTGCGTGGTCGTCGCGAGCGACAGCGGCGCGGCCTTGTACCGATCGGCGTCAGCCTGGCTGATGTCCCGCGTGTTGGCGAGGTTCTGGATGACCTGGTTACGCCGCTCGATCGCCGCCTTGCGGTTGGCCGGCACGAATGGGTCGTACTCGGACGGCGCCTTCACCACGCCCACCAGCAATGCCGCCTGCGGCAGCGTGAGCTGATTGACCGGCACTCCGAAGAAGTTCTTCGCGGCAGTGCCGATGCCGTATGAGTTCTCGCCGAAGAATGCGATGTTGAGGTAGTTCAGCAGGACCTGGTCTTTGGACTCCCGCTTTTCGATGCCGAGGGCACACTTGGCGTCCTCCATCTTGCGGCTGAGCGTCTGGCTGATCGCCGCCTGGCGCTCCGCGTCCGTGTCGGCCTGGTAGTAGCGCACCTGCTTGACGTACTGCATGGTCAGCGTCGAGCCGCCCTGCGTATCGCCGCTCGACGAGTTGATCGCCGAGCGCAGCAGTCCGCGCATGTCCACCCCGTGGTGGCTGTAGAAACGGCGGTCCTCGGTGGCGATCAGCGCCTGCTGCAGGTACTTCGGGATGTCAGAAAGACTCGACACGAGCTCGCGGTCGTACGTGTACAGCGTTGCGAGCTCCGTCTTGCCGTCCCTCGCGTACAGGACGGTCTTCTGCGCCGGCGGCGTCTCTTGCAAGTTGCACTTCGTGGCTAGGAACTTCGCGGACTCCCGGCCGGCCACCAGGCCGAGGCCACCGACGTAGGGCAGCAACACACCGGCGGCGAGCACTCCGAAGGCCGCGAGCACGCCGATGAGCTTGAGCAGAGCCTCTGCCTTGTTCGGACGCACGGGTGACTAGCGTACGGGAACCGCCCAGCGCGCCCCTATGCACCGCACCAGGTGCTGGCCGGCAACAGCCGGAACACCCTGTGTCACCGGCTGCCGAGCAGATTGCCGATTCGGCGCAGGCTCTCCAGGTCGTGCACGTCCATGGGCAGCGCCAGCACACGGACGGTGGCGACGTCCGGATGGGCGGCGGCGAAGCGGCGGGCCATGCGGGCGTCCTGCTCTGCCGAAAGGGCGGTCTCGACGTGTACCCGTAGCGCTGCTTCGGTCAACGCAAGATCGGGGTTGGCCTTCTCGGCAAGCGCGTCGGCGGCCGCTTCAGCGCGACGGGCGGTCAGCCCGGGGACGGCCTGGTGGACGCGGTTGACGACCAGCCCAGCCAGCGGCATCGCATCGCGCGATAGTCGCTCGACGAAGTAGGACGCCTCGCGCAGCGCGTCCGGCTCGGGGGCGGCCACCACGACGAACGCGGTGCCTGGCGCCTTGAGTAGCTGATACGTCTGCTCGGCGCGCTGCCGGAACCCGCCGAACATCGTCTCGAGTGCAGCCACAAACGATGAGACGTCTTCCAGCACGTCGCCGCCGAGAATGCGGGAAAACACCTTGCTGAACACGGTCAGGCCCATCGTCACGAGCTTGATCGAGGCGCGTCCGCCGGCCCGCGCCGGCGCCACCAGCATGCGGATCATGCGGCCGTCGAGGAACCGCCCGAGACGCTGCGGAGCATCCAGGAAGTCCAGCGCCGAGCGAGACGGCGGGGTGTCGACGACAATCAGGTCCCACTCGCCGGTCTCGGCCAGCTGCGACAACTTCTCCATAGCCATGTATTCCTGCGTGCCGGCGAACGACGACGACAAGGCCTGGTAAAACGGGTTGGCGAAGATCAGCTCGGCGCGGTCGGGCGTCGAGTGCGCGGACACGACGTCGTCGAACGTCCGCTTCATGTCGAGCATCATCGCGAACAGCTCGCCTTCCACGCCCTTCACGGGACGGGGCATGTTGTCGAGCTCCGTGAGCCCCATCGACTGCGCAAGCCGGCGCGCCGGGTCGATGGTGAGTACGACCGTGCGCCGCCCCTGCTCGGCGGCACGCAGCGCCAGCGCGGCAGCAGTGGTCGTCTTGCCGACACCGCCGCTGCCGCACGTCACGACGATGCGGGTCCCGGTGTCCGCGAGCAGCGCGTCGACGTCGAACGCGGGCGGCCTGCGTCGCTCGGTCATCGTGCTTCCGTGACGAAATAGCCCGCCAGCTCGATGAGCTCACCCACGTCGACGGGCGGGGTCAGGTCGGGCAGCTCGATGCGCGGCGCTTTGACGGACGCCAGCCTGGCACGGTGCTCTGCCTGCACGGTCTGCCGGTCGGCGTACTCGACGAGCTGGGTGGCGAGTGGCGTGGCGAGCGCGGCGTTGATACCGACGGCGCCGAGCCCATGGGCCAGCCCGGAGATGTCGACTGTGCCGTCGGTACCGACCTGGCCCTCGTGCACAAGCGTCGGGCGGGCGCGGTTCACGACGACGGCACCGAGGTGGAGCCCGGCAGCCGTGAGGTCCGAGGCGGCATCCACGGCTTCCTGCACGGGCATCTCCTCGAGCAGGGTGACAACGTGGACGGCGGTACGCGTGCTGTGCAGCAACTCCAGCACCCCGGTGCTCTGCCGGTTGATCGGCCCCGCCTTGGTCAGGTTGGCGACCTCGGTGGTGGCTTCGAGGAACTGCCGGATACGACCGGTCGGCGGCGCGTCCAGCACGACCGCGTCGTAGACGAAGCGGCCGTCTCGCTCGGTGCGGGTGGCTGCCTCCTTGACCTTGCCGGTAAGCAGCACGTCGCGCACTCCGGGGGCGAGCGTGGTGGCGAAATCGATGGCCCCCATTCGGCGCAACGCCCGTGCTGCGCGCTTGAGGTTGTAGAACATCTGGAGGTACTCGAGAAGCGCCAACTCCGCATCGACCGCGAGCCCCATGACTTCGCCGCCGCCAGGCGCGGTGGCCAGGCGCCGCTCCTGGTAGGGCAGCGCCGGAACATCGAACAGCTGGGCAAGGGACTGCCGGCCCTCGACCTCGGCGAGCAGCGTGCGTCGGCCACCCTCGGCGAGCACCATCGCGAGGGCCGCGGCGACTGTGGTCTTGCCGGTGCCGCCCTTGCCGGTGACGACGTGCAGCCGGGCGCTCTCCGGAATCCCGGGCACCAGGCGCGACGACGTTGTTGCGGGGGCTACCACGCCGCCAGGGTAGGAGGTCGCGCCATGCAGGAACCGCACGCCCGGGCCGTATTGTGCGCCGCATGACACCCCCTCTGATCCGGCTGGCCGAGCTCGGCATCGAGCTGCCTCCCGTCCCCGCCCCGGTCGCCGCGTACGTCCCGGCCGTGCGTACCGGCTCGCTCGTCTACACCTCAGGACAGGTGCCGTTCGTGGACGGCCGGCTGGTGGCATCGGGCAAGGTCGGTGGCGCGGTGAGCCCCGAGCAGGCGGCTGAGTTGGCCCGGACGTGTGCGTTGAACTGCCTGGCGGCGGTCCACGACCTCGTGGGCCTCGACTCGGTGGTGCGCGTCGTGAAGGTGCTCGGGTTCGTTGCCTCGACGCCGGAATTCACCGGACAGGCAGCGGTGATCAACGGCGCAAGCAACCTGCTCGGGCAGGTGTTCGGCGACGCCGGGGCGCATGCGCGCTCGGCTGTCGGCATGGCGGTGCTGCCGCTCGATGCGCCGGTGGAGGTCGAACTCATCGTCGAGGTCGCGTGAGAGACGATGAGCGCTCGCGCGAAGAGGCCGCCGCCGCGGCGCGGCCCGCGCCGAAGGCGCGGAGCGGGGCCGGGGATTCACCCGAGCGCAGCGAGTGGTGGA
>Ga0066388_100003225_pt1 | contig 10449 bp, 10 predicted proteins | sample PanSoiMetaGPlot6_FD_64539 | JGI IMG/M metagenome (GOLD analysis project Ga0066388, IMG submission 64539) | Tropical forest soil microbial communities from Panama analyzed to predict greenhouse gas emissions - Panama Soil - Plot 6 (Hybrid Assembly) | ecosystem: Environmental > Terrestrial >... | reverse complement strand
CAATTCCAACTTCCAAACTCGCGCTGACGGCGCGGCAATCTTCTCTCCAAAAAGTGCAAAAAGCCCAGAAAATTGAGGTTCTTGTCGCGCGCCCCTACTCGGGTACATCGTAGATTTACAAAAATTTTGAAACTTCGGAGAGCGGAGGGGTGGACTTAGGCGCGCAGGTGTAGCAGCGAGCGGGTCAAAAAAATTGTGAGCAGTGAAAACGTGCAAGGGGAGGGGCCTCCCGGTTGAGAAGCCCCTCCCCTTTTCCATGGTTCGATTGGATCGATTGCCGCGGAAGTGCACTCTCCCTCGATTCGGTTCGTGGAGCGGGCAAACCCGCATCCACTGCCGATTGCCTATGTTACCGGCGCCGTCGGCGCTGTCTCAGTTATCGGGACGAGACCCGCTGAGCGCAGTGCCTCTGACCGTTGGCGCACGTGACAACGTGGGCGGTCGGGCGATGATGGTTGCCGTCGATGACCACCGTCGGACGCGGGAGCGCAGGCGTGGTGTCGACCACGGCAGGAACCCGGACTCTCGGCAGTTGTATGACGACGCCCGGTCGATGAGTGGGCGGCTGGGGCGGCTGGTAATGGGGGAAGGGCAGACCGTGATGGTGCGGGGGCGTCTCGACCACGACCACCGGGGGCGGGTTCGGAGGCGGCGTCACCACGACGACCGGCGGGGGCGCAGGCGGGGTCTCGACGACGACCACCGGAGGCGGTGGCGGCGGGGTCTCGACGATGACGGCCGGGGGCGGCGGCGGGGTCATGATCACCGGCGGGGGAGGCGGCGGCTCGTAGGCCACCGGAGGGGGCGGCTCGTAGGCCACCGGAGGCGGTGGCGGGAGCGGGTTGACGACCGGCGCCGGCTGCGGGTTGTTGACCACCACCGTGTTGTTGATGACGACGGTCGTGCGCTCTGCCGGTGCCTTGGACGAACGATGCCGGGGCTGCGGCTGCGGAGGGGGCGGTGCGTAGGGACCAACTGCACCGTACGGCGATGGAGGCGGTGCGACGGCAGCCGGCGGGGTGGCCGGTGCGACGGGAGCCGGCGGCGGCGTGGTGGCAGCCGGGGCAGGCGGCGCAGCGGCGGGCGCGGGAGCCGTGACCACGATCACGGGCTGCTGCGGGCTGGCCGCAGGCGGTTGCTGGTTGGACGACGGCCAGCCATTGCAGCCGCTGGCAAGCAGCACGAGCGGGAGCAGGGCAGCCGGGACGATGAGCTTCTTCATGGCTTTTCCACTTTTGGTGGGGGACCTCCACGTCGGCTAGGCGTATCCCGCCGGCTGTGAGAGGTCGTTGACTCGAGAGGTTATGGAAGCTAAGCCAGATGCTTAAGGGAGAAGCGGAGGAGGAGCCCACGCCATGTTTCAGGCGTGGGCCCCCGCACCAGTCTGAGCCGACTTGCGTCGACTCGTCCGGTGCCTACCGGTTCGCGATCCGGAAGATGCCGTTGCCGTCGTAGTAGCCGTAGTAACCGCCGTAGCCGTTGCTGTACCAGTACGCGGTGTAGGTGCGTGAGACGTTGCGGGTGACCCACTGCCACTCGAGGTGGCTGCCGACCTGCACCTGCTTCCAGCGGCCGCAGCCGTAGTCGTAGCGCCAGTCGTAGTCGGCGACCCAGACCTGCTCCCTGACGCTGACCGGCTCGACCACGGTCACGGTGATCGAAGACGGCTGCACGTAGGTGCCGTAGCTGCCGTAGCTGCCGTAGGTGCCGTAGCCGCCGTAGGTGCCGTAGCCGCGGTAGGTGCCGTAGCCGCGGTAGCCGCTGTAGCCGCCGCTGTGCACGCGCACGCCGCCGCCGTAGTAGCCGCCGCTGTGCACGCGCACGCCGCCGCCGTAGTAGCCGCCGCTGTGCACGCGCACGCCGCCGCGGATCACGACCTGGGCGTGAGCCTCGCTGGGCGTGGCGAGAGTAAAGAGACCGGCGAGCAGAACGGGAATCGCGAGAGCGAGCTTTTTCATGATGTTTCTTCTTGTTGTTGCCTTGGGTGACACCAGCTGGCTTTGCCTGCCGGTTGTAACAGCCCAAGAAGCCTCAGGCGTGTACTTTGACGTCAGCCCCCCGCCTGTAGGAAGAGCTGACTGACTAAGAATCCGGGGTCCGATGTTTTCCAGCCCCGACAAAATGCCGGAGAAAACTGCGCTGGAAGTTAGTCGAGAAAAGGCTTTTGAGGTGAGCGGAGTGTTTTCGTTGAACGATTGAGTTGAATTCGGGATGCGCCTAACGTAGCAAAAGGCCAAATCTAATCTCAAGCGTTCGTGCAATTAGCGCATAAGTCCTGGATGTCCCGCAGCTGCCCAGTCTGGGGCTTTCAAGCGTTGATCAACGGGGCAGTGTCGCGCGAATTGAATTAGCGCGATGGTGCGTCCCCACTAGGGAAACTACGATCTCTTTACAATTTGCATCGCCGCTCTGTGCCGAAATCCGCCAGCTGTGCGCCTTAATCCTTTCTCAGAAATGGATCTCAAGGGGTAATCTCTGGTATCAAAGATGCGGTTCGGCAACGCTATCGATCGGCATGCTTCATGTTCAAGCGAATATCAAAGTTACTTCTGGCTACAACTACATTGCTCGGGCTAGGCGCAGCCAGCCCCGCTCATGCCTACTACTGGGGATACCCATTTGGATACGGTCCACTTAGCTCAGTGCTTTGGCCGGTCCGAGCCGCACTCTATCCGTTCCGTTACGGCCCTGGCCTGAGCACCGGCTATTACGGGCCGGTCAGCTATGGACTCGGATCGCTTGGATACAACGCTGCATATCTCACCAACTCGCTGTTCGGTTCGCCTTACTACCGGCCCTTTTATTATCCGTATCCGCGTCCCTACATGGGCATGTACTCATACCAGGACGAGGAGCCCCTGTACTCACCGCGCCAACGCGTGCGTGGCAAACGCCCGGAACCGGACACCGCCGATCAAATCGCGCAAGCACAGTGGACTCACCCGCAAGGCAACCAGGTTGCGCCCGCAATGGCAGCGCCGCCCGGTTACGTGCCGCCGCCCGGTTACGTGCCGCCGCCCGGTTACGTGCCGCCTCCCGGTTACGTGCCGCCTCCCGGCGCCCCCGTTTCCGCGCCACCTCCAGCTGGATATGCTGGGCAACCCGGCTCTCCAGCTGTAACACGGGGCGGCAATCCTGCAGCTCCGGCTGCGCCATTTGGTCCAGCGCCTGCCATTGCAGTTGGTGGCAATTCTCCTTTAGCGCAGGGCTTTGTCGATCTAGTCAACAGCAAGTTCGACGGCGACATTTCTCGCGCACTGTTCGATCCGGAAGCGCGAACGTGGGCGCGGTCAATCGGACTAATCGATAACGATCAGGTATTCAATGCAGATCTCAGCGATGAGCGCATCGGGTTGATTGAGCGCGTCTTGAGGGACCGGACGCTGACGGCTCCGACGAAGATCAACAGCGTTAAGCTCTTGCTGCACAACTAGGTGTTATTGGCTAGGCTCGAGCGCAGGAGCTTGAGTCTCTTGACGTATTGCGGCACCTTCAGCAGGTATGCCACTGGGTCTACGTACTGTCCGGTGTCATGCATTTTGACCGTGTAGTGAAGGTGTACTCCCGTAGACCGTCCAGTGCATCCGGCGTAGCCAATGACACGACCGCGCTCGACCCAATCGCCTACCTTGACAGTGTATGCGTTCAGGTGCCCGCTGATAGTGGTGACGTTCGGATAGGGGTGATAAACCTCGACCGCGACACCTAGATTGCCGCGATACCCCACGCGGGTGACATAGCCGTCCATCAAGTTGTACACGGCATCGTTTAGCCTGGCCGCCAGGTCTACGCCCGTGTGGAAGTCGCCCCTGCCCGTCACAGGATGAACGCGAAAGCCGGCCCGGGAAGTAATGACTCCCATGCCGGCCGGCGTGTAGACCGAGTCGTCCTTCATGGGCGACACCAGTACCACCGGAACAAAATAACCTTGGAAATAATAGGCCTGAGCTGGTACAGCCAGGAGCGCAACCGCTACAAAAAGCGAAAAAAAGACTCGCCTGACGTCTTTCACAGACCCTACCGCTCGAGGACACCATTTCAACTCATACCACAATGTATCAGGGCTGAAACGTTGCACTTGCAGTTGACTTGAGAATATTGATCCGGCGTGTCGATCGAAAGCTCTCTATCACGGGCAAGCAGGAGAAGCCGTATGTTAAGCGGCATACTTACTGCATTGGCAGTGATGCTAATCGGGTCGTGGCTGGCGTCAGTCCGATGACGTCAGCGCGCAGACATAAGCGAGCTGGGCCAGGTGGAAAACACTAGTGAGTCTGGCAAGAAGACATGAAAGCAGCGGCTGCCAGGCAGTCCAAACGCCGCTTCAGGGCCGTCGGAAAAACAACCTGCCAGGCGCTTGTGCAGCGCGCAGCAGCAGAGTGTGACATGTTCGACACGCCTTCTTGACTGCTTACCTCATTTGGCCTGTAATCTGAATTGTTCTTCGTCTCTGTTTACTGAGTACCAGTCGCCTCCCGAAATAAAGTGTGTGAGTGAAACCGCCGCCTTGAGCCTGCTCCAGCCCGAGCAGCAGTGAGAGTTGGCGGTTTGCGGACACTGGCGTGCCGGCAGCTGGCATCCAGTGTTTGCTCATGCCCATGCAGCAGTGGTGGCACTGCATCCGAGTCGCAAACTTCTGCCGGTGACGCTCACTGGCACGGGGTTGCGCCTCGCGCGCTTCGCTCTGGATGACAACAATTCCGCCAGCGGACGCTTCGCCGGCGGTCAGTCGCAGAAAGTGTGAGGAAAAGTATGATGAAACCGTCCGTATCGGTGTTTTTCAGTTGTACTCCGGGGGGTGAGCGAGCACTCGCCTTCGCGTCCGATCTCGCGCGCTTGCTGAGTTCGGATACGGTGACGGTGTGCGTGCCTGGCAACAAGGCAGTGCACCCGCAGGTGGCGCGGCTCGTGGACGTCAATCCGGACATGGCGCAGTCCGCCCGCGTTGGCGGCACGGTCGTCAAGATGCCCGGCTTCGCCGTCGACAACGTCGCCATTCGCACGTTTTACGACTCCGGGCACACGCTCGAGTTTCCGCCGCAGACCATCGTCGTCGATGCCAGGCTCGCTGCCTTGCGCGCCGACCTGAACGTCCTGGTCCCGCTCGACGAGCGCGGTCTGCAGAGCCGCGGCAGGGGTCCGCTCCTCGTGCCGTTCGGTGACGGCACCTCCGGTGTCCGGGCCGGACGCCTGGCCGTAGCTCTGGCTGCGGCGCTCGGGCACAAGGTCGTGTTCTATCACAGCACGTGGAAGAATCCGGCAGTGTCGTCCACCAGCCCGGAAGACCACATGATCGAAAAGGCGGCCGAAACGCGCCGCACGCTCGAGGGACTGGCTGCCGCTGCCGGTGTCGAGTTCGAGACCCTGATCGAGACCGCTGCCGACGTCGTCGAGGGCACCATCCTCTGCGCCATGCGTTCAGGAGCCAACCTGATCGTCATGGCCAGGGGGCTCAAGACGATCATCGGCAGCTACGTCGACAAGGCGCTCGAGCATTCGCCCGTGCCGCTGCTGATCGCCGCCGACGAAAGGAGCGTCGCATGAAGATCAGCAACCCGTCTTCCAGCGTCCGCGCTGCGGCGCTCAACCCCTTCGTGGTCATGGTTGTCGTCACGGTCATGTACATCGTCAAGGCGATGTGCAAGATCACGATGGGCACCAAGATCAACTCGCCGATGGTGGCCGGCGACGGCTGGCACAACGTGGCCGACATCGTCGAGGCGTTGGCCGTGATCGCCGTCATCTTCGTGGCCCGCCTGCCGTCGAGCAAGGACTACCCGTTCGGCAGAAAAAACATCGAGTTCTTCACCAAGCTGCTGATCGGCGCCGGTCTTGCCTTGATGTCGGTGCGCTTCGCCGTGAGCTCGTTGGTCGGGCTGCTGTCGCTGTCGCCCGGCGTCGACCAGGCAGTTCGCGCCGTGTTGCCGCTTCCCGCTCACGAGCCGCTGATCATGAGTGCGGGCACGTTCCCCTGGATCGTCGGTATCACCGCCAGCAGCGTTCTGCTGTCGCTGGTCGTCAGCCGTTACCAGATCTTCGTCGGCAAGCAGAGCGGTCACGCCAGCCTGGTTGCCGACGGCGAAGAGACCGCCAGTGATGGGCGGATCGAGCTGGTGGTCTTGCTCGGTGTCCTTGGCGAGTATCTCTTCCATGCCGCCTGGATCGAGTACCCGCTCGGTCTGGTCGTAGCCTTCCTGATCGGGCGGACGGGCGTTGAGCTGTTTCTAGACGGCTGGCGCGTGCTGCTCCAGCATTCGATCGGCAGTGATCACGAAGAGGCCGTTCGGGCGCTCTGCCTGCGAACGGCTGGAGTGGTGGAGGTCTCCCGTCTGAAGACGTTCCGAGTGGGGCCAACCGCCGTGTGCATGATCACCGTCGTCAGCCGCCACAACAACGGTGCCTGCTCGTACATCAAGTACGGCATCACGCACGCCGTCAAAGCCTACCTGCTGGAGAACGACTTCAAGGGCTGCGAGATCGAGATCGAGATCAAGCAGCCAGACGCCGAGTTCCACCGGGTGGCCTTCGCTCTGCTCAAGGATCGCCCCGGGGCCGTCATCGCGCCGACGCTGTCTGCAGCCACGCACCTGGTGATCTGCGACGTCGAGCACGGCAACGTGGTGCGCGCCACCGAAGAGCCTCAGCCCGAGGATCCGGTGGCGATGCTGAGAGAAAAGCGCGTTCGTTCTCTCTACGTGCTGAAGACAGACGCCACCGAGGCCGGCAAGTTGAAGAACCGCGGCATCACGATCATCGCCGCTCCCTCCTACGTGCCTGCCGTCATGGGTCTGGCCGTTCCCGAGCGCCGGTAGGCGTGTTTCAGATTGCCGGGGCGCAGCAGGCCCCGGCAATCTGCCATTCGTGTGCGGGCGGCAGTCGTGGCTCGTACACGCTGTCATCACACAAGGCTTCTTACCGATGGAGGTACGATGGAAACGGATGACAAACCACCCTCGCCGCTTACTGTCGGCGTGATTGGACCGGGCGCAATCGCCGACGAGCGGCTGGTGCCGGCGCTCAAGCGGGTGCCCGGTGCGGAGCTCTGGAGCGTCTGCAGCCGCAGCCCGGAGCGTGCTCTCAACTTCGCCACCAGGCACGGTGCGCGCTCGCCGTCGCCGGCCTACTCTGATCTTGCGGCCTTTCTGGCCGATCCGGCACTGCAGGTCGTGCTGATCACCAGTACCGATCTCATGCATGCGCCGCACGCCCTGGCTGCCCTGCAGGCCGGCAAACACGTGATGGTCGAGAAGCCGATGGCGACAAGCACGGCCGAGGCGGAGCAGATGCTGGCCGCGGCCCGTGCTGCGAACAAGAAGTTGGCGGTCGGTTATCACCTGCGTTTTCACGCGGGTCACCGCCTCGTGGCCGACCTGCTCAAGCGGGGACGCATTGGCACCCCGCGTCACATGCACGTGCGCTGGACCATGACTGCACCGCCGGCAGACTGGCGTGCGGCCGCGGAAACCGGCAAATGGTGGAGCCTGGGCGCGGTGGGAACACACGCGCTTGATCTGGTGCGCTGGCTGATGACGCCGACCGGCGGCAAGATTGTCAGCGTGCAATCGGTGCTCGGCCATAACGTCTACGGCGGGCCGCACGACGAGACTGCCGTGGTATCGCTGGGCTTGGAGTCGGGCGCCACGGCGCAGGTCGTCAGCAGCGTCGTTTTTCGCGCACCGCGCGTGGTGGAGATCTTCGGCAGCGCTGGCTCGATCGTTTGCCTCGAGACTCTTGGCCCGCGCGGCGCCGGCAGCATCACCGTCTGCGGGGAGCAACTACCGTTTGCGGTGGAGGATCCCTACGAGAAAGAGCTGGAGAGCTTCCTGCAGTCGATTCGCCACGGCGGTCGTGTCGAGGTCGATGGACAGGATGGTTTGGACAACGTGACGCTGCTCGAAAGGGCGGTAGCAGGAGCGTGACATCATGGACAAGGAAGAAATAGGGACACAAGAAGCGGCCTATCGCGGCAAGCAATTTACCTTGCCGACGTTTTCGACCGAGGGCGCCATCATCTGGGAGCCCAATCCCGGCAAGAACCGCGTGATCATCCCGTCCGACGAGCCGGTCATACAGACGCTCAACACGGTGTTCGACCTGGCCAACTTCAAGGTGCCGCGCAAGCCCGTGTCGCTCGGCATCCTGCCGCCGCACGCGCGCAAGCTCATGTCCGCCAAGCTGGGCGCGCCGCGCACGCTGGATCTGCCGATCAAGTTCCCGGGCTCCAACTTCCGGGTGCCTCGCGAACTGGCGCAGTTCGTGCCGGTGATCAAGCGGGCCGCCAACTTCGAGGCCGCCGTCAACGCGCGCTGCTACGACGAGTATTACTGCTACCTGACGATCGACCAGGGCATCATCAAGCCCGGACGCCTGCAGCGCGAGGCGCCCTGTCACGTCGACGGCTTCCAGGGGGCGCGTTGGCGTCCCAAGCGGCGCTGCAACCACACCTACACGGTCAGGGACCGCCTGCCGACCAGCTACTACGTCCAGCCCTTCGACTTCGACCTGCTGGACGAGGCGGTGCACAACTTCTTCTGGGAGATGAACTACCAGGTGGCTCAGACCAACAGTGCCCACGTTTGGCAGCCGCAGGAGTACGAGTTGACGCTCATGGATTGCTTCTGCGTCCACCGCGGCACCGTCTCTGTCGAGAAGGAGGAGCTCTGGGGCACCTTCGTCCGCATCTCGTTCGAGGAGCGCATCTTCGACCGGCTGGGCAACGCCCACAATCCGCTGTTCAAGTACGACTGGCCGATGGTGCCGCGCGACATCGAGGAGCTGGGGCTGGTGGCTTTCCACGCCGACTCCGACCCGAGCCTGCGCGTGTTCCCTCACGAGGACCTCGACGGCGCCCCCCTGGCTGCCGGCGAGAAGACTCAGCCCAACCTGCGCCCGCGAGGCTAGCAGGTCATCGCTATCGATCAGGAATGACACATCAGGGTCTCTCCCCCGGACCTTCGAGCGGGGGAATTGCGACGTTTCGAAACTGGCTGCCGTTTTTTCGGCAGAGCGTGAAGGCAATGCTCATCAAGGTCATCAAACGTGGACTCCGACTGCAACTCGCGTGCATCCTGGCGGTGGGACCGAAAACCATGCGCCACAGTGTCCATCGTCAACTGAACGCGGGGAAAAAGTCCAGTCGCGAGGCGGTCGACGCCTTCTGCGCCGTGGCGGCCAACGGTGGGGATTTGGACGCCTGCTTCGCTGCCATGGAGGATCGCCCCGATCTCGACCAGCAGAAAGAGCTGGAGGACGAGATCGCGGCCGGTCGGGAAGAACTCCTGCGCCGGACCCGCCACGCTCTCCAGCACATCATCACGTGCGGCAAGGATGCCAACGCGCAGGCGGTGCTCGACGGCCTGACCGTCGAGAAGGTGGAAATCGTCGAGCCCGAGCCGGGCAAGGGCATTTGCCGCGTCTGCTACCAGGCCTTCGACCTGCACTACATCGCGGGCACCGACGACCTCTGCATGAATCACATCAATCCCAGCTACATCTGAAAACCAGGGAGTAGCTCGCAGATCCGAGACATCGGATCTGCGAGCTGCCTCGCTTTCGAAAGGAGCGCGCTATGAAGCGTGTTCTTGCAATCGACATGGGCAATACGAGCACCAAGTATGCCCTGTTCGAAGACGAGGTGCTGAGCGCCTCGTGGTCTCACCCCACCGGTGACACCGCGACGGCTGCAAGCCCGATTCTCGAGCAAACCGACGCGCCCGTGGCACTGTCCTCAGTGGTTCCGCAGCATGCGGCCGCCATTCAGGACTGGTGCGCACAGCACGGTCGTAAGCTGTTCAGTATCGACAGCGGCAAGCAGTCGATCATCTCCGGTACGGAAGGCAAGCTGGGCGCGGACCTCGTTTCCGCCGCCGTGGCTGCCCTCAAGCTGTACGGAAACGGTGGCGCCGTGCTGGTGCTCGCACTCGGGACCGCCACCACGATCACGGCGGTTGCCGCCGACGGCAGCTTCCGTGGCTGCCAGTTCACGCTCGGGCTCGGTGGCACCCTCGAGACTCTCGCCGCTCGCTGCGCGCTCTTGCCTGGCGTCTCCGAGGACCTCAAGGAGGTCTCGCTCGGATTCGACACGGAGAGCGCCATGCGCAACGGTACGCTGCTGGCGCACGTCGGCATCGTCGAGGCCTGGATCGCCAAGGCTCGTGAGCAGCTCGGCACCAAAGCCGCGGTCGTCGTCACCGGCGGCTGGTCTGGCACCGTGGCTGCGCACACCAAGGCGTTCGACCATGTTGACCGTGACCTGACACTCAAGGGCATCCGCATCCTCGCGGAGGCAGCCGAGCAGGGCTAAGCGGGAGACTGAAGGGGCGGCGGGCGATCCCGCCCGCCGCCCCTTCGCGGCTTTCGCTTCTGGTTGGTTTCATTTCCTCTCATTAGTTAAAACGATCAAGTCGTTGGGAAAGTTCAATTCCTGATTGTTTGCGACTCCAGCGGTGT
>Ga0066388_100003224_pt1 | contig 10449 bp, 7 predicted proteins | sample PanSoiMetaGPlot6_FD_64539 | JGI IMG/M metagenome (GOLD analysis project Ga0066388, IMG submission 64539) | Tropical forest soil microbial communities from Panama analyzed to predict greenhouse gas emissions - Panama Soil - Plot 6 (Hybrid Assembly) | ecosystem: Environmental > Terrestrial > Soil... | reverse complement strand
ATCACCCAGGGCACCTTCATGACCACGCCGCCGGAGCTGCTCGAGGACATCAAGTGGTTCGGCATCAACATGGTTGCCTGCGCCAACAACCATGCCTTCGACTATGGCGAAGGTGGGCTCATGGCGACGGTCCGGCATCTCGATGCCGCCGGCATCGCCCATGCCGGCAGCGGGGCAAACCTCGCCGAGGCGCGCATGCCCGGCTACCTCGACACCCGCGGCGGGCGGGTCGCCATCCTCGCCACCACCGCGACGTTCCGGACCTGGAACCGGGCCGGCGCGCAACGTCCCGACCTGCGCGGACGGCCGGGGATCAACCCGTTCGGCTTCAAGAACACCTACACTGTTAACGGCGAAGCCTTCGATCAGCTCAGGCGCATCAGCCGTGAGCTCGGCTTCGAACAGCAACGCGCGCGCAAGCGCCAGCATTTCTTCAGCGAGTCCGAGGTGGGCGCCGAAAGCGACGAGGCCGTCACCTTGCTGAACGAGACCTTCGTGCGTGGCAACGGCTTCAAGGTCGCGAGCGAAGGCGATGCGGCCGACATCGCCGACAACCTGCGCTGGATCAGAGAGGCGCGGCGGCAGGCCGACTGGGTCGTATTCCACTTCCACAGCCACGAGTATGGCCACGCGAGCCTGGTCTCAGCCAAGGCGCAGAGCGAGCTGTCGGAGCCGTCCGATTTCGCCCGCAGCTTTGCACGCGCCGCGATCGACGCCGGCGTCGACATCTTCATCGGGCACGGCTCGCACACGCCGCTCGGCATCGAGTTCTACAAGGGCAAGCCGATTTTCTATTCGGTCGGCAACCTGATCATGGAGAACGAGACGCTGCCGTTCTTTCCATCGGTCGCCTATGAGCGCTTCGGCCTCGGCGCCGACGCGACGCCGGCCGACTTCCTCGATGCGCGCACCGGCTACGGCAAGAAGGGCCATGTCGCGCATGCCGACTATTGGCAGAATTTTGCCGCCACCTGTCACTACAGTGCGGGCAAGCTCGCCGAAATCCGCATCCACCCGCTCGACCAGGGCTTCGGCCGCCCGCGCGGCCAGCGTGGCCGCCCCGTGCTCGCTAACGGCGACCTGGCGGCCAAGATCATCGAACGCGTGGACCGGCTGTCGCGGCCCTATGGCGTGAACGTGAAGAACCACGACGGCGTCGGCATCGTGATGCCAGCCACGCCTTAGTGACGTAGGGCAGTACCCCTTCGGCACGCGCGCAGGGCGATCGCCGCTTTGCCGCGGACAACCCGCGAGCAGACGCCCGTTCGCAAGGGCCTGAAACGCGCCGGCAACGGGTTCAGGGACTGGCAGCGTCATAAGGAGCCACAAAACGAATGAAAGCCCATGCCAGGGGTTTATTGGAACGTTGAGGACCTGGGGGATTTGAACCTTGAGGAGGATTCCATGGCCGCCGAGCAATCGCCGCCGAAAGGACCCGATCTGACGCAGGGCGTCGCGCTCAATGACATTGCCGACGGGGCGATGCTCGGCGGCCGCGTGGGAGACGACGCCGTCCTGCTCGCGCGCCGCGGCCATGAGTTCTTTGCGATCGGCGCGACCTGCTCACACTACGGCGGCCCCTTAGCCGAGGGATTGATGGTCGGCGATACGGTGCGATGCCCTTGGCACCATGCCTGCTTCAGCCTGCGCACCGGCGAGGCCGTCCGGACGCCGGCGTTCAATCCGGTATCATGCTGGCGCGTGGAACAGCGTGACGGCAAGGTGTTCGTGCGCGACAAGATCGAGCCTGTCGCTCGGCCCGGTACCGGCCGGGGTCGAGCGCCCGGCGCCAAATCAGAGCGCGTGGTGATCGTGGGCGGCGGCGCCGCCGGGTTCGCCGCCGCCGAAATGCTGCGCCGCGAGGGCTTCGGCGGCAGCATCACCATGCTCAGCGCCGACGATGCGGCCCCCTACGACCGGCCCAACTGCTCCAAGGACTATCTTGCGGGCAACGCGCCCGAAGAGTGGATGCCGCTGCGGCCGCCGGAATTCTACCAGGAGCAGTCGATCGATCTTGCGCTGCGCAGCGAAGCGACCGCGCTTGATGTCAAGACCCGGCAGGTGACGCTGGCCAATGGACGCCGCATTCCGTTTGACCTGCTCTTGCTCGCGACCGGCGCCGAGCCGGTTCGCCTCAATATCCCCGGTGCCGACCAGGCGCACGTTCACGTGCTGCGCTCGCTCGCCGATTCGCGCGCCATCATTGCGCAGGCCAAAGCGGCGCGGCGCGCGGTCGTCATCGGCGCAAGCTTCATCGGGCTCGAAGCTGCCGCGGCGCTGCGCGCGCGCGAAATCGAGGTCCATATCGTGGCGCCGGAGCAACGGCCGCTGGAGCGCGTGCTCGGCCGCGAATACGGCGACTTTATCCGGGGGGTGCACGAGGAGCACGGCGTGGTGTTCCATCTTGAAGACACCGCGACCTCGATCGATGCAAAGAGCGTCAAACTCAAAGTTGGAGCGACGCTCGCAGCCGACCTGGTTGTGGTCGGCGTCGGCGTGCGGCCGCGAATCCAGCTCGCCGAGCGCGCGGGGCTGCAGATTGACCGCGGCGTCCTCGTGAACCAGTACCTGGAGACCAATGCGCCGGGGATCTATGCGGCCGGCGACATCGCGCGCTGGCCCGATCCTCACACTGGCGAGAACCTTCGGGTCGAGCATTGGGTGGTGGCCGAGCGCCAGGGGCAGGCTGTCGCGCGCAACATGCTCGGGCAGCGGCAGCCATTCTCCGACGTCCCCTTCTTCTGGAGCCAGCACTACGACGTCCCCATCAATTACGTCGGTCACGCGGAGAAGTGGGACAAGCTCGACATTGAGGGCGACATCAAGGCGCGCGACTGTTTGGTCCGCTATCTCCGCAACGGCAAGGTCCTGGCGGTTGCCTCGATCTTCCGCGATCTCGGCAACCTCAAGGAAGAGGCGGGGATGGAACGCGCCGCCTGATTGCGGCATCGCGAGCGCCTCGATCGAAGCGAAGATTCGTTGCGGCTTCGGCCGGCGATTGAAACTCTATACCCTGCGCCAAAGTCCCTGTAGTTTGATCGGGGGCGCAGACCAAAGATCAAGTAGACGCGGGGTTCGATGGCAAGTTCAGGGCTCCCTCATGCCGTTGGCGAGACGGGCGGCGCCGGACGGGAGGGGCTGGTCGTCGGAATCGACACTGGCGGAACCTTCACCGACATCGTGGTGCTGCACCCGGATGGCGAGGTGACGATCGACAAGTCGCCGACCACACCGAAAGACTTCACGCAGGGCGTGATCGATGCAGTGGCGGTGGCGGCCAAGTCGCTCGGCGTCGACTCGCGCCGGTTCCTGAACGACACCGCCATGTTCAAGCATGGCACCACGGTGGCGACCAATGCGCTGATCGTGCGGCGCGGCGCCAAGGTCGGCCTGATCACCACCCGCGGCTTCGAGGACACCATTTACGTCATGCGCGCCGTCGGCCGTGTCGATGGGCTTGACGAGATGGAGATCAAGCACGTCACCAAGGTGACGAAGCCGAAACCGCTGGTGGAACGCCAGTCCATCCGCGGCGTCTACGAACGCATCGACTACAAGGGCGACCTCATGGTCCCGCTCGATGTCGAGGGCGCGCGCGAGGCTGTGCGCGAGCTCGTCGAGGACCGCAAGGTCGAGGCAATTGCGGTCTGCCTGCTGTTCAGCTGGATGAATGCGTCGCACGAGCAGCGCATCGCCGAGATTGTCGCGGAGCTTTACCCAGACCGGCAGATCCCGGTGACGCTGTCGCATACGCTCGCTCCTCAGATGGGCGAATACGCCCGCTCCAACACCGCGATCGTGAATAGCTTTCTCTGGAACACGATCGACCGCTACGTCTCGGGGCTGAACACGAAGCTGAAATCGCTCGGCCTGCGCGACGACGTGATGGTGATGCAGGCGAACGGCGGCATCGTGCGGCCGTCGCAGATGACCGGTGTCGGAACGTTGCAATCCGGGCCGGCCGGGGGCATGATTGCGACCGCGTATGTGGCCAAGACCCTCGGTCATGCCAACGTGATCACCGCCGATATGGGCGGAACCAGCTTCGACGTCGGCCTGCTCACCGATTATCAGTTCGCGCACGCGCGCGAGCCGATCGCCGAGCGCTTTCGCCTGTTGCAGCCCATGATCGACGTTGAATCGATCGGCGCCGGCGGCGGCACGATCGCGCGCGTCGACCCGGTGACCGGCCGCCTGCTGGTCGGTCCCGACAGCGCCGGCGCCGACCCCGGCCCGATCTGCTACGGCATGGGCGGGACACAGGTGACGGTGACCGACGCCAATGTCGTGCTCGGCTACATCGATCCGGATTATTTCCTGGGCGGCCGGCGCAAGCTCGACCGCAAGGCGGCCGAGGACGCGATCGAGCGACAGATCGCGCGGCCACTCAAGCTCACCACGATCGAGGCCGCGGCTGGCATCTACGACGTCATCAACAGCAAGATGTCGGACCTGATCCGCCGCCAGGTCGTGCGCGCCGGCCACGTGCCCGAGGAATACGTGATCTATGCCTTCGGCGGCGCCGGTCCGGTCCATGCCGCCGCCTATGGCGCCGAGCTCGGCATCAATCGGGTCTATGTATTCCCGATCAGTCCGGTATTCTCGGCCTTTGGCGTCGCCTCCTCCGACGTGGTCCACACCAAGGTGGTCACTCGGCATCTGCTGGCGCCCATCGACATCGACGCGCTCAACGAGGAGATCGACGCCATCGAGCAGACCTTGGCGCAGGTGATGCAGCGCGAGGGCTTCCCGCCCGCGGACGTGACGTTCCGCCGGACCCTTTACATGCGCTACACGCGGCAGGTGAACGAGGTCGCCGTCCTGGTCCCGGCCGGCCGCTTCGAAAAAAGCGAACGCGTCCGTATCGAGAACGCCTTCAACGCAAAATACGAGGAGATGTACGGCGCCGGCGCGGGCCATGCCGAAGCCGGCATCGAGGTCATATCGATCGCCGTTGATGCGATCGGCGCCACCGTCAAGCCGATGCTGCGCATGCACCCGGTGGTCGGGCCCGACGCGGCGGGCGCGCGCAAGGGGACGCGTCGCGCCTATTTCACCGGCAAGAGCGCCGGCTATCGCGACGCGACGATCTACGACTATAACCGGCTCAGGCCCGGAAACATCTTGAACAGTCCTGCGATCATCGAAACGCCGTTCACGACCGTGGTTGTCCCCGAAGGCCAGGTCGCCGAGGTCGATCAATATCTCAACATCGTGTTGCGGCGTTGAACTGCGACGGCCTCTAGCCGGCAACAACTATTCGGAGCGACGCGGATGAGCGCATTGGCAAAGCTGCTGACGGCCCTGCTTCTGCTTGTCTTGGGCGCCCAGCCGTCGCGTGCCGAGGGGGTGTCGTTCGCCGGCAAGCGCATCAACCTCTATATCGGCTTCTCGCCCACCGGCTTCGGCTACGACACCTATGGACGCTTCCTCGCGAAATATCTCGGCAAGTATCTGCCCGGCAACCCGCTGGTCGTGCCGCAGAACCGGCCCGGCGCCGGATCGCTGTCGCTGGTGAGCTATCTTTACAACGCCGGCGCCCGGGACGGCACCGACATCGGGCTCGTGGGCCGCGGCGCTGCCATGGAGCCGCTGCTGTCGAACAATGCGCTGGCGGCGAAATTCGACGCCACCAAGCTGACCTGGATCGGGAGTATGAACAACGAGGTCGCCGGCTTCTTCATCTCGGATATCGCTCCGGCCAAGGACCTCCAGGCGGTGCTTGCCGGCACCCCGATCCAGGTCGGATCGACCGGCAGCGGCGGCGATCCCGAGACTTTTGCCAACGCCATCAACGTCGTCTTCAAGACCAAGATGAAGATCGTCGCCGGCTACCCGGGGATGAACGAGATTCTGCTCGGCATCAGCCGCGGCGAGCTCGACGGCGTGCTCGGCTATTCCTGGGGCGTTGCGCGCATGGGCAGCCGCGATGAGCTCAAGGAAGGCAAGCTCAAATTGATCATGCAGCTGGCGCTCAAGAAGCATCCCGAGCTGCCCGATGCTCCGCTCATCACCGAGCTCGTGCCCGACGGCGAAGGCAAGCGAGTCCTCGAGCTGATCTTCGCCCGCCAGTCGATGGGACGGCCGATCACCGCACCGCCCGGCCTCGATCCAGCGGTGACCGCGGCTTTGCGCAAGGCCTTTTCCGACGCGATGCATGACCCTGAGTTCATCGCCGACTGCGAGCGAATCAATCTCGAGATCAGCTTCGTCAGCGGCGAGGATGTCCAGGTGCTCGTGGGGCAACTCTATTCCTTGCCCGAAAGCGTGATCGCCGAAGCGCGCAAGATCGTCGCTGCGAAGTGAGTTCAGTTGGAGCGTACGGAGGTTCTGGTGAATATCGACCCCATCCGCTATGAGATGTTCGTTCACCGGCTGATGAACATCGCCGAGGAAGGACGCATTGCGCTGCAGAAGGTCTGCGCGTCGCCGATCGTGGTGCAAGGTGGCGAATGCATGGCGAGCTTCTACGAGGCGGACGGCACCACCGTGTTGAGCGCGTCGGGCCACCTGCGGTTTTCCGCGGGCTGCGAGGACGCCGTCAAGAAGATCATCGAATATTATTCCGAGAATCCCGGGATCGCGGACGGCGACCAATTCTACATGAACGATCCTTACATCGCCTCGACCCACGTCTACGACCAGATGGTCGTAAAGCCGATCTTCTCGAATGGCGAGCTGATCGCCTGGACGGCGAGCATGACCCATACCGCCGACACCGGCGGCACGCTGCGCGGAGGCGCCACCGAAATCTTCCACGAAGGCGTCTGCAGCTGCGGCATCAAGCTCATGGAGAACGGCAAGCTGCGGCTCGACGTGTTCAACAACCTGACCCGCCAATGCCGCGATCCCGAATACGTTGGGCTCGATCTCAAATCGCGCATCGCCTCCAACAACGTCTGCGCGCGCGGCTTCCTCCAGCTGATCGAGAAATACGGCTTCGACTTCGTGCGCGCGGCCTGCAAGAAGCTGAACGAGGATTCCGAGCGCATGGCGCGGGCGCGGCTGGCCGCCCTGCCCGACGGCACCTGGCGCAGCCGGATCTACACGACCGCGACCGACATCCACAGCGGGAAGCCGAAGGTGATCCGCATCGTCTGCGCCATGAACAAGGTCGGCGACTCGGTCACCTTCGACTATGAGGGCACCAGCGAGCAGAACGAGGACGCGACCAACTCGACCTTCGTTGGCAGCTGGGGCCAGCTGTTCGTGGCGCTGACCAGCCAACTCTTCTGGAACATCCCTTGGAACGGCGGCATGACCAAGCCGGTCACCCTCAAGATTCCGGAGGGAACGGTTCTCAACTGTCGCTATCCGGCGGCGTGCGGCGGCGCCTCCGGCATCGGCAGCTTTCTCACTGCCGCGGCGAGCGCCTGCATCGCCAAGATGCTCTACGCGGCCGGCCTCGACGAGGACGTCAACTCTTCCTGGTATGGCGGCGGCTCCGGCAGCGGCGGTTTCAACACCGGCGGCCCCGGCTTCATGTACGGCGGCAAGAACCAGCACGGATACCCGGTGGGCCAGGGCATCTACGACATGCATGGGGCAGGCTTCGGCGCGGCGCCCTATCGCGACGGCGTGGCATCCGGCGGCCACATGAACAATCCCACCGTCGGCATATCCGACATCGAGAACATCGAGATGCAGTATCCGCTGATGTATCTCAGCCGCAATCACATGATCGACAGCGGCGGCTTCGGCAAATATCGCGGCGGCCTCGGTCTGCAACGCATCATCCTGGTGCGTGGCTCGACGAATCTGACCACCAACTATTCCCCTTATCACGGGATTCCCGGCGGCTGGGGCCTGTTCGGCGGCTATCCGGCCGGTATCGGCGGTGACAAGATGCGCATCGACCCGACCGATCTCGACGCGCAGTTTCGCAAGTCGCGCTATCCGGTCGACATGATCTCGGCCCCTGACTGGGGCAAGGTGGTAGCTCCCGACCTGCCGCCCCTGAGGCGCATGCCGCTGCCGGAAGGTTGTCTCGTCATCGATCCGGTCATGGTCGGCAGCGGCTATGGCGATCCGCTTGAGCGCGATCCGCGCCTCGTCCTCGACGACCTCTTCGATCAGGCGGTATCGCACAAGATGGCACAGAAGATCCACGGCGTCGTCCTCAATGCCGCCGGCGACCAGGTCGACGAAGCCGAAACGGTGAAATTGCGCAAGCGCCTGCGCGCGGAGCGGCTGGAGGGCGCTGAGCCGGTCGTGCCCGGCAATGTCCGCGGCAAGCTGTCGTCAAATGCCCGCCCTGTGATGCGCATCCATGAATCGCTCAACGTGGTGGCCGACGGCGCTGACTCCGCGGTCTGCTGTCGTACCTGCAGCCAGGACCTCGGTCCGGCAACCGGCAACTACAAGACGGCGACGGTTCGTCGCGTCGTGGCGAAAGACGAGCTGACCGAATTGCCGCCGCCCGAGGGTCGCCGATCGATGGGGGCCTACGTCGAATACTTCTGTCCGGGATGCGCGACATTGCTCGACGTCGAGGTCGCCTGTCCGTCGCTCGAGGGCGAGACGCTCGAGCCGGTCTGGGACATCGAGATCAAAGCCGACGCGGTGCGGCGGGCAGCGGAGCAGGCCGACGGCATGCAGGCTGCGGCTGAATAGCGCAGTGGCTGCCCACGGTCGGCAGCCGGTCCGATGGGAATCGTCGGACCGGCCGCGACCGGTCGCCTTAATTGATCTCCAGCGGTTGCTGACGGCCGGACAGAAACTGCCTCGGCGTGACAGTCTGGGCGACGTCGTCGTAGATCGCCAAGGCGTCCATGACGTAGCCCGCGTGACAGACGGTGCGAGCGTGCATGATGGTCTGCACCGCTTCCTGCAATGTCTCGGCTGCGACTGCGCCGCCGTTCTCCTGCGCCTCGATCAGGGCGAGGACCTGCAGGTCACGCGCCGCGCATCCTCGCAGGAGCGAGCCAGCGGTTGCGGCCTCGGTCGTTGCAAACAGGCAGGCCGCTGCGAGCGACCATCGAGCGAGACGTAGAACCAGGGTCTTTTGCATGGCTAGACCTCTTCGAGATTTCGGGTGTGAAAGGTTGCAAGCCCGGCGCGGCGGTCGCTGAACCGCCGCTCCGGGTGTTACGCAGGTCTTCGGATCAGTCGCTGCCGACGTCGTGCGCGAGCATCGAGCGGATGGTCGCATCCGGGTCCGAGCCGACGTACCAGCCGCGGATGTCGTACACATCGTTCGCCGCGTTGCTGCTGCGGGCCGCCTTCGTCGGGTTGAAGCTCTTGGGCGCCGCCAACACGGTCGTAGCGGTGCCCAGCATCACAGCGAGGGCGATTGCAATCTTCGTCATGGGGGGTCTCCAGTCTTGTGCGGTCTTCGTTCGGGGGTGGGCCTGCGTTGCCGCTGGACGCCTGCCGGGTGTGGCTGTAGCGAAAGGGCGGATGGCAGACTTGGAGCCGGTGCGTAGCCGGTCCTGATTCTGCTGAAGATTTTCTGGAGATTTCTTGAGCATACGGTCAGATGATCGTGCTCCGCCCACAGAATCGGCTCGATCCGGGCTTCAAGCGGCCTCGCCGGGCGCGCAGGCGCTGGCGTTGGCGAGAACGACTCTGCCAGGATCACCTCGACGTGAAGAACCGTGAAGGCGGCGGGCCTGCGGGCAGGTCCCCGCGACGCCGGGGCATAAGCGTGTACAACCGCCACGACATGGTATCTGACACCGCCGCAGCGGTGTGGTCCGCGGGTCCCCTGACCTGCCACATTGATCGGGTGCCCAGCCGCCGGTATGGTCCGCGCGTCCAGCAGCCGACACGGATTGGGGCGTAGCCAAGTGGTAAGGCACCGGATTTTGATTCCGGCATTCCCAGGTTCGAATCCTGGCGCCCCAGCCAAACCGTATTGCACAGCGCGCGATGGACGACGACACCAAGGGTGATGCACATGGACCCGGACAATTCGCGGTTGACCTCGGCCAAGGAAGCCGGGCGCGGCTATCACGACCTCGGCGGTCTGGATGGCGGGCCGATCGACACCAACGTTTCGCAGGCGAAGCCATGGGAGAAGCTTGCGGTTGTCGTCGGCAACGCACTCGGCGCCAAAGGGGCAAAGGTCGTGCGCACCGATGAGGTTAGGCGCACGCGCGAAGAAATGGGCGCGGAGCTATACAACCAGCTCGGCTATTTCGAGAAAGGGATCGAGTCGCTGCGGCGGCTCCTGGTGGAGAAGGGCATCATCGACCAGGGGGCGCTGGAACGCCGCATGGCCGAGATCGCCAGGCGGATCACGGAGGAGGGCCGGTGACCCAAGCGTTCGAGCCCGGCGACGTCGTGCGCGTGGCGGGGATCAATCCCCCGGGGCATCGGCGCACGCCCTTCTACATCCGCGGCAAGCAAGGCGTCATCGAACGGTTTTGCGGCGAGTTCGCAAATCCCGAGGAGCTCGGTTATGGCTTCGACGGCTTGCCCAAGAAACGGCTCTATCGTGTTCGCTTC
>Ga0066388_100003223_pt1 | contig 10450 bp, 7 predicted proteins | sample PanSoiMetaGPlot6_FD_64539 | JGI IMG/M metagenome (GOLD analysis project Ga0066388, IMG submission 64539) | Tropical forest soil microbial communities from Panama analyzed to predict greenhouse gas emissions - Panama Soil - Plot 6 (Hybrid Assembly) | ecosystem: Environmental > Terrestrial > Soil... | reverse complement strand
CCGAGCAGGTTCGACCGGGCATGGGATGCCGCCTTGGGCGCCGCGAACGACGCCGGCGTGCGCGTTTCCTCGGCTGATCGCACCAGCGGCGTCATCCACGGGACGACGCCGACCGACGACGTCACCATCAACGTCTTCACGCAGGCGGACGGCCGCGTGCGCGTCGAGTTCAATTGCAAGGGCTCAGGCGGCTCCGACGCTGAGCTCGCCGAACAACTGTCCAACGCGTACGACCGCCGCATGGGCCGCTGAGCGCGGGGATCGTCGATTAACACCACCTGCCAACACCAAGACCACCAAGAAGGCTGGCTCGAGACCACCGTCTTGGCGTCTTGGTGGTGAATTAGGGAGCGACCGCCCTCGATTCAGCGCTGCCCGCTTCCGAAGTCGACCTTGGGGACCTGCTGCGCGGCGGGCGGAACCTCGAAGTACTTCTGCGGGCTGAAGCCGAGAAAGCGCGCGTAGAGGCCGCGCGGCAGCTGCTTGATGAAGGCGTTGTACGACTGCACCGTGTCGTTGTAGCGCTTGCGCTCCACTGCAATGCGATTCTCGGTGCCGGCGAGCTCGTCAGACAGCCGGGCAAACTGGGCGTCGGCCTTGAGCTGCGGATAATTCTCGGCGATCGCGAGCAGCCGGCCGAGCGCTCCACTCAGCTGGTTGGCGGCTTCGATCTGATCATCGCGCGTGCCCGCCCCGAGCAGCCGCGAGCGCGCGTTCGCGACCGCTTCGAAGATCTCCTTCTCGTGCGTCGCGTAGCCCTTGGTGACTTCGACGAGATTCGGAATCAGGTCGTTGCGGCGCTGCAGCTGGTTCTGCACCTGCGCCCAGGCCGAGTCGACTGCCTCCTTCATCTGCACCATCTCGTTGTAGCCGCACCCGCCCAGCGCGGCCGCCATCGCAATGATCAGCAGCGTTCGCCTCATGGTTCCTCCCTCCCGACAGTTTGTGTGAGCGCCATCTCACCAGCTGCGCCCGGCCCCACCGCCGCCGAAGCCGCCCCCGCCGAAGCCCCCGAACCCACCTCCGCCCCCGCCGAAGCCGCCGAACCCACCGCCGCCGCGCCCGCCACCGAAGCCGCCGAAACCGCCCGGGATGAACACGGGCCCGCGCCCGCCTCGCAACCCCGAGCCGCCGCCCATGCGCGACATGAGCAGCATGAAGACGATCAGCGCCAGCACGAACACCCACGGCGGAATCTGCGGCGTCGCCGGCGGCGGCGCGGCGCGCGGGGCCGGAACGCCGGTGAGCTGGACGCCGCGATCGGTAGCGATGCGGTTCGCTAGTGCTGCCGCGCCGCGCCAGATGCCTTCCGCCATGCGGCCGGCACGGAACTCGGGCACCATTTCGCGATCCTGGATCTCCCCGACCAAGCCGTCCGGCAGGATGCCCTCCAAGCCGTAGCCGACCATGATGCGCAGCTTGCGATCCTTCGCTGCCACCAGGACGAGCACGCCGGTGTCCTCGCCCTTCTTGCCGACCTTCCAGGCGTCGGCCACCTGCATGCCGTACGTGAAGTCGTCGAGCGGCGCGGTGGTGTCGACGGTCAACACGGCGATCTCCGCGCCGGTCTTCTGCTGCAGCTCTTCGACCAGTCGCGTGATCTTCTGTTTCGTCGCCGGATCGATCACGTTGGCGCGGTCGGTGACGAAGCCCTCCGGCCGCGGTACCTGCGGTGTCGACACCTGCGCCGCGGCGGTGCCCGCCAGCAGTGCAACGGCGAAGAGGTGGGCGGCGAGCTTATGCACAGTAAGCCGTGACGGCGGCGACCACGCGCTCGACCTCGTCGACGTAGGCGCCGGCCAGGTCCCGCAGTCGAGCACGGCCCTTCGCAGATGCGTCGGCGCGCCGCGCCAGCACCTCGCGCATCACCGGCAGCGGCCCGACCGTCGCCTCGGCGGCGGCGAGCGTGGCGTCGTAAGCGACCGGCGCCTCCTGGCCGTGCAGGCGCAGCAGGTGGCGGATGACGATGAGGAAGCTCTTCAGCGAATCGGTCATCATGCCTGCGAGCGCGGCTCCGTCGCCGGCGTGCGCGAGGTAGAAGGCGCGCAGGCGCAGCAGCTTGCCGAACGCTTCCTGGGCGCACTCGCGCCGCAACGCCGCCTCGTCGGTCGCGATGCTCGCGAACGGGTCAGTGCCGGCGACGACGCGGTGCTGGCGCTTGATGTCGTCGAGCTCCATCGGGAACAACTGCGCCGCGCGGTCGACCTGCTCGTGGTCGAGCACGACCGGGAGTGCGAATCCGCGCTTGCGCCAGCGCGCGATGACCCGCGCCAGCCGGTCGAGCTCGGCCACCGACGCGCGCTGCAGCACGATCGCAGTGTTCACATCCGAGCGGCCGGGGATCCAGTCGACGCCCGCGGCGCTGCCGTACAGAATCACGGCGACACACGCATCGCCGAGCGCCTCGCGCACCTCTTCGCCGTATGCGGTCAGCTCCCGCTGCCGGCGCGCATCGAGCTCAGGCATGGGGCGGCATCATATCGTTTGCGATGGCCGGCTGACCACCCTAGGCCGAGTAAGGAGTTAGGAGTGAGGAGTGAGGAGCATGAGAGTGCGTGTAGCGTTCTGGGTCCTCACTCCTCACTCCTCACTCCTGACTCCTCACTGCCTCACGCGGCCGCCGGTTTGGCGGCGTGTGTCTGCTTCCACTCCTCGACGATGCGCCGGAACTCGTCCGCCTCGAGCACTTCGCGCTCGAGCAGAACTCCCGACAGTCGGTCGATCAGCGGCCGGTTGGCGCGGATGAGCTCGGTGACCCGCTGCAGGCGTTCAGCCATGAGACGCTTCATCTCGGCGTCGACGGCCTCGGCGGTCGCGTCGCTGTATTCGCGCGGGCCGTCCGAGAAGAAGCCGCCCGGATCGGCGAGGAAGGCCGGCCGGCGCCGCCCGAAGGTCAGCGGGCCGAGCGTTTCGCCCATGCCGTACTCGAGCACGATCGAGCGCACGATGTCGGTAGCGCGCTGCAGGTCGTTGTGCGCTCCGGTGGAGACTTCGCCGAACACCACGTCTTCGGCGGCGCGGCCGCCGAGCAGGACGTCGACCTTGCCGAGCAGCTCGTGCTTGGTCATCAGGTAGCGGTCGTCGGTCGGCAGCTGCTGGGTGAAGCCCAGCGCCGCGATGCCGCGCGGGATGATCGAGATCTTGTGTACCTGGTCGGCGCCGGGTGTGAAGGCGGCGACCAGCGCATGGCCGACCTCGTGCGTGGCGACGATCTGCTTCTCCTTCGGGTTGATGAGGCGGTTCTTTTTCTCCAGACCGCCGACGACGCGGTCGATGGCTTCCTCGAAATCGCGCATGTCGACCGCCGACTTGTTTTTGCGCGCCGCGAGCAGCGCCGCCTCGTTGACGACGTTGGCGAGGTCGGCCCCCACGAAGCCCGGCGTGCGCGCCGCCAACACGGGCAGGTCGACGTCCGGCGCCAGCATGATGCCCTTCACGTGCACTCTCAGGATGGCCTCGCGGCCCTTGCGATCGGGCCGGTCGACCAGCACCTGGCGGTCGAAGCGTCCGGCGCGCAGCAGCGCCGGGTCGAGCACCTCGGGCCGATTGGTGGCGGCGAGGATCACCACGCCCTTGGCGGTGTCGAAGCCATCCATCTCGACGAGCAGCTGGTTGAGCGTGTTCTCGCGCTCGTCGTGACCGCCGGTGATGCCGCCCACGCCGCGCGCCTTGCCGACCGCATCGAGCTCGTCGATGAAGACGATGCACGGCGCCTTCGCCTGCGCCTGCGCAAACAGGTCGCGCACGCGCGCCGCACCCATGCCGACGAAGAGCTCGACGAACTCGGAGCCGCTGATCGAGAAGAACGGCACCTTGGCCTCGCCGGCCACCGCCTTGGCGAGCAGCGTTTTGCCGGCACCCGGCGGACCGACGAGCAGGACGCCGCGCGGTAGCTTGCCGCCGAGGCGGCGAAAGCGTTCCGGCTCGCGCAGGAACTGGATGATCTCGCGCAGCTCCTCCTTGGCTTCTTCCTGACCGGCGACGTCGTCGAACGTCACGCCGGTTTCCTGCTCGGCATAGATCTTCGCGCGGCTCTTGCCGAAGGCCATCACGCCCGACTGCGGGCCGAAGCGGCGCATGGCCAGCATCCAAATGCCGACGAAGACCAGCGCCGGCAGCGCGTAGGCGAACAACGCGCTCATGAACGGACTCTCGTACTGGGCGCGGAACGCGACGCCGTGCTTCTCGAGCTCCGAGACCAGCTTGTCGTCTTTCACAGGAACAGTGATGAAGGGCGTCGGCTGCTCGCCCTGCTTCTCCGGTTTGAGGGTGCCGCGGATCAGCGTCTCGGAGATCAGCACCTCCTGAACCTGATCCTGCGCCAGACGCTGCTTGAACTCCGAGTACGTCAGCTCCGGCGACTTCGGGGCCATCATCCACTGCAGGCCCAGCAAGGCGCCCAGTACGACCAGGAAGTACCCGATCGACAATGTCTGGCGGTTGTTGATGGGTGGTATTCTGCGCGGGTTTGCAGACTTTGGGCGTTCGCCCTGATCGGTCGGCATGGCTCAAGGGTAAGACTTTCTCGCCAAGGGGCAAGGGCGCCGACCCGCAAACGGTCACACCGCAGCCGCACGGCTGCCGGATGTCGGCCGACGCCGAAGCATCGGCTGCGGAAATGGGGCGAGAACTATCGGTGCAGCGGGTGGCTGGCCGGAGACTCGCGAGACAAGACCGGCCGCACCCTGACGGGGATGGCGCTCTGGCGGGGGATGCCCGAGATCGGCTCGAAGTCGCGCTCGGTGCTGACGAGGCGGTTGGTGCTGCCGGCGTCGAACGCGTCGGCGTCCTCCTCCGGCAGACCGGCGCGGGCATGCGCCATCGAGATCACCCCGGGCAGCACATCGTCGGACGGCTCGGCCAGCGCGTCGATGAAGCCGTGGTCGGACTCGATGCGGACCGTCGCCCCGGCGCCGACGCCGATCCGCTGCAGATCGAGCGGATGCATGAACGCGATGCTGCACAGCGATCGCCGGCGCAGCCGCGCCAGATGATCGCCGGTCGAGTTGTAGATCTCGAGCGTGCGCCGGCTGATCAGCCGGTGGGTGAAGCGGTCGTCGCCGCCGTAGCCGCCGGAGGCGTCGAAACGCTCCGCACGGATCTCGGCCAGCTGCTCGACGATCGCCGGCGGCGCAACGTCCATGCGTGCGGACGCTCGTTCCGGGCGCGGGCCTTCGACGCGCACCGGCTGGCTCGGTGCGAAGATGCGGCCGCCCGGGGAGCGCCGCACCTCGTCGAGCGGGACGCGTGCGCCGGCGTGAGTGAAGTCGAGATACTCATCGGGGCTCGGCTGGCGGTCGATGTCGAACCGGCGGCCATCCTCGAACACGAGCGGCGTGCGCATGCGGTGCGCCAGCCCCCAGAAGAACTCCCACTCCTCGATGACGTCGAACTCCGGCGCGAGGATCGCCGGCGTGTACTGCGCAAAGGGAATGTCGAGCTGACCCTCGGCGGTGCGCGACGTGCCCGGCTTTTCCAGCGAGAGCTTGCAGCCGAAGACGTAGTGCGCCAGGCGTGCCGTCGCCGTCATCTTCACATCGAGCACGACGCCCAGCTCGAGCGCCTGCAGCGCGGCGACGACCTTGCGCTGATCGGGGAATGCCATGACCGGATTGCCGCCGACACAGATGAGGGCCTTGATCTGGCCAGCCCCGGGCGTGAGCACCTCGTCGGCGAACACGTTGATCGGCATCTCGACGCCGAACTGTCCGAGGCCGCGGAATCGCGAGCGGGGGCCGCTGCCCCAAATCGGCCGCGGCGGTTGCACCTCGGCTCGAAAGGTCCGCGGCGGCTTGAGCACGCCGGGGTTGCGCACCACGTCGCCGGCGCGGTTGAAGCGGCCGCACAGGCTGTTGAGCGCGACGACGAGGTGCTGCGTCACGTCTGGCCGTGGCGCCATGTTGACCCCGGTGCACGTCATCGCGGTGCCGCGCCGGCCGCCTGCGAACATACGCGCCGCCGCTTCCATCAACGCGGCGGGCACGCCGGTGCGCGCCTCGACGTAGTCCGGCGTGTAGGCGCCGAGCGCCGCGCGCAGCGCCTCGAGTCCTCCGACGTGGGCGGCGACGAAGTCGTGGTCGTAGAGGTCGGCCGCCAGAATCACCCGCAGCATGCCGGCCAGCAGGGTGGGATCTTCACCGGGCTTCACCTGCAGATGTATGTCAGAGCTGCGCGCCAGCTCCGTGCGGCGCGGGTCGACGGCGATGATCCGCATGCCGCGCCGTTTGGCGTCGCGCAGATGCTTGAAGGCGTTGGCGTACGGCGGACCGCCTTCGCGCGAGAACGCCGACACACCCGGGTTGTTGCCGACGAACATCATCACGTCGGCGTCGGCGAAACGCTGGACCCCGGCATCCCACGCCCCGTGCCGCGCCCAGGCGGTCTGCTGCGACGGCTGATCGATGGTGTTGGGAGTGAAGTACCAGTGCGACCCGATGCCGTTGATCCAAGCGATGATCACCGGCTTGGCGGCGCTGAATAAGCCGTGCGTGCCCGAGTAGACCGCGATCGCCTGCGGTCCGTCGCGGTCGATGAGCGCGCGCAGGCGCTCGGCGATCTCGTCCATCGCCTGGCGGCTCGCGATGTCGCGCCAGGTTCCGTCTGTTGCGCGCTTGCGCGCTGCGCGCAGGCGGGCCGGATCCTCGTGCTGCTCGATCAAGGCGCGGCCCTTGACGCACAGATAGCCGTGCGAGACCGGATGCTCCTTGTCGCCGCGCACGGCGACCGCGCGGTTGTCCACCACGTCCACCTCGATGCCGCACACAGCGTGACAGAAGCGGCAGAAGCTCTTGATGGTCTGCACGGTGGCCTCTGCAGTCTTCTATCACATCCTTGCGCGATGTACGGACGGCCCTGGGACCGCGGGCGGCCCGCCCGCTGGCACCGCACTGTCGGGCTAGAGGGCGGGCCAGCCGCCCGCGGTCCCAGCTGGGAGTAGCGCCGCGGAGCGGCGCCCTCCAGGGCGCAGCGGCGCGACGGACCGGGGGCCTGCAACGCCAAACGGCGCCGCGCAGCGGCGCCATCCAACGCCGAACGCAGGCGCGCGCCAACGGCGCGCACCTGCTCCCTAAGCCAGCAGCTGCCGGGCGATGACCTTCAGCTCGAGAATCGGCTTGACGCCTTCGAAAATCGGCAGGACCGTCGCGTCGACCACGTAGCGCGAGATCGGGAACTCTTCTGCGTAACCCCAGCCGCCGTGCACGAGCTGTCCTTCCTGCGTCACCCACACCGCGACGTCGGAGGCGAACAGCTTGGCCATCGCCGGTTCGAGCGCGATCGACTCGTCGCGATCCATGGCCAACGCCGCGGCGTAGGTCAGTTGGCGGCCCGCCATCACGTACGTGGCCATGCGTCCGAGCTTGTGCTGGGTGAGCTGATAGCTGCCGATCGGTTGGCCGAACTGTTTGCGGTCGTTGGCGTACTCCGCGGTGCGCTCGAGCGCCGCCTGCGACAGGCCGGTGGCGCGGCCGCCGGTCTGCAGGCGCCCGGCGGCGAACCCGGCCATCTGCAGATAGAAGCCCTTGTTCAGGCCCCCTGCTTCGCCGACCAGGTTCTCGGCCGGAACGAAGTAGTTGTCGAGCGCGAGCGTGAACGAGTGCATGCCGCGGTAGCCGGGCGTCCGGTCGGCCTTGCCGTGCAACATGCCGCCGCCGGGCTGACGCATCTCGAACTCGTGCCCCGCGAACGCATCCTTGGGTACGATGAACAGCGAGAGGCCGCGCGCGCCGGATTTCGGATCGGGATTCGTTCGCGCCAACAGCGCCAGCACGTTGGCCCGTCCGGCGAACGTGCACCACGCCTTCGCGCCGTTGATCGCGTAGCCCGTCTGTCCTTTCAACTCGGTGGCGTCGGCACGGCACTTCACCGCGGCGACGTCGGAGCCGGTGTCGGGCTCGGTGACGGAGATGCCGACCATGATCTGCCCGGCCGCGATCGTTGGCAGCCATTCCTGCTTCTGGCGGTCGGTGCCGCCCTTCAGCAACGCCTTGGTGAGAATCTCGGGCCGCGTGATCAGGCTCCCCGCGGCGGCCAGCGAGCAGCGCGACAGCTCCTCGGTGGTGATGATCATCGGCAGATTGCCCATGTCGCCGCCCCCGTACTCCTCGGGCACCGACATGCCGAAGAAACCGAGCTCGCCCATCTTCTCGATCAATTCGTCCGGGACGAGGTCGTCGTGGCGGTGGATGTGCTCGGCGCGCGGCGTCACCTCGGCTTCGGCGAACTGACGCACCGAGTCGCGCGTCATCGACGCCATGTCGTCGCTCAGCCACGAGTGATTGACGCCGCGCTGCTCCATGATGTGGCGCCCGATCGCACTGACCGCTCTGTCCGCCGTGGCGCCGCGGATCAGCGTGCGCAGCTCGGCGGATCCGAGCGTGGCGTTGAGGCGATCGTCGGAGAGCCCGAACTCCGCCGGGTGCGCCTCGATCTGCGCGCGCAGCTCGAGCGCGACCTCGCCGGCGAAGAGGCCCGCCATCGCCGCGATGGAGGGATCAGAGTGGTTGGCCGTCGCGTCCTGCGCGTAGGCGAACAGATCGCGGGCGGCCCGTACCTCGGTCGCGGCGTACGCCAACCGCTCGCAATGCACCTGCTCGTTGTCGATGCCCTTGCCGCCGTCGGTTCGTTTGCTCGCCACCGCCAGCGCCTCGCGCACCAGCGCGTCGGTGGCTTCGATCAGCTTCTCGACCCCCGCGAGATCGACCGGGTTCATCTCCGTATTCGCCATGGTTGCTCGTCGTAGCATCTATTTCGCCGCTTTGGCACGACCCGGTAGCGGCGACCTTCGGGTCGCCCCGGATGCATGCGCCGCATGCGCTGGCGAGCTCCGCTCGCCATGGCGACCTGAAGGTCGCTCACGCCCCGCATCACCCCTTTGATTGGTTGACGTTTGCCGGTGGAGGTAGTAGCCCGCGACCGCCACCGGCAAACCAATCCCACCGAGCGGTCGCAGCAATACAGGAGCGCTGATGCGGTTCTACGAATTCGAGTCGAAGCAGTTGTTCGGCAAGCACGGCATCCCGCTGCCGAAGGGATCGCGCGTGGCGCGCTCGCGCGAAGAGGCGAGCGCCATCGCCGCCGAGATCGGCGGTCCGCTGGTACTCAAGTCGCAAGTGCTCACCGGCGGGCGCATGAAGGCCGGCGGCGTGCTGTTCGCCGACAATCCGGCCGAAGCCGCCGCGGCGGCCGACAAGATTCTCCCGCTGACCATCAACGGCCATGCGCCGCGCGGCGTGCTGGTCGAGGCGCGTGCGCCGGTGGCGCAGGAGTACTACATCGGCGTCACCTGGGACGGCTTCGCCCGCAAGCCGGTGATGATCTTCAGCGACATGGGCGGCATCGACATCGAGGAGGTGGCGGAGAAGCACCCCGACCACATCGGCAAACGCCACTTCTCGACCCTCATGCCGTTCTCCGACTTCCTCGCCAAGGAGCTCATTGCGAGCGTAAAGATCAGCGGCGCGGAACTCGGCCAGCTCAGCCGCATCGCCGCGGCGCTGGCGCGCATCTTCGTGCAGTACGGCCTGACCCTGGCGGAGATCAATCCGCTCGCCAAGCTGGCCGACGGCCGCTTCGTCTGCCTCGACGGCCACGTCGACATGGAGGACGACGCGCGCGAGCAGCACAAGGCGCTCCTCCAGGAGCTCGGCATTGCGCCCGACGAGAAGCGGCAGGCGCGCCCGCCGACGCGGTTCGAGATCGAAGGCGCCGCGGTCGATTCCGTCGACCACCGCGGGGTGGCCGGCAACGTGGTAGAGTTCGACGGCGACCTCGGCCTGGTGATCGGCGCTGGCGGCGGATCGCTGACGCTGTTCGACGCCATCCGCAAGCACGGCGGCCGCCCGGCGAACTACTGCGAGATCGGCGGCAATCCGAGCGTGCACAAGGCGTGCGAGCTCACCAAGCTCATCCTGTCGAAGCCGGGCGTGAAGAAGATCGCCGTGATGATGAACGTCGTCTCGAACACGCGCGTCGACATCGTCGCCCGCGGCGTGATCAAGGGCGTCATCGAATCGGGCCACAAGCCGGCGGAGAAGATCGCCATCTTCCGCATCCCCGGCTCATGGGAGGGCGAGGGCTTCAAGCTGCTCGAGCACTACGGCGTCGAATACTGCGACCGCAAAGTGTCGATGTACGAGGCCGCAGGTAGAGCAGTGGCAAAGATGAAGAACTAGAGATTTCACACGGAGGCACGGAGGCACGGAGAAATGCACCTTGGATTTGGCGCATCTCCGTGTCTCCGTGCCTCCATGTGAAAAGATTGCGAGCACCGCATGTCGATACTGATCACGAAGGACACGACGTTCATCATCCAGGGCATCACCGGCCGCGAGGCGGTGAGCATGACGCGCGAGTGCCTCGACTTCGGCTCCAAGGTGGTCGGCGGCGTGACGCCGGGGCGCGCCGGGCGCGACGTGTACGGCGTGCCGGTGTTCGACACCGTGCGCGACGC
>Ga0066388_100003222_pt1 | contig 10450 bp, 7 predicted proteins | sample PanSoiMetaGPlot6_FD_64539 | JGI IMG/M metagenome (GOLD analysis project Ga0066388, IMG submission 64539) | Tropical forest soil microbial communities from Panama analyzed to predict greenhouse gas emissions - Panama Soil - Plot 6 (Hybrid Assembly) | ecosystem: Environmental > Terrestrial > Soil... | reverse complement strand
TCCCACCACGCGTTCGCCCGCGCGAGCTCCACGTCCGCTCGCGCCTTGTCACGGCCGGCCTCGGTCGCCCGGACGTCGGCCCGGCTCTCCAGGCCCCGCTGCACCAGGCGGTCGCGGTCGAGCAGGATGTCGCGATACGCGAGATCCCCGCCGACGTCGAACTCGCGGGGGAGCGCCTCCGGCCCCACGGCTTGCCGCAGAGCGATCTTCGCCGCCTGCACCGCCTGCCGGGCGTCGGCGAGGTCGCGCTCGAAGGCGAAGCGTTGAGTCTGGATGCGCAGAAGCTCCAGCTCGGCGATCTCTCCCTTGTCGGCCCGGAGAAGATTCAGCCGCTCGAGCTCGTCGACGTTGCGCAGATTGTCCGAGGCGAGCCTCACCGTGGCTTCCGCGGTGAGCACGTCGGTGAAGGCCTTCCTGACCTGCGCGATCACCTGGCGCCGCACGTCGGCGAGCTCGAGCTCGCTGACGCGCGTCGCCGCCCGAGCGCTCTCGATGCGTCGGGAGCGCTTGCCACCTGTCTCGATGGTCTGGGAAAGCGCCACCGTATGCTGCGGGCTCACGCCGGAGCTGCCGAGCTGCTCGGCCGTGTACGACGCGGTAGGATTCGGCCGCAGCGCGGCGGTGGTCTCGCCGGCACGCGTGGCTTCGTGCTCACGCTGCTTCGCCCTGATCGACGGATTCGTCTGCAGGGCAAGCTGCACCGCCTCGGCGAGCGTCAGCGGAGCGATTCGCTCGGGTGCGCTGGCTACCGCTCGGACGGCTAGCGCCACGAGCATGACGACGGCGATCGTCGAGCGAGCCAGCATTCACCGAGCATATCGGACCCTCCCTGAAGGAGACCTGAAGCATCGATGAATCCCGCTTCAGACATTGTCGTGTCACGCCGTCGTCACACTCGTGCGAACCTATCGTGACCATGATGCCGGCCATGGCGGGGCTCGCTCCCGAGAGAGCGCGGCGTATCTTGAGCCGCTGGGATCTGCTCGCGGCGCTTCTGACTCTCGGCGGTCTCGTCTTCCTGGCGGACGCGAGTCGCGGCCTCGTGGAGCCGCTCGCGGCTCTTCGATCCGCACCGCCGTCACTCGACCCGCTGAATCTGCCGGAGTACGCGGCGCGCACGGCGCTGCGAATGCTGGTCGCGATGATGCTCTCGTTGCTGTTCACTTTCACCTACCCGACCTGGGCGGCGAAGAGCGCTCGGGCACAGGTGGTGCTGATTCCGCTCCTCGACATCCTGCAGTCGGTTCCCATCCTCGGCTTTCTCTCGGTCACGGTCGTGTTCTTCATGTCGTTGGCTCCAAGCCGGGTCCTCGGCGCCGAGTGCGCGGCCGTGTTCGCGATCTTCACGAGCCAGGCCTGGAACATGGGCTTCAGCTTCTATCAGTCGCTGCGCACCGTCCCCGTAGAGCTCATCGAAGCGTCGCGCTGCTTTCGCTTCTCGCCATGGATGCGGTTCTGGCGGGTCGAGGCGCCGTTCGCCATGCCGGCGCTCGTCTGGAACATGATGATGTCCATGTCGGGCGGCTGGTTCTTCGTCGTCGCCTCGGAAGCGATCAGTGTAGGCGACACGACCGTCACCCTGCCCGGGATCGGCGCTTATATCGCGCTCGCCATCGCCCAGCGACGGCTCGACGCCATCGGATGGGCGATCGGCGCGATGCTGGTCGTCATTCTCCTGTTCGATCAGCTGCTCTTCCGACCGCTCGTCGCCTGGGCTGACCGCTTTCGCTTCGAGCAAGAAGCGGGCGCGCCGCCGCCGCGCTCGTGGGTTCTCACGCTGTTCCGGCGATCCAGTCTCGTCGTCATGCTGTCCGGTCCCCTTGGAGCTGCGTGGCGCCGGTCTTATCGAGCACTCTCACGTCCGCCCAGCCACGAATCGAGCCACGCCCGGGGCTTGGCCAGGTGGCGTGACGGAGTCTTCGCCGCGATGCTCCTGATCCTCGCCATGGCGACGCTTTGGCGACTCCGGAGATTCTTCCTCGAAGGCCTGCCGATCTCCGAAGTGGTCGTCGCCGCGGCGCTCGGCGTGGCGACGATGGCTCGCGTTCTCGTGCTCATCGCGCTGGCCAGCGTGATCTGGGTGCCGATCGGAGTGTGGATCGGGATGCGGCCTCGAACAGCGCAGATCGCTCAGCCCGTCGCGCAGTTTCTCGCGGCCTTCCCCGCCAATCTCCTCTTCCCAGTCGCCGTATCGGCGATCGTCGCCCTCGGGTTGAACCCGGACGTGTGGCTGAGCCCCCTCATGATTCTCGGGACCCAGTGGTACATTCTGTTCAACGTGATCGCGGGGGCCTCGGCCTTGCCGTCCGAGCTGCGCGATATCGGCACGAATCTTCAAATCGGCGGCTGGCTGTGGTGGCGGAGGATCGCGCTTCCGGGAATATTTCCCTTCTACGTGACGGGAGCGATCACCGCCTCGGGCGGGTCCTGGAATGCGAGCGTCGTCGCCGAGGTCGCGACCTGGGGCGATCGCCGTCTCGAGGCGCACGGCCTCGGCGCGTACATCGCGCGAGCCACCGAGGCGGGCGACTATCACCGCATCGTGGTCGGGATCGCCGTCATGAGCCTCTTCGTCGTCATCCTCAATCGCGCGTTCTGGCGTCCCCTCTACTGGTACGCCGAACAGAAGTTCAGGTTGGGCTGACATGGCCTCCGACCCTCTGCTCGAGGTCCACCAGGTCCGGCGCGCCTTTCCGAAGGCCGACCACGGGGAGCTCATCGTCCTCGACGGCGTCGACTTCACCCTGGCCGAGGGCCAGATTGTCGGTCTCCTGGGTCGATCGGGATCGGGAAAGTCGACGCTCCTGAGGCTGATCGCGGGCCTTGCGCGCCCGACGGCTGGCCGCATCAGCTACATGGGAAAGCCGGTGAACGGGCCGGCGGCGGGGATCGCCATGGTGTTCCAGAGCTCCGCGCTGTTCCCCTGGTTGACCGTGCTCGAGAACGTGCAGATCGGCCTGGAAGCGCTCGGCCTGCCGGAGTCCGAGATTCGTCGGCGCGCGCTCGCGGCGATTGATCTCATCGGCCTCGACGGCTTCGAGTCGGCCTACCCGCGGGAGCTGTCCGGCGGAATGCGACAGCGGGTCGGCTTCGCCCGGGCGCTGGTGGTCCACCCGAACATCCTGCTGATGGACGAGCCGTTCTCCGCGCTCGACGTGCTGACGGCGGAGAATCTGCGAAGCGACTTTCTCGATCTCTGGTCCGAGGGACAGCTGCCGCTCAAGGCCGTCATCCTGGTCACGCACAGCATCGAAGAAGCCGTGTTCATGTGCGATCGCATTCTAGTCTTCTCGACGAATCCGGGCCGAATCGTGAACGAGATGACGGTCGGTCTGACGCATCCGCGCGACCGACTGAGTCCCGAATTCCGGCAGCTCGTCGAACGGATCTACGTGGAGCTCACCATGCGAGCGCCGGGCTCGGGGCGGACTCCACGAGCCGAGCACTTCCCGGGAACGGGTATCGGCTCCATCTTGCCGACGGTCTCTGCCAGCCTTCTCACCGGTCTCACCGAGGCGCTCGCCGAGCCGCCGTACAACGGAGCCGCCGACCTGCCGGCCATTGCCTCATCCTTGCACATGGATGTCGATGATCTCTTTCCCGTCGCGGAAACCCTGCAGATGCTGCGGCTGGTCGAGGTCGAAGGCGGCGACATTCGACTCACGGAGGTCGGCAAACAGCTTGCGGTCGCCCCGCTCGACGAGCGCAAGCGCCTCTTCCAGCGCAACCTGCTGAGCTACGTGGCGCTCGCCGCCCACATCCGCCGCGTTCTAGACGAGCGCGCCGCCCACCGGGCCCCCAGAAGCCGCTTTCTCGACGAGCTCGAGGACCACATGACGACGGCCGCTGCCGAGCAGACCCTCCGCGCCGTCATTGGCTGGGGACGGTACGCCGAGGCATTCGCCTACGACGACAACACGCAGACGTTCAGCCTCGAGAACCCCACGTAGTCAGGCGCACCGCAGGTGCACGCTGAACGTGGCTCCCCTGCCCGTACCGCTCTCGACCGAGATCCGCCCACCCTGGCGTTCGACGAGGGCTCGGGCGATGGCCAGACCGAGCCCGACACCGGTGGCGTCGGTCGAACGGGCCGCGTGGCCGCGGTAGAAGCGTTGGAAGAGCCGAGACAGCTCGTCGGGCGCCACACCAGGTCCGGTGTCGGAGACGGTTACTACTGCCTCGCCCTGGGCCACGCTGACGACTGTCTTGACCAGACCGCCGACCGGCGAAAACTTGACGGCGTTGTGGAGGATGTTAGCGAGCGCGACCTTTGCGGCGCCCGGCGCGGCGTTCACCAGCACTTCCGGAGGTACGGTCACCTCGAGCGCGATGCGCCGGCTCTCGGCCTCCGGCCTGACGACCTCGAGCGCTGCCTGGACGATCTCTCGAACGTGGACGGCTTCGGCGAGCTCGGGCTCCTGGCGGGCGTCGATGCGCGCGAGCCTGAGCAGTTCGTCGGTCAGCCCCTGGAGGCGCTCGACCTCGTCGAGGCAGGAGCGCAGCGTCTCCCCGTACTCCTCCGCCGTCCGCGGGCGACGGAGCGTCACCTCGAGCTCCGCCCTCAGACGAGAAAGCGGCGAGCGGAGCTCATGCGAGGCGTCGGCGGTGAACCGCCGCTGGGCGTCGAAGCTGCGGTCGAGACGCCCGAGCATTTCGTTGAGTGTCTCGACGAGCCGGCCGATCTCGTCGGCCGTTCCCGGATGCGGCAGACGGTCGGAGAGGTTCGCTTCACCGATGTGGCGCGCGCGGCTCACCAACCGGTCGATCGGGCCAAGGGCCTTGCGCGCGAGCAGCGCGCTGGTCACGCCGATCCCGAGCAGGATGATGAGAGACATGCTCAGGAAGAGCCAGCGTCCCGCCCGGGTCACGGCATACGCGTCGTCCAGAGACATGGCCACCTGAATCGCGTAACGCGCCGAACCGACCTCGACCGGCAGCGATACCATCCGGATGGGCTCCTCACCAAAATCCGCGACGGTCCCGAACACCGTCTCGCCCGCACGCAGGCGCATGAGGAGGCCCGGCGGCGTCGGCAGACGAGATTGGCCGAGCGTCGCGCTGCGCGCGAGGACATGACCGTCCAGGTCCGTGATCTGCACGAGCTTGTCGAGTCGCACGAACGATGGTTGGTCCGCTCCCGGCGCGATGTCGTGGACGCGGGCGGGCCTCGCGGAATCCGCCTGGAGCGCCGCCGCTTCCGTTGAAGCGAGCCAGAGGATCGCGTCGTCGATGACATTCCCGAGAACCGCTCGACGGAGGGCCCAGTCCGCGCCGAACGCCGCGAGCGCCAGCATGACGGCGAGCACCGCCACGTGCCCGAGCCAGAGGCGGGTTTTGAAGCTGAGCGGTCTCATGCGTCGGGCGGCTGAACGGGCCCCAAGCGGTAGCCAAAGCCGCGGACGGTATGGATCAGGTTCGAGCTCTCACCGCGATCGATCTTCTTTCTGAGATGGCTCAAGTGCACGTCGACGAGGTTGTCGAGTATTTCGGATGCCTCGTCCCACACGCGCTCGATGAGACGCGTTCGGCTCACGATCTCGCCGGCGCTTCGCATCAACACCTCGAGGATCGCGAATTCCTTCGAGGTGAGCTCGACCGAGACGCCGCCCCGCGTCACGCGGCGGCTCGCCGGATCGAGCGTCAGATCACTAACGCGGAGCACGGCCGGCCGTGCGGTGCGCGACCGGCGGAGCAGAGCCCTGATCCGCGCGAGGAGCTCGGCGAAGGCGAACGGCTTGGTGAGATAGTCGTCGGCTCCCGTGCTCAGTCCGCTGACCCGGTCGGCGAGGCTATCTCTCGCGGTCAGCATGAGGATCGGGGTCGAGAGGTCCCGCGCCCTTAGCGACCGGCAGACGGCGATCCCGTCCTTCCCCGGCAGGAGCCAGTCCAGTACGATCACATCGTAATCGTTCACCGCAGCGTGCTCCTCGCCCAGCTCTCCGGTGGGCGCCACGTCCACCACGAACCCTTCCTCCTGGAGCCCCTTGGCGAGGAGCCTGGCGGCCTTCCGGTCGTCCTCGATCAGCAGAACTCGCATCGACGCCTATCGTAGCGAACCTCGGGGCCTCCGGCACAACCTGAACAAAAGTTCATGTGCCCTCCCCGGCGATTCAGCTTCGCTTCATGCAATCTTCAGGCTCCACCCACTATGTTTCTCCGGAGCCCGTGGCCTGCGAGGAGGACCGCCGATGGAGCCACCCCTGATACCACCCGTGTCCCGTCGCCACCTCCTCAAGCTCGGCAGCACCGCGGCCGCCGCAAGCGCCCTCGGTCTCCGGCACGGCGAAAGTCTCGCAGACGGGGACCCCCCTCCGGAGAAAGCGAAGCAGCCAGATCGCGGCGGCACCTTCCGCATACGGATGGCGCAGTCGCCCGCTCACTTCGATCCCCACCAGACGGCCGCCTATTCGACGATGGTGGCGCTGTCGTTCGCGTATAGCCGACTGGTCATGATCAAACCGGGCGCGAGTATCGTACCCGGCACGCAGCCTCTCGACTCCGATCTCGCGCAATCCTGGGACCGCATAGGAGATACCGAGTACGTATTCAGACTGCGACCGGGCGTGCGGTGGCAGCCCAAGCCGCCGGTCAACGGGCGCGCGCTGACCGCCGACGACGTGAAGTACACGTTCGACCGTTTCCTGGCGACGAGGGGCAACCCCAACCGGGCCGTCCTGGGGATGGTTGAGAAGATAGAGGCCCCGGACAAGTACACGGTGAAGTTCACGCTCAAGGAACCCAATGCCTGGTTCGTCGACCGCCTGGCTGCCACGTCGACCTGGATCGTCGCCAGGGAATGCGTCGAAAAGTATGGTGACCTCAAGAAGTGGGAATCGGTCGTGGGCACCGGCCCATGGATGCTGGATCGTTATGAGCCGGGCACCAGGCTCACCTTCGTTCGCAACCCGAACTGCTTCTATCCCAACCTGCCGTACGTGGATTCGGTGGAGCTCTCGATCATCCCTGATCCAAACGCGGCGTTGAACGCGTTCCTGGCGGGCAAGCTGGACTTCGGCCCGGAGTATGGGATGACTCTCCGGCGCGGCGACGTGGCCGTCGCCAAGAAGCGTCTCGGCCACTGGTGGTTGCCGCTGCAGACCCGCGAGTTCCTCGTGCCCTCCGGACGGATCACCGCCATGAAGCTCGACCAGGATCCGGTCAAGGACGTGCGGATTCGGCGGGCCATCGCCATGGCCGACAACTGGCGCGACCTCCTCGAACGTAATCCCTTGGCGCAGGGGAAAGGCGCGCCCAGCCCGGTCATCCCCGCCGCGCTCAAGGAATGGTCGGTCCCGATCAAGGAGCTGCCGCCCGAAGGCCAGAAGCTCTACGAGCCCCCTGATCCGGCGGGCATGAGGCAGTTGCTCGCTGCGGCCGGCTTTCCCGGCGGCCTGAAGGTCCCAGTCGAGACGACGGCGGGGTACGGGCCGGAATGGATGGACGCTGTCCAGGTCACCCTCAAGAACTGGAAGGCCGCCGGCATCGAGGCGGATCTCAAGGTGCAGGACTACGAGGCCTTCGTTTCCAGCTCCGCCAGCGGCAAGTTCGACAAAATGATGCTCGCCGTGCGCGACGGCGCAACCGATCCCGACTCCTATCTCGAAGCGCTGCTGCCGGGCGACCCCCTCAACGTATCCGGTGTCAACGACCCCAAGCTCACGGAGATGGTCAAGCGCCAGCGGCGCACGTTCAAGGACAGCGCGCGCCGGGACATCGTCTACGACATCCAGCGCTATTGCTCCCAGCAGGTCTATTACGCCTGTGGTCCTTCGCCGAGCGTGGTCGCCGCGTGGTTGCCGTACGTCATCGACTTCGGCCCGAACATCGGGCCCGACTACGGCGGGCGGCTCATGTCCGCTTGGCTCGACAAATCAACTCGATAACGCGCCCGCTCGTCGTCGGGCTCTTGCTGGTCCTCCTCGCCGGGTCCGTCGCCTCGGCCCACGACGAGCGGTTCTCCGCCTCCCGGGTGGAGATCAAGCCGAACGAGGTTCTCTGGACGATCGACGTGGGAGTCGCAGGCCTCGAGAAGGTCGTGAGGCTTCCGGCCGGAGAGCTGGAGCTCACCGACGCTCAGCTGCAGGAGTCGAAGTCGGATATCGCCGCGTATCTGCTCGAAGTCCTCAAGGTCGAGATCAACGGCAACCCGGTGGACGCCGAGCTCGGCGCGCTGGAGCCGGTCTATGCCGCCACCGTCGCCACCGGTCAGAAGTACATCTCGTACGCGCGCCAGCACTTCCGGTTCCACTCGAAAACCGAGGTGAAGCGCGTACAGCTCGCGTCGACGCTCTTCTACACCGTCATCAGAAACCACCAGGCGGCGCTCGTCGTCTCGTGGGGTGGAGCGCAGAAAGTCTTCACCAAATACGGGCCGTTCGAGCTCGACCTGACTGCCGCGCGGCTCAACCCGACGGTCCTGGGCACCGCGACGGAGTTCGTCCTCTGGGGGATGCACCACATCTTCGTGGGATACGACCACATCGCATTCCTCCTGGCGTTGCTTCTCGCGGCGCAGCGGTTGCGCGACATGGTGCGCGTCGTGACGTCGTTCACGGTAGCTCACAGCATCACGCTGCTGCTCGCGGCCCTCGATGTGATCCGTCTGCCCGGCGCCATGACCGAATCGCTGATCGCTGCGTCGATCGTCTACGTGGCCGCGGAGAACTTCTTCATCACGCAAGGAAGTCATCGGTGGATGCTCACGTTCGCGTTTGGCCTCGTCCACGGGTTGGGCTTCTCGAGCGTGCTGCGCGAGCGGCTCCAGGATCTTCAGTCCATCGCGGTGCCCGTCGTGTCGTTCAATCTCGGCGTGGAGCTCGGTCAGATTTCGATTCTGCTCGTCGTGCTCCCGGTGCTCACGTTGATCCGCAAGGCCCCTGACGAGAAAGGGCGGGCACGGCGTCAGTGGTGGCTGGTCCGCGTCGGCTCGCTGCCGATCCTGCTCCTGGGCGCCTTCTGGCTCGTCGACCGCGTCTTCCAGCTGGGCCTGATGCCGTTCTGAGGGGCGGCCGGGACCGTCAGCCGTTGTGCGAGTGGACGGGTAGGCCGTCGTGCGTGTGCTCGCCGATCCGATGGTAATGCTCACCGCCCTCGCCCGGGGGATCGACGTGGACCATGACGCCGCCGAGGTGCGGCAGCCGGTGCAGCAGCTGGTGCCGCACTTCCTTGGCGATCGCGTGACCTGCAGCGACCGAGAGGCTCCCGGGTACCGTCACGTGCAAGTCGGCGTGCAGTCGGTGACCGACCCAGCGCGCCTTGACGTTGGACACTTCCTCGACGCTCGCGACGCGGCTCGCCGTCTGCGTGATCGTGTCGACGACCTCGGGCTCCACGGCGTCGAGCGCGCGGGCCAGGACCAGCCGCGCCGACTGCCAGACGACGGCGAAGATGGCGAGCGAGATGACAAGGCCGACCATCGGATCGGCCAGAGGGTATCCGGCCCACACGCCAATCGCCCCGACCAGAACGGCCAGGCTCGTCCAGCCGTCCACGCGCGCGTGGTAGCCATCGGCGATCAGCGCGGCGCTGCCGATCTGCCGGCCCGCGCGGATGCGGAACACGGCCACCGCCTCGTTGCCCACGAAGCCGACGACGGAGGCGATCACCACCGCGCCGAGGTACTCGAGGGCCTGGGGATGCACCAGCCGCTGAATCGCCTCGTAGCAGGCCACGAGAGCGCTCACCGCGATCGTGGCGACGATCATCAATCCGGCCAGATCCTCCACTCGTCCGAGACCATAGGTGAAGCGCCGGGTCACGCCGCGGCGGACCAGCAGGAACGCAACCCCGAGCGGCACGGCGGTGGCGGCATCCGCGAAGTTGTGAATGGTGTCGGCCAGGAGCGCCACGCTCCCGGACAGGGCGACCACGCCCGCTTGCAAGAGCGCGGTGACGAACAAGGCGGCGAACGACCACTTGAGAGTCCAAAGCCCTCGCGCCGTCGAGGTGATGGACGGATCGACCATGCCGTGCGTGTGGGGATGGCCGCGGTCGTGTGCATGTCCGTGCGGCGCGTGCGGGTGGTCGTGATGAGACCCGCTCATCGAGCCGCGCCGCCTTGCCACCACCGCTGGAACAGCGTCCTCGCCCCGCCCGGGATGAGGAACAGGCCGGCGGTCGTCAGCATGGCGGGGCCGGTCGGCAGCGAGAAGACGAACGACAGATAGAATCCCACAAGCGCGGCCGACACGCCGAAGACGACCGACAGAAGAAATGCGCGGCCCAGGCGCTCGGTGAGGGTCAGGGCCGCCGAGGCCGGGATGACCATGAAGGCGAAAACGGGCAGCGCCCCGATGGACATGATGGACACGGCGATCGTGAACGCGATGGTCAGGAGCAGGATGCGGTTGAACAGCCGCGTGCGCAGACCGGAGGCGGTGGCGGTTTCGGGATCGAGCGATGTGAAGATGAATTCCTTGTAGAGGACGAAGTGGATCAGCAGCACGACGGC
>Ga0066388_100003221_pt1 | contig 10453 bp, 8 predicted proteins | sample PanSoiMetaGPlot6_FD_64539 | JGI IMG/M metagenome (GOLD analysis project Ga0066388, IMG submission 64539) | Tropical forest soil microbial communities from Panama analyzed to predict greenhouse gas emissions - Panama Soil - Plot 6 (Hybrid Assembly) | ecosystem: Environmental > Terrestrial > Soil... | reverse complement strand
AGGAAAAGGCGCCCATCGCCAAGTGCAGGCGACTAAGCCAGACGAGACCGGGCACGCCCAACAAACGCACGTGCTGAAGATTGCCTTGCGCCCACCGGCGATCGCGTATGATGAGGTCTGCCAACGTCGGCGGGCAACCCTCGTAAGAGCCATTGAGCGAGGGTACCATATGCACTTCCCAACCGGCCCGCAGTAGCAGTGCCGCCTCAACGAAATCATGACTGAGGATTGATCCGCCCAGGGGCGGACGCCCTGGCAAGGACGGAAGGCCTGCAGAGGCGGCAAAGGCCTCGGTCCGAATGATCGCATTGTGGCCCCAGTAGTTGCCGTCTGGGCCATGCCATGCTGCAAGCCCAGCTGAGAGAACTGGACCATAGTACGCTGCTGCAAATTGCTGCAGGTGGGCAAAGAGAGTTCGGCCGCCGCTCAGACGCGGCACAGTTTGGATCAAGCCAGCCCTGGGGTTGGCTTCGATTGCCGCCGCAAGCTGCTTGAGAGCTGGCGCGGACATGAAGCTGTCAGCGTCAAGGATGACGAAGTGCGGGTAGGCGGCGCCGAAGTTTTCAACCCAATCGCGTATGTTTCCGGCCTTTCTACCGGAATTGGGGGTACGCCAGCGGATGTAGACCCGCATGCGCGCGCGGGCGCGAAGAACCTCGAAGATGCGTTGCTCGACAAGCCGCTCCTGTGGATCCTGCGTGTCGCTGAGAATGAAGACATCGAAAAGGGCCCCGCAGTCGCTCGCAGCCAAGCGTTCGCCCATGCTCTCGATTATGTCTGCAACGGGCGAAGGGTCTTCTCGGTAGATCGGAAACAGCAGCGCAATTGGGCTCCGCGGTTCCGGTAAGCCGGTCATCGCAAGCGAACCGGTGGAGCGCGCCAGAGCCAGTGAAATGAAACCGATCAGGGCCGTGCTAGCGCCGATGGCGATCCAGGCGAAGCATATCGTGCTCAGTCCCAGGAAGGCCAACTGCAGGATCGTGGGCGACTCAACCGAAAGTACACGATAGAGGGTCCAGGCAAACGCCGATGTGCCGACTATCCATAGTGTAAAAAGTGCCCAGCGCGCCATTCGAATGCGCAACTGGGCCCGCCCTCGCTCTTGCCGTTTAGGCCAGAACACCTGCTCCGGCATTGGGCAAGGTGCTGGTCGCCGCGGGAGCACGTCGGCAGGCTGAGCCGGCTCGAGCTGATTCTGCCTCGGCCTCAGTCCTTGGTCCATCGGTAGAGCCACGTGTCGGAGACTGCCGTATCATTGGCGAAGAGGGCGAGCCTGAGCTCACTGCTTGCAGCGCCCTTCGGGTCGAAGCTGAAGGAAACGCGCCATCCCGATGTATCCGGATTCACTTGCACCACTGCTGCGCTGACGGCACCGCTGGTCGCTTCAACCCGAGCAAGAGGCAAATCGCTCGTTGCACTTGGCGGCAGGTCCTCGAAATCGACGGCGAACTGGAGGGCGCCGCTCTTGCGCTGCGGACCAGTGATCAAGCCACTTCGAGTGGCGCGCACGTAAGCGCCTGCCCAATCGCGGGGCGACGTATCCGGCCATGACAAACGATAATTAAAAGCGTGGGCCTTGCCGGTCGCAAGGGGCCGCGCCGGTTTCCAGAAAGCAACGATATTGTCATGGATCTCCTCCTCAGAGGGGATCTCGAAGAGCTGAACCGCCCCTGCTCCCCATCCCTCGCGGGGTTCAACCCAGCTGCTTGGCCGCCGTTCATAGCGGGCCTCAAGGTCCTGGTAGTCGGAGAATTGCCGCGCGCGTTGGATCAGTCCGAAACCGCGGGGGTTCTGATCAAGAAAGTCGCTGGTTTGCAGGCGTCGGGGATTGCTGAGTGGGCGCCAAAGCTGCTCGCCCCACCCGTTGATGATGGCAAGGCCGTCGGAATCGTGGACGGCAGAACGGAAATCATTGATGCGGGAGCGGTCAATGCCGGAGAAGAGAAACATGCTGGTAAGGGGCGCGATGCCAGCATAGGGGAGGTCCTTGCGCGGATAGAGCGTGGTTTGGACATCGACCGTCGTGGGCGAGCCCGCGGCAACTTTGAACCGGTATGCACCCGTCACTGACGGGCTATCGAGCAGCGCGTGAAGGATTATCTGTCGGGCGCCCGGCTGAGGTTTTTCGATCCAGAACCGTCGAAAGAGCGGAAACTCCTCCCCTTCGGGTCGTCCGACGTTCAGCGCGAGCCCGCGCGCCGATAGGCCGTAGATTTGGCCGCGCGAAAGTGCGCGAAAGTAGCTAGCCCCTTGAAAGACGATGGTCTCATCGAACAGATCAGGTCGGTTCAGTGGACCAGTGAGGCGAAATCCCGAAAAGCCGAGGCGCGCCTCCGGCGGCAACCTGCCAGCGAGAGGCGCAAGGTCGAAGTAGCTGTTGTCGGCGCCAATGGAGCGCACGTTACCGTCTTCGACAACGTTGATCTCAACCGGCTCCTTGAAGAGCCAGCCCGTCGGCAGGAATTGAAGCTCGAAATTGAGGCCCTCCCCTCGCCAGATGGTCCGCTCCTTGCGGAAGCGAATCTGGCGGTACTGATCATAATCGAGGTCTTTAACCGCCTTTGGAAGTTCAGGTGCTTCGTAGGACTTGTGGGCAAGCTCGTTGGCGAGGGTCTGCACCATCTCCTGAGAAAACGGCTGAGAGATGCCTTGCGATCGCACGGGCACAGGTGTTAAGCCCGCGAGAGCACCTGCTATCAGAGCCGTCGTCGCAGCAAAACGCATGTAGATCTTCTTTATCCCGCAGACGCATTTCCGCCTCCATCACGTGCGTGGACGTGTTGAGGCTTCCGATCGCGTGAGACACCAACGTGGTCTCTTAAGGGAAGTTCCTTGAGCGGCGCGTCGGTACAGCGAGGCTTGGGCGGAGGCTCAGGAGATTGGGGATGCAAACGAATTGATTTGTCCCTCGCTTTCCGCAATTTAATGTCATTTCTGCTGCCGAAACCTTGACGCCACCAACGCCGTGGTGCACGAAGCCGCGTCACGCAATCGGGGTTGTGCAACTCGCTTGGGGTCTTCTAGGGCGTGCGTCTCAAATTTGTCGGCCTAAGCTTGGCCGGTGCCGGGCTGCTGCTATTCGGACGAGCGACCGTGTTCTTAGGAAGTGCACGTGCCAACACCGGAATTGCTACCGAATTCGCCGGGAGCGCATCGGCGGCGTCGTTCACTACTTTTTTGAACTGCTTGGCGCGCACTGAGTCGGGCGGCCTCAACGACGCAAAAAATCGGCGCTCGACTGCACTTGGGCCATTCCAGTTCATCAAGTCCACTTTCCTCAGCGTGATCCGCCGCCATTTCGCGGACGAGGTTGCCGGTTTGGGCGATGAACAGATTTTGGCGCGCCGATGCAGATTTTGCCCGACGCGCCGCCGAAGCCTTTTCGCGCGACAACATTGGGCAGCTGAGGCAGCAGGGCATCGAGCCGACATTTGCCGACCTTAGGCTTGCATTTCTGCTCGGAGCCGGGGATGCCGCGCGCGTCATTCGCGCAGCTCCCGACACCCCCACCGCGCAGATCCTCTCATCTGTGGTTCTCAGAGCCAATCCCTTTATGGGCCACATGAGCACGGGCGATCTGCTGGCAAAAAGCGTGCATGATGTCGAGCAGGACCAATCGACGCCTCTGGTCGTTGCGGGGCCCGGACTTCATTCCGTGCCACCGCAAAGCCGGCGGCACGCGCCAGCAAGAACCGTGGGACGATTTTCGGTTCGGGATCGATGCAACACATCGGCGGCCTGCAGCAAAGTCACGTCAACGAGCTGGAAGAGGCACGTTGCAAGCCGCCCGGTGCGCCGCGGAGCCTATCAGCCTGCCACGACACACTTGCCTGCGACCCACGTCGCGATGACTCGCACATTTTCCGGCGCGAAAGCGACCATGTCCGCCTGGTAGCCGGATGCCAATGCGCCAAACCGGTCGCCCAGGCCCAGGAACGTTGCCGGCTCGCGCGAGGCGTAACGCAATGCCGCCGTGAGCGGAACATCCAGCAGGCGCACGCAATTGCGCACCGCACTTGCCATGTCGAGGGCGCTCCCCGCCAGCCTGCCATCCCACCGCAGGCAGGTTGCATCGCGGACTTCTACAGGGTCTCCGTCGAGCAAGAAGCTCTGTCGTCTTCCTCCTACTGGCGGCATCGCATCTGTGACGAGCATCGGACGCGCCGTGCCGCGCAGGGCAAGGCGTAGCATGGCAGGGTCCACGTGTACGCCGTCCGCGATCATTCCAAACCACGCATTGGCCGTCTCGAGCACGGCGGCGATCGGACCTGGCTCGCGGCTGGCCAGCGGCCGCATGGCGTTGAAGAGATGTGTGCACCCGGTCAGTCCCTCGGCGAGCGCTTTCTTGGTTTCGACGTAAGTTGCCATCGAATGGCCGAGTGATACGCGCACCCCCGCTCTTACGAGCTCGGCAATGAAGCCTTCGGGCACCTCCTCTGGAGCTAGGGTCACTAGCGTGGCACCAGGTCTTGGCGACACCAGTAGACGTAGATCCGCGTCGGTCGGGCGACGGAGCTGTGCCGGATCGTGGACGCCGCACTTTTCTCGAGACAGGAATGGCCCCTCGAAGTGAATGCCGAGGACTCCGAAATTGGCGGGGAGCTGCTGTACGACCTGCAGCGCAGTCACCATCTTCTCGTGAGTGTTGCTGATCAGCGTCGGCAGAAGCGCGGTCGTACCGAATCGCCGGTGGGCGGCGACGATTTGCGCTATCCCGGCGGGTGTCGGGTCCTCATTGAAGAGGACATCACCACCGCCGTTCACTTGGAGGTCGATGAAGCCGGGTGCCAGCCAACAGCCACTTGGCAAATCATGAATGGGAACGTGCCTGGGCACGTCGGCGCGCCGCCCGAGCCACTGTATGCAGCCCTCTTCGATCAGAACGGCGCTGTTGCTGTGAGCCATGCTGCCGTCGAACACCGTGGCGGCGGCGACAGCATAGGGTTGGGCGTCCATCATTTCATCATTTCGTGCGGGTAACCTTCTGAAGGTTGCGCGGCCTATCTGCATCTATGCCGAGCCTTTCTGCCAGGCCCAAGGTCATCGCGTAAAAGCTTTGGATCAGACAAAGCGCATCCGTTTCCGGGTGGTCGGACGGCAAGACGGCAAGACAGACATTCGCTTGGGTCCCCCCGCCCGTCATGAGCAAATCCGCATTTTTTCGCTGCAGGTGGCCGAGCAGAAGGCGCATGCTCGTCGCCGCTTCATCGGTCGGCATGAACATGAGGACCGGGTAGCCCGACGCGACAAGGGCGATGGGCCCATGCTGGAACTCGGCGCCACTGAACGCCTCGGCGTGGAGATTGCAGATCTCTTTCAGTTTAAGAGCGGCTTCTTGTGCGATCGCTAGCGTCGCGCCCCGTCCAATGATGGTCACATGCATGGCGCGTGAGAGCCGCTCGGCGGCTGGTTTCCAGTCAAGTCTCGATGCTGAGACAAGGCGCTGCGGCAACCGCCCCAGCGCTGCTGTCAGCTGCGCATTTTGCGCCCATGCTGCGGCAAGGCGCGCGAGCACCGTCGCAGTCGCTATAAAAGTCTTTGTCGCCGCGACGCCTCGCTCTGGGCCGGCGCCAATTGGCAGAACGAAGTCGCACACCCGTGCCATCGGAGATGCCGAATCGTTCGTGACCGCCACAGTAAGCGCCCCGGCGGCCCTCGCTTCGGACGCGAAAGCGATCAAGTCGTCGCTCCTGCCGGACTGCGAAATGGCGAGGACAAGCTGATCGCGCAGATGCAGCCGTCGCCGATAAACGCTCGCAATGCTCGGAGCCGCCGCCGCGACGGGCAAACCCATATACCGTTCGAAAAGGTGCTTACCGAATGTTGCCGCATGCGCCGAACTGCCCCGTGCGCAGCTCACGATGATGCCGGGCGGTCGACGACGAATGGGAGCGAGCACGTCGCGGAGCGCTCTGGCCAGCGCTGGGTCTTGCCGCTCGATGATACTGGGCGTCTCACTGATGTCGCGCGCCATCTGAGAGGGCCGTTCACCCATGCGGCACCGCCGAGGAACCTCGCAATTCCGCTTCGACGCGGGCAAGGTGCAACGCACCACTCATGGCGTCACCTCGTGCAGGCACAATGCACGCGCGCGTGCTCTCCGACAAGAACGGCTGGATGAACGTAGCGAGCCCACCCATTAGCGAAATCTTTCGTACACCAAGGCTCATGAGCCGCTTGCTGACCTTGTCGACGTGAGCGGCTGCCGCCGTGACTAGGTCCAACGCCGCAACATCCCCCACGCGGGACTGGGCCATGATCTCCGGTGCCAAATCGGCATAGTCGCGCGGGCGCGCGCGGCCCATCCAGCGCACGACCGTGTACGGGTCGGAGTCAAACCGCGTGAACAGGTTACGCAACAAGCCCGTCCAGGGCATCAAACCATCGTAGGCCCATAGCATTCGCCGCAAGGCCTCGCATCCCAGCCAAGCGCCGCTCCCCTCGTCTGAAATCGGAAACCCCCAGCCGCCAATCCGGTGCTCTCTGGACCCATCTAAGGCCCAGGCGATGCTGCCGGTTCCGATAATGATGATGCCACCATCTTTGCCCTCATGGGCGCCGATGCACGCGGCACGTGCATCGCTGGTAAAGATCGCGCGCTCGAACGGCAGCGGAAACAGCGACGCTTGAGCTTGCGTCAGCATGACCGGCTCGCACGCCCCGGCCAGAGCAAGACAAGCGATGACGCGGCACGCCGTAGGCTGGAGCTTTGCCCTTTGTAAGCATTGATCGGTCACTTCGCGCACGGCGGCGAGGCTTTCCTTCAGGCCCAAACGAATATTGGCGGGTCCCGCCGTTGCCTCGGCCAACGTCCGCCCAGTCAGCTCTGCCAAACGCGCCCTGCAGCGTGTGCCGCCGCCATCTACACCCAGCAGCAACAACTGCCGTCCCGTATTCAGTTCTGCACCCATGGTCACGCGCGAGAAGAACTCAAAGCGCATCCACGGCGTTCCTGGGCAGGCGAAAGCTACGCTCCATGCAAACCGAACGCCCAAGCCCACGTTTTGCTGACATCGACGCCTGGCAACCAGCCGACGTTCTAGAGGCGATGGTCGAAGGCCAGTTCGCGGCTGTCGCAGCCGTTCGTGCGGCTTTGCCAGAGATCGAGCGAGCGGCTCTCGGTATCGAACAACGCCTCCGGGGGACCGGACGACTGGTCTATGCCGGTGCCGGCACGTCCGGCCGCCTCGCAGTACAAGACGGTGCGGAGCTGATGCCGACCTTCGGCTGGCCACAGGAGCGCCTCCTGTTGCTCATTGCCGGCGGAGAAACCGCAATGCTGCAAGCTGTCGAGGGTGCCGAGGACGAAGTCGGGCACGCTGCGGAGCTGGTCGATCGACATCGTGTGAGCACTGATGACGCACTCATTGCGGTAGCGGCGAGCGGCACCACTCCCTTCACTCTTTCGTGCCTACGCCAAGCAAAGCGTCGAGGCGCTTACACGCTGGGTATTGCGAACAACCGCGATGCGCCCATCCTCCGCGAAGCCAAGGAGGCCATCTTCCTTGACACCGGCGCCGAGCCGATCGCCGGCTCGACACGCATGAAGGCAGGAACGGCCCAACGCATTACGCTCAATCTACTCTCTTCATTGGTAATGATCCGGCTCGGCCATGTGTATCGGGGACTTATGGTCGATCTCCAATCCTCAAACATCAAACTAGGGAAGCGCAAGAAGGCGATTGTCGCCTATCTCACGGGCAGTTCGGAAGAGGACGCCGAGCGCGCGCTCCAACGATCCCGTGGCGACGTCAAGATGGCCGTCCTCCTGTTGCGTGGCTGCGATCCGCGCGCAGCGTCCGAACTGCTGCACCGTGCGGGCGGAAACCTGCGGCAAGCCCTCGCACTCGCTTCAGGCACTGATCCGAAGAGTGCTGTTGAATGAAGTAACCGTTTGAGCCGAGGCGAAAGCCCCGAACGCGAGCACATATCGCTTGAGCACCATCCAGAATGGAACGGGGGCCAACAGGCCTGTGTTGAATGGCGCGGGTTGGGGTAGTTGGATCCTTGTGAGCGACTGTCTTTGTCGTTAAGCGGGGCGAGGCCGACGAGCACTTGCGATCTGCTTGCGGCCGAGGGACCCAAGCTCTGGCAACTCGGCAATGAGCGTTCGCGTCATTCGTCATGACGTTTGGTTTTCCGCGCTGCGGTAAAGGTCGCGGAGCAGCCTGTGCTCCAACAGCGGCAGGTCGCTGCTGGCGTCGCCGAGCCACTGCTCGCCCAGAGATAGATGGCGCTACCCAGCAGCATGGTCCCACAGCCAATAGGCCGAGACTTGATGACCGCGGACCAGGCGACGCATGTTTGTCGCGCTTGGCGTTCGTGTTGGCCGCGAGGAGTGTCCCTTAGAACTTGTAATAGTCCCGGAGTGCCTCTCCGGTCTCGTGCATGTTCTGGAGATAGAAAGCAAACCCTTCCCCTTGTCCGCGCGTTCGAGGTCGGTGACCTTAGGTCGAAGTCCAGCGGGCTCAGTAGATCAAGGTTATGGCCGACGATATGGTAATCGGCGCGTAGCTGGGTAAGCACGCGCGGTGCAGCATAGAAATGGCCAAATCCGTTGGGATGCAGAGTGCTGCTTCCAAGGTGCCTTCCAGGGGTCGTGGCCCTGCCGCGCGTTGGCCTTCTCATATGTGTGATACCAGCCCGGCCGGGCGCAGAAGCCGCGACTCCGGGCCTCATGAACGGCAAGCTTTTGGGGAATGGCCCAGGTATTGCTACGAATGTTGGGACAATGCCTGCCTCAGGGGCTGGTAGAACTCCGTATCCGCGACCTGAAATTCCTCCGGCGCGTCGGCTGCGATTCCTGACGCGCGCGCTGCGACAGCTCAGTGGGGCCGCCATGTGCCACGAACCGACAATGGGTCCATCAAGGCGGCCGGTTTTTCGCAGGCCTTAGTGGGGGCGCTTTCCTTTGCCACCACGTCGCCTGGAAGAGGGAAGTCGATCCATGATCACGCGACGCCGGTTCCTGCAGTGGGTTGGTTCGCTCGGCCTCACGGGTTTTGCGACGACAGCATATGGCGTGATTGTGGAGCCGCAGCTCCGCCAGCGAGCCACGCGCTACAATCTGAAGCTCAGACACTGGCCGGATGACCTCCACCTCAGCATTGCAGTCATTTCGGACTTGCATGCTTGCAAACCGTGGATGGACGTCGATCGAATCCATTCAATCGTAAACCAAACGAACGAGCTCAGCGCTGACTTGGTCGTGCTGCTTGGCGACTATGTCGCCGGGCTGCGCTACGTCACCGGCACGGTTCATTCCGCCGAATGGTCGAGGGTGCTGTCGGGGCTGAAGGCGCCGCTTGGCGTCCATGCCATTCTCGGCAACCACGATTGGTGGGAAGACCGGACCGCGCAAGCGAGAGGTCATGGTCCCACGCTCAGCCAGCTTGCGCTGGAACGCGCGGGCATTCCGGTCTACGACAACGATGTGATCAGACTCACAAAGTCGGCCCGGTCGTTCTGGCTGGCGGGACTGGGTGACCAGCTCGCGTTCTGGCCTTCGCGCCGCCGCTATCCGAGCCGCAGGATCGGTGTCGACGACCTGGCGGCGACGCTGAGTAAGGTGACCGACAACGATCCCATCATCCTGCTCGCGCACGAACCCGACATCACGCCACGGGTGCCCGAGCGCGTTGCGCTGGTGCTGTGTGGTCATACCCATGGTGGGCAGGTTCGGCTGTTCGGCTGGTCGCCTGTCGTTCCATCGCGCTTTGGCAACCGCTACGCCTATGGTCATGTCCGAGAGCAATGTGATTTGGTCGTATCGGGTGGACTTGGCTGCGCGATCGTTCCAGTGCGCTTCGGCATGCCGCCCGAAATCGTTTTTGTATCTATTACGGGCGCACAGCCGGTGAAGGCGGGCCGAGACGATAAGGCCACGATTAAGTCATCTTCTTCATAGTGCCTCCCGGGGCGACAAGAAACGGAACACGCGAGGGTTTGCGAAAATTCCTGATGCCGCAAATGCGACGACTATAAGATGATTGGTCCATGACACGATCCTGTTTCGGCCAATATCGAGAATTCTTGTCGGTTCCGGCGCTTTGCTCAACATGGAGTACATTGATCCGGATCCATCGGGCCAATGCCAGGGAAAAAGGGGCATAGCATCAAGCACTGGCGTCCATATCCCAGTAGCGGAGCGGAGCATTCTCGGGCCGTGGTCCACTATGTCCGGAGCGAAGGACGCCAGGCTGACACTCGCGAACAGCAAAAAGAAGCGGCGATGCACGCACAGGCACCAGCAGATGGCCAGGGCACCTGCGCAAAGGACATCAGGCACTGTTTGGATGGGGTATCCGTGCTTGAGGCCGTCTAGCACGCCGTGAGACAAAACTCCCAAAGTGAATGCTGATCCAAGCACCCACGCGTCTGAGCGGTAGAACCAGCCCTGTCGCGAGGGCTCCAGTCGTATTGCCGCAATGTGCGCAATTCCGACTGCGGTAAG
>Ga0066388_100003220_pt1 | contig 10454 bp, 10 predicted proteins | sample PanSoiMetaGPlot6_FD_64539 | JGI IMG/M metagenome (GOLD analysis project Ga0066388, IMG submission 64539) | Tropical forest soil microbial communities from Panama analyzed to predict greenhouse gas emissions - Panama Soil - Plot 6 (Hybrid Assembly) | ecosystem: Environmental > Terrestrial >... | reverse complement strand
CCGGGCCTCGCGGGAAAAATTTTCTTTTCTTTGAGTCTTAGAGATCCAACGCAAACAAACGAGACGATTCATTGAGTTGTCGGCGATGAAGGTGAACCCCTTATTGTTGCTGGTGATGCCGTTCTTGTTCTTGAGCGGACCCTTTGTAAACGCCGGTCCGGTGGGAGATTTCTTCAAGAAGGTCGGTCAATCGATGTCCAAGCCTTTCCAGTCTGAGCCTGAGTCCCAGCCTCAGTCGACACGCCCTCAACCTACGAAAACGCCGCGCCCCACACGGCGACCCACTTCGCGAGCGGCGACGCCACCCGCAGTCGCACAACCATCACAACCCCCCAAAGAAGAAAAGCTTACCGGCACTGTGCGGAGTGTTTCAGCCGCGGATATAGAAAAAGCAAAAGCTGGTTTGCCCTATGGAATTCCCGTCCCAGGCCGGAAAGGCATAGTCACGAGTCCTTATACACCTGAGCAAGAAAAGTACGTCGACGTCACCGGTCTTGCGTCAGGGTCCATCGCGAAAGATCCATACACAGGAAAGCTTTTTCTGGTTCCGTAAGCATGGGAACCCTTTTAGAGATGGTTGCATTTGATTGTTCGATCTTCGGATTCGTTTGAGATTCGAATTTCGGATTTCAAATTTCAGCATCACCCGGGTATAGCGGTGCTTGTATCAAGCGCCGAGATCAAATAGAAAGGCGTTCGCAGCGGCGAACGCCTCTACAACATGGCCGTCCAAAATCCTTTTCCACCAACACACTTCTCCGTTGCGATTGTCGGTGCGCTGATCGGCGTTGTAATTTTGTTATTCGGGCGAAAGTTGTTTTGGCTGTGTGTCGCTGCAGTGGGATTCGCAGCAGGCGTCGAGATCGCGCCGCATCTTGTTCATGAGCCGTCGCCTGTCCTGGCACTAACCATTGCGCTGGTTCTTGGTTTGATTGGAGCGCTGCTTGCGCTGTTCCTTCAGAAAATTGCGATCGCTGTTCTCGGTTTTCTCGCGGGCGGAAAGCTTGCCGGTGCGATCGCTGCCGCTTTTTTCGTTCATTACGCGCAATACTCCACCTTCATCTTTCTGATCGGTGGAGTTATTGGCGCGATTCTCCTGCTCGTTTTGTTTGATTGGGCATTGATCGTTGTCTCCTCACTGATCGGCGCGCACCTGATTCAAAGCGCGATCGTACTTCCACCGTCCGGTTCGACGATTGTATTCATCGGGCTTGTGATCCTGGGCATCCTCGTTCAAGCGGCGTCTCTGCGGAGAACGCAAGCGTAGACTCCGATTTTTACTGACAAACTAACACTCAATCACAAGAATCTCCGCATGAACCCTCAAAAAACTGGATTACGCGTCGCGAGCGTACTGTTCGCGATTTTTGCAATCGGTCATCTCGTCCGGCTGATCAAACAGATTCCGGTGCAAGTAGGCAGTCACCAGATTCCGATGGGATTAAGCTGGGTGGCACTCATCATTGCAGCTTTTCTCTGCATTTGGCTATGGCGACTCGCTTCGACCACTTCGTCGCGTTAAATGGTCGAACCGTTAAATCGTGCCTCGATCTAACGATGAGAGGTTTTAACTATTCAACGCAGGAGAGCTATTCGTCATTTCCAAGCCAATCCGCCGGCACATCCAGATAGGATCGATCCAACTCAGCCACTGACGGGCAGCCGAGGAGTTTAAGGGTGCGAACCAGATCATCACGCAGGATTTCAATTGCTCGCGCAACACCGGCACCGCCAGCTGCGCCAAGCCCATAGGCATAAGCGCGCCCGGCCATTACCGCTCGAGCCCCCAGACAAAGCGCTTTGATTATGTCGCTGCCTCGACGAATACCACCATCCAGAAGCACTTCGATTTGATCACCTACACCAGCCACAACTTCAGGCAAAACGCGCAGAGTCGGCGCCACACCGTCGAGTTGGCGGCCGCCGTGATTGGAGACAACGAGCGCGCGTGCTCCAACGTCCACTGCGCGACGGGCATCGTCCGCGGTGTGTATTCCTTTGATGACGATCGGCCCATGCCATGCCTGCTGAATCCATTTGAGATCATCCCACGTCACGACGGAATCCGCGAGCGCGGCCGCGACATCGGCGTACAACATCGGCCCCTTACCGGGAATGACGACATTTTGGAATTTCATTAGTCCGCCATCGGACAGAAACCGAGTCAGCCAGCTAGGTTTTATCAGTAACTGACTAACAAACGGCAGCTTCGGCGCAAGGTTGTCGCTCAGAAGTTCTTTAACGCCGTTTCGGAGATCGCGTTCCCGCATCCCGGCTACCGGCGTGTCTATCGTGACAACGAGCGCTGAAAAGTCAGCGGCTTTCGCGCGCTCGATCGCTGAAAGCGCGCAGTCACGTCCACCGACAAGATAAAGCTGATACCAAACCGTTCCCTTCGATGCCGCGGCAACATCTTCCAAGCGACATCCGGAGAGCGTCGAAAGCGCGTATGCAATTCCGGCTGCACCAGCCGCCCGCGCTGCGGCTTCCTCGCCGCGCGGATACATGAGTCGGCTGCTACCCACAGGGGCAAGGATCAACGGCATGGACAGCGCCGCGCCAAGCACGGACGCGCGCAGGTCGCACACCGGCGTCTCGACGGCGCAGCGCGGCCGGAATGTCACTTCTTCAAACGCGCGACAATTAGCGCGTAACGTCCATTCGTGCTCTGCACCGCCATCGATGTAATCGAATACCACCCGCGGAAGCCGGCGTTTCGCCGCTCGGCGCAAATCTTCGATGTTAATAACGCGCGGCGGAGCAACCGATCGAGACATCCGGTTCATTGAAGGATAGTGCTTAATAAGATTTTCATTAACACCGGGCTTCAGCCCGGTGCAATCGCCAAGCAGAGAAAACCGTTTCAACGGTTTTTATTCGAAGGGAAAGCCGCTGAAACGGCTCGCTCGTTAGCTTGGCTGACTGCACCCGGCCAAAGCCGGGCGTCAATAAGATCAGTCGGACGGCCATTCACTCCCGCGGCTCTCGCCTGGCTCGCCTTAGTGCCTAAAATGCCTGACGTCGGTGAAGATCATCGCCATGTTGCGTTCGTTAGCGGCAGCAATCACTTCATCGTCGCGGACTGAACCGCCCGGTTGAATCGCGCACGTTGCACCGGCTTCGGCTGCCGCAATCAAGCCATCGGGAAAGGGGAAAAACGCGTCGCTCGCGACAGCGCTACCTTTGAGCAAAAGCCCCGCTTCTTTCGCTTTCCAGATCGCAATGCGCGAAGCATCGATTCGCGACATTTGTCCCGCGCCGATGCCAAGCGTGCGGTCCGCTTTCGCATAAACAATTGCGTTTGATTTGACATGTTTAACCACTCGCCATCCGAACGACAACGCTCTTAGTTCCGTTTTGGTCGGTCGCCTCTTTGTGACGATCTTCCGCGGAACTTCCTTTGCAACATCCGTGTCCTGAACCAACACGCCGCCGCAGACAGAACGAATATCGGCCGCGGGTCTCGCACTTGTTGCTGATGTCACGAGTCGAATCAGGCGCAGGTTCTTTTTCTTCTGCAGAATGCTGCGCGCCTCGGGCTCAAAATCTGGCGCAATAATTACCTCGCTGAAAATCTCGCTGATCACCTTTGCCAGCGCTTCGGTCAATGGACGGTTGCAGATGATAATTCCGCCAAAGGGCGCCTGTTTATCCGTGGCAAACGCCTTGTTCCACGCCTTACGAAGATCGGCATCCGAGGCTACACCACACGGATTGGTATGCTTCAATATCGCGACCGTGGGCTCTTCGAATTCGGCGATCAAGTTCGTCGCCGCGCTGATGTCCAAAATGTTGTTAAACGAAAGGTCCTTACCATGGAGTTTTTCGAAGTGCTTGTCGAAATCGCCGTAAAGCGCGGCGGTTTGATGCGGATTTTCCCCGTAACGCAACCGCATCGCCAGCGGAAGCGAAAGCGAAAAGGATGCATCGGTGGTCTGCTCCCTGTTCAGGAAGTTGCCGATCGCCCGATCATATTCACCGGTCCTGATGAAGGCTTTTATGGCGAGGCGCTCGCGCAATTTTAGCGTCGTTCCCCCGTTATTATCGCGCATGTTTTCGAGCACAACGTCGTAATCTGCCGGATCGACTACCACCGTCACTGATTCATAGTTCTTTGCCGCGCTGCGAATCATCGACGGACCACCGATGTCAATATTTTCGATCGCCTCCGCGAGCGTGACGTCCGGTTTGGCAATGGTGGCTTCGAACGGATAAAGATTGACCACAACCAGATCGATCGGCTCGAAGCCACATTCGCGGGCTTCTGCCTCGTGTTTCTCGTTACCACGCTTGTAGAGAAGACCGCCGTGCACGCGCGGGTGCAAAGTCTTCACACGGCCTTCGAGCACTTCCGGAAACGCGGTGAAACTTGAGATTTCGCGCGCTGGAATTTTTTCTTTCCTCAGCAAGTCTGCCGTTCCTCCCGTGGAGATAATGTCGATGCCCTGTCGCTCCAGCTCGCGAGCAAACGAGGCGATACCTGTTTTATCCGAAACGGAGATGAGTGCGCGGGTGATTTTCAAAACAGTTGAGACGTTAAAAAGTTACAAAGTTAAAACGGCGCCTGACTGTTCACGCTTTAACTTTTCAACGTTTCAACTTTCAGCGGTCAAGAATGACATTCTTGGCCGCAGGATAAAGCACCGGGCAGCAACCGATCGTTTCGCAAAATGCTTTGCTAAAGTGACTCAGGCTCGAGTAACCGACTTCGGTCGCGGCCTCGGTGACGTTGTAGCGTCCCGTGCGCAATAATTTGGCCGCGCGCTCCATTCGGAGGTTGCGCAAATATTGCGGAATTGTCAGACCCACTTCGCGCGAAAAAATTCTGCTTAGATAAAACGGACTGCAGCCGACCTCCTGACCGATCATTTCCAGCGTTGGCGGATTAGCGAGCTCGCGAGCCAGAAGTTCCTTGGTGCGTTCCACGCGTTCGCGCGCGACGCGTTTTTGTCGCATACAGAAGAATTCAGGGTCTTTTGGCGCGAAAAGAAAATGCGCCATAAGCTCGAGTGCCTTGCCTTGATACCAGAGGATCTGCGCTGCTTTGGCGACCGGAGGCTCCGCCAAGCTGGCGACCACGCTGCGTTGCTGAATCGTCATCGGACGCGCGGGGGCGACCACGTTCTCCTCCTTGTCTCCAAACACGATGCGGCGAATCTCCGGCTCGAGGCCGGTTTCATTGCGCACAAATTGTTTTTGTAAATGTTCCCGTGAGAATTCGAGGGTCACGAATCGATGATGATCGTAGGCGCGTCGCGATGCCGGCAGCGGTTCATCGGCGATCGCATAATAACCACAGTTGCCCGGAACGTAGTCGCTCCGCACACTACGTTCAGTGCCTACTGCTCCGTGGCCATCGAGATTCAAACAGAACTCCAGACTGTTTCGATGGAAGGTGCGGCCCCAGTTAAATGAATGCTCGGTGCGAAAATCGTGCCACTCAACGGCGACCCCGATTTTGTCCACATCGCCGTACAAGGGGCGCCAACCGTCTTTCACTTCACGCCAGGCATGTTGCTCGGCTGCGCAACCAGGACTCATTTCGCTTAATTACGAATGTTGCTGAGGCAAATGCAAGGCTGGTTTCTTCTCCTCCAGCGCGGCGCGGTCCCACTTCCCCAGCTTCGAGGCGGCGTCATACGCGCTCTGCGCAAAGTCGAGGAGGACTTGATCCGGCTCTTCAGCAGTGCGCACCGCGTCGTAAGGCAGGATGAATTCGCGCAGTTTTGTCTCGTAGAAAGCCGCATCAGGCTGAATTTTCGCTTGTGCGAATCCAGGCGGTTCCGGATAGGCATAGGAATAGAAGACTGGCGTCGGCGCAACTGCGTTGCCGGGCCAAAAACCCAGGCTGCTTACTTCCTGCGAGTAGGCCTCACGCGTGATGTCGTCAGGCAAATGCGGAACTCCGCCCGGATGCGGTGGTGCGGGTCGGCCCGAAAAGCGCGTTACCGCCAGATCAAAACTGCCCCAGAAAAAATGCACTGGGCTGCATTTGCCACAGAAACGCGAGCGAAATTGCTTAAACACGCGATCGCTTTGCACGAGCACGCGCCAGAACCGGTTGGCATATTCGCGATCATAAGAGCGGTGCTCCTCATCTTGATCAAACGGGATCGCATTTTCGATCTCGTTAGGCGTGGTGTAGATGGTCACAGGCAGCTCGAGATCGTTCAATGTCTTCATCACAGTCCGATAAAGCTCGGCAACCGATTGCGGTTGTAACTTCAGCGTTCGCATTGCTCCGTCGCTCTTCAGAATACGCAATTCGTGATCGATAAAATCAAAACGAATCTCGAAGGTGTGAGAACCGTGTGGGATGGGCGAAGTCGTTAGGCCGCGCGATGTGACGTAGAGTGTGACGTGCCAGGACTGGTTCGTCCACGGACTGAGTGTCAGTCGAATCTTGCCGACAATCTGGGTCCACATGTGCAGAGTGATGGCGGTACCTTTCCACTCCGCGAAAGGCAGAGCAGGCCACTGGTTGGACGCGCCATTCATTTTGTGTTTCTACCCTCGATTGATGAAATCAGTAAACGAGCGCTTGACCCTCTGAAACATGTCTCGCGCTTCCTCCTGTGTCCGGTGAAAAGTGTCCTTGATACGCCTTTTGACGCCGCTGAAAGGGCCGTTCTCCTCGTCGCTGTCGTAATCGTTCTCCACATCTTCCATTGTTGCGCCGGCATACATTCCTTCTATTCGCTTCACCGTGCCGCGCATCGCTCCGATATGAATCGTGCCAACTGGACGGGACGATCTGCTCAAAAGAGTGACAATCCAGACCGGTTCGCCTCGCTCGTCTGTGCGCAAGGTATAATCGACCGTTGCAAAATTGGCCTGTGATAAGTCCGCCGTGTGGCTCGCCACTTCATACGCACCGCTCGAATCCAGGTTTAAACGCGAGGTGTCGATGGTTGCGCCTTCGGCGGAACCCGCAATGGAGCGGCCTGGCCGATGCTCGGAATCAATCTTTCCTTCGGCGACTTCGACCTCGCGCACACCGCGGCCATCAGGGTCTTCCAAAAGAATTCTCCATTTCTCTGGCTGCGGATCGCCTTTCACGCCAGTAATTGACACCACGTGATTTACAGCGTCCCGGCCCAATTCAGAGCCGACCACCCGCAGCGCCTCGTAGGCGGTAGCGTTCTCCTGTGCGATCGCGGGTGTGACGAAAAGCACAAGCGCAGCAAGCCATCTCCACATATGGCCAAAATTGAACAGCGGTTTGGGCGAGTGTCCATTGTGTTTTTACGCAAGCTCACGCTGTAATAACCGTGAGACAAAAAAAAGTTCCGAGGCTCAGGCGCTTGACCGCGGAACGCTTGGGAGTTGAATGAACCTGGCGATCTGCTCAGATTTTACAGCGATTAATGAAGAAACACACAGTCGAGTTTAGCAGCCACACAGCCAACCTGGCCTTGATGCGCAGCTGTGTACGCAAATTTCTCAACGGTTATCCGTTCTCCGAAAGAGAACGGCTGCTAATGGTGCTTGGCGTGGATGAAGCATGCACAAACGTTATTCGATACGCCTATCGTCTGCGTGACGATCAACTTATCTCATTGCATATGGAAGGACTGCGCAGGTGCGTCCGTGTGCGGTTGCGTGACTACGGCGAACAAGTCTTGCCCAACCAAATGAAAGGGCGCTCTCATGATCTGATCAAACCCGGCGGCCTCGGTTTGTTCCTGATTCGCAACGCTTTTGACGAAGTCGATTACATACACAAACGCCGCGGCACAGAGCTCGTGCTAACGAAAAATCTGGAATGAGCAATGATGGTTGTCGGCAAACTCTAGGGGATGCTGACAGCTTCCCCTGCAAAATCTCGATATCTCGATGAAACCACCGGAACCAGATGCCGCGTTTGAAATTTCGCTGCGGCCGCCAGCCTTCAGCGAGTTCACCGGCCAGGTGAAAGTGCGCGAGCGGCTTGAGTTAATGGTGGAAGCTGCAAAGAAGCGCGGTGACGTGCTCGAACACATCTTGCTGAGCGGCCCGTCCGGTCTCGGCAAGACCACGCTCGCTTATATCATCGCGAACGCGATGAACGTGAACATCAAAAACACCAGTGGCCCTGTCATTGAAAAAGCGGGCGAACTCGCTGGCCTTCTCACAAGCCTTGAAAAAGGCGACGTGCTTTTCATCGACGAAATCCATCGGCTCCAACCGACGATTGAAGAATATCTCTATCCGGCGATGGAAGATTACCGGCTCGACATCATCATCGACCAGGGACCTCAGGCGCGCAGCCTCCGTTTGAATTTGCCGAAGTTCACATTGATCGGCGCAACCACGCGCGCTGGAATGGTGAGCGCACCGCTCCGATCACGTTTCGGAATGACCGCGCGCCTCGACTATTATCACGCCGAAGAAATGCAGAAAATCATTGTGCGCAGCGCCCGTTTGCTTGGCGTCGAAATTGACTCAGCGGGCGCAGCCGAAATCGCGGCGCGCACGCGCGGCACACCGCGCACAGCCAACAATCTTTTGCGCTGGGTTCGCGATTATGTGCAGGTGAAAGCTGAAGGTAAAATCACTGCCGAACTGGCTGATCGCGCTCTTGCCATGCTTGAGATCGATCGCGACGGGTTCGATCAATGGGACAAACGGATCATCGAAACGTTGATTCACAAATTTAATGGTGGTCCAGTCGGTTTGAACTCGCTGGCAGTCGCAATCGGCGAAGAAGCCGGGACAATCGAAGAAGTGAACGAGCCGTATCTGATCATGGAAGGCTACATCAAACGCACTCCTCAAGGTCGTGTGGCCACGGCGAACGCATATCGGAAGCTCGGACTCAAACCACCCGTTAGCGCGCAAAGCGATTTATTTTCGGAACGCTGAAGCGCGGAAGAGTTGAAACGTTAAAACGGAAAGGGAATTGTCATGTTGAGCGAAGCGAAACATGACAAAAATAGGCTTGCCCGCTTCAACGCTTTAAAGGTTCAACGATGCAACCCGGCCGCGATCTCTTCCCACAAACCGCCAAGGTTTTCAGTGTCGGTGAGCTAACCCGACAAATTCGCGGCACACTGGAGACAAAGTTCGGCGCGGTGTGGGTCCAGGGGGAAATTTCAAATTACAAACTCCACCCCAGCGGTCATCAATATTTCACACTTAAAGATCAGCGGGCCCAGATCTCGTGCGTAATCTGGCGGGACACCATCGCACCGCCACGACAATCTCTGGTCGATGGGACCCAGGTGCAGGCTTACGGGACCGTCACCGTTTTCGAAGCACGCGGACAATATCAGCTCAATGTTCAGATTCTTCAGCCGCGCGGAGTCGGTTTACTGCAGGCAAAATTCGAAGCGCTTAAGCGTAAACTCGAAGCAGAAGGATTGTTTGCCCAGGAACGCAAAAGGCCGTTGCCGAAATTTCCGCGACGAATAGGAATCGTGACCTCGACAAGCGGCGCAGCGATTCGCGATATGCTGAACGTTTTGCGCCGTCGCGCGCCGTGGCTGCAGATTATCGTCAATCCGGTCCGTGTTCAGGGAACCGGCGCGGCGCAGGAAATTGCCGTTGCGGTTCGTGAACTGGCTTTGCCTAACGAGGCGTTTGCGCCTCTCGATCTGATCGTGGTCACGCGTGGCGGCGGAAGCATCGAAGATTTATGGGAGTTCAACGAAGAGATTGTCGCTCGCGCAATATTCAATTCCGGAGTGCCAATTGTCTCTGCGGTCGGTCACGAAATCGATTTTACCATCTGCGATTTCGTCGCCGACTTGCGAGCGCCGACACCGAGTGCCGCCGCGGAATTAATCGTGCCCGATATCGCCGATCTTCAACGGCGCCTCGATGGTTGCATCCGTGCGCTCTCGCGGCAGCTACTAAGTCGAGTCCGCGACGCGCAACAGCGCCTCGATCACGCGCACGAGACGTTGCAGCGTTGCCTGGCACACAAGATCGACAGTTACAAACGCGGCCTTCTTCACCTGACGCGTGCGTTACAAGCACGCAGTCCCGTGCGCGAGCTCACGATGCGACGAAATCGTTTCGCGGATTTGCAGCGGCGTCTGGTTGCTTCTCCGGCACGATTGCTGGAGAACGCAAGACACCGTTTCCAGCGAATCGAAGGAATGCTGCGTGTTTTAGCTCCGGAGGCGACGTTGCGGCGCGGGTACAGCATCACAATGAACGATCACGGAAAAATCATCCGGACGATTTCGGCGGTCGGGCCAAAAATGAAAATTCGCACACGCGTAAGCGACGGCGAATTCAGTTCCGAGATTCGGTAGAGGCGAGAAAGCGGTATTACTTCTTTCCGCAGCTTCGAACTAGAAGTGACGCAAGCATCATTGCGAGCCTGTGCCTTGCACCGAGCCTGCGCCTGGCAGTCCGCTCAAGTCGCTTGATCCCCCAGGCGTAAAGATTGGCCTATTGTACACTGGGCTTTCAGGCAGCCCTCTTTCCTGACTGTGCTTGGTGGTATCAATCACCGTCTCCGAATA
>Ga0066388_100003219_pt1 | contig 10454 bp, 8 predicted proteins | sample PanSoiMetaGPlot6_FD_64539 | JGI IMG/M metagenome (GOLD analysis project Ga0066388, IMG submission 64539) | Tropical forest soil microbial communities from Panama analyzed to predict greenhouse gas emissions - Panama Soil - Plot 6 (Hybrid Assembly) | ecosystem: Environmental > Terrestrial > Soil... | reverse complement strand
TGGGCAACACCGGGCTGGGCGTCGCCATGCCCCAGTGGAAGCCACGCCCGGGGGCCTCTTTGGCTCGAGCAAGCGGTGAGCCGATCATGACGGCATCGGCGCCACAAGCAATCGCCTTACAGATGTCGCCACCGACCACCATGCCGCCGTCGGCAATGACAGCCGGCGCCTGTCCTTTCATCTTCTTAAAGTCAGCCCGCGCTCCGGCGCAATCAGCGATGGCCGTGGCCATCGGCACGCCGATACCGAGCACGCTACGAGATGTGCAGGCAGCGCCCGGTCCCACACCGACCAGAATGCCGGCCACTCCGGTATCCATTAAGCGAAGGGCTGTGTCATAGGTCACGCAATTACCGACGACCACCGGCACGCCGATCTTTTTGCAGAACGCGCTTAAATCGAGCTGTCCACCAGCGCTTGCTGACCGATGCTCGATGCCAGTCACCGTAGACTGGACAACGAGAATTCCGCATCCTGCCTCTACGGCCACCGGTCCATATTTTTCGGCCATATTGGGCGTGACTGAGGCGGCAACTACAACTCCTTCTGCCTTAATCTCCTGCATTCGGCGGGCGATCAACTCTTCCTTCACCGGAGCTGAGTACAGCTCCTGCATGACCTCGACAAAACTGGTGTTGTCGCAGGAGGTCACGCGAGCGTAGGCTTCGCCTGGATCGTCGTAACGAGTCTGCAGCCCCTGCAAATTGAGAACAGCCAACCCGCCGAGCTTTCCAAGAACAGAGGCGACATTGCGGTCGACCACGCTATCCATGGCGCTGGCGAGAATCGGAATTCCAAAGGAATATCCGCCGAGCTGAAACGACACATCGCACAAATCCAGATCAAGTGTCACGTGTCCGGGTACCAGCGCGATTTCATCAAAACCGTAAGCCCGCCTGGTGGCTTTTCCCCGACCGATGAACATGTCCGCCATGGGTCTCCTTTCCTGCCAGGATGACAGCAGGACCAGCCGCCTGAGCCAGTCGTTAAGGGGATAGTTTATCGCAATTTGCTGGCGGAACCCGCTGTGCTAAAAATCGCCCATTTTTTGCCGCGAATTTCACCGCCGCCCGCGCCCGCCGGCCGATCGCTCAACCGATATCAGTTAACTTGCTCCCGGTCGATCGCTCAACCGATATCAGTTAACTTGCTCCCGGTCGATCGCTCAACCGATATCAGTTAACTTGCTCCCGGTCGATCGCTCAACCGACAGCGGTTGAGTTGCAAAACCAAACCACAAGGAAAGACCGCCGCTACGACGGTCAGGCAGTCTCTCACCAAGCCCCGGGAAGCCGGATCGAACGCCGCATGCATGCGTCCGTGTCGAGTACAGGCAGTCCGGCTCGGCAAGCCCGGTCAGCGCTGCTGCCAATTCCCAGCATGGACTCGAGAAATTTGTCATGTCAAGAAGGGATGATATGACACGCCTTCTTCGAGCACAAGCGAGGTTGTGCTGGCGTGGAGACACTCACGGTTATTGGCTTGAACAGCGGAACGTCCATGGATGGCGTCGACGCTGCTCTGTTTGAAATTGGTCCTGCAGCCAGCTCCCATTTGGAAGGTGGTCCGCCGCAGTTGGCGGCGAGTATGGTGGCCTCGATCTTATATCCGTTCGATGATGAATTCCGACGGCAACTGCAAGAAACCGTCGCCTCCGGTCAAGCACAGCTGGAGACCATTTGCAGATTGAATGTAGCACTGGGCGAAATCTTCGCAGCAGCAGCGCTAGAACTGATCGGCAAAAGCGGGCTGTCCGCCGCCGATGTCGATCTTATTGGCTCACACGGCCAAACAATCTGGCACTCGCCGCAGCCCGCTGACCTGTGGGGACGCACAACCGCCGGCACTCTACAGCTCGGCGAGCCGGCGGTGATCGCCTCTCGGGTCGGCCTGCCCGTGGTTGCCGACTTCCGCGTGCAAGACATGGCAGAAGGAGGTCAGGGCGCCCCGCTCGTAGCTTTCGCCGATGAGGTTCTGTTTGGCCAGTATGGTCGCCCGACCGGAGTGTTGAACATCGGAGGCATAGCTAACATTACATTGATCGACGAAAAAGGCGAGGCGGCATTAGCCTTCGACACCGGTCCCGGCAACATGGTAATCGACAGAGCAGCGCAAGTTCTGTTCGGCACCGAGTGCGATAGCGGCGGTGCTTTTGCCAGACAGGGAGAAATCGACGACGACTGGCTCTCAGAAATCCTCGAGCTGCCTTACTTCGCTGCCGAACCACCAAAAACTACAGGCCGTGAGGCTTTCGGCCGGGCATTTGCCGACAAGCTCATAGCAGAAGGACAGGACAAGCACCTTTCTCGCGATGACATCATGGCGACACTAACCGCACTGACACCGATGTCGATCATCGAATCCTATCTGCGTTTTGTCGAGCCGATATGCAAGATCGACAGATTGGTCCTCGGAGGTGGTGGCGCTGAAAACCAGACCGTGACCGACCTCCTGACTGACTTCTGGCCGCACCACGTGCAGATCAGAAGACATGAAGACTTCGGCATTTCCACCAAGTTCAAAGAAGCGCTGCTTTTCGCTTTGCTTGCCTATACGACGTATTTCCGAATTCCCAACAACGTACCGCGCTGCACGGGCGCCAGCAGGAAAGTGTGTCTCGGCAAGTTGTGCCATCCGTGACCGGCACAGAACATGACTAAAGTCATGCATGCTGCAGCCAGCATCTGTGCTAGATTCAGTAGAAGGAGCCGGTGGGAAACCGTGTCAGGCATTGGCTCCCGTGTCCAATCTTAATGATCGTGAGGGCGAAGCTCAATTTGGCAACCTATCTCAAGTACATTCTCGCTGTATGATCCTGATCGTGCCAAGGCGCTCCCTGAGCTGATCACCGCAGTCTAAACGACGGGCTCTCTCTGCGCTTCCAGCCTGCATGTATTTTGATTGAGCCAAGTTCAAAACCACGCGACCCACGGGCGCCGAAAAAGTGGTAGCCTCGCGCGAAAGCGCATAAAAACATGCGTTCACTACGTTAGGAATTCGTCCAAACGGGAAGATTGGATCTGGGGAGAAGTGGGAAACCGTGCCAGGCACTTATCCCCTGTTTGAATCAATTCGAGCATGAGGTCATCTAATGCCAAATTATCTCAAACACGTGTTCGCTGCATCAGCGGCGATGGCGTTCGCGAGCATGCTTATTGTTTGCGTGCCTGCATTCGCCCAATTCGGCGGTGATGCTTTCTCTTCCGGTGATTCCGGTTCGCAAATGCGAACAAATCCAATCACTGGCAGCCAGACTGAAACAGTTGACGCGAGCCGCTCTCCGATGTTGCAGGGCGCAACCAACGGAACGATCGGTCCGCAACAGGGGGACGCTACAGTCGTGCAAGGTGTCAACACCGCGGGCACTGTCCGCGTGAATAACCTGGCCAACCTTGAAGCGTTGCTGAACATCATCGCAAACGGCATGGAAATTCTCGGAATTGCCTGGGGAGGCCCCACCATGATCATGGGATTCATGCACATGGCGGCTGGAACTCAGGATGCCATGAAAAAGGTGCTGTTCGGAGCTGCCGGCGTAACCGGTGGCTTGGCGACTCCTGGCGTCATCAACTGGTTGGTCGCATCAGCAAGAGACGCTAACTTGTTTTCGTAGGGGCTGGATTTTCCGACCTGTGGGAAGGTCAGTCCTCCCTAGCGAACTTGAGCAGCCGACTCTTAAGAGAGGAACCCTTCGCGGGTTCCTCTCTGTTTAAGGTATGGTTTTAAGTGTGAGGTCTCGAGGCGTTCTCTATGATCGACCTGCACATCCCCGAAGGCATCAATTACGAGTGCACCGGCTGCGGAAAGTGCTGCAGCGGTTGGGCAGTGCCCCTTACGGAAGAGGATTACGACCGCATTTCCGAGAAAGACTGGGCGTCCCTTCATCCGAAGTTTATAGGCAAGAAACTATTTAGAGAACTCAGGGACTACGAAGCCGCAGATAGTCCATACACCAACGCGATCGTCCGCGGCGAGGACGGCCATTGTCCGTTTCTGGTCGACAACCTCTGCTTCATCCACAAGAGCTTTGGCCCTAACGCGAAGCCAGCAATCTGCCAGCTCTTTCCGTACTGCTTCAACGAGACCCCATCGGGAGTGTACGCCACAGTCAGCTTCTACAGCGTGGGCGTCGTCTACAACTCCGGCAAGGCCCTGGCAGAGCAGCGCGACCTCCTTGAACACAAGTGGGAGGAGTTCCGGGCGATGCATCCGCACCACCATCCCAACTGGTCGACACTGCAATTCACCGTCGGACAGCCGATGACCTGGGATGAATACTTGAAGCACGAGGAGCAATTAATCAAGCTGCTGCGTGATCACCTCAAGTCGATCGAGGAGCGCATGCTCGCTGGCTCTGAGTATCTCGCTTCTCAGTTGCCCAACCGGCCGGCCGCGGCTGCTCAGCCCACAAACGGAGAGCCGGCGCTCAAACCGCTCGATAAGAAGTTACTGCTTTCCTTGCACAAGCTCTATTTCCCGATCAAGCCGCTCGGTCGCGGCGAAGGCGACTTCAATGTCGCGCGCTTCCTTTATCAGGTGTTCTGGCAAGGCAGCCGGGTTCCATTTCCTGGGCGCTCCTTCGGCTTCGATGACCTGCGGCGGATCCCCTGGCCGGAACGCGACCCCGAGATAGAAGATCTGCTGTACAGGTACTTCTTCTCGCGTATCTTTGGGAAGCTCTACTTCGGTGCCGGCTTCGGACAACTTAGTTTGTTGACCGGCTACCATCATCTGCTGTTGGTACTCGGGCTGGTGAAGCTGCAGTCGAAAGCGCTCGCTGCCGCGCGCGATGCGCCGGTGGTCAGCTTCATGGACGTAGTTGCTACCATCCGCCAGCTCGAGAAGCGGATGGGCGAAACAAAGATCGGCGGTTACGGAGCCGCAACCTGGGAGCTTTTGATGTCCAGTCCCCGGCGGGTCAAGCGCGTTCTCGCATATATATAGTTGGCGTACCCACCTCTACCCGGTCCAATCCCGAGATTCCGCCGCCCTATTAATAGCCTATGCTGCTTATGAACAGACGGACAGCTCAATTCATGGTCGCATGGGGGTTAGTTGTTGTCCTCTTTCTCGGCTTTCTGGACATCAAATTTCGCGACTCAACCCAGCGGTCGGATTTTGTAACGGCCTTCTACGTAGCTGGTAATCTGGTGCTCAACAAGCAGCAGTCAGACCTATATCCACCGGAAGGGACTCGTTCATTTGAGAACGCGCCGTTTGTGGTGCGCGCACGCAAGATCCTCCCATTTATGCGTCCCGGCTACACGGTCGAATACATGTACACGCCGATTGTGGCATGGGCGTTTGTGCCGTTCAGCTTCTTTCCACCCTGGGTTGCCTTGCTATTGTGGCAAGTTGTGTCACTGTTTGCCGTAATTGGTTCCGGTGCATTGGTGGTCCGTCCGATCGCCTCTACCGGCAAGCTTGAGCACAACCCCTGGCTATACGGTTTAGCCGGACTCACCTATTTGCCGGTGCTTCACACACTGTGGCAGGGGCAGGTCGGTCTGGTTTTTGGAGTTCTGCCGTTGTGTGCCGGCTACTACTTTCTGATGCGTAACCATCCCCTGCACTCAGGACTGGTCATGTCTCTCAGTTTATTGAAGCCCCAGTTCTGCGTGCCGGCAATGATGGTCGCATTTGGGCAGGCTCTCAATCGCGAGTTCAGTTGTCTGACCGGTCTGGTCTGTGGTGCACTGGCCTTCTTTCTGCTCAACATAGCGGTATGTGGATCCGACCTTTGTGTAGCCTGGTTGCGCTGCCTGAGGCTGAGGGATTCCGACTTTGCTGTCCAGACATGGGCACCGCCACAGTTCGTCACTAACTTCCCAAACTCGTTGCTGTTTCTTCTCCCCCCAAGCCTGCAGCCCTGGTCGAAGCCGATCATTTACGCCATCGCTGTCGCGCTGATGCTGGCCGGTTTGTGGCACATTGCCCGCTTGCGCCGGAGCTCCTCCTGTCGTGAGGACAAGGTTTCCCTCTGTTTCCTGATTGCCCTATTGGCGACACCGCTGATCGTGCCGCAGCTGCTCGTTTACGATTTGTCCACGCTCTATCCGGCCGGACTGATTGCTGCGCTTTACCCGTGGAAGGCGCCAGTGGGTGAGCAGTTTAGGAAACTGACAGGCCTCGGGTGGATCTGTGTCAACCTTTACTGGATAGGCGCTCTTGCCATCAGGGAATCCCTCCAACCGCTGACTTTGACAGCGATAATCCTGGGCCTTTACTGGCAGGTGCTGGCAGCGGTGCGTGTCAGCCGGACGTCGGGCTGAGTGAAACCTCGCAGAGATGGGAATTGACATCGCCGAGAATGTGTCTATACTTTTGTTGTGCAGACAACAATTTTTGTGTTGACTTGCATTCGGGGTTCGATTACTCTTACCCCATTGATTTCAAGGGGCTCTTCCAGCCCGCGATTGAATTCAATTCCCCTCATTACTACACAATCTGATCAATAAGTTGGCAGGAGGTCTCTGCATGAACATTTTCCGTAACCTTACTATGGCTGCTCTCGGCACTTCCTTTGCAGTAGCATTGTTCGTGGGAGCTCCTGCGCAAGCCCAATTTGGCGGGGATGCGTTCTCCTCTGGTGATTCCGGTTCGCAAATGCGCACAAATCCAATCACCGGCAGCCAGACTGAAACAGTTGACTCGAGCCGCTCTCCGATGCTCCAAGGTGCCACCAATGGTACCATCGGTCCTCAGCAAGGCGATGCCACGGTTGTCCAGGGCGTCAACACTGCAGGTACAGTACGCGTCAACAACTTGGCCAACCTGGAAGCGTTGCTCAACATCATCGCCAACGGTATGGAAATCCTCGGAATCGCCTGGGGCGGACCGACAATGATCATGGGCTTCATGCACATGGCTGCCGGCACGCAAGACGCGATGAAGAAAGTATTGTTCGGAGCTGCCGGTGTAACCGGTGGATTGGCGACTCCTGGTGTCATCAACTGGCTCGTTGCCTCCGCCCGTGACGCCAACCTGTTCAGCTAGTTCGAACAACCGCCTCGATCTCAAAGAGGGGAGCTACGGCTCCCCTCTATATTTTTTCACTCGAAGCACTTCAGCAGCTCTTCTGCGTAGATGGAATGACCGCAATCGTTGGGGTGAATGACTTCGTCTGTAAGCATGAACTCCGGTCGAAGTCCTTCGCGGCGAAGCCCTTCCCATCGTGAGGCGACGTCGGCTAAACCCACCTGCGAGCTGGCCGCGATGCGCCTGACGAGTTTTACATAGGGCTTGGCGGCGACCGCCTGCCACGACGGGGCCGACATCACAGCCGGTGCAGGCAGATGCGGAGTAAACAGAATCAACTCGGCACCGGATTGCTTGATCGAGCTGACAATCTTTGCATAATTGGCCTCTAGTTGATCCGCGGGCAGCATCATATCGTTGACGAACTCGACGACGACGAGATCCGGCTTGCGTGACAATACATCCTTGTCGAGTCCGGGCAACCGATGGTTGGTGTTGGTCCCGCCAACGCCCAGGTTGGTTACGGTGATCTGTGCCTGCGGGAAGCGCGCACGCAGGCCGTTCATAAATCGATTGGTGAAAAACCTCTCGGGCGCACTGGCATCGGCACCACCCGTGACGCTATCACCCCAGAACACCAGGTTAAGCGGTTCGCCGGTCTTGAGCTTAGCCAATGTTCTGGACAGTGCCTTGCGGTTGCTCTCCCGCAACTCATTGGATAGGGGTACCGCCTGCAGGGTCTTAATGGGAATGATCTCCGGATGAGGCGAGGTCGGAGTCGGAGGAACGTATATATTGGCGATTGCCAGCACTCCGGCTGGAATCTGCGGCGGCACCGGAGCCGACTTGGCAGTGGCACCGCTGGCCAGACTCACTTTTCCCTTGTCTGAAACAACAACGGTATCCAGGCGCCGCCCGGAATATTTGTAGCTCACGTAAGCTGTCTGTCCCTTCTTGATGGCACCGCCTGGCAGGCTGGCAATTGCCCCCCATCGCTCGTCGATGGCGTAGTCGACACCCTTTTTGTATTCGGGTCCAGTGCCGCCTTTGGCTGCCCGGATCTGCATCGATGCCGGCACAAGAAGACCAGCCAGTGGCACGGGATCGCCAGCCGAGGCCTTCAAATCCGCAGGTATAGACTTCGATGAGATTCCAGCCAGGGGATCCGCGAAAATCTCCAGCGCCTGATCACGGACAGCTGTCACCGCCGGCAGCTCGATGTCGAGCATCGTCTCGGCGGTGACCGCGATGAGGCGGTCGTTGACCCAAACCTTGCCTGGCGATACCAGCAATTTGTTGCCGTTCAGGCGCATGACCAGACCCTGTTCGACTGCAGGCGATGTCGGAGCCACACCGGCTGCGGCTCCACTGACTGCCGCCACACCTGTACCCGCTTGGACGGCAGCGGTGCCATAGCCGCTGCACAGGCACAACAGCGCCGATGCGGCTGTCCAAAACCCGCGTGTAAATTTCATACCAGTCTTCCTGCTACAAAGTGATGTCATTCGGCGGATTATTCTACACTCAGGCGACGGCCGGACGCCGTCGATCCTTATTAATACAATCAGGCTGTTCTCCGGCTGCAGCCATCCGTGTAATTATCGACTTGACTGAAATGCGCAGATTTTCCGTAATCCTCTTCCTCCTTATCTGTGCGTCGGCTGCCGGCGTGCGCTGCCCAACATTGGCAGCCGTTCAGCTTTCACCCGTTTTCAGCGACAACATGGTCCTGCAGCGAGACATGCCTATCCGCTTGTGGGGAAAGGCTGATCCGGGCGAAAACATCAGCGTCGCGCTGGCAGGACAGTCGGCGCGGGCAACCGCCGACGCCTCCGGGCACTGGCAAACAAGCCTGCAACCTCTGCCAGCCGGCGGCCCACTTGACATGGTTGTGACCGGCACCAGCACCGTTACGATCCACAACGTACTGATCGGTGACGTCTGGCTGTGCTCTGGGCAGTCCAACATGGCCATGAAGCTCTGGGAGGCAATTAACGGTCAAAAAGAAGCTGCGGCTGCAAACTATCCGCAGATCAGGCTCTTTGTCGTGAAAGAAGCAGCGGCGGACACACCACAAACTGAGACAGCCGGTCCCTGGACGCCATGCACGCCACAAAGTGCCGCATATTTTTCAGCCGTTGGTTACTACTTCGGTCGCGAGCTTCAGCAAGAGCTAAACGTTCCCATCGGTCTCATGCAAAGCACGGTGGGCGGCTCGGCAATCGAAGGCTGGATCAGCGCCGACGCCATGCGGACACTCAAGTCCGGCGGCGGCATAAAACCGTCGTCTCTATATAACGGTATGATTGCGCCGCTCGTACCGTACGGCATCAAGGGCGTCATCTGGTACCAGGGCGAAGCAAATGTCGGTCAGGCACCGCTATATCAAAAACTCTTTCCAGCACTGATTGCCGACTGGAGAAGGGTTTGGGGAGAGGGGACTTTTCCGTTTCTCTACGTTCAGCTAGCCGGATACTCCAAGCCGTCCGCCCAGCCGCAGAACAGCCCCTGGGCAGAATTGCGGGAGGCGCAAACCAAAGCACGCCTGGTGCCCAATACCCGCATGGCTATTGCCATCGATCTCGGCCACGAAGTCGACATGCATCCCAAGAACAAGCAGGAAGTCGGGCATCGACTGGCATTGATCGCGCTGGCTACCCTATATGGCAAGGGAGTCGCATTCGGCGGTCCCAGCTACGAATCAATGAAAGTTGAAGGCAACAAGATTCGCCTGTTCTTCAAGAACGCCGACAGTGGACTGACGGTCCGGGGCGGACCAGCTCTCAAAGGATTCGCCGTGGCCGGAGCCGACCACAAGTTCGTGTGGGCCAACGCCAACATCGACGGCGAAAGCGTCCTGGTTTGGAGCGACAAAGTACCAGCGCCGGCGGCGGTCCGCTATGCGTGGGACGACAACCCAGTTTGCAATCTATATAACAAGGATGACCTGCCGTGCGCGCCATTCCGGACTGAGTGATCAGTCTGCCTGCTGGCCGGTCACTTAACCGATATCAGTTGAGCATTTCGCTTCCGTTGACAAACGGCTGTCCGAGATTTGATACCCGGATCGCTAATCCACGAAAAACTCAATTGATATCGGTTGAGTGGCTTTCAGCCCAGGGCCGTACCCGGTAGCGCCCTCTAGTCCTAGCGTTGCGGCCCCACAAATTGATCTTCCCGTCGATCTGAGTGCCAGATAAAATGTTTTCCAGTTTACAAAACAGCGCTTGACTTCGAGCCGGTTTCATCATAATATCAGCGCACCGATTGGGACTTCCGCCCACGGTCCTTTAAAACACTTACTAAACAATCAAAGAATCTTTCAGGAGGTCGTTTATGCGTCTTTCTCTTACCACCTTATTGTCCCGCATGAGCCTGGTAGCCGCAGTTGTGGCAGGTCTTTCGTTCAGCGCGCCGGCATATGCCCAATTTGGTGGCGATGCCTTCTCCTCTGGTGATTCCGGTTCGCAAATGCG
>Ga0066388_100003218_pt1 | contig 10455 bp, 11 predicted proteins | sample PanSoiMetaGPlot6_FD_64539 | JGI IMG/M metagenome (GOLD analysis project Ga0066388, IMG submission 64539) | Tropical forest soil microbial communities from Panama analyzed to predict greenhouse gas emissions - Panama Soil - Plot 6 (Hybrid Assembly) | ecosystem: Environmental > Terrestrial >... | reverse complement strand
GGACAATCTCGAAGGCCAGTTCACCAAATTCAATATTGACCTTTCTCAGGCATCGAATAAACCGGCCGCTGGTACAACCAAATCGGCGCCGCCGGTTCCATCCACTTCTACGAAACCAATAAAGACACCACCGGTGCCGCCGGTCGTGCCGGCACCGGCGCCGGGCAGTTACTGATAATGGTTTATTCTCCGGCTGTAGTCTAGTCTCCGCCTGGCGCCGTCACGCCTTAAAAATTGCATTTGCTGACAGGATGACGTCCTTCCGTTGCATGTAAACTGGCACGGTGATGTAGACCGCACCGACAGCGTTAGTTAGAGCGGTGAAAAAAATTTGCAGAATTTGATGCTCCGGCAGCCCGCTCCGGTGGCTCTTGTTGAAGGATGGGCGTGACGAAAGCCGGCAGTCAAGTGGCGATTAGATGTTCCTGGGAGTTGGCAGTAGTGTACAGTATTATATGAAGTCAAGTAGTAGGTATTAAAGCATATCTACCGGGTTGATTGTTGGATATCCAAAGGCAGATAGCTGCCGAAAGGGGAGCGGTTATGACAAAGGAACTTGGAGCCATTCTTAGCGGTCTGGCTGTGACTGTTGTGGCCTGTGCGCCGGCCTTTGCGGTCGAGGGTATGGAAGTTGGTCAGGCGGTGGCGAAAACTACCGTCAGGCTCCCGCTTTTCGCAGCTGGAACCGTATTGGGTGTTCCGATTGCAATAGTGCGCAAGTCTTGCAAGAACACTAAAGAGACCACGAAACAACTGCGAGATAAGAGCGAAAATAAATTTGCCAAGGCTGGTCTCAGCGTCTTCGGACCACCTGTGGGTATATTCACCGGGACGCTCGAAGGAATGTGGATTGGCACGGACAATAGCTGGAAGTCAAGCAAGGATAAGCTGTTCACAAAAGAGAGCGTTAGCCTCGGTGAATTGGCCGACTAACTAGAGCACCAGCGCCGGTTCTACTTTCCACCCAGGCTGAACGATTCCTTGCTGAACGGCTTGTTGTCCCAGCCATTCTTGGCTGCAACAAACGGTCCTTGCAGCACCCCGCTGCAGATTCCCGCTGGTACGCCGAGGATGCCGGCAGCGCCCAGGAGAAATGGATTATCGGTTTCTCCGACCAGGTCTCTCGTTGCTGAGACGGTTTCCACGGCGCTCTTGCGGACTATGGCAATCGGAGTTCCAAACAGGACGCCGAACGTTGCGCCCAGTGCCTTACCTGGCAAGCCGGACAATCTGCCGCCGTCAGACTTCGTCTCTGTCTTCTCCTCGGGAGTCGCCGATGGTGCGTCGTCAGCAAGAACCGGCGCTGCTGCCGACACCATGACTGCAAGACTGAGTACTGCCGTCGCTGCTTTGACCTTCATAACGTTCCTTTCTCTCCAGTTTGATAATTGATGGCACTTTTCCGTTGCCAGGCCGATTATCCCCGCCTGACAACGGTAATGGAAGGCAGTTGTGATTGGCCATGGCCGAACAAGTCGTTGAAGTAAAAGGCCTGCACAAAGAGTTCGATGGAACCGTCGCTGTAAACGATGTCTCGTTCGCGGTTGAGCGTGGCGAGATCGTTGGATTGCTGGGCCCGAACGGAGCAGGCAAGTCGACCGTCATTCAGATTCTCCTGGCGCTGGTTACGCGCACGGCGGGCACCGTCGACATATTCGGAATGGATCCGGAGCTGCACAGAGTTGAGATTCTTCAACGATGTAACTTCTCCTCTGCCTACATCAACCTGCCGCATAATCTGCGGGTCTGGCAGAATCTGCTGGTTTTTGGCCAGTTATACGGCGTCAAGCGCGCTCGCGAGAAGCTCAGCGACTTGCTGGAGATGTTCGAGATACGGCATCTCGACACTAAGGTTACTGGACAGCTCTCGTCCGGTGAACAGACGAGGGTGAACCTCTGCAAGGCGTTACTGAACGATCCCGAGCTGCTTTTGCTGGATGAGCCTACTGCAAGCCTCGACCCGGACATCGCCGACAAGGTGCGCAAGCTGTTGAGAAAAATTCAGTCCGAGAAAAAGATGACGATGATCTACACTTCTCACAACATGCGCGACGTGCAGGAAGTCTGCGATCGCGTGCTATTCCTGCACAAGGGCAAAATCATTGCCAGCGGCACGCCGGTTGAGATCTTGGAGAAATTCAATCAAACGTCTCTGGAAGAGGTCTTCATCAGTGTGGCGCGCAGCGGCGAGCTAGTGGAGGCCGAATAACATGTGCTGGTATCGAATTCGAGCGCTGATGTTGCGGTACTTCTTCTTGTATTCCAAAAGCACCTTCAGAGTGTTGGATATATTTTTCTGGCCGTTCATGGACCTGCTTGTCTGGGGCTTTGTCTCCATGTACCTGCTGAAGATGGGCAGTGGTGTCCCGGCGTCAATTACGTTTTTGATTGGAGCGATCATCTTCTGGGATATCCTCTATCGTGCGCAGCAGGCGGTGACCGTCTCATTTCTTGAGGACGTGTGGTCGCGCAATCTTCTCAATATCTTTGTCGCGCCCGTGCGTATCAGTGAGTTTGTGGCGGCGACTTACTTGGTTGGCATGATTCAGGCGATCATCGTCCTGCTAATGATGTCACTGCTGGCGCACTGGTTCTACTCCTTCAACATTCTTGCGGTCGGACTGGCGCTCATGCCGTTTTTCGTCAATCTCTTGCTTATGGGCTGGATGATCGGCCTTGTCACCACCGCTCTCATTCTCCGCTTTGGACAGTCCGCTGAAGTTCTTGCCTGGGCTGTGCCTTTTCTCGTGCAACCTCTTTCTGCCGTGTTTTACCCGGTGAGCGTTTTACCACCCTGGTTGCAAGTTGTCTCTGCGGCAATTCCAGCGACGCATGTCTTCGAGGGCATGCGCCAGGTATTGAAAGGAGGTGGCCTGAGCGTTACCCATCTGGTTGCCGCATTTGCTCTCAACGCCGTCTTTCTGGTGGCAGCCGGTCTGTTTTTTCGATACATGTTCAACACGGCCCGCCGTCTTGGGCTGCTAAACAAGCTTGGCACCTGATCATCAAGACACGGCCGCTATGTCCTAGTACGACTTGCATAAATTCGCGTACGCCCGTAGGGTCTGGCCACGCCCAGCCCGCGGGAGATGCATGGCATCTCCCCTGCGCGGTTTCCACTGCGAGTCGGTACTACTAGCTGCCGGTGAAACTTACGACTTTGTCAGCCTTGAGGATCAGGGCCGCCAACTCTTCGGCAGTGGCAAGCTTCGCGCCCGTACGCAGGTCTTTCGCCGTCAGACCGATGGCGTCTGCGGAGCTGGTTTCCACGAGCACCTGCCCGCCGGCTTCGACCAACCTACCGAACAAATTCCAGAATCCAAGCGAATCTCCGGCTTCCTGAAATTCTTCAGCGCTGCGACCGTCCGCCAGGCGCGCGCCGTCCCCATACAGCAGCAGCGTAACCGCTGCTCCCTTGCTGGCGAGCAAAGTCGCTGATTTCAGGAGCCAGAAGGTACCCCCCGAGGATTTTTCAGCGGCAAGCGTCGTGAGGGGCACAACGATAGTCTGTCGGGCTTGGGTTACCACAGGAGCAGCCGATGAGGAATCGCCGCCTTCCGGTCGCGCCTTGGCGATGGCACTATCGGTGGTGAGCAAAACTGCGCTGGCGGTGAGCAACAAAGCGAACTTGGTTCTCGCTGTCATCATGCAAATTCTCCTCGAAATCCGCCGCGAACAGGCTGGGGCTTGTGTTGTTACGGTCAGAGTGATGCGACTGCTGCTCGATTGAGGATGAAAGCCGTGTCGGCATTGGAAAGTGTGCCGAAGGCTTGACCCCAATCGCCGCCCAATCTTGATGCACAGAATGCTTCCGCCACCGCGTTCGGGGCATTTCTCACCAGGAGCGAGCCCTGCAGCGTCAGCGCCATTCGCTCGACCAGCCGTCGCGCCTCCGCTTCGTTTAGCGATTGGCTGCTCAGGCGGTCCTTCAGTTTTTGAGCAGCCGCGTCAAGAGCGCGATTTGATCCCTGCGCCAGATCAATCTCCGCCACGAGAGCCTCGATGGACTTAGGTTCATTCCGCATTGCTCGCAAGACATCAAGACAGATCACGTTGCCAGATCCCTCCCAGATCGAATTGAGCGGGCTCTCGCGAAACAGCCTCGGCATGATGGAGTCCTCGACATAGCCATTGCCGCCCAGGCACTCCAGGCATTCAACGACATGGGAAGGAGTTCTTTTGCATACCCAATACTTGGCTACGGCTGTGGCGATACGGCGGAAGATATCTTCGTCAATATCGGACTCGGCTGCGTCGTACGCTCGTGCCAGGCGCATGGTCAACGTTGTAGCTGCTTCCGACTCGATGGCTAAATCAGCGAGAACGTTTTGCATGAGCGGCTGCTCGCGGAGCTTTCGTCCGAACGCCGATCTATGGCGGGCATGATGAAGCGCTTGCACGAGCGCCTGACGCATTAGCGCCGACGAAGAGATCGTGCAATCGAGTCTGGTGTGGTTGACCATTTCGATGATCGTCGGCACGCCGCGCCCTTCTTCACCAATGAGCCAGGCGGTGGCACCATCGAACTCCACCTCGCTGCTGGCGTTAGAACGATTGCCCAGTTTGTTCTTGAGACGTTGAATGTAGAACTTGTTGCGGATGCCGTCGGCCGTCCAGCGCGGCAAGAAGAAGCAGGAAAGCCCGCCTGCTGCCTGGGCCAGCACCAGAAAGGCATCATTCATGGGGGCAGAGCAGAACCATTTGTGCCCGGTTACTCGATACTCGTTTCCAGGGCCGCTGTGTTCTACCGGCACGGCGACAGTGATATTGGCCCGCACATCCGAGCCGCCCTGCTTCTCAGTCATGCCCATGCCAATCAGGGCTCCGCTCTTCTGTGAGATCGGACGGAATCGGCGATCGTAAGATTTGCTCAAGATCAAGGGTAGCCACTGCTCGTACAATTCCGGCTGCATTTTCCTCAGCGCAGGCACGGCAGCGTAAGTCATGGAAATCGGGCAGCCGTGACCGGCCTCATTTTGCGCCGAGAGCATCAGCAGCGCTGCGCGTGCCACATGGGCGCCTGGGCGACTTTCGCTCCAGGGCAGGTTGTGCACCTGGTTTTCCACGGCGATACGCATCAACTCGTGCCATGCCGGATGAAACTCGACCTCATCTATCCGATGCCCCCAGCGATCGTGCGTTTGCAAGACGGGAGGATACTGGTTAGCCTGAACGCCCCATTGAAGCACTTCCTCCGTAGCGATCAGCCGGCCGAAAGCCGTGAGCCTCTCTACGGCCCAGCTCGCCCCCTCGCGGTCGACACCTTCGGCCAGAGCCTTGTCGTCGGAGAAGAGGTTGTAGTCGACAAGAGGCGGCGCCTGGTTTTGTGCTTGTGCTAATCGTTCCCGTGAAACCTTAGGTTCGGTGCTAACCATCGCGGTCACTCCATACGGCAGTTGAGAGGAGAACCAATTGTACAGTAACAGCTGGCGCGCCCCATTACGTCAGGTACTGCCTGAACCAATCGCGGGCGAGCCCGGCTACTGTCTCCAGAGCACCTGCCTCTTCGAACAAGTGTGTAGCTCCCGGTACGATCGTGAGCTCCTTTACAGAGCCGAGTTGTGCAAAAGCCTCTTCGTTTAAGGGAATGACGCGCGTGTCGTCTCCACCGATGATTAGCAGCGTCGGAGCTTTGACGCGCTGCAAGGCGCCGCCGGCCAGGTCCGGCCGCCCTCCGCGTGATACGACAGCCGTAACGTCGGACGGACGGTCAGCCGCTGCCACCAGTGCCGCTGCCGCTCCCGTGCTGGCTCCAAAGTAACCAATCGGCAGCTTTGCCGTGTCCGCTTGCTGTCGCGCCCAGTCAGTTGCTTGCGCCAGTCGCTCGGCAAGGAGCGCAATGTCAAACCTGAGTGCCCCGCTGCGCATATCGATTTCCTCTTCCGCGCGCGTGAGCAGATCCATAAGTAAGGTAGCGAGCCCGGCGTGGCGCAGTTCCTGTGCCACGAATCGGTTGCGCGGGCTGTGCCTGCTGCTGCCGCTACCGTGTGCGAACAGCACGAGACCGGTTGCCGCTGCGGGCACGCTCAGGTCGCCCGCCAGCTCTACGGTCCCGGCTGGAATGGTTACCGGTCTTTCTTGTCCCGAAGGAGCGAAAGCTGAATACATCGCCTTATCCTCCCTAGTTGGTACAGGGATACTCTTGTCGTCGGGTGTTGCGACGGTTGTGGGTACCAGGAAGTTCATTTGGATGCCTAGCCTTGCTATTATGACTGGATATGTGGACGAGTCGCGCGTTCAGCTCTGCACTGGCGCTCATCAGTCTGGTAACCATTGCCGTTCCGCCATCGTTTGCGGCTCCGGCCGCCTTGGCAGCGGATAAGGCGGCAGAATCTTTCCAGGCGCAGCAGCTCTATCGGAAGGTTTGGGAGCTGGTTCGCGACAACTTTTATGATCCCACCTACAACGACCAGGATTGGTCGAGGTGGGAGCACAAATACGATGGTAAATTGAAAACGTTTGATGATTCGCACAAGGCCATCGAGACGATACTTGTCAGTCTCGGGGATCGATACACGCGCTTCCTGGACCGCCGGGCTTTCGACCAGGAAAAAGAGCAGATTGCCGCCCGCCTCACTGGAATCGGGATTCAGATGGGCATGGACAAGACTCAGCGGATCATTGTTATTGCCCCTCTGGAGGGTGGACCTGCCGCGGCTGCCGGACTGATGTCCGGTGACGAAATTGCAGAAGTCAATGGTAAGCCGATGAAAGGACTTTCGCTGGAAGAGGCGTCCAAGTATCTGCGCGGACCAATTGGTACGGAAGCTCTGGTTACAATCGTGCGGAACAAGGAAAGGAAGCAGTTTCGAATAATTCGTGCCGAGATTCCCATCAAATCCGTGCACATGGTCAAGATGTTGAACAATGACGTCGGTTACATCCGGCTGGGGACTTTCATGTCCGAGTTTGCCAATATCGAGATGCGGGATGCGCTGGCCAGGCTGACCCCGGCCCGAGGTCTGATTCTGGATCTGCGCGGTAACCCGGGTGGGTTGCTGACGAACGCTGTCGATATTTGCGGCATGTTCCTCGAAGGTGGCATTGTGGTGTCAACTGTCGATCGCAATGGCAAAATGGTGCACACCCGTTGCACGGGCCACCCGATCAGCCGTCAGCCACTCGTGCTTCTCATTGATCAAGGTAGTGCCAGCGCTTCCGAGATTACCGCCGGTGCCTTGCGTGATACCGGCAGAGCATCGCTGGTCGGTGAAAAGAGCTTCGGCAAGGGCCTGGTGCAAGCCATCAACAAACTCGACGACGGATCGGGCGTCAACCTGACAATCGCCCGCTACGTAACTCCCAACAATACCGATATCAACAAGAAGGGCATCGTTCCGGATGTGCCCGTCGATCTCAGCGCCGATGATTTCAAGCAAGGCCGGGGACCCTGGTGGGCTGACCCGGCTGGTCCAACCGCAAATAGATCGCCAGATGACATGAAAGACATTCAGCTCCGAAAGGCAGTCGAAATGCTCGAGCAGAAGGTCGAGAACGCGTCACCTGCCTACGAGATCAAATTGAACGTTCCGATCGGAAATATGTGGCAGTAGGGGCGACGCCATGCGTCGCCCGGTCCGCATTGAGAATCGACCGTTGCCTGGCCGCGCTTAATGCGTCGCTTCGCTTGCGGGGACGAGTGCATGTGCCTTGAGAGTCGGGTGCGTTTGGGCAAGAATTCTGGCGCGCGAATTAGCATGCTCGGACAACCAATCTGACACTGAGCCAAGCACCGCCGGCTTAACGAAGGCTGTCTGCAGAAGAACGTGTCCGGATGCCGGCACTCTGAGCAAAGTCTTGTCTCTCGATTGCAACCGGTGCCAGATTCTCTTGTATCCGCCGACGATGTGGTCATGTTCAGCCTGCACAAGCAACACGGGCATGTCCTTGTTCACCCTGCGAGACTGATATGGAATTCCGTGCAGGAACCAGGAGGTTCTAAGAATCTCTCGGCCGCTCAACCGATTTCTGGAGCGTGGGTCGTCTAACATTTCATCGACGATACGCCTGTCCTCGGAGGCATAGCGGGCGATGTACCCAGACAGGTCGAGCGGACGATCCAGTTTGGTTATGCCCTTTAAAAAGTCGCGAATGACGAGGAACAAATTGTAGACACGCGGCCGCGAACCGGGACTGACCAACACGATTCCGTCCATCAGGTCTGAATGGGCGGCAGCAGTGCGGATGACCACTCCGGAGCCGATACTCTCTCCGAGACAGAAGACTGGAATTCTTGGATTCTGGCTCTTGACTTGTTTCAGCAAGTCGGCAAGGTCGTCGGAGCTTTTCGCGTAATCAACATACCGGCCGGCGTTGCTGGCTGTAGGTCCGAAGTGCCACTCACCGTGCCCACGGAGATCTAGTGAGATTACGCGAAATCCCAGATCGGCCAGATGGCGGGCGGTGGTATCGAAAGCGGTGCCATGCCTGGTCGTCCCATGCAGTGCAATAACAACTCCTCGAGTTTCCACCGAGGAGTTGTTCCATTCGTAGGTAGGCAATGATACCTGAGGCACGCTTGACATCATAACATGTGTGTCACCATCGCTGCCCAGCGCCGCCGGGGACAGCAGCTGCAGCATCAGAACGGCAAGAAAGATAAGCCTCATCTAGCGGTTGCTCACCAGGCAGAACACACAGTCAGCCGACTCAAGAGCACGGAAACGCAGGGAAAAAGCGCTGCGAAATGTCAAGGATATAAGACTATGTGTATTTCTGTCCAACTAATTGAGCTTAATTCCAGCTTCTGGTTGCAGCCATTACAGCGTGGACATTTATCAATGCTCCGTCACCTGTACGACGACGAGCGTCCCTGGCTGTTCCTGCAGAATTTCCGTGACGAGATGCTTCAGCCTTGCTATCAGCACGGACTCCCTGGTCACGATTTGGGCGATCTGGTCGGGTGAAACACCACCGGCTGCGCCCCTCTCTTCAAGCCCGAATGGTCATGCTAGAAGCGGCGAGCGTCCCGGTAGAGGACGATGTTGTCAGCTCCGTTGAGCGCATACTTATGAGCCTCGAGCGCCGCCGTTACGAGCGCCCGGGGGCGATCGGCATCGGCAGGCATATTAGCGATTCCAAAGTACACAGCCAGACGATCTGCGCTCATGTTCGGCATCAGAGGCTCGGCGGTCAGGGCGTTGGCAATGCGCTTGATCAAGATGGCTGCGCCGTCTCTGTCCGTATGCGGTAGCAGGAAGGCATAGTCGAAAGTACTGTAGTGTGCCAGCAAATCCAGGTCACGCTTAGCTTTGCAGATCCGGAGAGCAGCTTCTGTCACTGCCTGGACCGGCATTGGCTGGCTCGACACGCGACCGGTCGGCTCTCTGAAGTTCATCTGGAAGATGGCGACCGAAAAGGGCAAGCCACCACGACGAAAGCGGCGGTACTCCTGATCGACGAAAAAGAGGAAGGCCGGATAAGTGTAGAGCCCGGTTTCCGGCCGGCAGAGCAAGCGTACGACGCCTTGTATTGCCATGGCCTCGGCGTCCAGAGCCTCAACATCTTCGGTTGCCCTGTCGACCTTTTTAGCGGCATGGCCGGCAGGGGCACTGGAGGCCGAATTAGCCGCCGGTCCATTCTCTGCTGCCTCCTTGGCGCCCTGTTCATCAGTGGTTGCCCGCCTGAACTCGATCTCAATGAGGTCATGGATCAACCCTACATCCGGACTGGTTTGAGTCCACACCGCTTGCGAGCCGGCTGGGGTAGTCTTGGTGAGTGTCCAGAGCGGGTCTCCGGAGGTCATGTCGCACTGAACAGATACCTTGAAGAGTTGCGTTCCTCCCGCCGTCTTAAAGGACAGCTCAACAGGTCGTCTCCAGTTTTTCTGTGCTTGTGCGAGCAAAAACTGCAGGTCTTCCGGGCTCGGCATGACCGCCATAGTCGGCATGCGACCGCCGGCATCTTGCTTGAATCGGAACATAATATAATCGCTCCGTCGTCTTCGTCCCTCGACTCCTCCGCGGGTAAATGTCGCTCAGCGGCCGGCGCTTCCTCAGCGCCGTTGCCTCGCTCCACTTTCGCTACAGAATCTCCGTCGTCTTCGTCCCTCGACTCCTCCGCGGGTAAATGTCGCTCAGCGGCCGGCGCTTCCTCAGCGCCGTTGCCTCGCTCCACTTTCGTTACAGAGTCTCCGTCATCGTTATTAAATTTTTCGCGCGCGGCAAACTGCTCCTTGCCAGGAGTTGCCATGCTCGATTTCGGTCACCGCCATAGTAAATGCGAACGATCAGGCGTCGACGGTGGACACCCCTTGCATTTTTCCCAGTTCCTGCGAAAAACTACCCTGTTCTGACATTAAGTCAGACTAAGGTGCTGGTGCCGAATCCTATGGACCGGCACCGGCCGTGTGCGTGTCGATCCAACTGATTGCGGCTTCAAACGCCTTGTCGCTAACCTTGGTATCTTCGAAGACATAGTGGTCGCCGTCGGCAACCGTGACGTACTGTTTCTTTT
>Ga0066388_100003217_pt1 | contig 10455 bp, 4 predicted proteins | sample PanSoiMetaGPlot6_FD_64539 | JGI IMG/M metagenome (GOLD analysis project Ga0066388, IMG submission 64539) | Tropical forest soil microbial communities from Panama analyzed to predict greenhouse gas emissions - Panama Soil - Plot 6 (Hybrid Assembly) | ecosystem: Environmental > Terrestrial > Soil... | reverse complement strand
GGCAGACAGCTTGGAAAGCTGAGAGTGTGTAAAATTGATTGTATTCTGTCCCATCTTTTTGGCCGACTTTTTAGATCTTCAAAAACGTGTTTTCCCAAAATTACTATCCTTTTCAGCCTTTTTCAGGTGTAGCATGGGTGTAGTATTTTGGTATATTGGGGTAGGAGTGAGCTACACCGAGAAAACTTCTAGACTCATTATAACACAACTGTGGTGCGGGTTTCGGAAGATTGCGGAAACCTTCGAAAACTTCGGAAAAGAGCTATTCCTAGTGGCTACGAACCATGAGGTCGCAGGTTCGAATCCTGCCGGGCAGGTATAATCAAAGAAAGAAGAATCGGCAGTCTTCAAAGATGAGCCGATTTTTTATTGGGGTGGTGCTTTCGGTCGGGGCTAGGCCCGGGCTAGACTTGATTTCGGCAACAGTGGTGATGGATTAAATTTGATAAGGAATTGTTGGAAACATTCTGATCGGCGAAAAGGAGCGCCAGTAGCTGAGCACAAGAGAGCGGTGAGATGAGAAGATGCTATTACAGGCACTAAATACAATACCAAATTATCGAACAGTGATCACTGAACAATGAATTTGCGAGCTGGCGATGGGGCGCCCAATATAGGCTCTGCATCGTGCGGGATTCGGTCGGAAGACGATTGATGCGAAAGGTAACTACATTGGAGCAGCAACAGTGGCTGGAAAGGGCTTCCGAATCGAATTAAAATCTGGGAGCACCGCAGCACTTGTTCGAGCTCGCGGTTACCCCGAACGAGCCTGTCGAGGTCCTCACCAGAGGCGCACAGGAAGCCCAGGAAGTGATTTATTCGGGACCGGTAGGCTCTCCGGGTCTGATCAGCGAGCGGCTGCCTTTTAAGCCAGGCCAGGTACTTCTGGAAACGGGCACAGGAGGGTTTCAAGAGGGTTGTTTTCAGCGCGGGCTGTCCTGTTCTTAATATCACAAGAATTTGCCCAGACATGGTAGCACGCCGGTGCATCGATCCCTGTGCTGGCGGTTTTCGGTATCCCAAGTTTTTGCCCTGGAAAGCTGAGATATCAGGACGTATCTCAAGGTCGTATAGCGTACTGACTAGCCAGAATGTCAAGAGGTCTTGCGAAAATTTTTTCGATAGTGAGCAGGCATGGCAACCTCTAGCGTGGTCTCACACGGCTCGCTGACTTGGACCTTGCGACTTAGACCTTGCTGGAGCCCCCTTCTATCTGTTCCCGTTAGGCTCTCCGCAAAATGCTCCCAGGATAGAGCGCTTCTGCTCCAATCCGGCTTCTGCTAGAAAGCTTTATCTAGGACATCACGTGCTTCGATTCGCGCATCCGGGCGGTGCTATCATTTCTTTGTGCACTTCAAGGTCTTTATGGCAGGACATTGTGGACCAAAGTCAATTCTGGCACATCATCGAGAGTACCAAGCCATTTGGAGAATACACTATCGAGGCTCACTACGATAGACTCTTGGAGCACGTCTGTGGCTTGACAGAAACAGAACTGCTTGAATTTGCCAGAATTTTCCATCAGCAGCTTGAGAGAGCTAATACCTGGGAGATCTCAGATGCAGCCTATGTAATAAACACAGGTTGTGGAGACGACTCATTCGAGGACTTCAAGGCTGGATTGGTGGCTCAGGGCGAAAAAGTTTTTGAAGCTACTCTTGCCTGTCCGGAATTCCTGGCGCAATATCCTTATGCAATGCAACTCATTCGGGCTGAATCAATCCTCTATTTGCCGTCGACAGCCTATGAAATGATGGAACACCGACGCCAGCCAGGCAGTAATAGTCAAGCGATTCCCGAGGAGATCGGTCCCCACGGTATCACAGAGCCCTCTGGATCTAGCGTTGGTGAGGACCCTAATGCTTTGAGAAACCGATTTCCAAAACTATTCAAAACCTTTTGGCGCTTGGCTGAGTAAACAGGGGGAGCTGTATGCTCCCCCTGTCTCAGCTCTCGCTAGCGGGCTTAACCTTCCACCGGACCATGCAATTGGTTCCACTGGTACTCAATCAGTGGACCCATGATGTCAAATGGCGCCAATGGCGCAAGCAAGAAGCCCGGACGAACGCCTTTCCCTGGCCCATTCAAGTAAGGAGCAGGATTCCGGACGTTAATCGAGCGGATGATCCTGGACCGCGGGTCGGCGACCCTTTGCCTGACTCTGTTTATCATCGTTTGCTCCACCTCCTTCGGATTAGGATGTGTAGTCACGAAGACAGTTTCTTTGGTCAGCGCATTGTGAGGCCTGTTGCGCATCGATACACCATCGGTGTGGGCGTTGCCGCGCCGTGTCGGGTCCAGCACCCCATTCTTTCTCTGAGTATTCACTCCCACGTTTACCGCCAATCCGCCATTTTCAGCGCGCGATCCAATATGAATTGTACCGGTGGCCGACGGGTTAGAAAGCCCAGACGGATTGATGATAATCTGCTTCGCACCGTTGGACAAAGTGTTGATGACATATCTTGATCCATAAGTACTTCTCGGATCCGCCGCAATCAGCGTCGTACTTCCGAATCCACCAGAATCTTCTCCGCTGAACACGCTTCTCGAAGCCTCAAGCGCAAACACTCTGGAAGAGCTGGGCTCCGCTGATTGATAATCCCCGCCGGCAGGTGACAAACCCACCGGATCAGACAGATTCAGTGGATCGTTGCTTGCATAATCGTAGAGGTTTAGGCTTCCACCCCCATATCCAACCGGGTCTGGCTGCAGGAATCGGCCAAGTTTGGGAGAATAGTAGCGGGTCTTGAAATAATAAAGTGCTAGCTCGGGATCGAAGTGCTGTCCGGTGAATGCGAAATTCGTGGCATTTACCGATGTGCTCTCTCCCGATGGTGTGTAGGAATACTGGCTAATCACGCCTCCCATCTGGCTGGTGATCATGATAATTGAACCAGTCTCGTCACCATGAAGGTAGGTGATCACACCAGAACCGTTCTCTGCCCATACCGGCTCGTCAAACCCAGCACCGTAAACATAGCGGTTGATCAATAGGTCAGAGGCATCATAATCCGCGATCCGCTGGAGCCCTGAATAAATGAACCGAGTGGACGTCGAACCAACTGTCTTCTGAACCTGCCTTCCCAGCGGATCATACCGATAGGTGACGCTCAAGCCCGGGCCGGCTACCGACAGAAGATGATTCTCTGTGTCATAACTGTAAGTAAGAGTGCCATCACCCGTTAAGCAACCGCTGCCGTTATAGCTGTAGGAGATCGCGTTGACCGAGGGGTACTCGTTGACAGCATTTGCGGTGCCATAACTGTTGGTCAGGCTCGCGTCGGGATGCCAGAGGAAAGAGCTATCGCTCACGTGGCGGCCGATTTCCTGGTGAACGCCGTTATATACGTAGCTGAACTGCAGACCAGTGCTCAGTGTGAGCGAAAGCAGGTTGTCGCCCAGGTCATAGCCGTATCCACAGCTGATTCCATTGCCGAATGTCTGTGAAATTCGCCGAGACAAAGGATCGTATGAGAATTGGACAGATCCTGCCCCATGACTTACAGAGGTCAGGAGATTCAGCTGGTCATAACCTCTGGCGATCATTGAACCATCCGGATAAACAATACTTTGAACGTTGCCGTTGCTATCTAGGCCAAACGTTACGGTCTTTCCGTCCGGGTACCGCTCCTTGAAGAACCTGCCAGCAGTGTCATAGAATTGTTGAAATGAACCAGTGGATGGATCACCTGAAACCAATGGTGTCGAGGCAGATGTTAGCCTGCCGGCCAGATCGTAAGAATAGGTGACCGTAGCCTGACCTTGTGGTGACTTAGTCACTGTCCTATTTAGCGCGTCATATGTATAACCAATGGTGGCACCACCCCTGGTGGTGACCTGGCTTATGTTACTGTTGGCATCGTACGCGTACTCTTCAAACGTCCCGTCCGCATAAGTCATCCGGTGCAGCCGGTCAAATCCATCGTACGAGTATTGCGTCGTGTGGCCAAGAGCGTCCGTAAGTGACTCTAGGTAACCGTTAGCGGTGTACGTCCTGGACTCGCTTACAACTCCAGTGGGGTCGGTGATCTGAGCTATCCTGCTCAGAGCGTCGTAGGCATAAGTGTACGCTCGCCCTTCTGCATCTACCACCCGCTGCTGTCTTCGCATGTTGTCATACGCATACACAGCGGGGTTTGGCTGCTGCCCCTGGATGTTGATTGGCGGCTCGGTGATGCCGTTGACTAGGTTGTCGATTGTGTATGAGCCACTGTAGACTTGCTGAACCAGTGTGGATGTCTGTCTCTGGACCTGTGTTAGGTTGCCGTTGTCATCGTAAATATAGGAAGTGAGGTAATAGAACGGCGCAGCTTCTTGACGTTGAGTCAATCGCCGATTGTTGTCGAATGAGAGCCCTGTAGAATTCCCATTCGCGTCCGTGACGTACCTTACGTTACCAAATTGATCGTGACCGAAGTGTGTCGTTAGGTTTAGCCCGCCCGGCACCGAATCTACTACCTTGGTATCCAGGTCGCTGCCGAGATAATCGAAAGATGTCTTGATTCCGGTTGGATCAGTAACGCTCCCCAGCAGTGCATTGAGCGCCTCATACGTGTAGACCACTACCGGGGTTCCCGCGGCTACAGCTGGGAACTGCACCTGCGTAAGGAGTCCAGAGCTGCTGTCATAAGTGAACGTCGTGGTGTTACCAATCCCGTCCGTTGCCGTGGCAACTTTATTCCAAGCCGGATCGTACGTGAACGTGTTCGTAATGTCTGACAGCCCGGACCCAGGCTTAGCATGCGCAGTGACTGACAAGACATTGCTGTTTGTATCGTAGGTGAATGCTGTGCTGTTCCCTTCCGGCAACGTCACCAGCGTCGGACGCTCAAGCCCGTCGAGCACCGTAACAGTTGCATTGGCCAGAGCATCTACATCTGTAACGACACTTCCATGACCGTTCAAGTACAACACGCGGCTATTGCTGTTAGGATCAACTTCTTCACTGCGGCTACCAGCGAAGAAATAGTTCCACGTGTTATTATAAGCATCGGACTGCTGCTTGATTCGTCCGAGCGTGTCATATACGTTTGTCACCACCGCTGCAGTAGGGTTAGCCGGACGGAAGATTTGTGTCAAGCGACCCGGCTGGTCGTAAGAGTAAGTAGTTGACTTTGACAGTGGATCCTTGACCACTGTCAGGTTATTGTTTGAGTCAAGAGTATACTGAACGGTTCTACCCAGCGTGTCATCAACCGTGCTCAGCTTATTTGTGCTGCCACTGTACGTCAAAGACAGTGCACGTCCCACACTGTTGCCGACGGAGACAAGCCGTTGGGAGGTATCATACCCGAACACAATCAGCATGCCAGGGCCCCCGCCAAACGGATAAATGATGTCGCTAATATTGTTATGTGAGTTGAAACTGTAGATCACCTTATCTGGGGTGGTGTACGTAAACGAGAAGCTTTGAAACACCAGACTTGTGGGACCCTTCACGCCTAGAGGCGGCAAATAGCTGCCATCGGGTAGCTTTGAAAACACCTGGCATTCACTGCCGAACCGCACAATGGCCGTGTTACTGACCAACTGATCCATAAGCCACTCGTTTGCGAGGCAAACGATAACAGTGTTCTCAACGGGCATAGATGGGCTTGTCGAAAGAATCAGATCTTGGCACACGAACATCTCTGCAATAGCAGCCGCGGCGGCGGTCACAGACTCGTATCCGAGCCCGATGAAACCATCAGTATTGACCGAAACTGATATCTGCCAATTGTGACTCCAGCCGAGACCGAGGCCGCTATTGTTGATTCCGTTACCAGAGTTATATGTGCGGACAAAGGAAAGTTCATACGGCTCCCCCTGATTACCGACCGAGATATCGACGTTGCTGTATAGATAGCGTCCTTTGAATAGGTCAATTGGCTCTGCAGTCACATTGTTCGGAGTACCGGTCACCCCAGCGCCATTTACATCGGGTGAACTCGACGAACAATTGTCATCGGTATCGCTGTCAGACTGGTTGTCCGACGTCGCGCCTTTAGCTCCGTTGAAGAGAGGCCCCACGAACGTAGAGCCGTCCGGGCTGAGACCATAATACGCATAACCGGAAAACCAACTTCCAATGGTCACCGTCGCGTCCGCCGGAATAAAGACGCTCCAGCCGGCATTAATGAAAACAGTTTCGACCCCGTCTAGAGTGGTAGACGAATAGCCGGCTGCTGCCAAAGCTGGTCTTACAGTACCAAGCCAGTTTGAGCTGGTCCCGCGATACACTTTGGTGCTTACACCGTTGGCAGTCTGAATTATTGTTGGAGCACTGGCACAGTCCACGTTGGCAATTTGACGAACGGTGCCGGCTTCAAGCAGGTGCCAGAAGAGCGAGACATGTTGGCTAGTTCCAGCTACTGATGCACTGGGTGAAAGAGCACTCGTACTCCATGCATTGATGAAAAAGTTCAGGACAAAGACACTATCCTTTTCCAGCACTGCAACCTGGTGATGAACCAGGTTGAAACAGTTTGTCAATCGGTTGATCAGGTCAAGGCCCCTACTCCATTCACCCATGTAATTGAAGTAGACGACCGTAAGAGATTCGCCGAGCACATTTTCGGCTGAAACCCCACCGCCATTCGCCAAATTCTGTATCAAAGCTTGGCGATGTGATTCCGCCATCTGTCGAGCCGTATAGCCGTAAGCATGCCCGACGGCGTAGTGCCCTCCAGCAGCTATTGGGATTGAACGGATTTGATCGGCAAATGTAGATGCATATGGGTGCGTTACCGTGATAATCAGCGGGCTGGTAGAACCAGCGGTCTTGGCAGAAGATGTTGCGACGATTGTGCCATTAACATACAGCTGCGCCTTGACGCTGCTGTTGTAGAAAATCGACATTCGTTGTCCGTAGATATCGGCTGTGTAAAACGTCTTGTCGATGTTGTACTGTGGTGGATTACTGCCAGAAATCTGATCGTACTGAATTTGGATCTTAGCCTTGTAGCTATTTGGAATCGCCGAAGTAATTAGCGGGGTGTCGCCAGGCGCCTCATACGAAAGAGTAGTATTTCGCTGCGGCACGGGAACTGGCACGATTGCTCGCCCGCCAACAATGTCATCAAGGCTGGCGCCGGAATTGTTGGTTCGGATCCAATTCACCAGATTCATACCGTATGTGGTCAACGATGCACTGATGTTAGCTTCGCTCACATTCTGTGAATAATCGGTCGTAACGGTAGAGCCGGACAACGCGCTCGCAAGGAAGGTTGAGCGGTCGTACTGCAGCGCAGACGCCAGATCAATTCCAGTGGTGACGTTGTAACTCTTGAAGCTGGGATCAAAGACATAATCTGTCCCACCGATGTTTACCTGTACCCAGCAGTGATTCAGAAGAATTTGATTGCTTGGGTTAGAACCTGCGGTAAAGCCACCGCTAGACAAGAGTTGATTGGCCTGGTTGGTGTTGCTGGCAGCGATCCCCAACCAATCAGACCACTGCGCAGGATCTAGGAGAATGAATCCAAGTACATACTTGGCTGTATACCCGGACGCGGTAAGGAGTTGGACCATTAGATCGGACTGATCGAAGGCGTTTCCGGATGCGTCCATCAAGGCGCCAAGCCCACCCTTGTGCAAACCATAGTTCGGGTAGAATGCAATCTGATCATGTACAAACTGGAAGATCAGGTCTACATCATATTTGAGAGCTCGGGCCAATTCAGCGATGGACGGAGGCGCTTCTACTGGAGCAAACGGCTGGTGAGAATCCTCTCCAGAGGACTTCTCTTCCTGATTTGCCGCTATGTGTGATCGCATAGCATTGCGTACTTCTTCTATGGTCATCAGACGCTGCTTGGGAAGGAGGCCTAACCCCTCTGGATTGACGAAGGTCGGGAGTGTTTGTTTTGACATGTGGTCTCCGTGAGTAGATTCACACTCGTGAACCTACATGTGTTTCATGTGTTGTTGATTGGCCAGCAACCGTCAGGAAAACCGGCGGTCGCAATTCGGTTGTGCGTTGGAAGGGCGGGTGCAATTGGACCCGCCCTTCTTTCGTTTGCAGCAAAATCAATTGGCGATTAAGATTTGCGATAAGGAGCTGGAGGTCTGATTCACAGTCTCATCACGCAACGAATGGACCGAGTTCTGTACCTTCTCTGCTGCACCCCGAACCTCGATTACTTCGAGAAGTTGATCTTGTACCATTCGACGTTGGCCGCCGCGACGTCACTGGCCATGCCTCCGGTGCAGATCGAGTCTACGTTGCTACCGCAGGCATAGAGGTTTCCTGCAGCCGAAAGAACGAACCATCTCTGAGTGGTCAGACTGCCATGGACAAAAATGTCTGCAATGGTGTCGGTCCCGTCCAGGAACTGCCGTAGAGTCGCAATGTAGGTGTACGCACCCGGATTAGCCGTATTATCGATGCCGATCTGTCCATTATCAGCTCCCGCGTATGCCAGGAGGCCGCTTGTGGTCAGCACGATCAGCTGCGCGGAGGTTGTCGCCAGGCCATCCCCATTTGGGAAGAAGACTTTTGAGATCGCACCAGGTGTGAAAGGAGCAGCGCTGGGGGTGCTAACCGGCGTAGTCGAGTTATTCCTGAACAGGTTGTTTTGCCCGTTATAGCCCCACGTATAGAGCACACCGGTGCCAGTCAGCGCGTAACCATAGCTAGTCCGTCCGCCGCCGATTCCTGCTTTGGCGATGTTGCTTAGGGCTGTAACCTGAGTGAATTGGCTACGGTTCGTAGTGTCACCGAGCCCTAGCTGACCCTGGGCATTATAACCAGTAGTCCAGACGTTACCGCTTGTGTCGACAGCCAGAGCGTTGCCTCCGTTAGTACTGCTGGATCTGCCTCCGTTTGCAGAGATGGATGCAAAGTTGGTGATACTGCCACCACCGCTCTTTTGAGCGCTTGCGAACGAACCGGTTACGTTCGTTGTGTTTCCCGTTCCGAGCTGTCCCTGCCCGTTATAGCCCGCAACCTTCAAAGTGCCATCGTTAAACAGCATGTAAGCGCTGAAGCTGGTATTGACGACGGCGAGTGCCACAGCGACAACATGATTGGTACTGAAACCGATACCGGCGCAAGGTGCGGGAGTGCTGACGTCACTAGTAGGTGTCGAAGCGTTCCCCAAATTGCCGGCGCTGTTTGCTCCACAGCCGTACATGCTGAAGTCGCTCGCTTGGAAGTAAACGCATCCCCCACCATTAGTGGTGTAGTGTCCTCCGAGCGCCCAGACTTTAGTTATTGAAAGGTTGTTGGTGACGAAATATTGAATGCGCTTCAGATACGGACGAGCAACTGTGTCGCCATGCCCCAGCTGTCCAAAGTCGTTCTTTCCGGCGGAATAGACCCAACCGTTTGAGAAGACGACATAAAGGTTCGCGTTTGCTACTGCCCAGTCGACGATAGTTGCGTCGAAGGGCGGCAGCGTTGTATTAGGGTCGAACAATACCCGCTGTGCCGGCGCATTGCTAGCGGCCGCAATGCCATTGGCCAAAGCGCCCATGGTATTGTCACCCCACCCGACCAGCTCTCCAGTGGAAAGCAAAACCAGCATCGCGTTGTTGTCCATGTCTCCGTGTAGGCTCTTCGGGAGCGCGGAGACTGTCGGCGGGCAGCAGTCTGGCTGTGCTCCTGCCGGAACTTCGATGACGGTTGTTCTGTTGCCCATGGCGTCATAGTTGTAAGTAGCCATAGCACCGTTGGGGAAAGTGACGTTCGTCAATCTTCCGAGCGAATCGTAGTTGTAAATGGCCATGTCTGCGGTTGTCATAATGTTGTGCTTTCTTGTTCGTTGGGGATCTTCCACCATGAGCAGATGCTGATTCACCAGTGGTGGAATACTGCTGCAAGCAAATTTTGTCGCTGTCAGGGGCCGATGCGGGATCCACCGGCCAGGGAAGTTGCGCGCTTCTCAGTGTTGGGCGACAGTATCCGCAGGAGTTACGCCACTGCGTATGGGAAGAATCGTTCGTACGCGAAGTCAAAGAACGTGGCTTGCTCCCGATTTGAAGTGGTTTGTTGTTGAAGCAAATAGTGTGGTGCGGTCTCCTGCAGACAACGTCGAAAAACAAAGGTGCCGTTACGGTAGCAATTTGTCCCTGGTTGATTGCCAGCTTTGTAAAGCTGCTGAGACGAGCTCTTAGCGTTCCTTAGCAAACTTTCGCTGACAGAGCTGCGCACAGTTCGCGCAATATTCATACGGCGTAAGGCTTGTGGTGACTGCCTTATAGGACAGCCACATGGAAATACTTATCTTTCCTCTTGTCAAGACTGGCGTTTTATGCGCGTCTGCTAGCACCGCAGTGCAGAACTCACGCTAGCTCGTTACGGCAAGTCCTTGCTACGAGCAGATTCTATAGAAACATCCGTAACACAGGAATAGTTTTCCATGTATGAAAATGACGGCAGGTGGATGACTTTAACAGATTGTTACGGCATCTAATATTGGCACGCAGCTGACTGACGGCAGTCAGGGACTGGGTATGTCTCTAATTCTGGGG
>Ga0066388_100003216_pt1 | contig 10457 bp, 3 predicted proteins | sample PanSoiMetaGPlot6_FD_64539 | JGI IMG/M metagenome (GOLD analysis project Ga0066388, IMG submission 64539) | Tropical forest soil microbial communities from Panama analyzed to predict greenhouse gas emissions - Panama Soil - Plot 6 (Hybrid Assembly) | ecosystem: Environmental > Terrestrial > Soil... | reverse complement strand
GGCAATGCGGACATCGCCGCGCCATCTTCATGACTGTAAAGGCGGTCAGCGCCCAGTGTGGGTTCATAGTTCCTCCAGGGCGGATCACTTGCCGCGCCCGCCGTCATCCAAATCGGTCGCCCGCATAATAACCGCTTCGTTTCTTATACGGCAAAACGCCGGTATTTTTTTGCAATTGCATATACGGGAAGGCTGACCGGATCAGTACCGCGAGCGGTAGCGAGCGGGCTTCACGCTGAGTCGCGCTCGCTACCGCTCGCGGTACTGATCAGTAATGACATCTCAGTATGCCGTACATTGATTTGCAATCCGCTCTGGTTCGGAACTAATACAAGACAGAGTCTCTGACGCTCAGGAAGGGCTTGGGCGCAAGACGCCAATGAGAGGGACGTTGACAGTTTAAACCTATGAGAGGGACGTTGACAGTTTAAAACTGATTCGGATTTTGTAAGTGATCTGATTTACGCCTGGCGCAGGCTAACGAACAAATCGAGATGAATCCCTCCATCCATTGACGGATCTCGTCGCGCAAACGGCGAAAGACAGCAAGACGGAACTCATCATCGCCGACGCCGGGCGAAGGCGGGTCATCAAAACTTTGATGAATGCGCAGGGCAATGCCGGGGAAGACCGGGCAGCTTTCTTTGGCATTATCGCAGACTGTGATCACGTAATCGAACTATTGGAAGGCTTAGTTATTTCTCCCTACGCTTGACAGAATAAATGGATTTTCCGAAACGAGACTCTAATTCATCGCGTTTCTCATAGGCTTCATCTAATGATAGATCTGTTGCGATTGTTGTAGTACTTCCATCTTCGTTTTTTTTGACCACATTCCATATTGGCAAAGGTGTTGAGGCATGACAGTCACAAAATGCCTCCTCGAGATTCGGAAACCAGCTGCTATCCAAACCAAACCACGGCTCAGAAAGAAATATCAAGCCCCATGGTCGCTCGGGACCGAAACCAAAATCGCTATACACAATACCGGTGCCAGATTCTTTGTGCTCTGCGACCATCCAGCAGGGATATCTTTCACCCGGCTTACCCCAATCCCAATTTCTTATATGACAAGATGGGTAGACTAAGATGGCTTTCAGAGCGTCTTGCACAACTAAATCAGTAATCAGCTCCATTTCCAGATCGACAAGTCTTCTAATATCATCAGATGTGCGATTCATAACAGCCTGTCTCGAATGCGGGCTTCTATGGCGGTTAGCAAATGCGTGTACGGGGTTGTGGCGCGAGTTGTCTACTCGCGCCTGTTTCTTGATTGGACGAGGCCACAAACAGGGCGATTAAACAAATCGCCCCACACCGTACACGCGTTTGCAAACCGCCATAATAAAAGGACTGTGATAATGGCGCCTGATGGAGCGTCACTCAAACAAATGTCACAATGTGTCCTTCGCTGTGAGCTTCAAACCGTGTGACTCAGTCGGCATCAGCAAAGTAACACTCTCTGCCAGACAACCATAATGCCCCAAGCTCAAGTCATAACGGTGTTGCTAGAAGTTATCCACAGGTAGACCATATACACGGAAAATGTCAAAATTGCCGCCAATCCCCAGTCAATATACTCGTCTCTCCGGAGGAATTGGGTTTTTCTGGGGCGGAGAAAAAGTAGTTGGCCCGCGACCTTCAGTAACATTAACATGCCTCCTATTGATGACACCAGTTTTCGGATTCAGCTCCGGTTTGCTTCTTACTGTCCCCCCATCATTCCTTATAGCTCCGGCAGTGGTCACTCGAACTTGATTATTGGGAACGCCAGTGCCAGCATCTTCGAGAGTTTTCCCAAAGCTTCCGGAAAATTTAGTTCCTGGCGCCGGCACATCCCCTATTCCGCCACGAACTACAACAGAGTTATTAGGGACCCGCCTGGGAATACGCGCAACTGCATTTCTGATTCCCTTTTCTACACCAGGAGCAAGTTTTCCAGCAACTGCTCCTAACATCACTCCTCCTGCGCCATTAGCCATATCCGTCGCCACAGCCCTTACTGAGTTGCCCTTCCCTGCAATGAGACGCTCCGTCATTCCGCCTGCCGCGCCAGCGAGCGCCCCACCAACTATTAGAGTTGCTCCCCCAGTATCGACTATGGAACCGATCAACGCCCCTGTAACCGCGCCACCAGCGGCGGAAGCAATGACCTCTCTCGCGCTCTTTCCCTGAACAATTGCGACTGTACCGCCGACTACCCCACCAATTATCGCGCCTATCACAGTTCCCGAGTGACCATCGGCATCGACATAGTTCAATGGATTGTTGTAGCAATATTGATATTTGTTCAACGACTGCGGATCAGTCAAATCGGCATAGAAATTGGGGTTATCACTCGCAATCTCCGCAAAGTCGTAAAGCTCATCAGGCCCGCCAGTGAACTCATCCGGGCTTATGAAGCGTCCTTGCGTGGATGAGTAGTGCCTGGCAAGGAAGTAATCCAGACCAGTTTCAGCGTCGCGCTCCTTGGACGAGAACTGTTTTCTCTGTCCGTCCTGCTGTGTATGTGTCGCATATCCCTGATCTGTCGTCCTCGTCCCGACGTCCGCGAATAACTCCGCCCCAAAGGGCAAATAGTCATGACGACCTCCCGCGATCATTGCGCCGGAATCATCCGTCCATGCCCGTGGCGTTCCCAGACCATCTGCCGCCGCGTATTCGTAGAGAGCGCTGTTACCAACCTTGGAGGTCGCAAGCAACTCCCCGCCCTTGTAGAAATAATCTTTTTGTACAATCTTATTGGGGGCATCGGCGTCGTTCCATTCAGCGATCAGTTCGCCGCCAGCCCCGTACTCGTACCTCGTCCCCACGCCGCCTACGATCTTCTTCACCCGGCGGCTGTTCCCGTCGTAAAGGTATTGGCTCGTAGCCCCACCCGCCACCTCGGCCCTGACGATCCTGTTCTCGGCGTCGAACTTATAGCTATTCCCGTTTTCGGCGATAAGGTTCCCGGAGGTGTCATAGAGGTAACCCTCATGCGTGATCCGGTTGTTCGCCTCGCTGAAGTCGGCAAGTTGCAACGCGGTGTTCGCGCCGTCCGCGTTGTCGGAGGTGTTCTCTACTTTTATCCCCCGATTCCCGTGGGGGTCGTAAGCGAAGGTCTGATACCAGGCACGCTCCCCGTCGTTATACACGCCGTTGTTGTGCTCCACGGCGTAGCTAAGCCTGTTGATCGGATCGTATTGGAAGGTCTGCGCATATTGAAGATTCCCGCTGATGAAATACTTGATCCTGGCCACGTTACCGTTATTGAAGAAGGGCGTGATCTCCGCGTCCTGGACATTCACGTTGTCCGCGATTCCGTAAATGTAGCCGATCCTGAAGACGGACTCCAAATCGTTCGCCCTGCCGAGTCTTGTCTCTACGGGCTGATGGCGACTGTTATAGGCCATCGAGTGAATCAGCCCGTTGCCGTAGGTCTCGGATTGCAGCCTCCCGAACGAGGTATAACTTATATTGTTAACCAGATCGCGTGGTTCGAAACTGAAACCGTTAAAAATGCCGCTCTGCATAGCCAGGAGCCTGCCTGCGTCGTCGTAATACATCCAATTCTTTCTGCGGGCGGGGCTGCCTCTGTCCTCACGAGTCACGCCGTCGGCGAAATTATAAGTATATGTCGTGACGTAATTCGAAGTTCCCATTCGTTGATGATTGGTCACTATTCTGCCGGCGGCGTCGTATTTGTAATAAGTCCCCTCGGAACCGGGTCCGTAAGTGACCCCGACTAGCTTTCCCTTAGACGGCGTGCCCGACCAGGAGGGGGCTCCGCTCGGCAATCCGGTGTAAGTGTCGTAGAAATAATTCACCGCAGGCGTCAAATTGGCCACCGCCGTCGCTTCGGAAGTGGTCCCCGAATAAACCTTCGATTTGACGCGATTGAGCGCGTCGTAAGTCATCGTCGTCTTGACCTCGCGAGCGTCTATTTTTTCAACGAGATTGCCGTTCGAGTCGTAGGTGTATTTCACAGTTCCGTTCTCCGGATTCGTGGCTGAAGTCAGTCGCGACAAGGAACTGTAGTCGAAGCTTCTGGTCTGCGTCCCTTGGGTCACCAGGCGCAAATTATTGAGCGCGTCATAGGAATAGGAAGTTTCGTAATTCAATTCGCCCGGGGCTTCGATGACTTTGATCAATCTTCCGAGCGCGTCAGCCTGGCTTCGGCGTCTCTTGAAGGCCTGATCGGTGGCGGTGGTGATATCCGCGTCGTATTCCGTCATGATATAGCCGGTTGAGACCGAATTGCCTCCCCAAGGGAAGGGCGGCGTCGCGCCGACGAAGGTCTCGACATAGTTAACTCTTCCGCCTTTATCGAATTTGGTTCGCTTCCAGGCCATCCCGGGCTCGCCGCCCGCCTCGCCGGAAGTCCCCGCGCGGTAGGGAGCGGAAACGAGCTCATAGCTGTTCTGGTTGCCCGCATCGCCGGCGAAATAGCGGGTCTGAGTTTTGATTCCTTTGGTTTCGTCAGTGGCCTCAGCCGGGATACCGCTCTCCAACTTACGCGCGAGACGGATGCGCCCGAGCTGGTCGTAATGCTCGACGGTGATCAACTTGCCGTCGCCGGTGGCATTCAGGTCGGAACGGACAATCACGCGCCTTTGCGTGTCGGAATACTCCGTTGCCGTTTGTTGCTCGACGCCAGTTATGCCGTACTGTTCCTGGACCAGCGTCGGACGCCCGAAGACATCGTAAGTCGTCCTGGTCGTGATATTGTTATTCATGTCGGTTGATTGCGTTACCATGCCGGTATTGAAATCGTAAGACTGCGTCGTCCACTGCTGAACCGTCGTGTCCGCGGCGACTTTGGTTTCCGTGGCATAAAGGTTTTCGTGCCCGTTGATCGCGCCGTAGATGTATCGGGTGATGACGTTATTCGCGTCAGTCGTTTGGGTGCAGTTGCCGTAGGAGTCATATTGATGCGTGACCGAAATCGAATTCTCGGCGCTGAGCGGACGGCTGAATTCGCCTTTGATCGAATCCCACTTCCTTTCCATCGTCTGATTGCCGGTGGTTGAGGGATTGTCGTAGAAGGATTCGGAGCGCGACAGAACAGAGCCGGAATCGGAGATCGTTTCGCTTGATTCAATGACTCTCTTCAAATTCGGCGACGCCGGGTTGTGATAAACATACGGATTATCGGTCGTCGTGTCGGAAGCGTCTGGCGTTGTGTTGTAATAAGTATTGACGACCACCCGTTTGGGCGTCAGGCCGGCCGGAATGCCCGTCGGCCTTCCGTTAGAGCCACGAGGGATGGAGCCATAGTCGACCCAGTCATATTCAGCGACCAGCGTTACATTCCCGTTTTTGTCATAATTGTAATCTTTTATAGCTGTTTTGGTGAGATTACCATGGGCATCCTCGACGGAGGTGAATTCCGTTTTGACAAAAAGATTGACGTTATTTTCGTCCGGATAGAAAGTAGGTACAGCCCCCACTACAAACCACCGAAACAAGTAATCATGTGGGATATTACGCTCCCAGATCCGCTCGACGACATTGCCATTTGGCTGAACGGTCTTATAAGGCGGCTCTAGCCCCGCAAGCGGATAGCACGTTAGGCACAGATCGAAATAATCCCGCGCTTTTCCGCCGTCCGGGCCAGTTACTTCAGTATACGGTGTGAGAGTGCCACTGGTAACATAGTTATATGTCCATGTCTCCGTGATCGGAGAAGAGCTTCCATCATACTCACGTTGATAAGTGAGATTCTTCCGCATGACCATGTTATAGTTAATAACTGTCCCCGACCCGACGCTGTCATATTGTCCGTCCAGTGGATACGCATAGGTAGTTTGCGCTCCTGATGGAAGCGTTACCGAATTGATTTCCCCCCAGCCCAGCGACGGATTGGAATTATCCGCGGCGTATCCGAACGTATATGACAGGCCGCCCGTCTGAGCCGGGAGTATGATTTGATCGACGACGCGAAACCCTTGGTCGATCCCTCCGCCGGCGAGTCTCGGGTCTGGACTGATGTCATATGCCCGGCGAACATGGATGTCTTTCCATTTTATTGTCCACCTAAGTTGCTCGTTATTGGCCCCCTGCTTGTAGACATAATCCTGATTGGCGGCGGCGTCATATTCCACGATAATGGAGCGATCGAGTTGATCGACCAGCCTGGTCGCCGGATGGCTGTTCGAGGTGATATTCTGAATCTCAATGTAATTATTATTGCGATCATAAATTCTGTGTGGATTGGCCCCTCCGGTTACTCGCGATCCGTCGGCAAGATATAGGGTCCAGGGATTGTTTAAATAGTCAAAAACTCCCGTTTCGCCGTCACTATCGACCACCAATTTAGCGTAAGTGCCATCGGTCGTGTACCAAAACGTCTGTGACCCTGGAGGCGGTTCATATAAGGAACAAATCACATGGCCGTCAGGAAAAAGGTTAGTGAAACCGCCAAATTCTCGACCGCCGAATGGATGGAAGACATGAGAGCTTCCATCCGGGAATACCATTTCCAGCCTGCCGCTATAAACGTTCTCAGGTACTGAGCAGGGAGGAACAAGGATTTCGCCATGTCTGCCACGAATCAATTCTGGCGCTCGATCGTCCTCACCGCGAGCATGGAATTCCAGCGTGTATTCCCAGCCGTACCTCCAATTCCCCTGACGGGCGGGGATAAGTGAAAAGGTATCCGTTGGAGCAGAGTCGTCGCCAAGATAAAGATAGTTCCAACTGGTATTCCATATCTTATTGTTATAGTTAAGTCTGACTTTAGCGCCTATGTCGCCGCCTCTTCCCGCAGGCAAATCGGTAATAGGCAGATTCAGCGAAATGTTTCCGTTTTTTGTGTTAATCGTCTCGATATCGCCAATATCGTAGGAACCCGCCGGATGAAACCCTCGTTTCTGGCTTTGGGCGTCTGCCTGGGAAGTCGGCAATGCAATCGAAAATAAGACGAGAACAAAAGCTCGTAGAAGGAAACTTGCGGCGTATTTTCTATCAAGCGTCATGTTTACTCCTTCAATCATCACACTAATCGATAGGTTGGGCTCATTCTGATTCGGTCAGCGCTAACGTCATTGCGGGTTGTTGAAGAGGCCATCGGGCAGGCGCGGGCCGATGGCGACCGATGTGGCTTTCAACGTCAACACCGGCTTGCCGTTCTCCAGGCGAGTAATCAGGCCGGGCGTCTGCTGGCCATTTACCTTTTGCCAGGAGGCGGCTATCACTTCCACGTCCACTTTTGCGCCGGCGCGCGCCATTTGATACCGCACTCGCTCCGGTAACAGGGTGTCGGAGTTGACGTAAAACAGTTTATTCCGCTCGCGTATCTCGGAACCGATTTTGATCTGATCCGTAACCTGATAGATGTCGTAAAATCCGCCCCTGTAGTTCTTCGTCGCGCCGTCGTCCAGGCGAAATCGTTCGCCTAAAAACCGGTATGCGAGGCCCTCCATTTGCCCGAATAAGAGGCGTTCAGGCGTATCGAACGCCAATGACTCAATGGCTTCCATGTCCGCATCCTCGAAATTCTTGCCGATCGCCCACTCGCCGTTATCGTCATAACCGATGACGCGCCGCTGTGGGCCGACGCCTTCTTCGAGACGCAGCCGGTTCGGCAATTCTGTAATCAGCCGGAATGGCGCGCTCGAAGCGGCGTTGCGGCGAGTTAAAGAGCCAATTATCGTGAGGCGTTCCTTGCCAGGCTTTTCCAGGCGGTCGCCCAAGGCGTTGAGGACGCCTCGCAACGGCGTCCACAAGCGCGAAGGCACAATGTAATTTCCGTTATTGTGCGGGGGAGGCGCTTGCCGCGGCGCGGGGGCGTCTTTCTTTTCAATCGCGGCCTTTCCGGCCCGCAGCGCCCTCGCGCTTACGCCTATGACAACGATGACAATAAACAGAGCGACAATGATGACCGCAGCCGGAGTCAGCCGGAGCAAGCGGCGTCGGATACACGCCAACAGCGGATTCAAATGAGCAGGCATACGTTCCTCCTATGTGACATACTTTGTGGTAGCGTTATCGGCGACATCGCGTCGGCAGATCACCGTTTCGGCCGTTGGGCGGAAAAACGTCGGACAAGAAAAGCGCCGAACAGGAAAATGCCGGGCAGAAAAATAAGAGACGCTATTTTTCTGTTACCTATCTTTCTATCTGGCGGTCCAGAGTTGTTGGAACTTTGATTAGCGCCAACCTTAAGGAATACATCCCAGGCCCAACGTCCTACCTGGGCGCCATGAACATCCTTCACCTTGGCCCTATACCTGAACTGGTTCCCGTACTCATCCGTACGCTTCGATTCTTTATAGTCCAACTCCAATACCGAGACGCCCAGATCAGGAAGCGTATGAAGCTCGTTCGGCTCCGAAACCCCGTTGTGGTTGGAATCTTGCCAGAGGCGGAGATTGAGGAAGACGGCGTCTCTACTATCTATCTGACCGTCATTATTACCGCCGGACTCCGGTCTATCGAACAAGGCCAGCGCCTTAAAACCATTGCGATCTTTAAGGTCAGGTTGATGGGTGAAGTTACCAAATAACTCATTTCCGTCGTCGATAATCCCATTCCCGTTACGATCGAGCGCCAGGAGCGCATCATCTGAGCCTGCGGATGTCCAGGCCACTCGCTCAGCAATGCCGTCTGGTTTCAAGTCGAAACTGACTCCGCCTGCGGCGTCAGTGAGGTTGAACCCGTTGCCGAGCGTGTCAATAATGATTGGCGATGTGTCACATACGCCCCCATTGCAACCCTGACCCTGTTGATAACAAACGCAGCAAGGGTCGCCACCGCAAGGATCATAAAGTTCCCACCAAAGGTTCGCCACTGCGGCTCCCCCGGATTCAAAGTATTCCATCTTAATCTCATGGACGCCTGCGTTGAGCATAACGTACTCAGAATAGGTGGTGGCTCCCTGGAGATGCCACTGGTTGATCTTCAGCTGTCCATCGATATATAGCCGCACCCCGTCGTCTGTAGTAACAGAGAAAATAAATGTATCAGTGGAAAAATAGACGTTACGGGTCCAGCGCGCAGAGAAGTTATCCGCGCCACGCGCGCTAAGGCCACATACGAAACTGGGGCTTCCAACGCCCCAATCGAAGCTGAGAGACCCAGTTCCGTCGTTTCGCACCATTACAGGGGGACCGGCGAGATCGGGATTATCGTAGTACTCCCCTCTCCACTGATCTGAGGGCACAGCTGCAAAACAGTCCGCCGCCGAGCCCCATGACAGACTTACCGCAGCGTCCCCATAGGTCTCAAAGTATTCCAACTTGATTTCGTGCCAGCCTTCGGAGAGCTGCGCGACTGCTATGTCTGTGGCGACTGTCTCGGTCCATCGGTCGATCTTCAATTGGCCGTCAATATAGAGCCGCACCCCATTATCAGCCGAGGTCGTGAACCGCCAGGGGCCGCCAGGGAAATAGCCCCACCGGGTCCAGCGAACAGAAAAATTATCGACGCCGAGCCCACAGGCGGAACTGGGACCTCCTGCCACCCAATTGAAGCTAAGATACCCGTTGCCGTCATTTCGCACCATCACGGGGCCGCCTGAGAGAGTCGGATTGCTGAAATACTCACCTTTCCAACTGTCTGTCGGCACGCTGACCTGACAGACCGGCGACCAGGAAAGGTTGACCCCGGCAAGACCTCCGTATTCGTGATACTCCAGTTGGATTACATGAGCGCCTCCTGGAATGTCCAAGTCGACCGTATACGTGCCTGGGGTATCCCACCGATCGAACTTCAATTGCCCATCAATATAAAGCCTGATTCCGTCATCTATATTGTTGAGCGTGAAGCGGTATGTGGCCGGCAGAAAGTCAACCGTACGCGTCCATCTCACGGAGAAGAAGTCCGGGAATATAGTCAGATTGCAGTCCGATGTCGGGCCGCCTCCGCCATAATTGAAGCTTAGAGAGTTACTAACGCCATCGTCGCGCGTCATCACGGAATTGCCCTTGAGATACGCATTGTTGAAATACTCGCCTTTCCAGTGATCAGCCGGCGCCGTCTGCGAGCACGGTGGATTGAGAATCCCCCAGTTCAATCGAGCCTGCGCGGGGCCTGTATATTGGTAATATTCCAGTTTTATGTCGTGAACGCCCGCCTGCAGATTCAGATCGACGTTAGTGGTCGCCGACGGCAAATTCGGCCATTGATTGATCTTCAGTTGGTCATCGATGTAGAGCCTCGCCCCGTCATCGCTGGTGACTGAAAAACGATAGGTCCCTTGGGTAAGCGTGAGCTTTCGCGTCCAACGTATGGAGTAGTTCTCCGCGCCGACGAATCCGGGCGCGGGGCTTTGGCCGTTGTAATACCGGTCGATGAATCCGCCGCCGTCGTTTCGCACCAGTGCCGGCGCGCCATCCAAATTGATGTTGTTGAAATAAGCCCCGACCCAGGCTTCGTCCGGAACGTTCACTCCAAGAGCGGAGCCTACGTTGATCCGCGGCACGGAGCGATTACTTGCGCCAGGGCGTGTATCTGTCACCGACACGCCCGTGCTG
>Ga0066388_100003215_pt1 | contig 10458 bp, 7 predicted proteins | sample PanSoiMetaGPlot6_FD_64539 | JGI IMG/M metagenome (GOLD analysis project Ga0066388, IMG submission 64539) | Tropical forest soil microbial communities from Panama analyzed to predict greenhouse gas emissions - Panama Soil - Plot 6 (Hybrid Assembly) | ecosystem: Environmental > Terrestrial > Soil... | reverse complement strand
CCGCCTCCGCCGCCGCCACCGCCGCCGCCGCCACCACCGCCGCCGCCTCCTCCGCCTCCGCCGCCACCTCCACCTCCGCCGGCATCGCCTCCGCCGCCGCCTCCACCGCCGCCTCCACCTCCGCCGGCATCGCCACAGAGCAGCTCCCATACAGAGGGTGCGCTTAACCCAGTCATAGGCCCGGTAGCCTTTATTACTGGAAGCCCCTGCAACGCGTTCATGTTCGTTGACGCGCCACAGAGCTACCTCCAAGCGAAAGAGGGAACGCAGGTCTACGCTGCGGAAAAAGACGGCATCTATCTAGAAAAAGGACAGATGCTCGCCAGCGGCGGAGAGAAAGGACTGACCATCAAAACCGATCTGGCTTCCGTCTCGTTGAAGCCAGAAGCAGTGGCAGTCATTGACACCAACAGTGCTGAGCCTACGCGAATAACCGTAATTGAGTCCGGAGGCCCGGACGGAGTTACAGTGAAAGTTGGATCAGCTACCTATTCTGTGCAAACGAGCGAAGAAATGTCGATTGCATACGAGAATGCGAACCGCCCAACATCTGGTAGCGCGGTTAAGGGCGGCATCGAAGTCACGCAGTTGAACGAGCCCGTGCACGTGATGAAAGTCGCGATCCATTTGCCCGAATACATACCGAAGAACATCATGATCAATTGCGTTATGCGCCAGCTAAGAAACTACGCGACGATCAAACGACAATTGCCGAAGGGACTGGTTTCGCAGATCGACAAGTATCAGTCCCAATTGCCCGCAAGCAAGAAGCTCGGTCCTCTGTCGTCGGATCAACCGGAGTCTGGACCTTGCGAAACGTGCCTCCAGCACAAGCACACCAGAAACCCGATGTTCCCGGCATGGAGATCATCTGTTGTTGGCACCGATTCGACCCCGTCCAGAAGCGGATCCGATTGGGAACCGGTCGCATTTAGACCCGGCGCTGCAATTCCTCCCACTCCTTCAGACGTAAGGCTGCTCGATGGAGCGAAGCTCACTCAAAAAGCGCAGAACTGGTACGTCCTGGAGACTGGAACCGCGCTCCTCGAAAGCGCCAAACGCACGAGAATCGACACTGGTCTGGGTTCCGTAATAGCCGAGACGGGAGCAGCGGTCCTCATTTGCTCCGAGGCAAACCTGACCCGAATCTTGAATCTGTCCGACAGAACGTCGGGCGATGTTAAAGCCCTGTTCGGTCAAAGCATCGTGGATCTGCAACCAGGGGCAGAAGCATCCTTGGTGCATGCTGCTCGAAAAGACGCAGCCGACCTGGTGATGAGCGACGGAATGGCCAGGCGCAAAGTCCGTGTCATTGAACTGAGCGGGAACGAGTTTATCGTGAAGGCTCAAGTATCACTGGTGCTGGCTTTGTCTAAACATCCTCTGCTGGCGATGATCCGCCGCTCCACGCAGAAAGGCGATCGGGCACTGGTCGCCGAACTGCTCAAGACGGCAGCCGGCGTATACATGACGGCTGACAGAACTGGCGGTCCATATGCGGTGCCACTTGCTCCGATTAGCGATACGGGAACAGGTACCGGCAAGCAACCCTGATTCTGAATCAGATTGTCAATCAATTGCCTGTTATCCTGTATTTCGTGCGTCCACCTTCACTGCAATCCACTATCAGCCGACAAGTGCTACTCTGGCTGGCGTTTGCTGCTCTGTTTCAGTGGTGCCCACGGCCGGCAGCAGCGATCGTCAGTGACGGAGGTCCCCCCGTGGATCGCTTGACCAGGAGCTGCAGCAAAGGCAGGTACTTCGCAACGGTAAAGTATTTTCATAGCCTGGATCCGTCTGACCGGCGAGATCCCGAAATCTGCTACGTTACCGGGTTTGCGCTTATGCGGCTGCATAAGCCCGATAGCGCGCGAGGATTGTTGCTGCGCGCTCTGGACTTCGGATTTGAAGGGTACAGAGGATGGGAATCCACCGGTGATCTGCTCAGCCGTATCTCGCAGATGGAAAAATTTCAGCCTCCGCTCCTCGGCGAGTTTCCAGGTGGCCCTAACACCAAGGTGCAAGTGTATGCGCGGGAGACGGACTGGATCCGACCTGTGATGAAGTCGATGCCGGCGTTCATGACCAGAGCCAAAGAGCTATTCGGCGCAGAATATCCGGCGACGCGGTTTTATTTCTTCCAATCTCGGGACACTTTCGAGACCTTCTACGAGGCTATGTTTGGAAGAAGGACGCGAGAATGGTGGCATGATGGAACGGGCAACTTCAATGTTGTGGTCTATTGCGAGATTGATCGCTTCGGTAAGGCCTCGCGACCTGCTGGTGCCGAGCCAACGATTGCAGACGTCATGCATGAGTACGGACACTCCCTGTGTGCCATGCGCTTCGGGGACGGCTATCTGAAGGCAGTTCCTAATTGGCTCAACGAAGGCTTTGCCGATGCCATCGCCTATCCGTTTTACAAAGACCGCATTCCCCGGTCCAAAGCTGATCTGGCTGAATTCAGTGCCAAGTCCCCGGCACCGAGTTATCGGCAAATGTGCAAGGAGTTGTACAAAGATCCGGATGTCGGCTACAGGCTGGCGCGTCTGATGGTTGATGCCCTCCTCGAGCAGAAGCCCGACAGGATCAGACGCATCCTCGATGATGCGCGGACAACCGGTAGTTTCGAGGGCGCACTGAAAAGAGTCACTGGCTTCGACGGTCGCTACTGGTACCGCCACGTCGCTGGTCAGTTCTGGCCAATGAAGAATCGTTAGCTAACGCGCCGAGAACCTGGTCAACGCGCAATGCCCAATGAGCAGAGTCAGTGCTGGACATCAAGTACCCACCTTTTGAGCGGCGTGCCGCGCTCAGCAGGCGCGCTCATGGACGCGCAGCGAGGAATCTCACCAGTTGAACGACCTTACATTTCGCTGGCTTTGATGATCCACGGGTGTCCGTTGGGCCATTGCTCGATGATGTGCTGCACGGTAGCGGTCGTAACCGTATCGGCAACGATGCGTCCGAAAATCGTGTACTTGTGGTCCAGGTGAGGAGCATCGCCCAACAAAACAGAAAACGAGCTGACAGCTGAATCCTCATCATCATCCCAGCGCCCCATGCTGAGAACGCCCTCCTTGTGGGCGATCAGACCCTTGTTTTGAGCATCCACTTCCAGTGGAAGGCGCCGCAGCATGTCTCGGAGTTGATTCGATAGTTGCGGTTGACCATCCGCTTTGGACTCAGCATTGGCCGTCTGCATCACAAACTTGGGCTCATAGCGGAATATGGGCGTTCCATTGAAGGCACCGCTCTTCATTAACTTATAGATTTGCGTCGCGCTCTTGGGCGCCATGCCCGGATCCAACACCAGGTGTATTTTTCCGGCCGTGGTGTCCAGCTCCATTTTTTTTGCCTCGGTGATTAACGGGCCGTCGTGATTGGTGTCAAAGAGCGGATATTCGTGGGGATGGCTCACGGGTGCCTTTCTTTCTGGTTCGGGCTGCGCTGCCGAAGAAGAGTTAGTCGATACGAGCTTACAGGAAGCTCCCTCCTTGTTCTCCGTCGCGCCCGCTGCCTCGGATGTGACCCCACAGAAGGCAGGCATATTCTGAAACCTGGTCTGCCGCCAATCAGGGCGCACAAATTTCTCGTCGACGAAGAAAAGCCCCATGACCACCATCGAGTCCTGAGGCATAGCGCTCTTATTGTCGTAAGTCGCCTGCAGCTCGTAATGCTCTCCGGCTGGCATCAGGATACCTTCCTTCGAGGAAATAGTCTCGATGGACTTTAGCTCCAAGCCGCCAGCCAGACTCGTTTTGCTATGCGTCTCGACCACGGTCTGTCGCTGAGCACGGTCGCATTTGACGATTGACGTCTTGGTGCACAGAGGATGAATGTGAGTCCAGGCCGCATGGATTTTTCGATCCTTGGATGCAAAGCCGGGATCGCGCTCTTCCACTATAGGTGAGCTGTACGTGTGCACTCCCGGTGGAACTACCCAGTGCCCGCTGAGTGCACGCCCGAGTTTGTCGATCTGAGTGGAATCGGGAACCGAGTTGGGAGCTTTGACGCCAGGCGACATTCCCAAACAATCTGGGTGACTGTTGTGCTCAGCGTTGGCAGCCTCCGTGGTATCTCTGTCGACTACCACCTGCACATAAGGGACGTACCAATGTAAGGCCTTAACCGGATAGACGAGGTCAGAGTCTTTCACAAAGTAAAGGTTGCATCTGTGTTTAACACGTCTGTGCTGGTCCGTTGTGCGATTAGCCGCTTGAAAGACAAATGTCCACTCTTCGTCACTAGCTGTAGGCACGGCGAAACCCGGTGGAAAGAAAAATTGCGTCTGTCCCTGGGTCAAGGTTACAATTCGCCGATTCTGACAGCGCTCGCCGTCAGGAAAGCATGTATTCCGGAATGTCGAATCCACATCCAGGTTCAAGTGGCAGATGAACTCTGCTGTGGGCAGCGGCTTATCATTTTCATCAAGAACATCCAGTTTCATCCCTTTGAACCAGAGAAGTTCTCGTGGCTTGTTCTTAGTATCAGTAAGACCAACTGGTGCCTTGGAAGTGCCGGTGCCCGCACTCGAGTCAGCAGCACCCGTCATTGATGGACCGGCCCCCATTTTGGCTGGTTCTCCGCCACCCTCGATAAAAACGACCGAGCCTTCCGGCATCGTCACCTTTTGCGACGCGAGAAGGTCGGAAATGCGAAACTTCTGAGAGACGTAGGGCCCTTCCATGGATCGATACTTGCGATGGAGATCGAAGGGTCCGACGACGATTTCCGCTTGGGAGACGGATCCCTCAGGATCTTTAAAACTCGACGACTGATCGGATTTGCGATTTCCGGAGGCAGCGCCCGCAGCATTTACGTCCAGTCCAACAAGCAAAAGAAGAAAGATAAAGACAAGACATTTGTAGTGCTGCTGCATGGCCCACCTTGATCGCGCATTAATACTGACAGCCGGCCGCATTTCGGCTAAAATCCACCAACCATCTGCTGACATTGTACCCAAAAGCAAGCAGCGCAACCTTTTAGAAGGAATGGCGCTGCAAGAAAGATTCGCAGATAGGGACTCTAGCCACCAGGATCAGAGTGAGCGATCTCGGGAGTTAATGCAACTGGAGAACTGCAAGGCGGCGGCACATTAGCTTGATCATCTCGGTGGGTGGCGGCATCCGGCAGGAGGGTCTGAAGCAGAATCAGTAAGACATTGCCCTGGTCATGGCCAGCGAGTTTCTTCAACTGGTCGCCTGCGGGGTTAACAACCAGGAGAGTCGGCACAGCCCGAACGCCTACACCCTCGATGAACGCCTGGTTTTTCGGATTGTCCACATCGACATGAATTACTTTGACTCGGCCGGCAAAGCGTCTCTCAGCCTTCTGTACTGTACTCTTGAGATCTGCACAATCACCAGAGAAGCTGGAGTAGAAATCGAAAACATAGAGTTCGGTGGGTTTGATGGATGCAACCGCATGCTCCTGCCCGAAAGACGGTGCACCGCACAGGAGAGTGACGCAAGCCATCAACACAGTTAGCAAACTGGCCAATTTCATAACTCGCATCACTCCCCATTAGATACACGAGCAGAAACTGGGCGGGGCTTCCGATCCCTCACCCTGGACGGCATCACGTAGAAGTGGCATCCGGTTTCGCTCGATTGTGCGGCTGACAAGGTAAACGAATCAATTGACCGGACGTGTCACGTCCAGCGCTGGTAAGGTCAAGAAATTTAGTAAAGGGGGGTTGTCCGAAGGGGACAGATATATGGAAGTACCGGTCTTGTCGCCAATCGAAGTTGTAAGTAGCGACCTCTATAACTGATTTACCACGCCGAATCTACATTGACGCTAAGTTTCGATATATATCCATTTAGGTTTTCTATTAATTGTCCATAATTCTACACAGGTCCAGGGACTGCAAACCAATTCATCACCCCGACCACAGGCCCTTTCTGAAATCATGTGCGGGAGCCATATTCAGATCATCGCCGCGTCAGCCGTAACTTTATCAGCCCGACAGAAATGAGCGTTGCTTAATGAAGTCGGATTACTTTACGGTGAAGAAAAATAGCCCGGTCACTTGCGGAGCCTGATGTGGCGGGGTCTCGCCCATCAGACCATCACAATTGCCAACGGCATCTTTATCAGACTGACAGAATGTCAGCCAGTCGGGTTACTTACTTCACGTTGAAGATAAATAGCCCGGTTACCTGCGGAGCCTCATTTGGCGAGGGTCTCGCCATCAGGAACGCCACCTGACTGATCGGATAGACATAGTTCTGTCCTGCACCAGGAATCGGCTCCGGAATGATAAAGGCAGGCTCTCCGAAGCGTTCTTTGACGGTGGCGAGGGAATCGCCGAGCCGTACCCCGAAGTCTGGACCGACCAGCGAAGCATCGAAAGTGCGTAGAGCGTCTACCTGTCCGTGTCGCATGTAGACCTGCAGGGCAGGCTCTCTCGTGTGTGATTTGAAAAACGTGAGCACCGTCCATCCGTTGATGCGCTGGCGCTCTATACCGCCCGACGCCGCCAGGGCACGGCTGGCCTGTGCCTCCGAGCTGCCCAGCCTGACCAGCGGTATGCCGGTGAATACGTTGGGCGGCAACATCGCAACCTTTGCTTCGCGGTCGGCTCCAACCCCCTGTGTCCCTTCATCTCCGTATGTGCGTTCGTCGAACCCACTATCGGCTACGAACGAAGACAGTCTGGTCGGTGGAAGTTGATTGATATTGATCGCAATGCCCGGTGACGCACCAGGCGGCACGCTGGCGGGTGCGGCAGGAGCTCGCGAACGAAGCGAACCCTGAAAAGAAACTGACGGTGGCGGGGGAACCAAACCTCCCGGCGCAACATTCCCCTGCGGTGGCAGCAGGTTGATGTTGTTGTTCGACTGCAGGCGATCCGCAGCCGTGCTCTCCTCGACAGATCTTCCTCTGTAATCCCTGACGACCGGGGAGTCATCCGCAATCTGAAACTCGCGACGAGCTTTGAAGAATTGGCCCTTGCCCAGAGCGTCTTTCTTTACGCCGGCGCTGCGCAACGAGGTGCCCCGGGCTACAGTGGTGGTGCTGCTTGCCTGTCCCCCCGCGTACCCGTAGTAGGTGCTGAAAGGGGGTACGCTGGGTGCGTTAGCCGCGATTTCGTTGGCCGCCTCAAACTTTTTGGACAAGTCGTAGAGCTTCCCAGCGGCTACTTTTAAGCGCTCCTGGGAGGGAGACAGCCCCGACTTCTTCTGGGCATCGGCTTCCCAAATTCCGCTGGCCGTGTTAGCGGCCGCCTGGGGCTGATACGCGGAGCGAGCACCACCACCGTAGGCGGCGACGTCCGTACGTCGTTGAGGTGTCGGTTCCGCAGCAAAATCTGCATCCTCAGAAGACCCTTTTTCCCAAATTCCCCTGGATGTCCCGGTCTTAGACTTGGCGCGCTTGTTGTCCGCCAGCCTGCTCTCATTTTGCCCGATAGCGTTTAGCCTTTGCTGCTGCTGCCGCCATGAGGATTCGTTCGGTCGGATAGCCAGCTGGTAGTTGGTGGGCCCTTGCTGCGCTTGTTGAGCAATCTCCTGCCGCTGGTTGTGCAAGTTTTGCTTGGCGTTCATCGCCAGTTGCGGCACGCTGCGGACGCGGCCCAGGATGTCCTCCAGCAACTTGACTCCGGACTGGGCAGGCGAAGTGCGCGGCAAAATCATAGTTCCCATGGCTCGGACGGACGATCGGGCAGTGTACTCCGAACCTGGCTTGGCGGGCGCATCACCGGCAATCACCAGAGCCGCGCCAACCAGGAACGGAGCGCTCCACAACCAGAGAAAATCAGTTCGCAACCTTACCATCTTACCTACCTACCTCAGGACGAGCCAGCCTTGGCTTCGAAAAGCTTCGACTCCCAGTCGTCCAGTTCCGACTGATTGATCAGCCCTCGCCGGTTGGCTAGATAAACCGCACGGCAGCGCTGGTTGAATTCCGTATCATGGGACTCTCCTCGCCCGGGAATCGCCAGTTTGGCATAAAGCGACTTCAAGCGGGACTGCACAGCCTTCTCTGTCAGGTAAAGGCGTTTTGCAATTGCGTGATCGGTCAGTCCCAGTGCAATGCAGACCAGCGCTTCGTACTCGGCAGAAGTCAGGCTGGTGGCGCGATTCTGAGTGCGCTGAATGACACGGGCGATACCGGGATGAATCCAACAATCGCCAGACAACACTGCTCTGGCAGCTTCCACGACCTGTTCGTCCGACGCATTTTTCAGCACGTAGCCAAACACCCCGTTGGCGGGCACGACCTTCCACAACTGGCGGACATAAACTTCGTCGGCGAAGTTCGAAAGAATAATGACGCCGGTTTCCGGGACCTTCGCCAAGATCTGCTCGGCGGCTCGTATACCGGACAGCTGCGGCATTTTAATGTCAAGGAAGACCACATCCGGTCTGATCTTGACCACCTGGTCGACGGCCTGCTGTCCGTCCGAAACCTCATGAACAGGCAATTTGTCAGGTATGTGCTTGCTGAGCAAGTTCTTCAGCCACGTGCGATCGCGTTCTTCATCGTCGGCAATCAGAAATGTCATTTTCCTCTACCCATCTCCCTTCTGCTCGTTGAGAGCTATCTCCAGACGCACTTCCGTTCCTGTTTCGAAGCGTTGCGGCCTTCTCCATTCGACCTGGGCGCCGATTAGCTGGGCGCGCTGGCGGATGTTGAGAAGCCCATGTGAGTCCCGCCTTATCAAATGAGGATCGATTCCCAAACCATTATCGGTTATGGAGATGACAAGATTACCATTGTCCTGATTGACCAGCAGCACCACCTGGTTTGCCTTGGAATGCTTCTGCACGTTGTTGAGGGCCTCTTGAACAATCCGGTAAAGCTGGAGTTTTACGAACCTAGGCAGTTGGTAGTCATCCTGTCCGGTACCGTCGACAAAGTTACTGTCAATGCCTGTCTCGCGCGACAGGATATTCACTAGATTTTCCAGAGCGGGGACAAACCCCATGGTTTCCAATACCGACGGATGCAGGTCGTTGATCACCCGGCGCATTTCGGAGACAGCGTCGTCAAGCTTGGCGCGCATCCGCAAGGGAATGGGATTGTCCTTCACGTCGGCCGCGAGCGTGTCAGCCATGCGAGCAACCGCCGACAGGGCCGGCAACGTCTCGTCATGCAGATCCTCGGCTATGCGTTGCCGTTCCTCCTCCGCTCTCACCTGCATGGACTCCCTGGCCGCCGCGAGCTCGCGGTTGCGCTGGCGCAAATCGGTATCAAGATATATAACGGTGCCAAGGACAAAGACGGCAAACAACACTGCCAGTGGTGGCACAACAGGAATGGCCAGATGAAGACCTTGAAAGGCGGCCTGCGCCACCGTCAGCAATATCATCGCCGCAGACAAGACCACTGCTGTCCGCAGCCCAAGCGTGACCATAGAGCACCAGGCTCCGAAAACTCCACCAAAGAAGATCAACAGGTGTCTAGCGATGTCTTTGGCAAAACTGAATATTGCCCGGTTATCGAGCAGGGTCGAAACGGCAGCCGACTGTACCTGAACTTCCGGCACGCGTTCTTCGAAAGGTGTCTTCAAATGAAGTGGGTCATCCCGGCGTGAAGTCATCGTAAACCCGACCAGAACCACCTTGTCTTTGAAGACCGAGGGATCAAAGCCCGGGGTAAGCACATCCTGAAACGACACGGCCGGGTAGTCCACGTTCCTGAAATTGATGTACACCGGTTGATCAGCACGAATACCCATCAACGCCGTCGAAGGCCCCACCCCTTTGATACGGCTGTAGAGATTTGTAATTGCCTCAGTCAATGACGGTACCGGGGCGAAACCGCTCTCTTCGCCGGACACGCTCTTTCCTTGATAGTTGATCGGAAGCCTGCAAACAACCCCATCAGATTCGCGGGCTAGCTCCGTATAGCCGTAGGCGGCGGCATGAGTCATAAACTCGGCAGCCGGCAAGTCAGTGCTGCCTTCCAGCGTGCCAAAGAGGCCGACAACCACGTTACGATATCGGCGGAAAAGCTTTATCAGATCTGGATTTGCCGCTCCGCGCAGGTCGAGATCCAGCGCTACCAGGGTCGGTGATCCTTTTTCGATTACGGTCAGAGCCTCGCCAAGAATGCTTTGCGAGCGCTGATCATTGAAGCGGGCGATACCAAGGTCGAACTGTGAGGAATCATCGAAGCCGACAATGTATACGTCTTTCGACAGCGCCTCGGGCTTGCCGAGGTTAGAGAGCCGCGAAGATACTTTGTATCGCCACTTCAACATGCTCAGCTCAAGGCTCTCCAACACAGGTGATTCCGCCAGGAGCGCAGCCGCAAGGCAGCCGACCAATGCGCCCCAAACCAGACGCTGAAAAACTAGGGCATCTCTGCCCTGCATCCCGAAACGTGCTGAAAGGAGGCGGTTCAGTGGCGCCGGCAGGGGCCTCATGGTTGTCTCCGGAGAAGTGGACGCTTCGCCAGCGCCCCTACGACTCCAAGATTAGTGTATCCCACATCTGGCGGCAAATT
>Ga0066388_100003214_pt1 | contig 10459 bp, 7 predicted proteins | sample PanSoiMetaGPlot6_FD_64539 | JGI IMG/M metagenome (GOLD analysis project Ga0066388, IMG submission 64539) | Tropical forest soil microbial communities from Panama analyzed to predict greenhouse gas emissions - Panama Soil - Plot 6 (Hybrid Assembly) | ecosystem: Environmental > Terrestrial > Soil... | reverse complement strand
GGCACATTGGCGGGTTCAATAGACTCAAGCTGGATGTGGGGGAAATAGCGCCTCAGCATTCCTGTCACCGCGGCATAATCGAAACCTCTGCGCCCGTGAACGCCGCGGGGGATTCTATCCATGCGCCCGATAAAAGCGTTCCCGAATTGCCGCAAAGTGTATTCGCTGCGCGGAACACGGGACAATTTGGAGCCAATTACTTTGAGCAGCAATGGCAGGCCCTTTTCGTTCGGCATTGTGGAGAAAATACAACCTCCGCCCTTCAGCTTCTTTGACAGCAGCGTGACATACGACTCCAACTCCGACGGCTCCAGATACTCGAACGTCTCGAGCACGACGGTGACGTCAAAAGTTCCTTGTATCTTCTGGAGATCCTGGAAATGCTGGGAACGATGGAACTCGAACCGCGGCACACCCCGGAATCGCTCGAGCGCGGCTTCGAAACCGTAAGCCTTGCCGTTTCTCCAACCGCTTCGCCAACCGGCATCGAGGCCAACATAGCGCTCGATGGGGACCGGAATATAGCTGACCGATCTGGCGTCGTTACATCCCAATTCAAGGACAGAAATCTTTTGTTTTTGGAGCGCAGCAATTTTGCTCCTGAGCCATTCAAATCTTCGAGTGTGATGGCGACCATAAATCCGCTGGAACAGGCCGAGATTACGGTTCCGGTCGAAGGAAGGAATTTCCAATGGGTCAAGCGTAGGACGGTCCACGCGCATGGAACTATTTCTCCAGATTCAAAAGTGCACATCGTGGTGTCTCCGCCAGATCCTTAATAATTTCCACTCGGGCCGACGCCAAATGCCAGGTAGGCCCGAAATCGGGACACTTTATTCAGATTCTCGAACGTTGAACCGACACTCGAGTGCCCAGTTCAAAAGGTACGGAAGGCGCCAAAACCAGGGGAGGACGAACTTCAAATGCCGTCGCAGGCCTGAGAAACGCGCGAGCCCACACTTCAAGAGAAAGCCAGCGGAAAAGCAGCGCTTGATGTCTTACGGGATGCGCAAGAAACCGGTTCCACACTTTCCGTGCGGTACGGTAATCGACCCATCCTCTCTGTTGGAACGAGCTGGATTGCAAAATGGATTCCACCCAATTTCTCATTGGGCCACGCAGCCATGCTGTCTGCGGAGTATCGAAGCCTTTCTTGTCTTGGCGTTGCAGCACCTTGTCCGGCAGCCTGCCCCGCATGGCTTCCCGAAGGACAAATTTTGTCGTTCCTCGAAGTTTTTGATTTTCCGGAATGGCGAACAGATACTCAACTACCCTGTGATCGAGATACGGGAGGCGCACCTCGCGCGAGAACGCCATGGAGCTTCGATCTGCAAAACGCAGGAGTTTCGGCAGCATTGTGCTTGTCAGTTGTTGGTACAGCTCATTGTGAAGCGAACTTTTGAACTTCTCGGGGGCTATCGTCGGGGGGCACGCGGCGATCTTTGAGAATTCCGGTGTGAGAGACAATGGCTCGGGAAAAGAATCAGGCATCCACCTGGACCCGACCAGCAATTGGTAGGGCACAATTCCAGCCAAACTCCTCATGCCATTGCATTTCACTTGCGTACCGACAGATTTCGCTAAAGAAATCCACCGGAGTTGCCGGAGCAAATCCAAGTAGTGGAATCCGCGGCTCCCCAGGTATCCCGCGAGCGATTCATCGGCTCCCTGTCCGTCCAGCAACACGGTCACGCCGGAATTGGCGGCCAGCCGCATCACGCACCATTGCGCGTAGATGCTGGGTCCTGTGAAGGGATGTTCTTGCTGCCAAGCTAGGTGGTCCACTTCCTCAACCATGCGGAGAGGATCCGGATAGACGCTGTAGTTAGCGGCAAGAAAGCATTGCGTGACCGGCTCGATGAATTGGCCCTCGTCAAAGTTATGATCCGCAAAGCGCGCTGAAAAAGTGTACTGACGATTCCGTTCATGAAGTGAATGCACCAAACTGACGATCGACGAGGAATCAAGCCCACCCGACAAACAGGAACCAACTGGGACATCGGAACGCAGACGGATCTTCACACTGCTGCGCAGCAACTCCAGCAAGTGTTCAGGGTAACGGCTGTCCTGGGCATAACGAATTTCCGCGGAAGGATCCAAATCCCAATAACGCTTTATCTTCAGTATGTCTTCCTGGGGAGAATAGAAAAGGGTGTGAGCGGCCGGCAACGCCAGGATGCCCTTGAAGAAGGTGTCTTGAGCGGCGTCCGTTTCCCGATAGGCGAGAAATCGATAGATGGCTTGAAGATTGGGTTCGGGGACAACCATTCCAGAGGAAAGAATGGCTTTGATTTCAGAAGCAAAAAGAAACAGAGAAGGCCGGCGGTGATAGTAGAAAGGCTTTTCGCCGAAACGATCGCGTGCGGCGAAGAGGTGTCGGCGTTTGCTGTCCCAAATGGCAAAAGCAAACATCCCGTTTAGCCGTTGTACGCAATCCGGCCCCCAGCAGGAATACGCGGCAAGCAGGACTTCTGTATCCGACCTGGATTGAAAACGGTAGGCCATTTGCAATTCATGGCGAAGTTCGGCGTAATTGTAAATCTCCCCATTAAATACAATCGTGAGCGTCCCGCTGGCATCCTGCATCGGCTGATGGCCCAATGGCGACAGATCGAGGATGGCCAGCCGGCGGCTGCCCAATGTGACTCCGTCGGCAGGGGAGATCCAGTGGCCGGCGTCATCCGGCCCCCGATGAGCCAGGGTGTCCCGCATGCGCGTCGAAGTACTCACGTCCAAACAGGAACCAATGCGTACCGATCCAGTGATGCCACACACGTGCGTTAATCCTTCCTGTCTGACGCCAAGATGCCAGCGCAGACCAGATAATCTGCATGCAAATTCAAGTGATGCCCCCCTGAAGAACCCGATTCAAATGCCGCATGCGAATTCTGCCGAGCTTCGTAGCCAAGCCACGCATGCCACCGTTTTGCACGGCCGCTTGAATGTCGCGATAGCATTTCCGGAAGAAATCGCCTTTCAGGTCGCTATAGAAATGTTTCTTATAAATCCCGGATGAAATTTCTTCGGATATCTGGGCAAATCGAGTCAAAGCGGCATTGGCATCGCCTAACAAAGGAATGCGGCCCCATCCACTGTCTTCTAGATGAACAGGATGGGCCGCCACTCGCACCAACTCGCCGGCATCATTCAAGCCCACGATGACCACGAGTCCTTCCCGCTCCAGTGCCGAATAAATCACGCCGGACGAAATGCTCCCCAGCCCATAGAAACAGAACGACAATGACCCGTCGGCGTGGGCTATGGATTTGTATCCGCTGATGCGATGAGAATGACAGGCGGTAACGACATCGAAACTCATCTTCGCTAGATCGTCCATAAGGGTAACGTCGTCGGGGTCGGGACGATTCGTACGCTCCAAGCCTGCGTGCAGGAAGGCGATAGTCAAGTCTGCCTTCTGGTTTCTTAGTTCGGTAATCGCTTCTTGCGCGCGGCGCCGCGTAGCCGGTTCGATGCCAGGCTTCTTGCGCGTCGCGAGATCGGTGAGGTGCCGGGCAGCCGCCCAGACGCCAATGCGTTGGCCAGAGGGTGCTTCATACAGGTAGATTTGTGGCGGCTCAGAGAGGCTTCGGCTAATCCCGAGAGGCACGAGGTCACGGCCAAGGAGCGCCTGCTGCGTCCGCCTGGCACCTTCCTCGCCAAAATCGTAGATATGGTTGTTGGCCAGTCCAACGATTTTCGCTCCAAGAGTCACGGGAAAATCGAGTACCTCCGCTTCCGCGGAAAAGGAATCTCCCAGACCCATTTTGGGTCGCTCCTCCGCGTCTCCGGCATCGACGCAGCACTCAAGATTCAGGATGCCTACATCCACTTTGGCAAAATAACGGCGAAAGCCGGATGCCACGTCATGCCAGGTGCAATTTGGGGGAAGTTGCAGGCCGGAGGCCGGCAAGAAATCGCCGGCGATAGCCACCCTGCAGACGGGACGCGATCCTTCTTTTTGCCAGACCAACATGGGTATGCTCCATTTCAAACTCTCGCTGCATCAGCGGAGGGATCCTAAACGCACCCCGGTGATAATCAGCGAGCCGAACACAATTGCAAGGACAAGGAAAGCGGTCCCGGGATTCAGGTAGCTGCAGAGCCAGCCGAGAAGAACCAGAACTGCGGTGGTGACGTATGAGCCAAAGGCGATGGGACGCGCCGACCAGCCCTGCTTTTGCAAGAGATCGTAGAGATGCTGGCGGTCTCCCATGAAAGGAGAGGTCCGTTTGCGAATTCTTCGCATCACCGCGAAACAAAGGTCCAGCAGGGGTAAGCCTGCGAAGGTCAGGGGAAGCAACCAGTGGGTACCGATAGCATGATGGACGCGATAAAAATCCAAACCGAGAAACGCAATGAGGAAACCAAGTACCGTACTTCCGGAATCGCCCATGAATATTTTTGCCGGAGGAAAATTAAATAGAAGAAAACCCAGGCAAGCGCCGAGCAAACTCCAGGAAATGGCCGCTCCGACCGAAGGAGCGCGCGCCGAATACAACATGGCGTATCCGAAGCTCACCACGCCAACTACGCCGGCTGCCAGTCCGTCCGCACCATCGAGAAAATTCAATGCGTTGACGAAGAGCACAACGAAAATACAAGTGAGAAAGGCATCCAGCCACTTGTGGCCGAAAACGGTGAGGCACCATTGCGTTTGAGCGACCAATGCACCGGCAAGGAACTGGAGCGGCAGCCGGATCCCCGGGGACAAACCTGTTAAATCATCCACGAGCCCGGTGATCCATACGAGTAATAAGGCCAAAAAGACAAGGAGGGCCGGCGAAAAAAGTCCGGTTCCCCCGATGGAAATTCCTGCCAGCAGCGCGCATCCCATTGCCAGCCCGCCCAGCCGCGGTGTGGGCAATGAATGCGATTTGAGCGCCCCTGGTAGATCGTGCAATCGCCAGCGATACGCCATCCGCAAGACCGCTGGGAGAAACAGCACACATACAAGGAACGCCACCGAACCGTTAAACCAACCGTAGAAGTGCAAGGGCACAGCGAACCAGTTCATCGGTCAATCCTTCCGAGGAATAAATGCAGGCCAGGAATCGTCGGACTGGGCGAGCGGGCAATCCTAGGAGCGTACGGGTCTCCAGCGGCCGGCCGATTGCAGGGTGCAACAATGAATCGTGCCGAACAGTGCGGCGAGATTTACAAGGCAAAACGAGGAGGCCGCCGCAAAGGGAAACCGGACTTTCATGCGTTCGAGCAAAAAACCCGCTATCGCAATGACATAGAAGGCAAGCTGCATGGAGAGCGCCAAGGCAAAGAAATTCGTGGTAGCCAGCAAGAAGCTACTAACCAATAGTCCGATCAAGAAATAAGGAATTGCCCAGCGCAATAGTTTGTGTGACCACAGGCTGACTGCGATTCCGCCCATGCGTAGGGGATTCAGGCATGCCGGAGCCCGGAGGAGTCCGCGCAGATCTTTGCTGATGATGCGCATCTTCATCCGAAACATCGTGCTTGGCTGGTTCTGGGTCAGCACCGTGAGGGCGGAGACTCGCGTCTCCAGCACGTTTCGAAAACCCGCTTTCGCAACCTGGAGCGGGAGTGCAAAATCATCGCCAACGTTCGGGTTCAATAGTGTCCACAACGCCCGCCGCATGGCGAACAGCGAGCCGCTGGCCATGGCCAGGAGGCCACGTTCGCTTTCTTCCTTGCGGAGCCAGCGCTCATAGCGCCAGTAAAGCCCCTCACCCTCGACCGTAGATGTTTCGCCCTGGTTTTGAATGGACGCGCAGTTAGTCACCAGGCCGACCTTTGGGTCAGCAAACTTTTGCACGATTGTTCTCAGGGCGTTGCCCGGAAGATAGCAATCCGCGTCCGTAAACACCAGGATTTCTCCCTTTGCAAACGGAATCAGCGCATTTTGTATGGCACTTTTCCCCCTCGGCAAGTCTCCGCGCACCAACTGAACACCGCAAGATGCGAATTGCGAGACAATCTGAGGGGTTGCGTCAGTGGAGCCATCGTCTCCGACGATGATCTGCAATTTTTCCAGGGGATAACTCTGCGACAATAGATTCATCAGCTTTGCAAAGATGGCCTTTTCCTCGTTATGCGCTGGAATGAGCACGCTCAAACTCGGATAAATACTGGCCCCGTGGACACGTTTTCTGCTTCCGAACAGTCCACTGGCAAGCAGCAATGGATAGCCTGCGTAAACGTACAGAATAAGTCCCGCACAAATCCAAAAAATGATCACCATGTTGGCACCGAATCCGATTTGCCGCTTCGGCGGTCGGAGGGGTCTTCGTTGTGCTCGGGGACTGGCGGGCGATGAAGCGTTCCATCGGGCACGGAATCTGCCGGCGAGGAACTCGATTGGATGATCAAGGGGATTTTACCTCCCGGGCGGACAATGGGCGTGTCCGCAAGCATTGCCGAAACCGAAACCTCTTTCCCGAGAATCTGCTGCATGTTTCCTCGGATGGTCATCAGGTCGTCCGAAGCGGCAAGATCGCTGGCCACACCGCGAATCAGGACCTGTCCAGGATGTTCCTGGATAATTTGGCAAAAGCGCAGGGTTTTGGCTCCTTTCAACGCCTGATTGAGCGCGCGAGGTGAAAAGATTCGTCCGTCCGGGCAGCGCAGCAAGTCGCTCTCTCTGGTAATCGTTGGAATCACGCAAGGAAATGCTCTTCCGCATGTACAAGAAGGATTTGCATCCCAGCAGCCGCGGTCTCCAATGCGATAGCGGATCAAGGGCATGGTGTGGTTGATAAATCCTGTCCAGACCAGGAAACCTTCCTCCCCTGGCGATACAGGCCGGTCCTGCTCGTCAAGAATTTCAAGATAAGAATAGTCCGGCATCACGTGCAGCCTGTGAGCTTCACATTCGTGGATGAGGCCGCAGAGTTCCGTGTTGCCATAGAGGTCGAAAACGCGAGTAGCGAAAGCCTGTTCGATGGATTCACGCAACCTCGAATAAAGGGGTTCGCCATCCGTGAATACAACCCGCATCGGAATTGGGTTGCCGGTCTTCAGAATGAAATCGGCAAGGATAGCCAGCACCGAGGGAAACCCTTCCAATACTTTGTGTATTTGCTGGCGAAGAAAGCCAAGGTAATGGGGCGCGTTCGATTCCGAGAGATGAAAAATACTGGCAAGAATTTGTCGTTCCGCATAGTTGTGGGTCCAGAAGGGAGGAGTTCTGCGGTCTGGAGGAACAACGCGGCTCCCGAAAAACGTCACGCGAGGACTGAGCGGCTTTACGCCCGCCCATGCCCAACGACGCATGTGAAAAGCCCAGTTACGCCGCGCTACATCCTCGGAATAGCTAACCTGAAGGCCAGCGCCGGTCGTTCCCGTTGTTCCCACGCGTATGCAATCGCTTCCGGGCTGCCCTTGCACCACGAACCAATAGGGATTGGCCCGCACCACCTCCCGGTGCAACACGGGGAGCTGGGCGATGTCCTCGGGCGACGCCAGCTTCAAACGAGAGTAATCCTCGTAAAAGGGGACCGATGTGCAAGCGTGATCGAGGATTCGCTGTAGAGAGGTTCGCTGGTAGTTAATGATCTGCTCGGTAGTCCACTTCTCGTGGCTTCGCAGTTCGCGCAAATAGCGGAGTGTGCCGTTCGCATAACGGTGTTTTGCAAGGAGCAGCCCGCGCGCGCTGGTCAGGACGTTCTGCACCGAATACGGCATGGAATGATAGAAGCCATAGAGCTTTTGCACATTTGCTCGAAACGCAGATTCCAACACGATTCCTCGCTAATCTTTGCTTCGGAAGCCGACATCTTCCGGGGCAATCTAAAGATTTAATTGCTGGCTGGATTCAAAAATCAGAAATTAGGCGGCCGAAGAAGTGGCCACTCTTAAAAAGCTGGCCTTACTCTTTTGGCCGTTCCAACGAATATCGGGAATGAGGGAATCCTGTTTCTTTAAGATGCGCTCACGGAACGGAAGCAAGTCTTCCAACATGATCTTGATTTCGGTCTCAATGGAATGAGTGGGAGTGTAGCCGAGATCAAAAAGCCGTTGATGATCGGCCTTGTAGTAGTGGTCTTCGGATTCATAGCGTGGATTTTCCAAATGACCTATCTGCACTGGCAATCCCAGGTTGCTTGCAACCTTTTGCACCTTCAGAGCGAGTTGCGTGATATCAAATACGTCCTGAAACTGGTTGAAAATGCGATATTCGCCTTCGTGTGCGGGATTCTCGATGGCAAGAGTGAGACATTGCATGGAATCTCTTAATGGCAGAAACCCGCGGCGCTGCAAGCCCTTTCCGAAGGGCGTCAAGGGATGCCCGATTACCGCCTGGCAGCAGAAACGGTTGATCGCGGTGCCGAACGCCTGGTCGAAATCTACCCGCGTCAGCAAGCGGCGATCTCTTTCCATGCCGTCGATTCTCGTGCCAAAAACCACGCCTTGCATGATATCGCTGGCCCGCAACCCCCAGATCTTGCAGGCAAACATGATGTTATTTGACCCATGCACTTTGGACCAGTGATACCAGGAGCCCGCCAAACGCGGGAACGGGAGCTTCGCGCGACGCCCGCGGTATTCAATCTCAAAAAAGCCCTCGGGAATATCCACGTCCGGAGTTCCGTACTCGCCCATAGTGCCCAGCTTCACGAGATGTGCCTGCGGGCAGATGTCCCGCATGGCATAGAGCAAGTTAAATGTAGTGGTGATGTTGTTTGTCTGCACAAAGACGGAATGGTGCACGTCGATCATCGAGTAAGGCGCCGAGGGGCACTCGCCTAAATGGACGATGCTGTCGGGCTTGAATTCGCGGAAGATATTCGCGACGAAATTGTAGTCACGGAGGTCCCCCGGCCAGAATTGCAAATGTGCGTTGTACCGTTCGCGGAATGCCACCAACCTCTCCTCGATCGTGCAAATCGGAGTGGCGCTCCAGGAACCCATCTCCTCCACCCAGTCTCGCCGAAACAAACTGTCTGCACCCGCCACCACGTGTCCCCGCATTGCCAGGTGCTGCGCCAGCGACCACCCCAGATATCCATCCACACCCGCGATGAAAATTCTCATGCCATGACTCCTTTTGTTTTGAATGTGCACCAAAAGTCAGGTATTTGATGTAAGCGGCTGGGGTAACTCGGGGGCCGGTCAAAGTGACTGAAAATTGATTAATTGAATTCCAGCGCGGGATACCGCTTCGCGAAGCGGCCCGCCTGTTAACATTTCTGTTTCCAGGTGGCGTTGCTGAGAAAGGGTATCGCTTTCGGAAAAACCTTTTTCCGGGAAGCCCGGATGGCACCAGATTTCGAAAGTACCGGCGGGCATATTATCGATGGCAAATCGCCACGCGTCGGCGAGCGCGCCAAGATCACCTCGGAACTTCGGATGGAGCGCCACGCCTGCATCTGGAGTTTTCAAACCGCGGAAAACGGCAAGCTGCAAAAAGCGGTTGTACGCGTCCACCGTAATTCGCCGGTACGCCATCCCTGCATGAGCCCCGCCGATTCCATTGGCCGGCCAGGTCTGCTTTCTGGCGGATCTTGCCCGGTAGATTCCCCGCGAACGGATGGCGTTTCCAAAAACGACGGCCGCCGCGGGATAAATGTGAAACCGGTGATGGGAGTCCGCATGCGACGGCACCAGGCCATAGGACATCATGCGGTCAATCTGCGCGCAAAACTCGGCTCCGATTTCCTTTGGCGACACCTTCCAGTTGACAAGCTTCTTTCCCATCTCGGCTGGGCGCAGAAATGCGCCGTCACTTCCAACCAGTGAGGGAACCATGCGAGGCGGGAGCACCGGCTTGCCCTGGCAAAGATTCAGGTGGATTCCAACGTCAAGATGGGAAGCGCTCCTCAAACAAGAAACAGCATATTCGGTGGCCGGCTGATTAACCATCAGGGATGCACTCGTGACAATTCCTTCTCTGTGGCAGTGGAGGATCGCTTCGGTGATTCCGCGGCTCAGTCCCAAGTCATCGGCGTTGACAATCAGGCGCTTCGCACGCAATTTATGTGCGCAAGCGGCAGTTGCCGGATGGTCCTGGAAAGATCCTGCAGGTCCAATGGCAAGATATGCAGCTAACATGCCAGAACCTCCGCGTAAAGCGACACGAGCTTGCGGATCTCCATGCCGGCATTGAATCTGGTCAAAACCAGGCGACGCGCCCTGCGTCCGTACTCCTCAATCAATTCAGGCGCCTCGAGCAGACGGCGAATGGCTTTCGCAAGATCCTGCGGATCGCCGGGCTTCACAAGGAGGCCAAGTCCGCGGCCGGCAAAAAAAGGTCGAATCGGGGGGAGGTCTGTGGCAATCACTGGCAAGCCGCAGGCCCAGGACTCAAAGACTTTCACGGGAATGTTATTCATAAATTTTGGAATTTTCTGTAGAGGACAAACGGCGATGCGCGCCTGGCTCAAGGTGAATGCCATGGCATCATGCGGAATCACCCCGCGCAGGGTGACCAGACGTTCGATTCCCAGACAGATCAAGGAATCACGAATACTCTCCTCGACCGCGACGT
>Ga0066388_100003213_pt1 | contig 10461 bp, 7 predicted proteins | sample PanSoiMetaGPlot6_FD_64539 | JGI IMG/M metagenome (GOLD analysis project Ga0066388, IMG submission 64539) | Tropical forest soil microbial communities from Panama analyzed to predict greenhouse gas emissions - Panama Soil - Plot 6 (Hybrid Assembly) | ecosystem: Environmental > Terrestrial > Soil... | reverse complement strand
CTGGGCCCCGGCAAGATCGCCGTTGCGCAGCGCTTCCTCGGCGCGCTCCATCGACATTTCCGCACCGCCCAGCTGTCCGGGCGGCTGCATGCCAAGCTCCTTCATGCCGCGCTGCAGCCGGCCCAGGCGCTCCCGCAGCTCGCGCTGGCGGTCGCCGAGACCGCCGGCCGGATCCTCGTTGCCCGCCTCGCCCTGGCCCTGGCCCTTCTGTCCCCGCTGGCCCTTCTGCCCGCGCTGGCCTTCCTTCTGCTTCTCCTGCTGGCCGAACGTATCGTCGAGCAGCCGCTGTTCCTGGCCGATGATGTTGCCGAACTCGTCGAACATCTTGCCGAGCTGCTGGCTCTGCTGCTGGTCGGCCATGCGGCCGGACTGCAGGCGGTCGAGCATATCGCGCAGCTCGTTCAGCATCTGCTCGGCCATGTCGCGGTTGCCCGATCGCGCCATAGCCTCGAGGTTGCGCAGCAGCTGGTCGAGGTCCTGCTGCGTCAGCATCTCCAGGTTCTTGTTTAGCCCCTGGATCGGCTGCTGACCCTCCGCCTGCTGCATCAGCTGGTCGAGGTATTGCGCCAGCGCCTGGCGCAGCTCCTGGAGCAGGCGCTGGATTTCCTCGTCGCTGGCGCCGTCGCGGAGCGCCTGCTGCAGCCTCTCCTGGGCTGCGCGAAGCGCCTTCTCCGCGTCCGAGAGATCGCCGTCCTCGATGCGCAAGGCGATGTGCCAGAGCTGCTCGACGACGGTGGTGCGGGCGGCGCGCGTGGCGTCGCGCTGCAGCCGCCAGTAGGCCGACCGGAGCCCAAGGAATACCTGCAGGTCGTCGATGAAGCCCGCCGGCTCCGTGGTCAGGCCGTCGATCGCCTTGGCCACCAGCAGGCGGTCGCGCCAGTCCTCCGTCAGCTTCCGGCGCTGCTCTACCACGGCGCGCGCCAGCGGCTTGGTGAAGCGCCGTTCGGGCAGCGTGACCTCGATCGTCTCGCTCTTGCCCACCTGCCCGGCCAAGTCCTTGGCAACCAGCGTGAGCTCGACCTTCATGCCGGCCCAGGGATGCTCGCCGATCTCATGCAGGCTCTGCCCTTCGGCCTTCTTGGGATACGAGCGCGGCAGGTTGAGCGCCAGCACCGGAGGCCGCTCGTAGGGCAGGCGCGCGCCCTGCTTTGGCTCCCGCGCCCATGCCGTCGAGGACGTGTCCTCCTTTGGCACGATGCGCCGGATTCGGGCTTCCGCAGAGACGACGCCGTAATCGTCCTCGACCTTGTAGAAGATCTTGAGGCTGCCGCGACCCGAACGCTCCGGCGGCTTGGTCATGCTGATCTTCGGGACAAGGTCGGGCGTCACGGAAAACGTCCAGCTCGCCACCTGGATGCCGCTGCTGTGCACGCTGACAGTGCCTGAGCGCGTCACCTCCAGCTTCAGCTCCATGACATCGGCCGGATTGGTCGAGGGCGGCGCCTCGAGGCGCTTGCGCGATCCGTTCTCGCCCGGTGCCTCGACGGCAAGGTCGCGCATGCCCGCGCCGCTGGCGCGCACGATCAGCACGCTCTTGTCGGGGACCTCGATGCTCCCCGGCAGCTTCTCCTGCTGGGCCCGCCCGCCGGCAATCCCGCCATCGGCGAGCATGATCGGCGGCTTGGCGGTGTAGGAGGGCGGGGTGATCCAGGCATCAAGCCGCGCCTCCGCCCCTTTGGACAGCGGGCTCAGCCGGAATGCCGACCAGAGCCGGTCGGCGGCGCTGTCGCCGACCACGATGGTGAGCACGAACACGCTGAGCAGCAGGAGCGCGCGCAGCGCGAACGGATCGTGGCGGTCGGTCCGCGGTGCCGGGGCGCCAACGCGCAGGCGGCCCAGCATCTCGGCGAGGCGCCGGCGATGGATGCGCCACAGTGCGGCGGTGCGGGCGTCCGAGGCGCCGAGCGTGAGGGTATCCTCGTAGGAGGAGGCGGGACGGTGGCGCACGCCGGAGATGCTCTCGACGCGGCGTATGGCGCTTTCGCGGCTGGGCCAGCGCACGGTGAACAGCGAGACGAAAGCGGCGACAAAGGCGAGGCCGAACAGCCCAAGGGTAATCTTGTGCGGCAATTCCGGCAGCCTTGGCCAGACGCCTGCCAGCGAAACCCCGATGAACAGCCCGGCAAGGCCCAAGATCAACCACGCCCGGGGCCAGACCTGCTCGAACAGCAGCGCCCATTTGCTGAGGAATACTTTGCGCTCGAACGTGCCCTCCGGCCCGGAGCGGGAAATCCTATGGCGCGCTGACATGGCCTCACTCTATCACGCGGGCTTGCCGCACTGCGAGATATTATCGGTGCCTCAACGTCTTTTGACTCCCGAGGTTGGCTGCGCAATGGGGCGGCAGCGGGGCGCGTCCGCGCCCAAGGCTTCGGGTTGGCTGTCTCAGTCTCGGGTTCAGGGGGAAAGGTAGGCGCGAGCCCCGGGTCTTTCTTGCGAAACGCCCTCGCTGAAGTCTGACACCTGAAAAAGTTCACAAACCTTCAAGTTCGCTTTTTGTTCTTGACGCTCCGCGGGCGGCATAATAGGCTTGCGGGAGCAACGTGTGGGGGGCGCGATGTACGGCCAGATCTCCACCGTCGCTTTCGTCGGGATCGAGGCGAAGGCGGTGGAAGTGCAGGTGCGGATCAGCGGGGGGCAGCACGTCTTTGCCATTGTCGGCCTTCCCGACAAGGCCGTGGCGGAGAGCCGGGAGCGGGTTCGCAACGCCTTGCACGCCGTTGGCCTGGGTCTGCCCTTCAAGCATATCACCGTCAACCTGGCGCCCGCCGATCTGCCCAAGGAGGGGAGCCATTTCGACCTGCCCATTGCGCTTGCCATGATGGTGGCCATGGGTGCCATCTCACCCGATGCCATCGAGGGCTATGCCGCCCTCGGCGAGCTGGCGCTCGATGCCTCGATCCGCGCTGTCCCGGGCGCGTTGCCGGCGGCGATCGGCGCCAATACGCTCGGCAAGGGTCTCATCTGTCCGGCAGCCTGCGGCCCGGAGGCGGCATGGGCGGACGAGGAGATGAAAGTGCTGGCCCCGCCGCACCTGCTTTCCCTCGTCAATCACTTCAAGGGCCTGCAGACGCTCGCGCGCCCCAAGCCCAACGTTGACGGCGGGCAGGAGGCGCAGCCCGATCTCGCCGACGTTAAGGGCCAGGAGAGCGCCAAGCGGGTGCTGGAGATCGCCGCCGCGGGCGGGCACAACCTCTTGATGATCGGCGCACCGGGGTCCGGCAAGTCGATGCTGGCGGCGCGCCTGCCCTCGATCCTGCCGCCCCTGAGCCCCGAGGAGATGCTGGAGGTCTCCATGGTGCACTCGCTGGCGGGCGAGCTCCTGGGCGGCAAGATCGCCACGCAGCGGCCGTTCCGGTCGCCGCACCACTCGGCCAGCATGGCGGCGCTGGTGGGAGGCGGGTCGAAGCCGCGCCCCGGCGAGGTCTCGCTCGCGCACCTGGGCGTGCTGTTCCTGGACGAGCTGCCGGAATTCCTGCCCAATGTGCTGGACGCCCTGCGCCAGCCGCTGGAGGCCGGCGAGACCGTGATCGCCCGCGCCAACCACCGCATCGCCTATCCCTCGCGCATCCAGCTGATCGCCGCCATGAACCCCTGCAAATGCGGCGGCAGCGCGCCCGGGCAGACCTGCCGCCGGGGCCCGCGCTGCGCGGACGACTACCAGGCGCGCATCTCGGGGCCCCTGCTCGACCGCATCGATTTGCAGATCGAGGTGCCCGCCGTGTCCGCCGCCGACCTGGTGCTGCCGTCGCCCAGCGAGGGCAGCGCCGAGGTGCGCGCCCGCGTGACGGCGGCGCGCGAGCGGCAGCGGGCGCGCTATGCGGCGCTCGGCGCCAAGGGCGTGCGCACCAACGCCGAATGCTCGGGCAGGCTCTTGGAGGATGTGGCCATGCCGGACGAGGCAGGTGTAGCGCTGCTGCGCCAGGCCTCCGAGGCGCTCGCGCTCTCAGCCCGCGGCTTCCACCGTACCCTGCGCGTCGCCCGCACGCTGGCCGATCTCGACGGGGTGGAGAAGGTGGCGCGCGTGCACATCGCGGAGGCGTTGAGCTACCGCGGCGAGACGCTCCGCCAGCAGCGCGCGGCATGAGGTGCAGCGCGGGGGACGGCGGCCATGCCGGCACGCAATGGGGGTAGGAATGGCTGAGCTTGAGGACCGCGTCACGCAGCTGGAGCGCGAGTTGAAATCGATCCCCGAGATCCTCGACCTGCAGGCCCGTGTGAATGAGTCGCGGTTTGCGGCATTGTTCGCGGAGCTCGATACGATCAAGCGCGAGTTGCGGGCGTTGCCCTACACGTTCGCCGCGCTGCTCGCCGAGCGCGGCAAGGGCAGTTGATGTGTCAATTCTGCGAACTCGCAGGCAGCAGTTCTACGCAGCTGGTGTTCCGGCTCATTCATTGGACACCCGCGGCAGCGGCCGAGGCAGCGCGTGGCGCTGGCGGGGCCGGCTCCCTCTCCCCGCCGCCCTCGGCCATCCGCACTCGACGCGCTTGCCACAGGGGCCCGCGGGCGACGGGGAGAGGGATGGGGTGAGGGGCAGCCGAAGGCTCCGCCCTCGCAGCGCGGCGCCTCGATGCAAAACGAGCCGCGGTGCGCGATAGCAGGCTCACCGTGGGCAGGTTCCACTTTGCGGCTGCCCCTCACCCTAACCCTCCCCGCAAGCGGGGAGAGGGGACCGCGTTGCGTCTGCGGCCCAGGGGGTTCTCCTCTCCATGGGCCTCTCCGGGAGGCCGGCACTGCGGTCGACTTGGGGAGCTTATGAATGAGCCGGAACTACAACGCGCCGGAGCTGCCGCCCGGTTACCAGGATCGCGATAGCCCACGTGGAAGTTCAGGTTCCGGTCGAGTTTAGCGTGTAGAGACGCGAGTGCGCGCCAGGAGCTCCGCAATGGCGACGGCGCCGCCGAGGGAGTCGTGGGCACTGCTATACATGTTGGCCGCCCTCCTCGCCGAGCGCAGCACGGGCGGTTGACGTTTCAATTCTGCGAGCTCGCAGGCAGGAATCCTGCCAGCTACAAGGGCGGGAGGGTTGTGCCAGGCAACCACTTGCTACGCGAGGAGTATCGCCGCCTTTATCAAGGCTTCAATGTCGGCCAAGCGCTCGAACGCCTTCGCGGCTTCTGTCCAGGCTTCTTTCGTCATCGATGACTGGCAGGCGCCGAAGACAGCTGCCTGGTCGAGCTTCAGTTGCCGCAGGCCTTCGTGCTGACCCTGGAAGAAAACGGCGTAGTCCAGCGCGCGCTTGGCGCCCAGCGGAAGCGCGAAAAACACGAGATGACCGAGCTGCGCCTCTGAGAACGCTTTCTGCGATGCCGCCTTCGCCAGCGTCAGCAGGGCATCGCGGCCGATCGGTCGCCGCTCACGCGCCGCGGCTTCCTCGGCTTGCCGGTAGAGCGGCTTGAACGCGCCAAGCGCTGCCTCGTAGAGCTCGCCGGAGCTTGGGCGACGAATGCGCCTCGGCCTGGTCCAGTGCCGGTAGTGGCCGCGCTTGTAGGATACACCGTCCGCCCGCCACGCCCTGGCCAGGTAGCTCCGCTCAATGCTGACATGTGCGAAGCCGGCTGGATCGTGAAGGTGGACACTCTGCCCATCCGCTGCATAGGCCAAGACGTAATGGTCCGCACCGGGCTCGCGCGGGCGCAGGGGGTTGTAGATCAAGCAACTCATGTCGAGCGGCCCGAGGATGACCGGGCACTCGGCAAGCAGAGCGTCCAAGCGATCGAAGGGAGGAGAATCGGCTACCTCCACAAATGCTTCGTCGTATTCAAAGCCAAGCAGCGCGAGGGCCTGGCTTAGCCCCTTGTCGGGCGTCGTGAGCTCGCCAAAGAAGGGCAGGTGCTTGAAGGACGCGCCCAGCCCCACCGCCGACAAGGCTTCGATCGTACGCGGCGGAATATCCTCGCCCACCGCGCTCAGCAACATGGCTGCGGAGTTGGCGTAGCAGTACCACGCGCTGTCGAGGAAGATGGGGGCCCGTTTGCCCGTGCCGCTATGCATCGACATGTCAGGGTCCCTCGCTACGCTCGGCGAACTCCGCCACGGCCGTGGCGCCTTCGCCTGTCTTGAGGCTGGTGAAGACTTTCCATTCTTTCAGCCCTTCTCGAAAGAATGACGGGCGGCCGCCGCGCATGCGCTTCGTGTTGCTCTCCATCGCCGACAGCGAGGCGCCGACGCGGGGCGCCAGATCCGTCTTGTTGGGGGATTTGCTCATCTGCACCTGCCGGTCAGGCCTCGCGCATCGCGTAGACAGATCATTGCTGCCCGATCCTCGACCCGTCACGACCTGAACCCGCCCACCGGATGGGCCGGCGACAGCCAGATCATCAGCCGGGCGAAGCGGTGTCGGACGCTCTGGATCTGACACCATGACTGGTGACACCTTCCGACGGGAATCCATGGCAACTCACCGCGCGCTTGTGGTCAGGTGGCCTGGGTCCCGGCGTTCGCAATGAGTAACCTTGACGCCGTCCGACGACGGTGCATCGCTCCGGCGGCCAGATTTTGGCGGGAGGCGCGGAGGCTCCCCAGGTACCCGGAGCCCCAGAGTCGCGGCGTACGGCCATCCTCGTGGCCGCCAGGGGCATTCCGGAGCGCTGGAGCCGAGCAGGGCCCGCGCCCGAGGGCGCGGTGCAACTCGTGGCAGACGTTGCATGTCAGCCCAAGCCAGAGCAGGCCCTCGGATGCCTCTCATGCGTCGCACGGCCTGGCCGCCTGAACGAACCTGAAGTCATCGATCGTGACGGTGTTGGCGTTGTGGATGCCGACGCGGCGGGGCGGTCGCCCGGTCCGCCGGCGACGCTGTTGTCGATGAACCAGATCGAAGGCGCAAGCGCAGTGGCTTGCGCGGCGGTCAGCGTGGTGGGCATGCGCAGTTCTCCCTGCGCCCAATCGCGTCCGCGAGGCACCTCGGCAGGCGCTCAGAAAATGCGCAGGGTGCGTCACTGTCGGTTGGTCAATCGCCAGCCCAACCCTCCGGACACCAACTATGACCCTACGTTATGGCGCACGGCGGCACCATCGGACCCCGGTCCGATCAAGGCACACTCGTCTTCGCCTCGCGTTCCCGCCGTTTTGCCCGCAACGGGTTAAAGATTTCACGCGGGAGAACGTCGCGCGCAATCTCCAGCTAGGGGCGCCACTCAAGGAAGTTGGCGATCAGCCGCAGACCCAGGGTCTGGCTCTTCTCCGGGTGGAACTGCGTGCCCGCCATATTGCCGCTGCCGACCATGGCTGTCACCGGGCCGCCGTAGTCGGCCTCGGCGACGAGGGCGGCCCGCTCCGGCGTCGCCAGATGGAACGAGTGCACGAAATAGGCGTGCACACCGTCGGGCCCGGTCTTTATCCCCGCCAGCAGGGGGTGATCGTTGACGACCGTGAGCGTGTTCCAGCCCATGTGCGGGATCTTGAGCGCGGGGTCGCGGGGCTCGATCGCCTTCACATCGCCCCTGATCCAGCCGAGCCCCGGCGTGACGCGGAACTCGAGCCCGCGCTCGGCCATCAGCTGCGCGCCGACGCAGATGCCGAGGAACGGCCGGCCCCTGCGGCGCACGCTCTCCTCCAGGGCCTCGCCCATTCCGGGCACGGCGTCGAGCCCGGCCTTGCAGTCGGCGAAGGCGCCGACGCCAGGCAGCACGATGCGGTCGGCGGCGAGCACCTCTGCCGGGTCGGCCGTCACGGCGATGCTGGCCCTATCCGTGCTCTCTCGCGCCGCCCGCTCGAAGGCCTTGGCGGCGGAGTGGAGATTGCCGGAGCCGTAGTCGATGATGGCGACGCGCTGCATGGGTGCTGCTCAGGTGGTGGCCCAGGGGCTGGGGCGAGCCCGCAAAGTTGTGGCCTCCTACCACGGCCGGCGCTATGGAGCCAGCCGCCGGGGTTCCGTGTTGCTCGATGGGCCCGAGCCTGCTCCTCAATCCCTGCGAGCGAGCCCACTCTCGATCGACTCCAATCACCGCGCCGGTGACCTTCGAGCCTCCATTCTGCACCCAGACTTGGTCACTTGGACAAATGATCCTTCACAAGACGTCAAGGTCGTGACCTGTCACCACATCACCTTTGTAAAGTTCCCGGATTTCATCCAGTAGCACGTCTTCCAGATTCGCAATTCCGGTTCCACCACCAGGGTTGGCCCGGTGATACAGCACCAACAATCCGGGTTTCACTTCGTTTGCCAACTCTGCCAACTCTCGGGACGACGTATGATATTTGCGACGATACGCTTGCCACTTCCGCGAGACCTTCCGGTACGTCTGCAGTGAATAGGCTTCATGGATGAGCACGTCGCAGTTGTTGCAATTCTCGATGAGCGTCGGCGTCGGTGCCGTGTCGCCCGAGATGACGATAGTCTTGTCGACCGCTTCGAGTCGAAAGCCGAACGCATCGTCTAACTCACCGTGGTTGACGGGAAATGCGGTAACGCGGATGTTCGCGTCAGTGTAGATGCGGCCTGGCATGATCTCGTGAGGGTTCACGCCATAGCCGGAGCGCGGTGCTTTCTCCATGCCATGCAGCCGGTTGGCGATGTCCACCTCCCAGGCCTGCAAGACATGCTTCGTCATAGCCTCGATACCTTTCGGGCCGTAGACCTCCAGCGGGCCCTTCCGCCCCATGATCCAGGTCGTCAGGATCAGGTCCGGATATCCGGCAGTGTGGTCCGCATGCAAATGCGTGAGGAACACTGTTCGCAGTCCGCTGACACCCGGGCCGAAGGCTGTCATTCCTCTCTGGTAGGCGGCAGCAGCGCGGCGCACGACCCCCGGACCGAAATCGACGAGGTATGGCGTTCCGTTGACGATGATTGCGGTCGCCGGTCCCGAGCGCGCCGGATCGGGCCCCGGGGTCCCGGTTCCCAGCAGCACGATTTGTGTGCTCGATTCCTTGTCGTTCCAGGGGCGCCTTTTTCGGGTCGCATTGGACATCCGCTTCAGAGTCACTGCCGCGGCCGAATGCCGTAGGCGCGCGCCAATGCGGCCCATCTGTTGCGCTGCTCCCCAAGGATGGATGCATATTCGGCGGGCGTGCTGCCTCGCGCAACCATTCCGAGACCACTCAGACGCTGCAAAATCGCCTGATCGCCTGCGAGCGCCCTTACGTCGGCAGCGATGCGCTCCCGTAGTTTGGTCGGCATTGTCTTGGGTCCAAAGAATCCCAGGGGGGCCTCGATCGTGAGCTCCGGATGGCCGGCTTCGAGGACCGTCATAAGGTCGGGTGCCGCGGCGGCACGCTCTGGCGTGCTGACAGCAAGAAGCTTGATTTGGCCGTCGCGGGCCAAGGGTAACGCCGATGCCAGCGACGTGATGACCAATTGAACCCGATCTGCGATCAGATCAGGCAGCGCCTGATTGGAACTGCGGTAGGCCACGTGGGTCATTGCAAGCCCGGTTCGCCGCTGGAATTCGAGGAAGGTGAGGTAGGGCGCGCCAGGCGCGGCGGCCCAATTCAGGTCGCCCGTCCGCATTTTTGCATATGTCACAAGGTCGCCAAGCGTTGACACGGGAAGCTTCCCCGTCACAGCAACGCACAGGAAATCATAGGCAGCGGAGGAGATCGGCACGAGATCGGTGGCCGGATCGTAAGGAATTCGCTCGTGCAGCAGCGGCACCACGGTGACGATGCCCGGGAACGCGAAAAGCAGGCTGTGGTCGTCGCTGCCTTGAAGGAAACTCTGCACAGCGAGGATGCCGTCCGCCCCGGCGCGATTGTCGATGACCACCGGCTTTCCCCAAAGCGTTGCAAGCCGCTCTGCGTAGAGGCGGGCGGCGACATCGATAGAGCTTCCAGCAGCGGCGGGAAGCACGACGCGAACGGTTCGTTCCGGCCATGTTCCACCCAAAGCGAAGGTTGACAGCTGCGTCGCCACAATGGCGAACACGATGGCAGGCACAAACTGCCGCGTGTATTGCAAGCGCCCTCGTCGAATGCTGGTCATCTGTACCTCCCAAACTGTCGCTGATCGCAAACGGCGAGAGGATATGAGATGAAAGAGACAACCGGCAATTCTATGATCTGACGCCGCCATAACCATTTTCATAAGGATCGCACCGATGCAATGGCACGAGCGCATTGGGCGGCGCCTCAAGCTGCGCGACCTGCACATCCTCCTCGCCGTTGCGCAACACGGCAGCATGGCCAAGGCCGCCGCCGAGCTCGCGATCTCCCAGCCTGCCGTGTCGAGGGCGATTGCCGACATGGAGCATGCGGTGGGCCTTCGCCTGCTGGATCGCTCGCGTCAGGGCACGGAGGTGACGACCTACGGCCGGGCGTTGATCGACCACGGCACGGTAATATTCGACGAGCTGAAGCAAGCCGCGCAGGAGCTCGAGTTTCTCGCCGATCCTACGGTGGGTGAACTGCGCATTGGCAGTTCGGAGAGCGTGGCGGCCGGGCTACTGCCGGCAATCATCGACCGGTTCTCCCGGCAATACCCCAAGGTTACCCTGACGGTTGCCCAGTCTGTGTTCGCCACG
>Ga0066388_100003212_pt1 | contig 10461 bp, 10 predicted proteins | sample PanSoiMetaGPlot6_FD_64539 | JGI IMG/M metagenome (GOLD analysis project Ga0066388, IMG submission 64539) | Tropical forest soil microbial communities from Panama analyzed to predict greenhouse gas emissions - Panama Soil - Plot 6 (Hybrid Assembly) | ecosystem: Environmental > Terrestrial >... | reverse complement strand
GCGGTCGGCGTCAGGCCTCCCTGGAGGATGATGCCGATCTCCTTCTCCTCGCCGGGGACGATCTCGTTGAGCCCGCGCTCGAGGACGTAGCGGCGTGCGGCCGGGAGCCTTGTCTCGAACTTGTGCGCCTCCTGCGTGTACGTGGACGGCGGGTGGCTGATCCGGCCGTAGTCGAAGGAGTGGCGCTGCAGCCGGTCGCGGCTGCTGATGGCCGGACGGACATTGTCCTTGCACACCATGGAGCCCTGCATGTGCGCGGCGCGGATGCGGAGGCTGATCACCGCCGGCAGGTTGGACGCCTCGGAGATGCCGAAGCCCTCTTCGACCATGCGCGCCAGGGTCTGGAGGCTCGGGCGCGGGTCGAACAGGATCAGCGAGGACTTGAGCGCGACGGCATGGGTGCGCTCCTGGATGACGCTGGCCCCCGCGCCGTAGTCTTCGCCCACGACGATCAGCGCCCCGCCGATGACGCCCGCGGACGCCAGGTTGGACAGCGCGTCGGAAGCCACGTTGGTGCCGACGATCGACTTCCAGGTCACCGCCCCCCGCATGGGGTAGTTAATCGATGCGCCGAGGAGGGCGGCGGCGGCGGCCTCGCTGGCCGAGGCGTCGAGGTAGACGCCCATGGGCTTGAGCACCGACTCGTTGGCGTCGGCCATGACGTCGAGCAGGTGGGAGACGGGCGCTCCCGGGTAGCCGCCGACATACGACACGCCGGACTGGAGGAGGGCCTTGGTGATGGCGAGGATCCCTTCCCCGCGGAGGATCTGACCCCGGCCGAGCTGGAGCTGCTTGACTTCCTCGGCGAACGAACGTTCCATAGGGACCTCTTGTACCACAAACCGGGCTGGGAGGCGGCCATGGCCCACTCGACCTCGCGCGACGGCGTCAGGATCTACTACGAAGAACACGGCAGCGGCCAGCCGGTCCTGCTGGCCTACGGCATCGGCGGCAACGCCGGCATGTGGGAGCCGAACATCGAGGCGCTGTCAGCGGGCCATCGCCTCATCCTCTGGGAGCCGCGCGGCCACGCGCGCTCGGACAGCCCCGAGAACCCGCAGAGCGTCACCTTTGCGCATTGGGTCTGGGATCTCTACGACCTCATGGACCATCTCGGGCTCGGTCATGCCGTCGTGGGCGGGCTCTCGCTGGGCGCCGGCATCGCGACGCGCTTCACGCTGGATCACCCGGAGCGTGTGCGCGCGCTCATCATCGTCGACTCGTCATCGGCGTCGGGCCTGCCGCTGGGAGTCGACAACGTCGTGCTGCGCGCGAAGAGCATCGAGGTCACCCTGAAGGGGGGCATGGACGCCATGGCCGAGTTCGCCATCGCCTCCAACCCCAACGTGGCGGGTCGGCTCAAGCTGGATCCGGGCGCGCGGAAGGAAGTCTTCGACTACTACCGCATGCTCACGCGCATCGGCTACGCCAACGCGCTACGGGCGCTCCTGCAGATGGACTACATCACCGACCGCCTGAGCGAGATCACGGTCCCGACCCTGCTCGTGTGCGGCGACGAGGATCCGTCGCTCGGGCCCATGCGGGAGATCCAGAAGCGCATCCCGCACGCCCGCTTCGCCCTGCTCTCGCTGGCGGGCCACTTCGCCAACCGGGATCGGCCCGATGCCTTCAACCGCGCGGTCGTCGAGTTCCTGAACGGCCTCTCGTGAAGCGGACGGACTTGCCCGGCACGCGCTTGCCGGTGTCGGCCCGGAAGTAGCCCAGCCGTACGTCCTGTCCTGAATCCGCGTGAATGAGCCGCGCCTGCTTGTAGACGTGGCGCGCGCCCCATGAAGCCAGCGCGCCCACGACCACGCCCAGCTCCCTGCCCTTGGCCGTCAGCTCGTACTCCGCCCTCGGCGGGTGGTCGGAGTAGAAACGGCGCGACACCAGGGCGTGCGCCTCCATGAGCTTGAGCCGCTCCGAGAGAATGTTCGGGGCCAGGCCGGGCAGACCGGCCTGGAGGTCGTGAAAGCGACGGGGGCCGTCCAGGAGATCCCGGACCACGAGAAGGGTCCAGCGGTCCCCCACGACCTCGAGCGTCTTGGCGACCGGGCAGCGCTGCCCGTAGACCTTCGGCATGGATCCAGTCTAGCCGAGGGCTTGACAAAAAAGCAAGTCACTATTACTTTGCAAGTCATGACGTCCGCCACCCGAGTCCTCCCGATCTCCCCTCGCACCCGGAGGCTGCTCGAGGCTCCGCTCGCCCCAACCCTGCTCCGCCTGGCTGCGCCCAACGTCCTCGTCATGGTGCTCCAGGCCGTCGTCACGACGATGGACGCGGTCTTCGTCGGCTGGCTCGGCACGGGGGCGCTGGCCGGCGTGGCGCTCGTCTACCCGCTCGTCATGCTCATGCAGACGATGTCGGCGGGCGGCATGGGCGGAGGCGTCTCGTCGGCCGTCGCCCGGGCGCTCGGCGCGGGGCGCAGGGACGAGGCCGAGTCGCTGGCCGCCCACGCCGTCCTCATCGCGCTGGGCATGGCCGCGCTCTTCACGACCGGCATGCTCGCGGGCGGCCCCGCGCTCTACCGCGCGATGGGAGGCGAGGGCTCGGCGCTCGCGGCGGCGCTCACCTACTCCCACGTCATCTTCGGCGGAGCGGTGCTCGTCTGGCTCCTGAACACGCTCTCGAGCATCGTTCGCGGCACGGGCACCATGATCCTGCCGGCGACCGTCATGACCGCCTCGGCGATGGTCTATCTCGGGCTGGCGCCGGCGCTCGTCCTCGGCTGGGGTCCCTTCCCGCGACTCGGAGTGGCGGGCACTGCGACGGCCAACCTCGTGAGCTTCGGCCTCTCGAGCCTCGTCCTTGCGGGCTACCTCGCATCCCCGTGGAGCGCGGTCCGGCTCACGTTCCGGAGCCTGAGAATCAGCCGCGCGCATTTCTGGGAAATCCTCCGGGTGGGCGCGCCCGGCTCGCTCAACACCGTTCTCACGAACCTCACGATCGTCCTCATGACCGGCCTCGTGGGGCCATTCGGCACGTTCGCCCTGGCCGGCTACGGCATGGGCGCGCGGCTCGAGTACCTGCAGATTCCGTTGGTGTTCGGCATCGGCTCGGCGCTGGTGGCCATGGTCGGGACGAACGTCGGCGCGGGTCAGATCGCTCGGGCCGAGCGCATCGCCTGGACCGGAGCCGGTCTCGCCGCAGGAATCACCGCTGCCGTCGGCCTCTTCGGCGCGATTTTCCCGCGCGTGTGGCTCGGCCTCTTCACTTCGGATCCTCAGGCCCAGGCCGCCGGTCTCACGTATCTCGCCATCGTCGGCCCCTTCTACGGCTTTTTCGGATTGGGCCTGGCTCTGTATTTCGCGTCACAGGGGGCCGGACGCCTCGGCTGGCCGCTGGCGGCCGGATTTCTCCGCCTCTTCGTCGCCGCGGCGGGCGGCTGGCTCGCCGGCTACTGGCTCGGCTGGGGGCTGCCGGGAATCTTCGCCGCGATGGCCGCCGCCCTCGTCCTTTTCGGCATGACCATGGCCACCGCCATCAAGTGCGGCGCGTGGCGTGGTGTCAGGAGGAGATGACATGCCCAGGATGCTCGACCTGATCCGGATGGTCCAGCGCAGCGAGTTGCCGCCGCCGCCGGTTGCCACGCTCATCGGCTTCGACATCAACTCGATCGAGCCCGGGCGCGTCGTAATGGAGATGACCGCGGGGCCTCAGCACGCCAACCCCATGGGCACGGTCCACGGCGGAATCCTCTGCGACCTGGCCGATGCCGCCATGGGCATGGCGTATGCCTCGACCCTCGACGAGGGTGAAACCTTCACCACGCTCGAGCTCAAGATCAATTTTCTCAAGCCCGTCTGGAGCGGACGGCTCAGGGCGACGGGCCGGATCGTCAAGGGCGGGCACACGGTGGGCCTCGTCGAGTGCGACATCCACGATGACAAGGACCGGCTCGTGGCGCGGGCCTCGAGCACGTGCATGACGCTCAGGGGCGAGCAGGCCCAGGGGCGCTGACGATGAGCGCGCGCGCGATCTTCGGAGTGCAGGTGCTGCTGAGTCTCGTCGGCTATTCCCTGATCGCACGATTCTATGTAGCATCGCGCCTTGCAGCGCTTCCGCTCTCGGCAGCGCTGACCCCGCTGCTCCTGCTCCATGCCTTCCGCCACGTCGGCCTGGTATTTCTCGTGCCGACGGTCGTGGGGTCCGCACTGCCCGCGGCCTTCGCAGAGCCGGCGGCCTACGGTGATCTTCTTGCGGCGCTTCTTGCGCTGCTCGCCATCGCGGCCCTGCGTAACTCATGGACCTTGGCGATCCCCCTCGTATGGCTGTTCAATGTCGAGGGAACGCTCGATCTCCTCAACGCGTTCTACCAGGGCTTTACCAATGACGTCCGGCTTGGCGCGGCGTACTACATTCCGACCTTTGCCGTGCCAGCCCTCTTCGTGACCCACGCCATGATCTTCGCGATGCTCCTTCACCGCACTCGGTGACGCGGCACCTCACTCGGTGACGCGGCACCCGGCGCGGATTGCTTCCGGCGATGCGCCTGTGAAACAATCGGCGCCATGAACCGCGCCCGAGCCGTCCTGGGCTCCGCCTGCGGCATCCACTTCGTCCACGACGGCTTCTCCGACATCCTGTACGTCCTCCTGCCGGTCTGGGCGCGCGAGTTCGGGCTGAGCTTCGCCGAGGTCGGTCTCCTGCGCACGGTCTACAGCGGCGGCATGGCCGCCTTCCAGATCCCGGCGGGACTCCTCGCTGAGCGCGTGGGCGAAGCGCGCCTGCTGGCGGCCGGCACGGCCGCGACGGCGCTCGGCTTCGTCGCCGCGGGTTTCTCCGGAAGCTTCCTGGCCCTTCTGGGCTGCCTGATCGCAGGCGGGCTGGGGTCCGGCGTCCAGCACCCGCTCTCTTCGTCCCTCGTCTCCGAGGCTTACGAGACGGGCCGGCGGCGCGTCGCGCTCGGCACCTACAATTTCTCGGGCGACCTCGGCAAGGTCGTGGTGCCCGCAGCCGTCGCGTTGGCGGTGCCGTGGGTGGGGTGGCGCAGGGCCGTCGAGACATACGCGGCATTCGGCCTGGCCGTGGCGGTCGTCATCCTGCTCGTGCTCTACCGGCTCCGTGCGGGCGTGGAGGTGGCGCCGCGGATCGAGACGTCGCGCTCCTCCATGGACTGGGGTATCCGCGACGCGCGGGGCTTCCAGGCGCTGGCCGCCATCCAGGTCATCGACAACTCGACGCGGAGCGGCTTTCTCACCTTCCTGCCCTTTCTCCTGATCGCCAAGGGCTCGACCGTGCAGGCGATCGGCATCGCGCTGATGCTCGTGTTCGCCGGCGGCGCCGTGGGCAAGTTCCTCTGCGGCGCACTGGCCGAGCGGCTTGGAGTGATCCGCACCGTCATCATCACGGAGGTGGCCACCGGGGGCGCCATCCTCGTGCTGCTGGCGCTGCCGCTCGTGCCTGCGCTCGTGCTCCTGCCAGTCCTCGGCGTCGCGCTGAACGGGACATCGTCCGTGCTCTACGGCACCGTCGCCGACCTGGTGACGAGCGACCGGCGCGCCCGGGGATACGGGATCTTCTACACGCTCGGCGTGGGAGCCTCGGCCCTGGCGCCCTTCGTCTACGGACTCGTGAGCGACTGGGGGGGCGTCCCCCTCGCGCTGGGTCTCGTCGGCTCCATCGTCTTTCTCACGCTGCCACTGACGCTCCTGATCCGCCGCCGGCTCGCCGAAGCCGCCGCCTGAGTCTCCCCGTTGCCGTGCGAAGGAGGGCACGGTGACGCGCTCGGAGACGCGCTCGCGCGTGGGCCCCTTGAGCCAGGTAAAAGTCAGCCGCCCGTTGGGATCACAGCGCATCTCCGTGATGGCCTGGCCGACCGTCAGCCCGGGCGTCCAATCGCGCTCGAGGCGCAGGACCTGGCGCGCGGAGAAGATCTGGCGGATCGCGAGGACACGCCCCTCAGACTGCGCCATAAGCAGCCGCCGGTAGTCGATGTCGAGGACGTCCCGCCTTGGGACCGAGAGGAGGTGTCGCTTGGCCTCGAAGAAATAGCTCCAAGTGCAGGCCGGGCCGCAGCCGAACCGCGTCTCGGCGAAGGTCGCCGTGTGCCACAGGACGTCCGGCTTGGGCAGCTTCGCCATCTCGGGAGGCGGAGTGAACCAGGTCGGCTGGTCGGGCGCGCCGTAGTAGTAGCCGACGCGGCAGTCGCTGTCAGTGGCGCATGCTGCAACAATGCCCGCGCTCGGCAGCGCCGACCGGAAGAGGCAGCGGGAAGGTCCGTCGCCCCCCGGGCCCGAGCAGTCCGCTGGAGCCTCCGCGGCCGCAGGGGACACGCACAGAACAATCAGGGCGCCCAGCATGATCCTGAGGTGCGGGCGCACGCGCCGGCCTCGGGCTAGGCGCTCTCCGCGAGGATCTCGGTCATCCGGGTGAAGAACTGATCCAGCATCATCTTGCTGACGCCGCCCAGCATGCGCTGGCCGACGCTGGCGATGAGCCCGCCCACCTGCACGTCGGCGCTGTAGGTGACGCGCGTTCCGCCGTCCGCGTCCGACAGCTCCATGCCCGCCTCGCCGCGCACGAAGCCTGGTCCACCGCTTCCCTCGAGCGCCATCTTGTAGCGGTTCGGCGGCTCCAGGTCGAAGAGCCGCACCTTGCCCTCGAAGCTACCTTTGATGGCGGCGACGCCGATCTTCATCTTGGCCTTGTATTCGCCGGTCCCGATGGCTTCGAGGCCCTCGCAGCCAGGAAGCGCGCGCGCGAGGATCGCGGGATCGAGGAAGGCGGCCCAGACCCGCTCGCGCGGAGCGGGAATGTCGTTGGAGCCCTCGATCTTCACTCGTCGAGCGCCCGAACGGCAGCGCCCATGCGGCTCATGCCCTCGTTGATGGTGTCGAGACCCGTCGCGTACGAGAGGCGGATGTGGAGGTCGGAGCCGAAGTCCACGCCCGCCACGGTGGCGATCCGCGCCTCGTCCAGGAGAAAGGCGGAGACGTCCGCCGAACCCTTGATCGTGCCGCCCTTCCAGCGCTTCCCGAAGAGGCCTGAGATATTGGGGAAGACGTAGAAGGCCCCTTTGGGCATGACGCAGCTGACGCCGGGAATGGCGTTGAGCGCGCCGACGATGGCGCGGCGGCGCCGGTCGAACTCGCCCACCATCTTGGACACCTCGTCCTGCGGGCCGGCCAGCGCCTCGACGGCGGCCCACTGGGCGATGGAGGTCGGGTTCGAAGTGACCTGGCTCTGGATGTCGGTCATCGCCTTGATGATGGCCTTGGGTCCCGCCGCGTATCCCAGCCGCCATCCGGTCATGGCATAGGCCTTCGAGCACGTGTTGACGACGAGCGTGCGCGCCTTGATCTCGGGAGACAGCGACGCGATCGACACGTGCCGCCCCTCGTAGGTCAGCGCTTCGTAGCACTCGTCGGAGATGATCCAGAAGCCGCGCTCGACGGCCAAGCCTCCCACCTGCCTGAGCGCCTCTGCGGAGAAGACCGCGCCCGTGGGATTGCCCGGGCTATTGAGCACCAGGATCTTCGTCCGGGCCGTCACAGCCTTTCTCACGGCCTCGGGATCGAGATCGAAGCCGGTCGCTTCGGACGTCTCGACGGAGACCGGCACGCCGCCCAGAAGCCGCACCTGCTCGGGATACGACACCCAGAACGGGCTTGGAACCAGGACCTCGTCGTCGGGATTCACCAGCGCCATGACGATGTTGTAGAGGGTGTGCTTGGCGCCGCAGGAAACCGTCACCTCGTCCGGCGTGTACTCAAGGCCGAGGTCCCGCTTGAGCTTGTGGCAGACCGCGGCACGGAGCTCCGGGACGCCACCAACCTCCGTGTACTTGGTCTGCCCGCTCTCGAGCGCGCGCACCGCGGCGTCCTTGATGCGGCGCGGAGTATCGAAGTCGGGCTCGCCGGCTCCGAACGAGATGACGTTGATGCCCTGCGCGCGCATGGCCTTGGCCTTGGCCTGCATGGCGAGCGTGGCCGACGGCTGGAGCGTCTTGAGGCGGTCTGCGAGCATGCGGAGACCCTACTTTCTGGAGAATTTCGCGTTCAGCCGCTCCTCGACCAGCGGCGGCACCATCCCGGTGACGGAGGCGCCCAGTGAGCTGACTTCCTTGATGAGACGAGAGGAAATGTACGTGTACCGTTCGTGCGGCATCAGGAAGACGGTTTCCACGGTGTGGCGCAGCTTGCGGTTCATCAGCGCCATCTGGAACTCGTACTCGAAGTCGGACACCGCGCGGATGCCGCGGATAATGCAATCGGCCTGCTCACGGTGCACCAGGTCGATCAGCAGCCCGTCGAATGAGGTGATCCGCATGCGCCCCATGCCCGCCGTCGCCTCGTCGATCATCTCGAGGCGCTCCTTGACCTCGAAGAGCGGCTGCTTGGAGGGATTCGCGACCACGGCGACGATCAGCTCGTCGAAGATGCGCAGGCTGCGCTCGATGAGGTCGAGGTGACCGTTGTGCATCGGATCGAACATCCCCGGGTACACGGCTCGCTTCCCCACGGCGCCCTCCACTCGTTCATCGCAGCGGTGTCGAAAAAACCAGGCTCACTTTACGCGCCGCGCCGAAAGAAAGTCAAGGTGGTCTCGCCGAACCGGCGCATCTTCCACGGCAGGAGCGAGCCCGGCTCGGCCGGCGGCGGCGCCTTGGTCGGATGCTGGGCCACGACGACAGCGCCGGGCATGAGGCAGTCGCCGCGCGCGACGCGCTCGACCGCGGGCGCCGCGTCGGGCGAGGCGTAGGGCGGATCGAGGAAGACGACCGCGAAGCGGGCGTCCCGGCTCGCCAGCGCATCGAGGGCGCGCGCCACGTCCTGGCGAAGGACGCGGGCGCGGCCGGCGAGCCCGAGACGGCCGATATTGTCCTCGAGGGCGGCGACGGCCTGCCGCTCGCGCTCGACGAAAACCGCGGACGGCGCGCCACGAGAGAGCGCCTCGATACCGACGCCCCCCGCCCCGGCGAACAGGTCGAGAAAAGGCCCGAGCTCGAGATACGGCATGAGCGTGTCGAGACAGGCGATGCGGACCTGGTCGGCCGTCGGCCGCGTGGTCCGCCCCTTGGGTGTGGTGAGGCGCTGGCCCTTGAGCGCGCCGGCGATGACGCGCATCAGCCGATCCCCGCCAGGTCGAGCTTGCCGCGCCAGCGCGCCAGGAGCGCCCTGCGCAGTCCGCCGTGAGCGGGCGCCACGAGCTGCGGGTCGGCCTGGACTAGGGCGAAGGCCTCGCGCCGCGCCTCCTCCAGCATGGCGCCGTCTCTCAGGAGATCGGCGACACGAAATTCGGGCAGGCCGGACTGCCGCGTGCCGAAGAAGTCGCCCGGCCCGCGCAGCCCGAGATCGACTTCCGCGATCTTGAAGCCGTCATTGGTTCCCGTCATGGCGGCGATCCGGCGCTGGGCGTCCTCGGAGAGCGATTCGGCGAGGAGAATGCAGTAGCTCTTCCACGGGCCTCGTCCCACACGGCCGCGCAGCTGGTGGAGCTGGGACAGCCCGAAGCGCTCGGCGTGCTCGACCAGCATCACAGAGGCGTTGGGAACGTCGATGCCGACCTCGATGACCGTCGTGGAGACGAGGACGTGGACGGAGCCCTCCTTGAACTCCCGCATCACGCGCTCCTTGTCCTGGAAGCGGAGCCGCCCGTGGAGAAGGCCGACCCGGCGCTCCGGGAAGACCTCCCGCTGCAGGCGCTCGGCCATCTCCGTCGCCGCCTTGAGATCCGAGTCCTCCGACTCTTCCACGAGCGGGCAGACGACGTAGATCTGGCGACCGTCGTCGATCTGCTTCCGGAAAAAGTCATAGATCTCCCGGCGCTTGGACGGGACGCGGGCGACGGTGACGACGGGCCTGCGCCCGGGCGGCATCTCGTCGAGGACGGAGAGATCGAGGTCGCCGTAGAGCGTCAGGGCAAGAGTGCGCGGAATGGGCGTGGCCGTCATCACGAGCACGTCGGGGCTCTCGCCCTTGCCCCGGAGGGCCGCGCGGTGGGCCACGCCGAAGCGGTGCTGCTCGTCGATCACCGCCAGACCCAACCGCTTGAAGCCCACACTCCCCGCGGCGACCAGCGCGTGGGTTCCGATGGCGCAGCCGGCCAGGCCGCTCTCGACGGCGGCCACGGCCTCCTGTCGGGCCTTGCCTTTGACGGCGCCCGTCAGCAGGACCACGCGCACGCCGAGCGGCTCGAGCAGCCGCGATAGCGTCATCATGTGCTGCTCGGCGAGGATCTCGGTCGGCGCCATGAGTGCCGCCTGGTGCCCGGCCTCGATCGCCGTCAGGATGGCGAGAGCCGCGACGACCGTCTTGCCCGATCCGACGTCGCCCTGGAGCAGGCGGCTCATCGGGAACGGCTCGGCCATGTCGATCCGGATCTCGCTCCAGACGCGCTCCTGCGCCGCCGTCAGCGTATAGGGCAGCGAGGCCCGCAGGCGGCGCACGAGGGCGCCGGGCGGATTCATGGCGAAGCCGCGGCGCCTGCCCTCGCGCTGGCGGCGGATCGCGAGACCG
>Ga0066388_100003210_pt1 | contig 10462 bp, 10 predicted proteins | sample PanSoiMetaGPlot6_FD_64539 | JGI IMG/M metagenome (GOLD analysis project Ga0066388, IMG submission 64539) | Tropical forest soil microbial communities from Panama analyzed to predict greenhouse gas emissions - Panama Soil - Plot 6 (Hybrid Assembly) | ecosystem: Environmental > Terrestrial >... | reverse complement strand
ACGATGCAATTGCGATTTTGACAGCGGATACCGTGAGACAGCCGCTGGTCGTAGAGAACGAACCTCGACTTTTCAAAACCGCCGTCGAACCTGGCGAGAGTCCTGTCGGCATGAAGCCCGAGCAGGAGTGAAATCAGCGCCATCCGGACCGGCACCCCGTAGGCCGCCTGCTCGAAATAGATGGCGCGACTGTCCGCATCCAACGACACGTCGAGCTCGTCGACGCGAGGGAGCGGATGCAGCACGCTGGCGTGGGCATATTTCGGCTGTTTCAGGAACTCAGCATCAATCTTCGGGTATTCCTGATGCTTTTCCGCCCAGCGCTCCTTCTGGAAGCGCGTGACGTAGACCGCCGCGATTTTTTGATCGCGCGCTTTTTTCTCCGGCGGGCCGTAGCTCTTGACGCTGAGCTCGAAATCAGGCCCCGAGAACAGCGCCGGCTGATGCGGCTCGTCCGGGGTGTGATAGAGCGCCCCGATGGAGCCGTCGCCGGAATCGAACTTGCAGCGGAATTCCGTGCGCAGGCGGCTATAGACGTGCGCGGGCAGCTCCATTCCCGGCGCGGGCATCGGCACGATCCGCGCGCCGAAGCGGGCCAGCGCGTAGACGAACGAATGGATAGTGCGGCTGCCCTTGAGGTCGCCCGAGATCGCGACTTTCAGGTTCTTCAAATCCTTGTTCTTCCGCTTCAGCGTGAAGATGTCGCACAGCGTCTGCGTCGGATGCTCGTGGCTGCCGTCGCCGCCGTTGATGACCGGGATCGGCGAGTATTCGGCGGCCAGGCGGGCGGCGCCGTCGCGCGGGTGGCGGATGACCATGATGTCCGCATAGTTCGCGATTACTCTGACGGAATCTGCCAGACTCTCGCCCTTCGCGGCCGAGCTGGTCGCCGGGTCGGCGCTGGTGATGGTATCGCCCCCCAGGCGGAGCATGGCGCTTTCGAACGACAGGCGCGTGCGGGTGCTCGGCTCATAGAACAGGCTTGCCAGGATGAAATCCGACGCCACGTTCGTGCTGCGGCCGATGCGATAGGAACAGGTCTTGTCCGGGAGCTGCTCCAGATAGGATTGCGCGACCTGAAAGATGGTTTCGATCTCGGAATTCGAGAGGTTGTTGATCGAAACGACGTGGCGCGTGGTCGGTCTGGTCGTCATCGCTCACGGACCGCTGGTCGAGGACGCCTGTAATTCCGGCATTTGGCCTGCTGCCACCTGTTCCGCAAGCGGCGAGCGCCGGCCTCGCGCGGCGCACCTGCCGCTTTTGCGCGAAACCCTCCGCTGCCCGCCGGATGCCGCCGGTCGACAATGCAAGGGGTCGTTCGGGCGATGTCCATTAAAGCCGGTTCTATAGGCCCCGCGACGCCCCGCCGCAAGGGAGCGCGCGGCGAAGGGGTGAAGCCTTTGTGGATGCCTGCGGACAAAGCCGACTGCTGAAAGCGGACCAGGTTCAGGCTATCACTCCGGGGCGGGCGCGGTCGCAGCCATAAGGCGCCCTGCAGCAACCTTGATGGAGCCGGCGATGCGTTGCGAGGACGCTTTCAACCAGACGCCGCCCTATGTCGACATCGATCTCTTCGCCAGCGATCGGCCGCTCAAGGACGCGGTCGCCGCCAACGGCGGGGAGGGCGCCGCCGCCGACCTCTCCGAGTTCGGCAAGCGCTGGGGTGCTGCCGAGATGTTCGACCGCGCCCGGCAGGCCAACGAGAACGTGCCGAGACTGCACGCCCTGGATGCCGGCGGCTTCCGCCGCGATCGGGTCGAGTTCCACCCGGCCTATCACCAATTCATGGCCGAGAGCATCGGCGCCGGGCTGCATGCCTCCACCTGGCGCGCCGATGCGACACCGGCGCCCGCGCCGGCGCAGGTTCTGCGCGCCGCGCGCTTCTATATGGCGGCGCAGGTCGAGACCGGCCACCTCTGTCCGATCACCATGACGCGGGCGGCGGTCGGCGCGCTCGCGCTCGAGCCGGCGCTGGTTTCCCGGCTCATGCCCGAGATCCTGTCCCGGCGCTACGACCCGCAATTTCGGCCGTGGGAGCAGAAGGCCGGCATTACCCTTGGCATGGGCATGACCGAGCGGCAGGGCGGCACCGACGTGCGCACCAACACCACGTGCGCTGTGCCGGCGGGCGAGGGCTATACCATCACCGGCCAAAAATGGTTCATGTCGGCGCCGATGTGCGACGCCTTTCTGGTGCTAGCACAGGCGCCGGGGGGGCTGACCTGCTTTCTGCTGCCGCGCTTCCGTCCCGGCGGCGACGTCAACGGCCTGCATTTTCAGCGGCTGAAGGACAAGCTCGGCAATCGCTCCAATGCCTCCTCCGAGGTCGAGTTCGTCGATGCGTTCGCCTGGCGGGTGGGCGAGGAGGGTCGCGGCGTGCGCACCATCATCAACATGGTGCAGCTCACCCGCCTCGACTGCGCCGTCGCCTCCGCCGGCATCATGCGCATGGCGCTCGCGCTCGCCATCCACCATGCCCGCCACCGGATCGTGTTTGAGAAGCATCTCGTCGATCAGCCGATGATGCGGTCGGTGCTCGCCGACCTGGCGCTCGAGACGGAGGCCGCGACCGCGCTGGTCATGCGGCTCTGCCGGTCGTTCGATCTTGCCGCCGGCGATCCGCGCGAAGCGGCGCGGGCGCGCCTGCTCACCCCGGTGGTCAAATACTGGGTATGCAAGACCGCGCCGGGCTTCATCTATGAAGCGATGGAATGTCTCGGCGGTAACGGCTACGTCGAGGACAGCACGCTGCCGCGGCTCTACCGCGAGGCGCCGGTCAATGCCATCTGGGAGGGCTCGGGCAACGTGATGTGTCTCGATGTGCTGCGCGCACTCGCGCGCGAGGGTGAGGCGGCGCAGGCCGTCTTGACCGCACTGGCCGAGGAATGCGTCGGCCTGCCGAACGCGCGGGACGCTGCCGGGCAACTGCGGACGGAGCTGGCGGCACACGATGCCGAGGTGAACGCGCGCAGCGCGGTTGGCCGCCTCGCCACACTCGCGGCGACGGCCGCGTTGCGCACCGCTGCACCGGCGGCGGCGGAGCGGTTCGCCCGTAGCCGGCTCGCGCAGCGCCAGGGCGCGATCTATGGCGCGGACGGCATCGAAGCGGACGAAGCGCAGCGATTGATCGAGCGCGCCTTGCCGTGAGGTTGTTCCGGCCCGATCGGCGGGAAGCCACGCACGGTTTGCGGAACCCGTCGAGGTGAACCGGATTCCGGGTTTCGATAGCGGAACCGGGTGGCGGCCGCTTCGTTGGTGTGCAGGCGCCGATCGGCGCCAAACAAGGAGCCCGATAATGGCAAATTTCATCAAGACCACGGCAGTCGCCTGCGGGCTTGCCGGTATCCTGACCATCGCAGCCGCGGCGCCGTCGTCGGCCCAGATGTATTACTACGGCGGTCCGTACGGTGCCTATGCCGGTCCGTACGGCGGCTATGCCTACGCCCCGCGCTATCGCGTGTACCGCGATTGGGACTATCCCGCCGGCTACGACTCCAGCGGCATGGCGTTTTCCTATCGCGATCTCGGTTGGCAGCCGGGACCGCCCGGAGTCGCTCCCGCCAACCCCTGCACGTTCAGCCAGCGCCAGCAGAACCGCTGCTGACGACGTAACGCCGCGTTAGAACCGTCACGACCGGCGGGGCCGGCAAGGGATGCCGGCCCCGTCGCCGCGTCATTGTGGTGCAATCGCCCCGCGTGCCAGCCGGTCGAGTGCGCCCTGCAGGATGAACACGGCGGCGTGCTCGTCGATCACCCTGGCGCGGCGGGCACGGCTGGCATCGGCCGCGATCAGCTCGCGTTCGACCGCCGCGGTGGACAGCCGCTCGTCCCAGAGCGCGATCGGAAGCTCGGTCAGCCGCGCGAGATTGCGGGCGAAGGCGCGGGTCGATTGCGCGCGCGGCCCCTCGCTGCCGTCCATGTTGACCGGAAGGCCCAGCACGAACGCGGCGGCCCGCCGCTCGCCGGCCAGCGCCAGCAGCCGCGCGGCGTCCGCGGAAAAATTCTTGCGCGCGATGGTCTCGACCCCCGTCGCCAGTCGGCGGTCGGGATCGCTCGCCGCCACCCCGATGGTCTTGCTGCCGAGATCGAGGCCGATCAGCGCGCCGCGGGCGGGTAGATGCGCAGCAGCTTCCGCAAGCGGGAGGATCAATGCCGGCATTGGCCATTGTTAACACGCGCCGGCCGCAGCGGCCAACGTTCACCGCGGACTAACCATCGCTCTTGTCGCGATCTTAACGACGCTCTGCCAGCATCGCCGCGCCGTGCACAAAAGAGGGGCGGGCAATGCGCGAACGGGAAGTTGCGGCCGCGTGGCGGTTCCTGCTGTTCAACTGGATCCTGATCGCCCTGATGGGCGCTTCGTTTGCCCTCGCTCTGGCATTCACCAGTTTCTCCATCGAGCTGTTTGGCCTGGTATTCTCCCTCGGCTTCGTCGCGGTTTACGCCGGCTTTGCCCATGCCAATGCCGCCTCCGCCACCCGGCGCGACCCGCAGGTGATGTTCGTGCTCGGCGCCACCGCGCAGATCGTGCTGGTGACGGTGCTGATGTCGCCGCTCACCTACGTCGCGGTTGCGGCCGGTTTTCCGCTGCAAGATGCCAACCTTCTACTCGTCGACCGGGCGCTCGGCCTGGACTGGGCGGCCTACGTGGCTTTCGTCAACGATCACCCGACGCTGGCCGGCTGGCTGAGCGCCGGCTACAACATGATCCGCTGGCCGATCTTCGCCATTCCGGTCGTGCTGGCGGCGGGGCGACACTATCTGCGGACCGAGGAGTTCACCTTCGCCTTCGCAACCGCACTGATCGTGACCACGGTCATCTCGGCGCTGGTGCCGGCGATCGGCGTCTATCAGCAGATTGGACTTGATCCCGCGACGCTCGAGAATCTCAGCCCGCGTGCCTATCTCGAGCAGGTCCGCGACTTCGGCCCCGTGCGCGACGGTGTGCTGCGCCATCTCAATCTGTTCGGCCTCGCCGGCATCGTGACCTTCCCGAGCTTTCACGCCGCGTCGGCCGTGCTCTATGCCTGGGCGTTCTGGCCGGTCCGCTGGATGCGGCCGATCGCGCTGCTGGCGAACGGCGTGATGCTGGCATCGACCCCGATCGACGGCGGTCACTATTTCATCGACGTCATCGCCGGGATCGCCATTGCGGTCGTTGCCATCGTCGCCGCGCGCCGGATGGGACGTCTCATCGACCGGCGGGCGAACGTCGACCTGCCGACCGCCGCTATCGGCGCGACGATGTCGGCCCCGCAGCGTTGAGCCGCGATCAGGTCGCCGGCGGCGGAGCGAAGAAGCAGCGCCGCGATCCGTCGGGCCGCTTGCAGCGCCAGAACGCGCCGTCGGGCGAAGGCTGGGCCTCGGTGAACGGAATCTTTTCGGCGCCGTAGATAAGATAGCCGTCGCCGGTCATGATGACCTGCTCGGACGGGATCACGAAGCAGTCGCCTTCCCCGCAACACCATTCGCCGGCGGCATTGCGAAGGCCGCCGCGCGAAATCCAGCTGTCATGGGCAAAGGTGTCCGCCACGACGAAGACGAGGGCCGCGGAGAGAAGCGCGAGCCGTGCAAGGCGTCCGAACATGGGTACATCCCTTTCGTTGTCCCGGCGCGGCGATGTTCAAGTCAACGCGGACTCTCCTCGGTCTTCCCTCCGTCAGGTGCCGGCCGGCTGCAGACGACACGCCTGCGCGGCCTTGTGGATGGGTTGCCTGCCCAAGGTCGCCGGCGGCCCCGGCGGGCGAATCAACCCCGTTTGCTAGGACTATAAACGCAATGCGACGCGATGGCACATCGCGAAGACTGCATTGCACCATTGCAAGGCCAAATGAGGTGTGCGGCTACGGCTGACCGGCAAGGATCCACCCGCCTCCGCCCCCCATGATCACACCGCCGCGCTTGCTGTAAGATGCGGCCCGACAAGGGAGGTCACGATGCGAATGACGCTGCTCGGGCTTGCGATGGTGATGGTGATGATGGCCGCCGGTGCCCCGCGGGGCGCCGCGGCTGCCGAAATCAAGGTGCTGACCGCCGGCGCCTTCAAGCAGGTGCTGCTGGCGCTGGTGCCGGACTTCGAGAAGACGACCGGGCACAAGGTAACGGTGGAGAACGACACCGTCGGCGCGCTCAGCAAGCGCATCGAGGGCGGCGAGGCGTTCGATCTTGCGGTGCTGACGCCGGCCGCGGTCAACGACCTTTCGGCCAAGGGCAAATTCGTCGCCGGCAGCGGACAGGGCCTGGCGCGCGTGGGCGTCGGCGTCGTCGTGAAGGAAGGCGCGCCCAAGCCCGACATCGGCTCGGTCGAGGCGTTCAAGCAGGCACTGCGCGCGGCCAAGTCGGTGGCCTATATCGATCCCGCCGCCGGCGGATCGAGCGGCATCTATGTCGCCGGCCTGCTCGACAAGCTCGGGCTGGCGGCCGAGGTGAAGCCGAAGGCCAAGCTGATCCACGGCGGCGCGGTGGCCGAGCACATCGCCAGGGGCGAGGCCGAGCTCGGCATCCACCAGATCAGCGAAATCCTTCCCGTGAAGGGCATCACTCTGGTCGGTCCGCTGCCGGCGGAGATCCAGAACTACACCGTCTATGCCGCGGGCCTCGGCGCCAATGGCAAGGAGACGGAGGCCGCGAGGGCGCTGCTCAAGACGCTGTCGGGATCTGCCGCCGCCGCCGTGCTCAAGGCCAAGGGCATGGAGCCGGCGGGATCGTGACGCATGCCGGTTGCAGTCAGGGCGCTGTTCTTCGACGTCTTCGGCACGTTGACCGACTGGCGCAACAGCATCGCACGCGAGGCTGAGCGCATTCTCGCGCCGCTCGGCCACAAGCTCGACTGGCTCGCCTTCGCCGACGCCTGGCGCGACCAGTATCAGCCTGCGATGGAAGAGGTGCGCACCGGTCGCATGCCGTTCTGCAAGCTCGACGTGCTGCATCGGCACAACCTCGATCGCATCCGGGCGCGCTTCGACCTGTCCGCGCTCGCGGAGAACACCGCGCGCGAGCTCAATCTCGCCTGGCACCGGCTCGACGGCTGGCCCGACGTTGCGCCGGGGCTCACCCGGCTCAAGCGTCGCTTCATGCTGGCGCCGGTGTCGAACGGCAACATCTCGCTGATGGTCGATCTCGCCCGCCGCAACGGCTTTCCCTGGGATGCGATCCTCGGCGCGGAGACCGCCGGCGACTACAAGCCCAAGCCGCGCGTCTATCTCGCCGCCTGCGAGGCGCTCGATCTGCCGCCGGCCGAATGCATGATGGTCGCCGCGCATACCAACGATCTGCTGGCCGCCGCCAAATGCGGCCTGCACACCGCGCACATCGCGCGGGCGGACGAGCGCGGCCCCGGCACCGGCGAGGCCGCGCCGAAGGCACCGGTCGACATCGCGGCCGCCAGCCTGGAGGATCTGGCCGCGAGACTCGGCGCGTGAAGGGGACCGAGCTGCGATCATGACCAAAGCCAACCGCGAAGGCGGCTCCGAATGACCCCGGATGTCCGGCTGGAAGGGCTTACGCTGCGCGTTGCCGACGTGGCGCGCTCGATCGCGTTTTACGCAGACAAGCTCGGCTTTACCGTCGAGATCGACAAGGCTCCCCAGTTCGCGATGATCCGGATCGGCGGGCCGACGGGCGGAACGATCGGCCTGTTGGCGCACGACAGCGCCGATCCGCTCGGCTCGAAGAGCACGACGCCGCAGCAGCGGGCGGGCATCCATGTGGAGCTGACCACCGATCATCTTGATGCGCTCTATGAACAGCTGAAAGCGCGAGGGGTGGAATTTTTCGAGCCGCCGCACGAAGAGCCGTGGGAGCGCTCGATGCGGGCACACGATCCGGACGGCTACACGATCGAGTTTGCCGAAGGCCGGCGCGGGCATCGCGGGGTCACTTGAACAGCGCCCTGCAATCGCGCTGGAACGGGCCGGCCGACTGCCCATATCATGGAATGACGATCCATCGCCGCGGAGTGAGCTATGGCCGCCCAGTTCACCACCCGTGTCGCCTACGGCGCCAGCCAGCTGCCGCGGGTGGCTTGGTATATCGGGCATGCCATGGTCATGCGGCGGTTATCGCAGCGCGTGCGCGAGCGCGAAGGCGACAGCGCGCGGCCGCGGCCGCGCACCGACGCTCCGGTTCCCGATCGCAGTCGCCTCTACGCCGACATGGCTGCGCTGTTCCGACGCGATCTCGCCAATGTCGAGGCCGGTATTTACCCGCTGCCGGCCGACCATGACGGCTCGCTGCCGACGCTGATCGAGCGCTCGCGGCTGTTCTTCGAGGACCTGCCCGACATTCACCGCCGCCGCGAAGGCGGCGACTACCGCGAGGTGCTGAGCGACGACAACCGCGGCAAGCGGCCGGGCTACTACCTGCAGAATTTCCATTTCCAGTCGGGCGGGTGGATGACGCCTGATTCCGCGCGGCGCTACGACACCCAGGTCGAGGTGCTGTTCAACGGCTCCGCCAACGCTACCCGCCGCCAGGCGCTGGTGCCGCTGCACGAGGTCTTTGCCGGCCGCGACCAGCGCAAGCTGCGTGTCGTCGATGTCGGCTGCGGCACCGGCCGCTTTCTCGACGCCTTGAAACAGGTCTGGCCGCGCCTGCCGGCGCTCGGCCTCGACATGTCGGAGGCTTACCTCGCGGAGGCGCAGCGGCATCTGCGGCGATGGTGCTGGCTCGACGTCGCCATCGCCAAGGCGGAATCGCTGCCGCTGGCGAGCGACAGCCAGGATGCGGTGACGAGCATCTTCGTGTTCCACGAATTGCCGCCGCAGGTGCGTCGCCGCGCATTCAGCGAGTTTGCGCGCGTGCTCAAGCCGGGCGGCCGGCTGGTGATCGTGGATTCGCTGCAGCTCGGCGACGAGCCGGACTACGACGGCATGCTCGAGCTGTTTCCGCAGAACTATCACGAGCCGTATTACGCCAGCTATCTCACCGAGGATTTCGGCGCGATCGCCGTGGCCTGCGGCCTGCGCCACGTCCGCGACGTCAACGCCTTCGTCTCGAAGGTCATGGTATTCGACAAGCCGTAGGACGGGTTTCGCCGCGCTCAACCCATCTGACACTCCGCTCAGCTCGGCGGCGTCACGCCGGCGGCCTTGATCACCTTCGTCCACTTGGCGATCTCGCTGGTCACGCGCCGGGCGAACGCCGCGGGCGTGCTGCCGACCGGATAGGCGCCTTCCTGCGAGATGCGCGCGCGCACGTCCGCCGCGTTCAGCATGGCCAGCAACTCGCCGTTGATCTTGCCGACGATCTGCTTCGGCGTGCCGCCTGGCGCGAACACCGCCTGCCACGAGGTGATCTCGTAGCCGGGGAAGCCCAGCTCCGCGATCGTCGGCACCGCCGGCAGATAGGGCAGGCGCTTTTCGGTGGTGACGGCGAGCGCCCGCAGGCTTCCGTTCTTGACGTGCTGCAGCACCGCCGGCGCCAAGCCGAAATGGACCTTGACGTGGCCGCCGAGGAGCGCGTTGAGCACCTCAGCGTTGCCCTTGAACGGCACGTGCACGAGGTCGATGCCGGCCATGGACTTGAACATCTCGCCGGCAAGATGCGGCGAGGTGCCGGGACCGGAGGAGGCATAGTCCAATCCTCCCGGTTCCGATTTCGCCAGCACGATGAACTCCCGCAGGTTCGTTGCCGGGAGCGAGGGATGCACCACCAGTATGAGCGGAATCGAGGCGAGCTCGGTGATCGGCGCGAAGTCGTTGATCGGATCGTAACTCAGCCGCTGCAGGCCGGCATTGATCGCAAAGCTGATCGTGGTGACGAGCAGCGTATGGCCGTCGGGCGGCGCCTTCGCCACCGCGTAGGTGCCGATCGTGCCGCCGCCGCCGGGGCGGTTGCTCACGACGACGGTCTGCGACCAGCTGTCCGAGAACCGCTGGGCAATAAGTCGCGCCATGGTGTCGGTGGTGCCGCCGGCGACGAAGGGTACCACCAGCTCGATCTGCCTGCTCGGATAGTTCTGCGCCGCGACCGGCATCGCACCCAGCAGCGCGCCGGCGAGGACGGCCGCGGCCAGCCGGCCGGGCATGGCTCAATACGGCCGCACCGTTCCCTGCACCGTGGTGCGCAGCATCAGCCGTCGCTCGGTCGAAGGGAAATCGGTGCGCGCGTGTGAGGAGCAGCGGTTGTCCCACAGCAGCAGGTCGCCCACGCGCCAGACATGCTCGTAGACGAACTCGCGCTTCTCGGCGTGGTCGAACAGGGCCTCGAGCAGCGGGTCGCTTTCGACCGGCGGCATGTCGATGATGCCGACGGTCATCAGCCGGTTGACATAGACCGCCTTGCGGCCGGTGTCCTCGTGGGTGCGGAACACCGGATGCACGCACTCGGCGAAGGCCTCGGTGCCGCGGCTGTCGCCGCGCTGGGTCGAGCCGTAATTGTAGTGGTGCCTGGCCTTGCGGCCCTCGAGCTTGTTGCGGATCGCCGGATCGAGCGTGTCGTAGGCGGCGTAGCCGCTCGCGAA
>Ga0066388_100003209_pt1 | contig 10463 bp, 9 predicted proteins | sample PanSoiMetaGPlot6_FD_64539 | JGI IMG/M metagenome (GOLD analysis project Ga0066388, IMG submission 64539) | Tropical forest soil microbial communities from Panama analyzed to predict greenhouse gas emissions - Panama Soil - Plot 6 (Hybrid Assembly) | ecosystem: Environmental > Terrestrial > Soil... | reverse complement strand
GAGGACAACTGTTTGGCTGCCTGAAACGCCTCATCCGGTGAGCGCGCCACGATTCCGCGCGGCACTGGGACATTGAATTTTTTCAGTAACTCCTTTGCCTGATACTCGTGTATCTTCATCGTATTGGTACGCAGTCCCTGCGAGACGGGACCGCGGTTCATCCGTAATGGCTTGACAGTATATTTTTCGAACGCAATCAGTGTACTCACAGCTCAAGCTCGTCGCAACCGCGTGGGTTTCATCCCTAAACCGAGATGACTTTGAATCGGTTCGCTCTTGACCGCCGCTCATTTCTGAAGGCGGCGACGCCGTTGGCACTGGGTCTGCCGGTGCTCGTGCGCTCTCAGACATTCATCGAGAAGGGCCGCTGGAGCGAAGAGCAAGTTCCGGTCGCGCGCGCCGAACTGCTGAAGATGTTGAACAAAGAACGCGCGAGCGCGGGACTCAGTCAATTACAACTGGACGACCTGGCATGTAAGGTGGCCTCTGGTCACGCGCGGGAGATGGCCGACCTTGGTTTCTTCAGTCATTGGAATAGTGTGGGATACACGCCGTTTTACCGCTACGCTTTTTCCGGCGGAGTAGATGGCCTGCAGGAAAATGTCTCATCAGCGGAAGACATCGAATCCTTGACGCCTTATCGCATCATGAACGACCTGCGCGATATGCATCAGTCGATGCACGATGAAGTGCCGCCTGACGATGGGCATCGAAAGACGATTCTCTTCCCATATCACACGCACGTCGGTTTTGGCATCGCCCTGAAAAATCGGAGCCTCAGGTTGGATGAGCTTTACCTGGCGCGATATATCGAGTTCGATCCTTTTATCAACCAGGCTAGGCCAAAGTCGACCGTGATTCTGAGCGGCCGGCTGATTAATCCCGCTCACTTTATTAATAACATTGACGTCTGTTTCGAGCGCTTACCTGAGCCGCGTAGTTTGGAATGGCTGAAAGGTAAACAGCCTTCGGTCTCGCTACCCGACATCTATGGCCGGCTGGTGCCGCGCGCACCCGAAGGTCTTACGTATCCGGATGGCAGCACCGGCGATTTTGATTGGAACCGCAAAGGAAAGTTTCGGGTTCGGGTAAGCCTCTCAAAGAGTGAACCCGGCATCTATACTGTTGTCTTTTGGGTTCGCCGCGCGCCAGCCGACAAGGGATTTTCAGGCGCCCAGGTATGTATCCTTAGCAAGGAAACTTAAATCTTCAGGAAACCAATTCTTACCAACCGGATTCACCAGCCTTCACCGATGGGAATTGAAATCAATCGTCGCGGATTCCTCAAGCACGCAACTCTGTCGATGCTTGCGTTGCCTGTCGGCTCACACGCGCGCCTACTTCTGCGTGGCGAGAATCCTCCCGACGGCGAGTTAGCGGCATTACGGGCGCAACTTCTCGCGCTGGTTAATCAGGAACGAGCCGAGGACGGGCTTACGACACTCAAGTTGGATCGATTGGCGTGCGATATCGCTCAGGCGCATGCGACAGAAATGGCAGTGAATAATTTCCTCAGTCATTGGGGTTTGGATGGACGGAAGCCTTACCACAGATACGCTTTCGCTGGCGGTACTGACGCCACTTCAGAGAATGATAGCGCAACTGATTTTTACTCGCCCATGAGTTCGCTAGAGATCGCCGAAGCCCCGATCAGAATGCACAAGTCAATGCACGCTGAAGTTCCTCCGGATGACGGACACCGCAAGGCGATGCTGGCGCCACAGAATACGCACGCGGGTTTTGGGGTGGCAGTTAGTGGGTTTCATGAAAGGCTTTGTGAAATCTATGTGGCGCGGTATGTGAGCATTGGCCCATATCCTTTGACGAGACGCCCGCAAAGTCGTTTCGTGTTCACCGGCCGCGTTCTGGATCCGCGATATTCGATCGAAGGTATCGACGTCCATTACGAGCCATTACCTTCTCCTCCGGACAGGAGATGGCTGCAAATACCGCGACCGTACAGTTTGCCCGAGAATCCGATTTCGCTTTATCCGAAACTGCCGGCGAATCGAGTTTATGAAGATGGTTCTTCGGGAGATATTGAATTCCCAAGCCCCGGCTCGTTTCGCGCGCCTATCGAATTGAGCAGAAAACAACCGGGGGTTTACACCATTGCCGTCTGGATCCAGCTCGGTGAAAACGCAGAGCCGTTTCAAGCAACACATGTTTGCGTACGCGCGGAATGACGATAACAATCAAATTGATATCGATTAAGGATCGATTTGGCGTCAGGGCTCTCGCCCCGGCGTTTTTTATTCTTCTACTCTCGACAACAGCGCCCACGTTCGCTCAACAACGCACAGAGCTTCAAAATCAGGTACGGGCGGAATTTGTTCACGCCTGGAACGGATACAAGAAGTACGCGTGGGGTCACGACGATCTGAAACCGCTGAGCAAGACTTATCACGATTGGTACGCCGAGCCTCTCCTGATGACCCCGGTTGATGCCCTCGACACGATGATCCTGATGGGTCTGAAAGATGACGCACGAAGTACGCGCGAATATATTGCGGCTCATCTGTCTTTCGACAAAGACATTTCAGTCCAGAACTTCGAGATCACGATTCGGCTGCTGGGCGGTTTGCTCTCCAGTTATCAAATGACCGGAGACCGTCGGCTCTTGAATCTCGCCGAAGATTTGGGCAATCGCCTGTTGCCAGTCTTCGAATCTCCAACGGGTCTGCCGTACCGTTATGTGAATCTCAAGACCGGCAAAGTGCGCGGCGAGATAACTAATCCAGCGGAAGCAGGAACTTTGATGATCGAGTTCGGCACGCTCGCGAAGCTGACGAATCGCCGTATCTTCTATGACAAAGCCAAACGCGCCTTGGTCGAAACATACAAACGGCGTTCGCCCATCGGCTTAGTCGGAACGTGGATTAACGTCGAGACCGGCCAATGGACAAATACGGACAGTCACATCAGCGGCGCCATAGACAGCTATTACGAGTATCTTTTGAAGTGCGCGATTCTTTTTAATGATCAAGATTGTCGCAGGATGTGGGAAGACAGCATCGCGGCAATCAACCAGTACCTGCGCGATGAGAATAAAGGACCGCCGAAACCTGGGCTTTGGTACGGCCACGCAGAGATGAACTCAGGCAAACGCACCGAGACAACTTACGGTGCGCTTGATGCTTTCTTCCCGGCGGTGTTGGCGTTGTCAGGTGATTTGAATGGTGCGAACACGTTGCAGGAATCTTCCTACAAAATGTGGATGAAGCACGGCATCGAACCGGAAGAGATCAACTATTCGACGATGGAAGTTAAGTCGGCTGGCTATCCCTTACGACCGGAGATCGTCGAATCAACTTACTATCTTTATCACTACGCGACTGCCGGTGCACGCGCGTCTCGGGCACAGGCTGCGGGCAATCTCGACGCGAAACATTATCAGCAAATGGGCGCGATGATGTGGCGCGACTTCGTCCGGTATTGCCGCACTGAGGAAGGTTATGCGGCGCTGAAGAGCGTCATGACGAAAGAGCAATCAGATTCAATGCAGAGCTTCCTGTTCGCAGAAACTTTCAAGTATTTTTATCTGCTCTTTGCTCCGGCCAGAACGCTGGACTTCGACAAAGTAATTTTCAACACTGAAGCGCATCCAATTCGCAGGCAATGGCCACAACAGACAAAAGCCGTCAGAAGTTAATTGCCAGCCTGCAGCTCGCCTATTCGGGTGAGTTGGCGGCAGCTTATGCATATCGCGGGCATTGGCATTCGTTGACGCGAAAGGACGAACGTGATTCGGTTCGCAATATCGAAACCGACGAATGGCGGCATCGCAACCTTGTCGGCGAGATGCTCAGAAGTCTGGAAAGCGGGCCCGATCCGTTTCGCGAATTGCGCGCCGCTATCATTGGCCGAAGTCTCGGCTTGCTTTGTCACGTGACCGGCTGGCTCGCTCCCATGTATGGCGCTGGAAAACTCGAGAGCCGAAACATCAAAGAGTATGAAACCGCGGCGCGATACGCGCGTGATAGCGGTCGCCTGGATTTGATTGACTGTTTACTCGAGATGGCCGAGGTCGAATGGGACCACGAACGGTACTTTCGAACCTGTGTTCAAAAGCACGCGCTTGGCCGTCGCCTTAGATTGTGGGAACAACCGCCGCCAAAGGAAACAATTCGTCAGTCATATGAGACCGAAAGTGTCGACTCATCGTACATGCCGGAATTATCAGCCCGACCGCAACCAGTATCTCGCGCCGTGTAATGAGAAGTCTCGATGCGTTTACGTGACATCAGAATCGGATTTCGCGCAATCCTGGTTCTCCTTTGTGCGGCGTCATCATCATCCTCAATTCCGGCGCAGCAGAAGCAGTTTTCACGCGAGACTCTCATCACCGAGGCCCGCGAGATCATGACGGCCACCCGCTATTGCGCTTTAATTACAATCGATGGTGCGGGTCGAGCACAGGCCCGAACCATGGACGCCTTCGCGCCTGACGAGAAGATGGTCGTCTGGTTCGGTACCAATCCTCTCAGTCGTAAAGTAGCAGAGATTCGTCGCCATCCACGTGTGACGCTTTATTATTTCGATCGAGAAAACCAGGCCTATGTAACCATGCATGGAATCGCACGACTCGTAAATGACGCAGACGAAAAGGCGCGACACTGGAAAGACGACTGGAAGGCTTTTTATCCCGATCGGGACAAAAATTATCTGCTGATCGAGGTTCGGCCCGTGAAGCTCGAAGTAGTGAACACGAAGAAAGGCATCGTCGGCGACTCGCGCACCTGGCGGCCGCCTACAGTGATCTTCAGCGAAAAGCGATAGCTTGCGTTAACGGTTGCACAGGCTCGACCGTCCTTATTTTCGGACAGCATTGAAACTCGCGCGGAGCGTGCCGCGTAAACCCAACAAGCGCTCTCCCCTCAGAATGGCAGCAGCGAAAAAGCAAGGGATTTTGCTTCCGCGACTGCGCCCGAACTTCGGAGGGAGCTTATGAAACGCCCAAACCCGACCTTTTTGCTTCTCGTTTTCGCCTCAATTTTAACTGCCCTGGGATTGTTGATTCTTTGCTTCAACCGGGCGGCATCGCAAAGCCGCGAGCGTACGGTAAACACGAATCGCGCTTCCGGATCGACTAATCAAAATGATGGCGCCAGAACGGCTGACTCGCAGTCTGAAGTTGTCAAAGTCGATGTCGACCTGGTCACGGTAGACGCCCTGGTTTTGCAGAAAGACAACGCGCGTATTGTTGGCGGTTTGAAAAAGGAAGATTTTTCTATCTTCGAAGACGGCACCAAACAGGAAATAACCCATTTCAGTCAGGACAGTTTGCCCTTGTCCGTGATGTTGCTGATTGACCGCGGCGGCTGTCTTGATCCATACGGTGACGAAGTCCATCGCGCCGCGCGCGAGGCGATCGATCGGCTTAAACCAGTCGATGAAGTCGCGGTGATGTCTTATCACACGTCGACGACTTTGGTGCAACGATTCACCCGCAATCGAATGCTGATTGAAGACGCGCTCAATCGCATTCCTCCTCATGATGAAGAGGGAGAGCATTGCTTGAACAAAGTTCTGGCTGACGCAGCAGGCCACATGATCGATGCAGCCAACCCTGTGGGCCGCCGGGTGGTCATCGTGATAACTGGTGTAACGCGCGCTTTCGATTGCTCCGATGGGCCATCCGGCAAGTCTGCTGCGCTGGCGATTTACGAATCAGGAACAGTTGTCTGCGGTATCATTCCCAGGGAACCGCTGCAGGGCGTGGAGAACGGAGTCATGATCTGGGCTACCCGCATGGGCAAATTAGGCGGCGCGCCTTACACGGATCTTCAAACGCTGGCGAATGAAACAGGCGGCGAGTTACTGGCTGACAAGCCCGAGAAGCTGAATACAACATTCCAAACTTTGATCGATCATCTGCGCAGCCGGTACAACCTGGCTTTCGTCTCCACGAACAAGAAGCGCGATGGGTCGATCCGCAAGTTGAAACTCGACGTCGCAGCTCCAAATCAACCGCCGAAAACCAAATTGGTAGTGAAGGCGCGCAGAACTTATGTTGCGCCGCGCGGTTAGGCTTAAACGCCTGAAGCTTCAGCCGCCGCTTGCGCAGCCGCAGCCGGTTCAGAGCGGATGACTTCTGCACTTTTCGATTGAAACTTCAGCAGGCGCTAACCGTCTGGTCTGGCGGATTTTCCAACGCCTCGACTTAAAACTACTGTTGACTTACCTGTTGGTCTTCTCGTAAAAAGCCACTGCTCAAATCGGCTAAACGATTTCAGGAGAGATAACTATGTCGCGATTGATATTGCGCAGACGTTTCGCAGTGATTTGGTATCTGCGTTTTTGTTTATGGCTAATTGCAATTGGCGGCGCAACGTTGTCGGCGGGTTGCGGCAATAGCACGGGCGGCAACATTCTGCATGTGAAATCAGCGGCGACCAATCAAAAGGATTTGCCAATTAAGTCCAGCTATGCCTTCGCCGTCAACAAAACCTTCACTGATGCCGCTGGTAACGCAACTACGGCTCCCAGCTATCGCACTTATGTCGCCACTTACGATCTCGACGCCGGGAACTTTGCGATGACGCTTGACAAGCCACTGACTAACGACGATCAGGTGCGCGTGGTTTTCAGCCTGGTAGGCGAACAAGGTGGCAACGACAAAACGCCGCCAAAGGCCGGCACCTATTCGGCCAAAGCTGACAAGAAGTTCATGAAAGTTGAAGATGCCGCCATCGTTTCACGTAAGGGCGGGGCCGACAACAAATTTTGGCTTGATCGCAGCACGTTGAGCGGTGAAGTAAAAGTCTCTTCGGCTTCAGCTGACTCAATCTCAGGCGATATTAATCTCATGGCCGGTGAGACATCGATTAAAGGATCTTTCACGGCAAAGGTGCTAAAGCGAAAGTGAGGTTGCCTGGTTTGCCTGGATTGCAATGACCGCGCAATCGCCTGGATGAATTGCGAGCCAAACAGCACCCAAAGTCTTTGAGAAAAAATCGAGCCGGCAACGATTGTCGCCGGCTCGTCCTTCATCCTCGCTCATCAAGGTAACTAGGGCTTTTTAGGCTTACCCTGGCCCTTGGCAGCTCCCTGACCCTGACCCTTAGGTTGTGCCTGGGTTTGAGGCTGAGGCTGCGCGCGTGGTTGTTGCTGCGCGCGCGGTTGCGCCTGCGGAATCATCCGCGGCTGTTGCTGCGCGGGTGGCTGAGCCTGCGGCTGTGGCCGCTGCACAGGCGGCCCGTGTCGTTCCATCTGCGGCCGTGTCTGTTGCTGCGGTATGACCTGCTGTCGAGGCGCAGACATCACTCGCGGCTGACTCTGTTGACGCTGCAGCTGCACATCGGGCCTTCGCGTCTGCTGCGGTTGAGGTCGCACGGTTTGCGTTTGCGGTGCACCGCGGCCGCGCGGCGCCTCAGCACGCCTTAGCTGCTGATTATTTAACGTTTGCTGGCGCGCTGCTTCACGTTGCGCCTGTTGCTGCTGCCGCAGGATTTGTCGCTGGTCTTGAGCCCGCGACGGTGGTTGCCCGACTCGCTGACCCTGCGCCTGCTGGACAGACCCTTCGACTCGCGCCTTCTGCATCTGCCTCATCATTTGTCGCTCGTTGCCAGCCTGAGGCGCTTGCCCAGCCTGGGGCGCTTGTTGCCCGACCTGTTGGCCTCGCGCCTCCTGCAACTGCTGGCGGCGCAATTCCTGCATCTGCTGTCGCGCCCCACGATCGCCGCGTGCTGCCTGTCGGGCAAGGTCGGCCATCTGACGCTCACGAGCCTGTTCGGTAGCGATGTTTGGCGCTTGCTGCTGTGTCTGAGTTGTCGTCGCCGCGCGCTCATCTCTGAGCTGCAATTGCTGTCGCTTAGCCCGGTCAGAGATTGGCTGAACGCGGAGAGCACTGGCCAGGTCCCGTTTGAAAGGCGGAGCAGCCGGCGTGTTCGCCGCCACAACTGTCGTATTGTTCAGTCGTTGTGCTATAGCCTGAGACATGTCAAACCGGGGTTCGGCCCGCCGTGTATTAAACGCAGCTTGCCGAATCTGCGCGACGCTCAGTGGATCGAGCACTGGCCGAGCCTGTGCAATCGTCTGCGGGTCGACGCGGATGATGTCCTGCGAATAGATCACCTGGCCAAAGTCCTGGGCTGGGATCACTGTGACGGCGCCCGGCACGCCGATGTTGACGAAGCTTTGCGTTACTGTCGGCGTCGTTAGATAGACGGGCTGCCAATAAGGATCATAGTAGTACGCTGAGTATGGATCGCCCGGACCCAACGCGACCCACGCCACACTAGATCCTCCAAGTGGAATAAATGCCGTGAGCGACGGAGCATAAGTCGGATAATAGCTCGTCGATTCAGGGATCCAGTACCAGTCATTTGACGCATACGCCCATCGTCCATAGTGATAAGGAGCGTAACCCCACGGTTCAGTAGAAACCCAGGTCAGACCATACGGATAATCCATTTCCCAGTAGCCAGACTGATAAGGCGCCCAGCCGCTGGCGACTCGCGGGTGCCAGCAATAGCCATAATCGTTAACGTAGCTCCAGTCTCCGTAATCATCCAGATCGTAAATACCCGGAATGTAGTCGGAAACATAGTTGTAGCTGTTGTAGCGTTGATACGGATCGTAGTAGTAGGGGTCGTCAAGATAAGTGTAGTAGCTGCGATAGCGACCGTCGTACTTTCGCGGATAGCGATAACGGAAATGGTTGTCCAAATAGGTACCTGCCTCGTCATAATTGACCTTCGAGATGGTCGCAGACGAAGGATTACCACAAGGAACCGACAGTACTTCGCCCTTGTGAATTGCTCCGCTTCCAGACTGGCCAACTATTTGCGCGCTTCCGCTATAGGCCGTTGCTGTGGCATTGCCGTTTTGATCGATAGCCAGATGATAAATGCCGGGCTCAGTCAAATCGATCGCTCCGCAAGGCATCGCGACCTCAAACAGCTGCCCGGAAGAAATCGATCCGACATCAAACAGGGCCGAGCCTGTACGAAGTGCAACCTGCGTTCGATCCTTGGATAGATCTAAAATGTCCAGCGAAGTATTACCCTCGACTGTCGCAGCATTTCGCCCGGTAAAAGCGATTTCGGTTCTCGAATTATCTTTGGTGTAAATGCGGTCGCCGACGCTGACTGGTGTATTGGGTCGTGCCTCGGTCCATTGCGAGTTACTGTCGCGGTCCAGGCTTCGGTTCACGCCAACCTGTCCATCGACGCGTTCGATGCGTGCGGCGTTCGGCAGGCCGCTGGCTTGCGCGGTCCGCTCATACTTAAACCACAACGCTGCGCCAATACCCGCAAGGACGGCAACGCCTAAAACGATCAGCACGCCGTGCGGCCAGAGTCTAATTCTATTCATAAAGCCTCCTGAATAATCGGTCTCCATGTTGTTGGGAAGAGTTGAGCCGGGATTAGAGAGCTTTATTTAGGACGCAAATCCTGATCGCGACGCGGCCCCGCTTTGCAATGTCAGACAATTGCCATAATTTTAACTAAGAATTGCAGCATGAGCGGACGTAGACCAGCCAACCACGCCGTTGAAATCAGGCAAGCCTCGCTGAGCGACGCGCAAGACATCGTCTCATTACTATACGAATCTTTTGTTGAGTATCGATCTTTGTACACAGTTGAAGGGTTTGCGGCGACGGCAATCTCGGAAGCTGAAACGATTGACCGAATGCGTGAAGGACCCGTGTTCGTCGCAACGATGAACGAAATCGTTGTTGGCACCGTCGCGATTGTATCGAAGGGGGAATCGCTTTACATTCGCGGCATGGCCGTTCATCCGTCTGCACGCGGGCAGCGCATCGGCGAGCAACTGCTAACCTACGTTGAAGACTTTGCAGTCAGTCACGGAATCCGCCGGTTGTTTCTCAGCACCACACCATTCCTCGAACGCGCAATCCGGCTCTACCAGCGTTTTGGTTTTGCTCGCATCGATGAGGGTCCCGAGGATTTGTTCGGCACGCCACTTTTCACCATGGAGAAGCGTCTGGCCGAACCACCAGCCCAATCAGATTAAGATGAGCCGGGTCCGGCCACCGCTAGTGTTACCCTCTGGCTGTTCGACCTTTGTTCCAGCTGGTGATGATGTGATTCTCAGCCGCTAAAAATTACTCTGCGGCGTTCGGAGCAATCATGTACAATGCCTTGAATATGACGGAATCTCCCGACACTCTCGAACACAAGCCAACGGTCGGAGAAGAGATCGCAAACAGCCTTAGCCACGGTGTTGGTTTGGCTTTTGCAATTGCCGCCACGCCGATCCTCATTATTGCTGCAACTCGGTACGGAACCGCCTGGAACACAGTCGGTGTCAGCATTTTTGCGGTTTCGATGATCTCACTCTACCTGGCTTCGACCCTCTATCACGCTTTGACCCATGACGGCGCCAAACGATTCTTTCGTTTGTTGGACCACAGCGCGATTTTCATACTGATTGCGGGAACGTACACGCCGTTTACGCTCGGTGTGATGCGCGGCCCCTGGGGTTGGACGATGTTT
>Ga0066388_100003208_pt1 | contig 10465 bp, 11 predicted proteins | sample PanSoiMetaGPlot6_FD_64539 | JGI IMG/M metagenome (GOLD analysis project Ga0066388, IMG submission 64539) | Tropical forest soil microbial communities from Panama analyzed to predict greenhouse gas emissions - Panama Soil - Plot 6 (Hybrid Assembly) | ecosystem: Environmental > Terrestrial >... | reverse complement strand
CCGCCATCACGAAACGCAGCCGCACCAGCTCGTCGGTCGGGTGGGCGAACTCCTGCTGGAGATCCGGCAGCACGCCGACGACCTCGCTGCCGAGGATGTCGAGCCGCATGTACTCGTCGGTCCCGGTCAGCGCCTCGCGGCCGATCTCCGATACCGGGGCATGCTGCGCGATCCATGCGCGGGCGCGCGCATCGGCGAGGCCGATGTGAACCCAGATCCAACCGCCGGGCGGAGCCAGCACGTCGCCGACCTGTTCGCAGGGGAGCGATGTGGCGGTGCCGTCCTCGCGGAACTGATAGACCCACATGATCCCGGACGCCGGAGCGCCGGAGACCGTTGCTCGTTGCTCTCTGACCATGGCAGATGTCCGTGTGTGCGATGAGTTGACGCACCCTGACACAGGGGCCCCGCCGAATGACAATACGATGACAACGGCGGAGACTGCCGCGCGCGATCAATCCGAGAGCGGAGCCGTGTCGTCAGCGAGATGTGCGATGGCCTCGGCGGGGCGGCCGAGCCAGCTCGTCTTCATGGCGATCTGGATCAGCGCGCCGACCGCCGGCGAGTGAGGGCGTCCGCGCACGGTGACGAGGCCGACCTCGCGCCAGAATTCCGGCGCCGTCAGCGGCAGCGCGACGATGGCGGGATGCGCGGCGAGGTGGCGCGGCATGAACGCGTAGCCGAGCCCCGCCGCCGCCATCGCCAACACCCAGTCGTCGCGGTCGCTGCGGTAGACGGTCCGGCCATCGACGCCTTGGGCGCTGAATTCCGCGTCGCCGACCACGCCGAACTCGCAGTTGATGCGCTCGAGATAGTGCTCGTCCTTGAGATCGCTGACCTTGACCGCGTTCGCCGCGGCCAGGCGATGCGCGCGGTGGACCACGATCATCATCTGCTCGCGGAACAGCGGCAGGTGGTGCAGCCGCTCGTCGCGCAGCTGCTCGGGCCGGCAGTAGATCGCGACCTCGAGGTCGCCCATCACCAGGCGGTCGTCGAGCGTGCCCGCGTTCGAGTCGACGATCTCCAGCTCGATGTTCGGGTGGCTGGCGCGCATGCCTGAGACGAAGTCGATCAGCTGATTGGGCGCGATCGTGCACATGATGCCGAGCTTGAGCTGGACGCGGCGCAGTCCGAGGAAATCGCGGGCGCGCTCGGCCGCCTGCGCAGCCTGCTCGTACACTTGATCGATGTACGGCTTCACCACGCGGCCAAGTTCAGACAGGTGCGTGTTGGAGCGCTCGCGGTTGAACAGGCGGCCGCCGAACTCCTTTTCGAGATCGGCGATCGCGCGGGTCAGCGACGGCTGCGAGACGTTGCAGCGCGCGGCCGCGCGCGTGAAGTTCAGCTCCTGGCAGAGCGCGCGGAAATATCGGACCTGATGCATTTCCATGGAAGGGCTCGGCGCCTGGGATGCACCGCTTTAGGACGACTGAATTGCGGTGTGCAATTCGAATCCAGCTTCGCGCGTTGCGCGATAATCCGCGCGCATCGTTTTGATAGCCCGCGATTATCGAAGTCGTCCGCTGGCGCGCGGAATTCGCGCTCGGGAAAATCCCGGTCAGGTTGTGACCCACTTCACATGACGCTTGGACAGCAAGGCAGATGATGCCGTGCGGCGGGCAACCGTCCAGACAGGAGGACGTCATGCGTCGCATCGTCATCGCCACCACTGCCGTGCTCATGCTGCTGGCCGCTGGTGCGCCCAGCCAAGCCTGCCCTGCGGGCTACGCTCCGTGCGGCAGCGGCGTTTGCTGTCCACGATGAGCGACGGCAACGCCGGGCGGGCGGACACGCCGACGGAGGGGTTCTTCCAGCGCATGCGGAAGCCCATCCTGATCGCAGGCATCACGCTACCGGTTCTCGCGATCATTCCGGGCGCGATCTACATGCTGCACGATCCCGAGACCGACGACGTCACGCAGACAGTCCGGGAGGCCGGGTTCGATCCGTTGGTGCCGCCCAACCGGCTGCGCGGGCCGGGGGCGCTTTATCAGGTCGAGGGCAATTCCTATCGCAAGGTTTGCAATGTCGACGCGGCGATGCTCGAGGGCAAGGTGCAGCAGTCGCCGACCCCGGAGCATGTGCGCAAGCGCCTGGAGAAGGGTGGCTTCGCGGTAAGCGGCAAATTGCTCGACGACGTCAATGGCAGGCTGGGCGGCAACCGGGTCACTTCGATCGAGTACAAGCTGACCAACGTGTCGATCAGCGAGATCGCAATGTCCGACCTGTTTGCCATCCAGGCTGCGCTGCTGAGCGATCCAGGCTGTCTCGGCACGGTGAAGCAGCTCCTCCGCGCCAACAAGCAGGTCTGCGCCGGCTACGCCGCGTTGAGCGCGACGACGTCCTATCGGGTGCGCAGCAGCTCCAAGGTCGCCGCCAATGCCGACGCCAAGCGTCCCGCGCTTGAAGCGGTCAAGCAGGCGATCGAGCAGAAGTCCGGCAGCGAGATCAACGTTCAGAATGACGACGAGCTGACCGGCGAGAACCTGTTCTACGGCATCCAGGTGTCGCAGCTCTGCATCACGCTCGACACCGACACGGCGCCGAGCGTGGCGCCGCCGGCAGCGAAAGGTTCAAAGCAGGCGGAGCTGATCGACCGGTTTGCCGTGCGGTGATGCCGCGCCTTTCTTGTCGCAAGCGGTCCGGATAGCATGGCATGGTCCACGAAAGGATCACGCCATGCTTGCGCTGCGACCGAACTGCGAATGCTGCGACAAGGATCTGCCGCCGGCCGCAACCGACGCCATGATCTGCACGTTCGAATGCACCTTCTGCCGCGATTGCGTGGAGACGAAGCTCGGCGGCTGCTGCCCGAACTGCGGCGGCAATTTTTCGCCGCGCCCGATCCGCCCGGCCGGCAAGCTCGCAAAATATCCGCCGTCGTCCGAACGCGTGTTCAAGCCGCGGGGCTGCGGACAAGCGGCCTAGACGTTGGCGCATATCCTTTTCGGAAAACCGGCGGCCACTTTTCCGGGATATGCGCTGATTAAAATCCCTTCAGCACCTGGTTGGTGTGCTCGACCTGGGGCGGCGACGCGAAGCAGTGGCCGACCAGCTTGCGCCATTCCTGGAAGTCGGCCGAGCCGCGGAAGTCGACGGTGTGGTTCTCGACCGTGTCCCAGCCGACGAACAGGCGATAGCGGCTCGGCTGCTCGACCGAGCGCTGCAGCTCGACACTGCGGCAGCCCTTGGCGCGCTTGAACACCGGCACGGCCTTGGCGACGCCCGCCTCGAACTCGGCCTCGCTGCCGGGCTTGACGTCGATCTGCGCGATTTCGAGCACCATGGGTATTTCCTTCCCGTGTTTCTATAACTTTCTGTGACCAAAGGCCGCCCGACCAGGCCAGTTCCGCTCGGCCATGAGTCTCCATATCATCCCGTTCAGGCTGGCATAAGACCGGCGGCCGCACGTCGCGCTTGCGAGGGGAGACCATGGTTCGCGATTTCCGACTGACACGACGCAAATTGCTGGCAGGCAGCGCGGCTACGGTCGCCGCGCCGATGCTCGGCGCGCCTGCGCTCTCCCAGGCCGGTTATCCGAGCCGTCCGGTGCGCGTCATCGTGCCGTATCCGCCGGCCGGCGGCGCCGACACGGTGAGCCGCATCCTGTTCGCCAAGCTGAGCGAGATGTGGGGCCAGCAATTCGTGGTCGACAACCGCGGCGGCGCCGGCGGCACGATCGGCGAGGCGGCGGCCGCCAAGGCCGATCCGGACGGCTACACCATCCTGTACGATGCGACCGCGTTTTCCATCAATCCGTTCCTGTATCCGAAGCTGAGCTTCGATTACGCCAAGGATTTCCAGCCGGTGTTCCTGGCCTCGCTGGTGCCGAACATCCTGGTGGTCAATCCGTCGGTGCCGGCGAAGACGATCAGCGACGTGATCGCGTTGGCCAAGGCGGCGCCGGACGGCCTCGACTTCGCTTCGTCCGGCAACGGCACGCTGCAGCACCTGTGCCTCGAGCTGTTCCGCCACATGACCGGCACCAGGATCAACCACATCCCGTATCGCGGCGGCGGGCTCGCGCTCAACGACGTGGTCGGCGGCCAGGTCAAATTCTTCTTCTCCAACGGCGCGTCGTCGATCGGCCTCGTCAACGGCGGGCAGGTCAAGGCGATCGCGCATACCGGCAAGGGCCGGCTCGGCACGCTGCCCGACCTGCCGGCGGTGCAGGAGACGATGCCGGGCTTCGAGGCCTACGAGTGGAACGGCGTGTTCGTGCCCGCCGGCACGCCGCCGGAGATCATCCGCATGCTCAACAGCGGCCTCAACGCCACGTTGAGGAAGCCCGACGTGATCGAGCGCCTCACCACGTTCAACGTCGAGTTCAAGCAGAACACGCCGGAGGAGTTCCGCGCCTTCGTGGCGGCCGAGATGGAGAAGTGGAGCCGCGTCATCAAAGACGCGAACATCAAGTTGGGCTAGTGTCCCGATTCCGAAGTTCGCAAGATCCTGCAGCACCCTCTGATGCGAACTTCGGAATCGAAGGACACTAGCAACGTTGAGATTCTAGTGTGGTTTGGTTCAGAAATTCGCTTGAAGGACTCGCGGAAACAATGAAGCGAATTTCTGAGCCACCACACTAGAGCCCGCTCGCGCGTCGCATGAGATGAAGTTCCCGCGAACCACCGCGCTGGTCGATCTGTTGATGGACTGGACGCCGGACGCGCGAACGCTCCGGCGCATCCTGGTGGAGACGCCGGAGCGGCTATTCGCAGACTGATCCGCCCTGGGCGAAGCCCGAGAGCGGCTCGTTCCAGTTCAGGTCACCCGCCGGATCAGGCCTTGCGGATGCAGGGATTGCTGCGCGCCTGCTTGACCTCGGACAGCAGCTTGGTCATCGCCTCCCGCTGCGACGGGCGGAAGTCGTTGAGCCGGAAATAGCCGGCCGCATAGATGGTGCGCATCTTGGCTTCGACCTGCTGGTCGGCGGCGCTGCCCCAGGCCGACGCGATGAAGCCCTTGCCGGCATCGCCCCAGTTGGAGGCGTACTGGCGCTGCTGCGTGGCGCGCTGGTCGAAGTAGTTGACGAGCGCGTTCACCAGATTGCGCCGGCCTTCAGCCCGGCAGAACTGCGACGGCGGCAGGGCAAGCGAGTGGAGCGCGGTGTCGCGGGCGCTCTCGCGCGCCTTTTTCTGCTTGAGCTCGGTTGCGGCCCAGGGATCGACGGCGACCGGCGTCGCGGCCTGCGGCGTGTTTGCCGCCATGGCCGGAACTTTGGCCGCCGGGGTCGAGTTGGCGACGGCCTTCGCCGGCACCGGGGTCGGTGTGCTCTTGCCCTGCTGCGCCCACAACAGGCTGCCGCCGATGACGGCCGCGACGACCGCCACTCCGACGAGCACAGGGTGTTTGACCGTATTCATCAAGTAATTCTGCGGGGTATCCATTGCCGAGCTCCAGCCGTTGCGAACCTTAGGCTTCGCTGCGGCGCGATCACGCTCGATGCGCGGAGTCGCTCGATGGAGATCGGCCCGCCGCCCTAGGCCACGTGCGGCAAGCTAACGCACGCAGGTATCCGAGACCTTAACAACGGCTTGGCATGTCGACGGATTTGTAAGGATACAAGCAGAGGGAAACGAAACGGCGACAACTCGAACAAAATGCGCCTGGTATTTGGGCAGCGGTCGGGCTCACCCATTGATCGACGCACAAAAGCTCGGCGACCGCCGCCTTCGGGAGCGGGTCGAATCACGAGCTCTCGCGCGCAGCCGCACGGAATGCCTGCCCGAAGGCCTCGAGGTCGCTGGCCTCGATGTCGGACACCGCCCAATAAGTGACGCCGTCGCGACTCCAGCTCACCAGGCGGTAGCCGTCGATCTGGCGCAGCGCGGGACCGGTCGTGCCGGAGGCGGCCGCCGGCACCGCGGTCACGCTGATCAGGTGCTGGCGATGGCGGAACACCAGGGTCGGCACCGGGGTAGTGCCGATGACGTCGACGCGGCCGCCGGCCAGTGGATAGCCTTGCGCCGCCAGGTCGACCACCACCGGCGCCTGCGGGATGCGGCCGTTGAACCACGGCTTGACGGTGTGGCGGTCCGACGAAGCGACGTCGAACGGCTGCGGCGCCATCAGCGCACGCACATGGGCGGCGGCGACGGCGCCGGCAGTCGGATCTAGCGCGGCGTCGCGCATGGCGACAAAGGTCGCGCTGCTGCCGATGCCGGCGGCGACGATCAACGAGGCAGCGAGCCGCATCCAGTCGTAGCGCGCCGTGCTGCGCGCGCCGACGGCGCGATCGACGCGCGCGGCGAGCCCGGGCGGCGGCGTCATGCGCGGCAGGCTGGCGGCGACGCGGTTGCGCAGTGATTTCAGCCGCACGAAGGCGTTGGCGAGCGTCGGATCGATCGCGAGCTTCTGCTCGATCGTCAGCACCTCGGCCGGCGACAATTCGCCGTCGAGATAGGCATTGAGCAGCAGCTCCTGGTCGCGCGCGAGCGGTTCATTCATGCGAGTCGTCCTTGGCATCGCCAAGCACGGCGAGCAGGCGGTTGCGGCTGCGCGCGAGCCGCGACATCACCGTGCCGATCGGCACGCCGGTGACCTGGGCGATCTCCTTGTAGCCGAGCTCGTGCACTTCGCGCAGGACGAAGGTGTCGCGCAGTCCGTCGGGCAGGGCGGCGATCGCCGCCTCGACGCGCGCCGCGTCGGTCTTCGCCGAGAGCACCGCCTCCGGCGTTTCGAGATCGGTCGGCTGGAGGCTCTCGTCGTCGTCGAGCGGCAAGGTCACGTGCGCGCGCGTCTTGGCCATCCAGTTGAAAGCTGTGTTGCGCACGATCGTCAGCACCCAGGCGCGAGCATTGCCGCCGTTGTATCCGCCGATGCCGCGAAACGCGCGCAGGCACGCCTCCTGCACGACGTCCTCGGCATCGACAGCGTTGCCGGTCAGCCAACGCGCCAGTGCGTAGGCGTCGGTCAGGTGGGGTTGCACCACGGATTGAAACCGCTCCTTGTCGTTCACCCGTCACCTGTCACGCATGTGTCCTGCGGCGGGCCATGCCGAGGAGACCGGCGAAAACGCCGTTTATTCCCCGGATTTCGCAGACCCGATACGGCATGACCTGCCGTTGCCGCCCGTCGTTAACCCCGGGCCGTGACACATCCAATTGACATCTTATTGAATGGTCAGGTTGGCCGACCTGATGACCTCGGCCCAGAGTGCGCTTTCATAGCGGATCTGCTCGGCCAAGGCCTCGGGGGTCGAGCCGACCGCCTCGGCGCCGATCGCCTTCATCTGCGTCACCCCCTCGGCAGAGTGCAGGTAATCGGCGAGCGCCCCGTTCAGCCGGTCGATGATCGGCTTCGGCGTGCCGGCCGGCGCGAGGATGCCGTGCCACGACGATACGCCGCCGAAGTCCGGGATCAGCTCCTTCACTGCCGGGAGATCCGGCAGCTGAGGATAACGCTCGGCGGTCATCACCGCGAGCGGCGTGACGCTGCCGCCCTTGATGTAGGGCAGCGCCGCGGTGATGCCGAATACCGCGGCGTCGACGTGGCCGCCGATCAGCGCGGTCGCCTGGTCGCCGCTGCTCTTGTAGGGCACGTGGGTCATCCTGGTACCGGTCTTCATCAGCAGCAGCTCCATCTCGAGCTGATTGAGCTGGCCGGCACCCGATGAGGCGTAGTTGTAACGGCCCGGACTCTCTTTCAGCAGCGCGATGAACTCGGAAAGCGTCGCCGCCGGCATCTTGGCCCGGTTGACCAAGAGGAGATGCGGCTGCGTCGCCACCATGGCAACCGGTGCGAGGTCGCGCTCGACCACGTAAGGCGTCTTGCGCACGTGCGGCACGATGCCGAGCGGCGCGATCGCCGCGATCAGCAGCGTGTAGCCGTCGGGCGCTGCCTTCGCCACCGCCGCGGTGCCGACCAGGCTGGCGGCGCCGGCGACGTTCTCGATCACCACCGGCTGGCCGAGCCGCTTCGCGAGCGCGTCGCCGGTGAGGCGCGCCACCGCATCGGCGACGCCGCCGGCCGAGGCCGGCACGATCAGCCGGACCGGCTTCGACGGCCACGCCTCCTGCGCGGCCGCGGGCGTGAGCGCGAGGCCGGCAACAATCGCGAGCACCACGGAGAGCCGCATCATCTGCGCCTCGCTAGGCTCTGGTCGTCACTTTGGCGCGTCCCTGAGGAGCGCCGCCCATTTCGGAATGTCCTGGCTCATCATCGCCGTGACCTGCTCCGGCGTGCTGCCGACCGAAATGAATCCGATGTCGGCCATCTTCTGCTTGCCCTCGGGCGAGTGCAGCACGTCGTGCATGTCGCGCTGCAGCTTGTCGACGATCTCCTTCGGCGTGTCGGCCGGTGCCAGCACCGCCGTCCACTGACAGTCTGCGGCGTCGAAGCTCGCGAGCCCGGCGCCCTCGGCGACGGTCGGCAGGTCGGGCAGGGCGGCGATGCGCTCGGTCGAGGAGACCGCGAGCGCACGCAGCTGGCCCGACTGCACGTAGGGCAGGGTGGTTCCCATCACGCCGAAGTATGCGTCGGTCTGGCCGGTCACCACCGAGACGGTCGCGTCGCCGCCGCCCTTGTACGGGATGTGGTTGAGCTTGATGCCGGTCTGCCGCATCAGCATTTCCATCTCGAGATAGGGCGCGCCGCCGGTGCCGACGCTCGCGTAGTTGAGCGGCTTTGCCTTGGCGATCTCGATGAATTCCTTCAACGTCTTGGCCGGCGACGACACCGGCACAACCAGCAGGTCGGGCGTGCGCGAGACCTGCGTCACCGGCGCGAAGCTCTTGATCGCATCGTAGTTGAGCTTGAGCAGGCTCGGCGTCGCGGTGTGCGCGCTCGACACCCACACCACGGTGTAGCCGTCGGGCGCAGTGCGCGACACGAATTCGGCGGCGACGCTGCCGTTGGCGCCGGCGCGGCTCTCGATGATGGCAGGCTGGCCCCATTTCTTGTGCAGCAGATCGCCGACCACACGCGCCTGCAGGTCGACGCCGCCGCCCGGCGAAAAGCCGATGATGAAACGCACCGGCTTGTCGGGAAACTCGGCGTGCGCCGCGGTCGCGGCGAGCGCACAACAGAGAACGAGCGCCGACGCGCGCAGCGACCAGGTCATGGCTTCCTCCCGTCCGCCGGTGCCGGCGGCAGCTTCAGTCGATAGGCGCGCGCAGCCGTCTCGTGAAACAGCGCGGCTTTTTCGGCGGCCGACGCGCCGGCCGCGACCCGTTTGAACGCGTTCCAGATCACAGTGTAGCTGCAGACCTCCTTGTCGGGCGGAAAATCGCTCTCGAACATGCAGCGATCGACGCCGAACACCTCGATGCAGGTGGTGAACCAGCGCCCCCAAGCGTCGCTGAGCTCCTGCGAGCTTGGCGGCGGTTCGCGATGCCCGAAGCCGAAGCCCATGACCGGCAGGCCGAGGCCGCCGAGCTTCATGAACACGTTGTCGCATTTGGCCAGTTCGCAGATGTCGTTGCGCCACGCAGTGAACACCTCGTCGCGCTTGCCCGCATAGGGACCGACGCCCGCGGGCCCGCCGGTGTGATCGACGATGATGCGCACATCTGGCACCGCACGTGCGAGATCGATCAGCTGCGTGAGTTGCGGATGATAGACATAGGCGTCGAAGCTGAGATCGTAGTCGGCGAGCGCGGCAAGACCGGCGCGGAACGTTGGATCCTGCATCGCGCCCTTGCGGCCGGTGCGGGCGCGGCGCAGTGCCGGGTCGTCGTGCCACGGCAGCAGATTGCGCACGCCAACGAAACGCCCTCCGCCCGCCGCGATGCAGGCCTCGATCACCGGCCGCACCGCGTCGCCGAGCGCGAGGTCGGGACAGCCGACGATGCCGGCGCAGGCCAGCGTCGGCCCGTACTTGCCGCTCGCGAACATGGCGGCGACCCCGTTGAGGAACTCGACCTCGCCGACCGGCGCGAGCTCGCTTGGCCCGTCGGCGCGCGCCATGTCGCCGCTCTCGATCACCACTGTGGCGTGGATGTTGTGGCCGCACGACGAAAGGTCGGCGAGGTAGTCGTGGAACAGATAGCGGCCGTCGAAGCGGTCGCGCACGTGATGATGCGGATCGATGATCGGCAGATCGGGCTCGATCGCCGCCTCGGCGGGGGCGGGCGCGGTCATTTGACCGGCGGCCAGATCCGTTCCGCCAGCACGGGGGAGCGCGGCGCATGCGTCAGCGCCGGGATGAACTTCTTGGTCCAGGCGATGCCGTCGGGGTGGCGCTTCTCGACCTCGGCCTGCACACGCTCGCGCGAGTCGCGCGACAGGAATTCGTACATGATGACGTGCTTCACCCAGCCCGAGGTCGCGATCAGCTTGCGCGCGCCGATGAACTCCTTGATCGGCACCAGCGCGGGCAGCCGGAAATCGGCGTACCAGGCCAGCAGCTGGTCCTCGGACTCGGCCGGACAATTGAAGCTGCCGCACTGGATATAGGGGCCGGGCTGCATGACGTCGGAGGCCGGGCCGCGGTCGGGTCCGTGCACGCGGATCTCCTCGGTGAGCA
>Ga0066388_100003207_pt1 | contig 10466 bp, 10 predicted proteins | sample PanSoiMetaGPlot6_FD_64539 | JGI IMG/M metagenome (GOLD analysis project Ga0066388, IMG submission 64539) | Tropical forest soil microbial communities from Panama analyzed to predict greenhouse gas emissions - Panama Soil - Plot 6 (Hybrid Assembly) | ecosystem: Environmental > Terrestrial >... | reverse complement strand
TGCCGGACAGCCGCCAGCCGGCCACCGGTGGCACCGCACTCGCCAGCGAGGTCGGCATCTGTCCGGTCAGGTGCAGCCAGCGCAGCAGCGACCGCAGCGCGCAGACGATCAGCTTCGCCGACCCAACCCCCCGTCCCGGACAGGACGACAGCACGAAGCCGGTGACATCGGCCGCCGTGATCCCGGCAAGGTCGAGCACGTCGCCATGAACGCGGGTGCTGACGAACGGGCGGACGAAGTCCACGTAGCCGCGCGCAGTGCCCGCGGTCAGACCCCGCTCGCCGACCAGGTAATCGCGGTAGTGGCCGAGCAACTCCTCCACCGGGCCCGGCGGAACCTCTTCCTGCACGGGAAGCACGCCCAGCGGGGCGAGGTAGTTCAGCAGCGGCCGCAGCGCCCTCACCGACCGGTACCCGACATGCCCAGCGGCCCGGCGCTGATCCAGATACCGCTCGACCATCGGACCGCTCAGGCCACCAAGCCCGATGCCCCCGGCGCTCATCCAGCGATCCAGATGCGCGAGGAAGCACACGTGCTGCGCGGCCGAAGACCACGTATAGCCCTGCCGCAGCAGCTCTTCGGCGAACCCGGTGACGTGCGGCTCGAGCGGCCCGCGCACGAACGACCGCAGCACCTTGACCATGACGCTCTCCTCTCCACGACGGAGAAGCAAGCGTCGATCAGCTCACCGGATTATGCCGACCTCGCAAGCCCGAAATCCGTACCCCGCAAGGGATCCAGCGTCAACATCGGCATAATCCAGAAGTCGGCATAATGCACCACGCACAGCTGCACGGTGGCTTGCGGCCAGGCCACGCCGATCGCGTCCGGCAGGCCGGTCAGCCCGTCACAGCACACGATGCAGACGTCCGCCACCCCACGGCCCTTGAGCTCACTCAGCACGGTCAGCCAGAACTTGGCCGACTCGCCGGTGGTCGGACCGATCCACAGGCCCAGCACCTGTTTCTGCCCGTCGCAGTCGATGCCGATAGCCAGGTAGACCGGCCGGTTCGCGACCACGCCGTCGCGGATCTTGGTTCTGTCGCTGATTGTGTGGGTGGGTCAGTGGGCCAGGAGGACGCGTTTTCGGAGCAGCTCCGGGCTGGCTCGGCCGAACATCTGGCGTTTGAGCATTTTGAGCCGGTTGATGTTGCCTTCGACCGGGCCAGAGCTGTAGGGCAGGCTCAGGCCGTGGAGGACGGCGTCGTGGTCGTGGCGCAGGTGGCGGGCGAAGCCGGCCAGCGGGGTGAGGGTGTCGTGTTCGGCGCTGGTGATCCAGGCTTCCAGGCGGTCGCCGTGGCGGCCGGTCATCATCGCGGCGAAGGCCCGGACGTGGCGGGTGAGCCGGTCGGGGTCGCGGTCGCGGATGGCGCGCAGTTTGGCGGCATCGCGCGGGTCGAGGTCGTCGGGGTGGGTCATGATCCAGGAGGTGACCTGGCGCACCGATGGTGGTTTCGGCGGGCGTGGTGCGTGGCTGCGGTCGTGGCGGAACTGGCGCAGGTAGCGCTGGACGGCTAGCTCGCCGCCGGGATAGCCCATCGACTTGATCTCGCGGAACAGCGCGGTGGCGTTGCGTTCGCCCTCGTGCCAGCGCTGGTGCAAGTGCCCGGTCCAGGGGCCGGCCAGGTGAGTGCGCTGCTCGGTCTTGGCGATGAGGTCGTCGGCGCTGCGGGCGGTGGCGAACTTGCGCACGGTGGCTTGGTGCAGTCCCAGCTTGCGCCCGATCGCCGCCTTGGACAGCCCCTGGGCGTGCAGCTGGGTGACCGCGTCGTGGTGCTCGCGCATCCGGGTGATGATCTTCTTTTCCGCGGCGGGCTGCACGACGGCCGGCCGGGTCTGGGCGGGCGGCCCGGGGGCCGGCTCGGCGAGGTTGGCGCGGTAGGCGTTGACCGTTTTTTCGACCGCCTGGCCCAGGTTCTGCCACAGGTGGAAGCGGTCGGCGGCCTGCACGGCGCCCGGCGCGCCCTGGCGGGCGCCCTCGCCATAGCCGCCCGAGCGGTCCCGGCAGATCACCGCCACCTCGGGATGCGCGCGCAGCCACCCGGCCAGGTCCGCGCCGTCGCGGCCGTCGAAGAGCTCGATCGGGCGGTGGCTGGCCATGTCGATCAGCACGGTGCCGTAGTGACGGCCTTTGCGGAAGGCGAAGTCGTCGACACCGAGCACCGGCACCGGCCCGGCCGCCGGCTCGGGCAGCGCCTTGATCAGCCGCAGCAACGTGTCCCGGCCCACGGCCACTCCCGCGGCAGCGGCCAGGCGGACTCCGGCGCGGCCGGCCAGCGCCAGCGCGATCTGCGTCAGCAGGCCGCGCAGCAGCGGCGTGAACCGGCTGTGCGGGCTGGTCAAGCCCATCACCTGCTCGGCGAATGTCACCGCCGGGCAGGCGGCGTTGCCGCACCGGAAACGCCGCACCCTTAACGCGATCACCACCTGCACGCCGCCGGCCGCGGCGTCCCGCAACTGGCGCACGTAGCGGCCATGAACCCGCCCGGACATCTGCCCGCACCGGCGGCACGCCGCCGCCGCCCCGCCGACCCGGGCCCCGGGCACCACCCGGCCCGGATACCGGCACACCCGCTCGACCCGCACAGCCGACAGATGCGGCAGCAACTCCTCAATGACAGAACACCCAGAGCATGATCACAGTTCAGCCGGACAAGATCGAACAGCCACGCCCACACAATCAGCGACAGAACCCGGATCTTCACGTTAATGGCGTCGATGAAGAGGACGGCGTAAACGGGGTCGAGAGGCCGGCTCTGCCATTCGGCCATGCCCTCCATCACCCGGTCGGTAATCGTGGTGATCGTCTGCTTGGAGACTTCGGCGCCGTATACCTCTGCAAGGTGCGCAGCGATTTCTCCGTGAGTCAGCCCTTTCGCCGAAAGGGAGATCACTATCTCCTCGACCCCGGTCAGCCGCCGCTGCCTTTTGGCGACGATTTTCGGCTCGAAGCTGGAATCCCGGTCCCGCGGCACCGACAGCTCCACCGGCCCGGCCTCGGTGAGGACGGTCTTCGCCCGGTGGCCGTTGCGAGAATTGCCGCCATCGCGGCCCGCCGGGTCGTGCTTGCCATACCCGAGGTGATCATCGAGCTCGCCCTCTAGGGCGCCCTCGACCACCATCTTGGTCAGCTTCCCCAGCAGCCCGCCCTCCCCGGTCAGCTTCAGCCCGCCGGCCCGGGCCCGCTCGGTAAGCTCGCGCAGCAGCTGCTCGTCAGCCGCGGACAGCTCCGGCCGATCCTGGTCCTGGCTCCTCGTCACATCAGTCACTAGTGTCTCCTCCATCTCAGGAGTTACACCGTTGAGATTACAGTCCCGCTAAAAGATCTTGAATGCCGGGGTCACAAGCCTGGTTAGAGCCGATGCTTGTGCCCCTTCCCGGGACGGGAGGCCTGGATGTGCGGGGAAGGGCGGAACGCGCTGGCTGGGTCCCTGTTGTGGTCAGCTGGGGGTCAGCAAGAAGACTGTCACGCCGTTCCCATCGTTGCCTTCGGCGACGATCTGGCCGTTGTTGTTGATCGCGGTGGCCTGGTTGAGGACGATTCCGGAGCCGGGGGGATCAGGTTGTTGAGGTTCTGCAGCACTCCGTTGGTCCAGACCGCGGCCCCCGTGCTTGAGGTGCCGACGATCACGGTGTGGTCGTTGATCGCGGTCGGGCTGAAGCCGGGGCCCAGGTCGGTCAGCTGGCCGCCGGTGTCGAGGAACCCGTGGCTGGCGTCGGTGCTGGTCTGCGCGAAGCCGACGACCTGGCCGAGGTTGTTGATCGCGGCCGCGAACGACTGCGGGCCGCCGAAGGTACCCAGGTCGGTGAGGGTCCCGTTGGTCCAGGCCACGGCGTGCGTGCCGCCGCTGGTGCTGGTATCTGAGTTGCCGGCGATCTCGTTGTTGTTGTTGATCCCCACCGTCACCGAGCAGCAGGGGGCGCCGGGACCGGCGAGGTCGGGCAGCTGGGTCAGCGTGCCGCCGCTGTCCAGGAAGGCGTGCCCGCTCAGGTAGCCCACGATGTTGCCGGCATCGTTGATCCCGTTGGCCCGCAAGCCGCTGGGCCGGCCTGGGTGATCTGGCCGTTGCGGACCAGGAACCCGTTGCCGTTGGACAGCCCGACCACCTCCCCGCTTCGGTTGACCGCCAGGGCCTCGGCCTCGGGCGCCTCGGTGAGGCCCTGGCCCTTCCTGGGCACCGGCAGCGTGCCCAGATCGGTGATCGCCCCGCTGGTCCAGCTGACCGCGTGCTCCGGGCTGACCTCACACACCTCGCCGCCGGTGGGGCAGGGGCTGACCTTGACGGGCTTGGTCAGAAACGAGGAGCCGACCACCTCACCGGCGGCGTTGATTGCGGTGCCGACGGTGCCCCGCCCAGGCCGCCCAGCTCGGTGACGGTATAGGCCTGCGTGCTGGCCTGGGCGGCAGCCCCGCCCGCCGGGCCGGTGCCCATCCCCACCAGCAACGCGGCCGCGGACACCAGCCCAGCAACCCGGCGCCTGCGCGCCACCGCCCGTAGCAGGTGAAACAAAGATCCATGTGCTGCCTCCCTCCTCGCCTCGGGCCGCCGCGACCTGCTCCTCCGCCACCGACCACAGGCCGCAAGCACATGAGGTTCACCGGACCCGGAACAATCCCGGGTTGCATGCCCACCCAGGCCGTGCCCTGCACGACCACCACGCCTGGGAGCAGAACGCGCCGGTACTCAGTCCGTTACACGAAGAAAGCCACCCGCGAGCCTCGCAAATGGCCGGTGAGCTGGCCGACATGGGCCCGATCGAGCTGACGGCCTGCTTGCCCCGGGCTAGCGGCTGTACCCGGCGTTTGACTGTCGTGCCAGCCAGTTCCGGGCGCTGCCAGTAACGCTCGTTACGGGCTCGACCTCACACTCCTCTGCAACCCCGCAGTTGAGGATCTTTAGCCATGCCCCTCGGAGGCCGGAACGCCCGGGCCCGCCAGGAACTCGTGAGCCGACCGGGCTACTCGGCCCTCCGGACACCTATCAAGGACCTTGGCCGCCCCTCACCAAAGTTGAGCGCGCCGAGCCGCTTGATTGGACGGATGTGCGGCCAAGATCTGCGGGACTGGTGAGCGCGCCGATTTGGTGGATCGGTATGCGGGCGGGCTGCGGCGAACACTACGACCCGGCTATGGCTGTCGGAGGTGAGCGGTCCCAGCGCGCGCTTCATCCGCGCCTGGGGCTTCCGGTGGGCAGATCCGGCGACTCTGCCGCGTCGCCGTCGGCTGGCGGAGCGGGCTGCCGGGCCGGTGGCCCGCATCGCAGGCGAATTTTCCTCGGTGATCACGAACCTTGCCTGAACCTAGCTGCCGTCCTGACCGTGACACCAGGTGAGCCCGGATTCTGGCCGGGCCCGGAAGGAGGCCGTCATGACCACCCGATTCGGTACCTTAAACCTCGCCCGCCTGGCGGTGCCGGGACTGGCCGCGGGCGTCCTGGCCGCCGTGGCCACGGCGGTCCCGGCGGCAGCGGCAACCTCCTCGTACACGGAGACCAACATGGGCTCGCTCGGCGGCGGGTTCACCGATGCCACGGCCATCAACGCCGGCGGCCAGGTGACGGGCTACTCCAGCACGGCCAAGGAGATCCAGGTCCCCTGCCCGCCGCAGAAGTACGGCCAGCCGAAGAAGTGCTTCGAGGCCATCCAGCACGCGTTCTTGTTCAGCAACGGCACCATGACCGACCTGGGCACCCTGGGCGGCACCGGCAGCGAGGGCCTGGCGATCAACGACTCCGGGCAGGTGGTCGGCTGGTCCCAGACCAAGGCCGGAACCTCCGACGCGTTCTTGTGGAACGGCACGAGGATGACCGACCTGGGCCCGCTGAGCCAGTTCTACCCGCACGGGATCAACGACTCCGGCCAGATCGCCGGCACCTGCAACCAGTCGTTCCCCTGCGTGGACACCAACGGCACCTTCACCACGCTGCCGAACCCGCCCGGTCTCGACTGCACCGGGACCATCGCGATCAACAACAACGGCCAGGTCCTCGGCGCCTGCGGGGACTCGAGCGGCAACTCGCACGGGGTGGTGTGGACCAACGGCACGCCGGCCGTGCTGCCCACCCTCGGCGGCCCCTATTTCGCCCCGACCGCGATCAACAACAACGGCGACGTCACCGGCTTCGGCCAGACCAGCACCTTCGCCCAGCACGGGTTCTTGTACCGCAACGGCACGATGACCGACCTGGGCAACAACATCTTCCTGTACGCGATCAACGACAGCGACGTGATGGTCGGTAACGACCTGATCGTCAGCAACGGCACCGTGCAGGACATCAACAACCTGATCCCGGCCGGATCCCCCGGGATCAACTACGCCGTCGGCATCAACGACAACGGCCAGATCATCGCCGAAACCAACGGCATCCTGCTCACCCCGAACTGACGACATGTTCACAGTGCCGCCTGATGCCCGGGCAGACACTCCCGGGCATCAGGCGAGCCAACGAGTCCCGCTGGACGTCGAGTACGGACCCCGGCTACAGGGCGTTCGAACCGGGCAACGTCGCCGGTTGCGGTACTAGCCTGGCGCATAAGGCACAGCTGCCCTCAAAGCAGGCACCCACGCCACGGGATGACCAATATGAAGCATGGCCTAGCGTCCAGCCGCAGGGCGCCGATCCGCCCCTGCGTCCGGTCGGCCCCCGCCGAGCCACACCCGGTCCGCTCTAAGATCGGCGATCCGGCACGGCGTCGGCCTGGGACTAGATCACGCTCAGCGACCGGGATTCTCAGCGCGGAGCACGCGAATACCCGCCGATATGGTCGGCTCTCGGACGCTGACCCACGGCGATGGTGGCTGTGCATAACGGGTCGATCTGGCGTGACGTTGTCCTGGTTCGCCGGGCATGTCGGATGCGAGAACGGTTCGGGGCGGCCCATTTGGGGCAGCACGATGTTTGCGGATCGGGTCATCGCCCTGGTTCGGCTTCCGTGTACTCGAGGACGGCGCCGATCTTCACGCCGCCGCCCACCCCGAGGAGGGGACATCCCTCAGCGAGCGCCGCGCTGGTCCTCGGTTGTCATCACGGAGTAGCCCCGAGCCGGGTATCGACGTCCGGGTTGCCCATCGCCCGCGCCGCGATGACTCGCCGCGCGGGTGATGAAGCGGCAGGCTGGCCGCGCTGGCGCTCTCGCTTGCCGGGCGGCGGACGATGCCCCGGCTACCCGGTCGCCAGCGCGGCCGCGCCGCGGAGTTCGGTCTTGATCATCTTCATTTCTCGTCGATTGACGAAGATTTGATCCACCCTGGCGTGATGGCCGCTCATCGCCGGGCGTTGCGTCATGCGTCGGTAGTTGCGGGCACTGGGCGTTCCCGTTGCGCGGAGATCGCGACGGCCCGGGCGATTTCGGTGCGCCGGATGAGCAGGAACGTGACCGGGACAGCGGCCAGTGCTGTGAGCCCGGTGACCCAGAACGCCCACTGGAACCCGCCGGTGAGCGCGGCGGTCACGGCGTGCCCCTGGCTGAGCAGCAGGCGGGTGCGGGTCGCTGCCACGGTGGAGGCGACGGCGACGCCGATCGCTCCGCCGATCTGCTGGGAGGTGTTGAGCAGCCCGGAGGCGACCCCCGCGTCGCGCTCCCCCACGCCGGCGAGCGCGCCGATCGTCACCGGGATGAACGCGAAGGCGACGCCGCCGGCGAGGAACAACGGCCCGGCCAGGTCCGCCCAGTAGTGCCCGTGCGCCGGGACCCGCGTGGCCCACAAGATTCCGGCGCCGATCAGGGTCATCCCGGCCGCCATGACCAGCTTGGCCGACAGGCGGGTGACAAGGATCTGCGACACGCCCGCTAGCGCCAGCGCGGTGACCGACGTCGCCAGCCAGGCGACCCCGGTCTTCAGGGCCGAGTACCCGAGTACCTGCTGCATGTACAGGGTGCCGGTGAAGAAGAAGCTGAAGAAGCTGGCCCCGAGCAGGAAGCCGACCGCGTTCGACCCGGCCAGGGTCTTCAGCCGGAACAGGCGCAGTGGCAGCAGCGGCGCCTCGGCCCTGGTCTCCAGGACCAGGAACCCGGCCAGCAGCGCCGCGGCCGCCGCGAGCAGCGCCAGCGTCCGGGTGGCGGTCCACCCTACGGTCGGCGCCTGGCTGATCGCGTAGACCAGCATCACCAGTGCGCCGGTCACGGTGACCGCCCCGAGCACGTCGTAGCGCCGGCGGGCGTTCTGCAGCCTGCTCTCGGGCACCACCCGGCGGGCCAGCAAGAGGACGGCCGCGCCGATCGGGACGTTCAGGTAGAAGATGTACTGCCAGCCGGCGTACCGGACAAGCACCCCGCCGGCCAGCAGGCCGACGGTCGCGGCCGTGGCGCCGATGCCACCCCACGCGCTGAGCGCCTTGTTGCGCTCGGCGCCCTCGGCGAACATGTTCATCACGATCGACAGCGCGGCGGGAAGCACGACGGCGGCGCCGAGGCCCTGGATGCCGCGCATGACGATCAGGAACGTGTCGGTGGTGGCCAGCGCGCACGCGAGGGAGGCCGCGGTGAAGAGCGCCAGCCCGGCCATGAACAGCCGCCGGCGGCCGAGCATATCCGCCGCCCGCCCGCCGAGCAGGAGGAACCCGCCGAAGGTCAGCGCGTAAGCGGTCACTACCCACTGCAGGTCCGACTCGGGGAAGTGGAGCTTGCGGCCGATGGTCGGCAGAGCGACATTGGTGATCGTCAGGTCGACGACGGTCATGAAGAACGCGACGGCGAGCAGCGCGAAGGCCCGCCAGCGGCGCACGTCGCCGGGTACCGCGGCCTCCTCCTGGTGGCTGGCGTCGTCCCGGTGGTCGAGTGAGGTCATGGTTGTCTCCGATGATCATTGGTCAGGTCCTGGTGAACGGGCCCGCTCAGCGTCACGGCGGACGCTGAGCGGGCTGCCAGGCCGGCACCTTGCTGGCCGGCCCCGGCCTTCGCGGCGTGCGTCGCCCCGGTCATGCCTGTGCTCGGCTGTCGGCGGGCAGGCCGGCGAGCAAGCCGACCTCGACACCGCCCCCCTCCCGCAGGGCGGGGCAGTCCTTGGCCAGCGTGAGCGCGGCCTCGAGGTCGCCGGCGGTGATCATCGAGTAGCCGCCGGGCTTGGTGCCGTCGCCGAGGTCGCCGAGCGCGGAGGACTCGGATATGGGCTTGCCGATGTCCGTCACGCTGGCCCCCAGGCTCGCGAGCCACGAAGTCCAGGCACCGATGCCTTCCGGGCGGCCAGGGACGTAGTCCGCAGGCACGCGGTAGGAGAACAAGAACGTCGCCATCGGTCTGCTCCTTCGGCTCTGGCCGGTCCCACGCGGAACCGGCTCCCGGTGAGACAGACACCAGCTGGCCGCCAAACGAGGCGGCGGGCGCCCGGTTTCGCGTGCGGCCGGTGTCAGTACCGGTGGAGGCCGGAGGAAGAAAGCGATGCGAGGACATGACCGGGGACTTGATCACGCAAGCCAGGACGGGGGACGAGCAGGCATTCCGCCAGCTCGTCGAGCCCTACGAGCGCGAGCTTCAGGTGCACTGCTACCGCATGCTCGGCTCGGTGCAGGACGCCGAGGACGCGGTCCAGGAGACCCTCCTGGCGGTGTGGCGCAGCCTGGGTTCGTTCGAGGAACGTGCCGCGCCGCGCACCTGGCTGTACCGGATCGCCACCAGGCGCTGCCTGAACGCGCTGCGATCGGCTAGCAGGCGCCCGCCAGTGAACACCAGCCCGCCCAGCTTCGCGTTCACACCGCCCGAGCCTTCCCGGCACGGGGAGGTGACCTGGCTCGAGCCCTATCCCGGCCTGCTGCCGGAGGACCTCCCTGACACCGCACCCGGCCCCCCGGCACGTTACGAGGCCAGGGAGGCGATCTCGCTGGCCTTCATCACGGCGCTGCAGCTTCTCCCGCCCCGGCAACGGGCCGCGCTGATCCTCCGGGACGTGCTCGGCTTCCCCGTCAGCCAGGCGGCGCGCATCCTGGACACGACCCCGCAGTCGGCGGCGAGCGCCCTCAAACGTGCCCGCGCCACCCTCGCCCGCCAGCTTCCGCCGGCACGGGAGCGAGCGGCGCCGCCGGGTTCGGTCGCCGAACGGCGGCTCGCCGCCAGGTTCGCCACCGCGTTCGAGGCGGGCGACGTAGACGCCGTCGTCGCCTTGCTCACCGACGACGCATGGCTGACCATGCCCCCGGTACCGCTGGAATACCAGGGCCACGAGCTGGCGGACCGGCTCCTGACCCTGTGCTTCCGCGGCCATCGCCGTGGCCGCCGCCTCATCCCCACCAGGGCCAACGGCCAGCCCGCCTTCGGCGCCTACCAGCGCGACCCGCACGCCGCGCTCATGCACGCCAACGGGCTGATGGTGCTGACGCTGGCCGGCGATCACATCTGCGCGATCACCCGCTTCGACAACAGCGTGCTCGCCCGGTTCGGGCTCCCCCGGTCCCTGCCGGCCTGACAAATTCGCCGGCCTCACACCGGACAGTCGCGGCCCGGACCGCGGCACGGCCCGGCGCGCATCTAAG